>Ga0209591_10002016_pt1 | contig 24661 bp, 9 predicted proteins | sample MAT01_FD_187207 | JGI IMG/M metagenome (GOLD analysis project Ga0209591, IMG submission 187207) | Freshwater microbial communities from Lake Fryxell liftoff mats and glacier meltwater in Antarctica - MAT-01 (SPAdes) (version 2) | ecosystem: Environmental > Aquatic > Freshwater > Ice > Liftoff... | reverse complement strand
GCTTACGGGACAAACCGTGCGCAGTTGGTTTGCCTATCAGTCTGGCAATTGGAGCGATCCACTCACCTGGACCCTCGATGGCAGCGCAGCGCCATATTACGTAAACCCGGGGGCCGCGATTCCCGGTAGCAACGATGCCGTGACCATAGGCTCCGGGCGCGCCGTATTGTGCGATTTGAACAACCGCTTACAAAGCTCCCTTCAACTTTTTGGAACCCTTGATCTTGACGATGTCACAGGAAGCAATTTTGGATCCCTTTCCGGAAACGGACTGCTGCGTAGCAGAGGAAATGCAGGCATATCTAATTTTCCGCTCGGAAATACAACGCTTTTTGCTGATGGAACGACAGGCGGCACCGTAGAATTTTATGGCACTGGATTTACCATTTTAACACCGATCACGCTACTTCTCAATAAAGTGCGCATCAATCTTTCCAGTAGTTCGTCTGAAATTATCCTTGCGACAAACTTCACCCACAATGGCTTTTTTGAAATCAACCAGGGCACTTTCAGGATTAATCAGACAGTGCCTGGCGCTACCCGCACCCTACTAAGCAATGCGGATGTACTTGTGGAAGGACCAGGCCGCATCACAGTTTCATCACCAGATTTTGCGCATGTTTGGACATTCAACAAAAACTTTTCCAATGAAGGAGGAGAAGTTCGGTTTACGCAACGGAATCCGCCGCTCGGGTTGCAGGTGAATTCTCCGGAAACAACAGGAAGGCTTATCGCACGCTTCGCCAGTGCAGTCGAAAACCAGAATTTTGCAGCGAATGGACTCACGTATTTGAGCAGGCTTGTGGTAAACAAAGGCACTGATGCCACCTATGTGCTTACCCTCACGGCAGCCAATCCCAACGAATTAGCCATTTTAGGACAGGCAAGTTCTGATATGGGGGCCTCTGCATTTATAAACGAGTCGGGCCAAACCAACTCAGTAGCCATTATAAACGGCACACTTGAAGCGCGGGAAAATGTTTTTCTTCCATTACAGAGCGGCTCGGGTAACTACAACATCAACAACAGCGCTGCCCTCTGGATTAATGGTGGTTTTGCAGCCAAAGGCTTTCCCGATGTTGGTACGGGCAACTCGCAAGCCATCGTCCCCTATGGTACCCTGAAGATATCAGCGGGTACTCTAAATGCAAATTGCACAAGCGGTATAACCACCCGCGCAAATGGGGTGGTGCAGGTAGATGGAGGGATGTTGAACGCAAATCAATTGCGAACATCCGTATTCGGGGCTGCTAATATTGGTGGCATTATCATCAATGGTGGAGTCCTGAACATCGACGGAACAAAACTCGGTGGTGTAAACGGTGACTTTTATACTTTGAGCCTGACTTATCCAGGCAACCTCTTTATTATGACTGGAGGAGAACTTCGCGTAGCAGGACCTTCAGGGAAAGGCTTGATCTATATTAATTCAAACCCTGAAAATACCAATGTTACAGGAGGAACCATTTTCGCCGAAATGAAAAATACTTCGGCTAACCATAGACTTACTTCACGCGCTTCACTTTGGAATTTGGAAATTCTAAGAACAGTCACGGGTATTACCCCTGTTGTAGTGACAGGTGGCAGTTCAGGAGATACTGATCCTACAATTATTCAAAATCAACCCCTCATAATCAGAAACAATCTGACGATCAGGGGTGCCAATGCTGCCACGCTTCGGATGGAGTCTCTTGCCAGTCCCGGGCCGATTGCGCCAATGGACCTTTACGTGCAGGGAAATATGGTGGTTGAAAACGGAGGGAATTATCTGCATCTCTTAAACACGACTTATTTCGATGGGTCGGGTAATAGTTTACTCTCCCTCCCGACAACTGCCACGGAAACCTTCCACAATATGGTGGTCGATAAAGATGAGGACAGTCGGTTTGTGGAAATCGTGTCCGGCAATCTTACCGCATTGGAGGTTCAAGGCGACCTTCGCCTCGAACGCGGAAGTTTCATCAACAATGCTTTTGATGTGCGCCTGCGCAAAAATGTCGTGAACAGAACCATGTTTGGCGACTCTCTATCTATAGGAAAAGCTATTTTTCTAGGCATCACAGGTTTGCAACAACTTACGTCCGATGGAGGTATTTTTCACTCGGTGGAATTGAGCAACATCAACGGCCTTCGTTTGCTTGAAGATGGACTTACCGTGCGTCGAACGCTCACGATTACCATTGGAAATTTTTATATCGGCGACTTTAAGTTGCGCATGGAGGGAATGAACGCGGGTATTGTTACTACACCTACACCCACAAACCAGTTGGTCGTGGCAAGCGGCAATGCCTCAGCTGGCGGACTTGAACAGTTTTATTTCGGCCCGGCTCAATCTACGCTTTTTCCATTTGGCGTAGAATTGGCAGGTCCCTCTGCAAAATATACCCCTGCCACCATTGCCATTAACAGTGGCTTTGTTGATGCCGGTTATATTCGCGTGGTGCCTGTGGATGAAGTATTGCCGACGTCCAATTTGGCCGGAGGCCCGGACTTTCTAAGCTTTTATTGGAAGGTTGCGCACAGCGATTTCAATACCTTGCCAATTGTAAGCCATCAATTCATATATGACGATAGCAACATAGTTAATAGTGAGGCCAATTTTGCGTCGGGTAGGGTATTGAATGACACACCCTTCCTGCGTGAAGTCGATTTTGCTATTATCCCTACAGATCACGTAACCCCTGGAAACAATACGTTTTTCTACAATGAGTTGAACGCAACCGTTCAAACAAACCTGGCGGGACCGGGAAGTCAGTTGGTGAATGCAAGTTACTCCTCGGGAAATGAAGCACGGTTTACAGGAAGTCCAAAAGTATTTTACTCCATCAGCTCCACGCTCAATGCTGTTTGGAACAATCCGGCAAATTGGAGCGAATTAGGTCAATTTATGATTGGCGATGATATCTTCGATTACCATACCGGAATTCCCGGAAATACTTTTGTACCTGGTGCCGGCGACATCGCTTTCATCGGGTTTAACCCAGCCACCGGCAGGCCGCATCACTACGAAGGTACCGGTGCAAACATCACTGCATCAGAAGTGAGGTTTACTCCATTGATGAACGCTTCATTTGTGCGCCAACCGCGTTTCAATGGCCCGGTGGCAGCAGACATTACGGTGTTGCGGCCAACTTTGAGCTTTGCTGCGGATGCAGATATTGACGACATTCGCACCATTGCAGGCGAAGGCACTCTTTTGCTCCGCGGCAACGCCAACCTGAACCTGGTCGACATTGGTGGATTTCTTTCAGAAGATTCTTCGATTGTGGCCATTCAATCGCCGGGGTCGGGAATTACGGATTACGCTTTTATTCCAGCGAATGTCCCTAATCTCTTCGTTACTGCTGGCGATAATGGATCTGATCCTGCCATCAGTCGTTTTGGTCCGAGTGTTTTGGTAAGAAATGACCTTGAAGTTGTGGGCAATGCGAAGGTGCTATTTCCCAGTGGAACCAATGGCAACATCCGTGTGAATAGAGACGTAATTCTTCATCAGAAACAGTCTACAACTGCCGGGTCAGAATTGCAATTCCTGTTCAGTGGCACCCCTCGAATTCTCGATGTGCGTGGCAATTTTATTATGAACGGAAACAATTCGAGGGTACGCGTTCTGTCGCCAAATGCCACCTTACCCCAAATCGTCCACAACCTCATCGTTTGGGGAGATATTATTCAAAACCTCTCGAATGGTCTGGGATTTGACCTTTCCACCGGACCGACTGACGACTTTATTGCCCTCACGCTGCGCGGCGTGGGAACCCACAGCTTTATACGCATAGGTGGTGATGTTCCGAAATTTGGTCGCATCACGCTTGACAAGGGGATCAGCACCGTTTCAACTTTTACATTCAATTCTGAAATCATTGTAAATGGTCCAACCAACCTGCCCTCCAAAGCCGTTTCGCTTCAAAACGGATTGCTGCGCATTAACAATGCAACTACAGATATTCTACTCAGCTCAGGTGGTGGCGATTTTGAAATTCCCGCATCTGCCGGTTTGGAACTCAACGCAGGTACCTTGCGCATTACAGGTTTACAGACCGGTTTGCTCCTTTCTGGCGCGTTAAACCTTACGGGTGGATTGTTGGAAATTGGAAATGCCGCGGAAAACAACTTTCTGGAATATTCTGCTGGTGGCACCGCCATTATCAATGTTTCAGGGGGGATTTTACGTGTCGGTTCGCAACTGCGACGAGGTCTTACGAATACTGCAGGTGTATTGGAATACGTCCAAACAGGTGGCGCTGTGGAAGTGGGACGCTGGAATGCGCCCAATGCCAACAGGGGTGTTTTTGAAGTCGTCAACCCCGGCAGCCGGTTTGAGCATACCGGCGGTACGCTAACCCTTGTGCAAGGGGTGAACAGCGCCATCACGCCTTCATTCAGGGTGGAGACAAATTCCTTTGTTTCCAGCGGAACAAGCCAGGTGATCGTTGGATCTTCTAATTCGCCGACAGGACCAACTGTGAAAAATGTAGGTTTGCTTTCGAGTGGCACGTTGCGCTCCTTACGCATTGACAACTCCAGCACCAGAGCCCCGATCGCTAAAGCGTATATTGGCGCGCTCAGGATAGGCGAGGAGTTGATCATCGATACCGGAGCAACTTTGGATTGTATTAATCAGAATTTACTCGTGAAAGGTGATATAGCAAACAATGGCGTGTTGAACGTGGGCAGCAGCATGTTGGAGCTTGACCATAACATACTCAATAATGTTGGAGGTTCAGGTGTTTTCACCATTCGCGATCTCACGCGCATCGGCGGCGGAGTTACCACGGTGGGTGCCAATTTGCTTGTTACCCGCGATTTTAGTTTGGACGATGGCAATATGAATTTTGGCGCAAATACCCTGACCGTTCAGCGAACCGCGCAGGTGGATGGATCACTCAATTTTATCGAACCAAGTCAGGGACTGCTTATGAATGGCCCTGCGAATCAAAGCCTCCGAAGGTCGGCACCAGGAGGTGCGGCAATTGATATTTTAACCACTGACAATCCTTTGGGCGTATCGCAAATTGCCAGTGCAGGCCATAATTTTTTAATAGGTAAGCAACTTCGTTTGAAGCGCGGAATTCTCAATTTGCGCGGTAACCTCATGGTGCTCGAAACGGCAGGTAACATCATCGAAGTAAATTCCTTCGGTGTGAACAACATGATTACGACAGGTGGTGCATTTACGAATTTTGGAATTCAAAAGAAGCTAATCGCCAATGTGCAGCAGGATTTGTTTATGCCCTTGGGCATCGATGTATACATGCCAGTGCGGTTGGTTTTCAGCGGGTGGGGAGGCTCTCTCGGAAGTGGAAGTGAAGCCAGTAGTTATCTTTTCAGGTTGAGTATTCCTCAAAACGAGGTGATAGTAGATAATCCAGAAGTAGCACCATGTAATGATCCGATTAATGATTTAAACAATGTACTTCAAATGAACTTTTTTCTTGGAGCTCAAGGTGTGAGCGCCACCAATTTGCGGATGAATGCGGAGTTCAATTATGTTCAATCCTATGTGTCAGTGACCGCGCCAAATACAGAAGCGGACTATATTTCGGCCAGGGTTGTTGATAATATACCAGTGCCAGATGTATTTAAGGCTTCCGGGATTGTAAATCCTGCCTTAAACACTATTACCTTCAGTTTTACCGGAGTAAATTCTTTGGGCATTACTGGCGATTATTTTGCAGGAATCGATTGTGCCATTCCAGACAATGTTCCGTTGTACGAAACCAATAGCGCGGGTGGAGGAGCCGTTAATGCTGGAGGCCCTGGACAAACCTATGCAACTGCGGTTGATGGAGGCGGAGCACCCAATGGTGCAGTAATCCGAGTGGTGGATACGGATACGCTGAATTTCAATGTATCTGGTATAAGTTTTTACAAAACCATCATTGACGAAAATGCAGTTGTACAAATCTCAAACACCAATTTGCACCGGCTTGGAATTGTGGAAGGTACAGGTACCATTAGACTTGAAAATACCGGTAATTTACCTTCTGGAAATTACAATGATTTTTTTACCTGCTTAGGCGGTAAACTGGAGTATTCTGGTGGAGTAACCAGTGAAATTCTGTCGAATATTCCGATAGTTCGAAGGGTTACCCTAAGCGGGTCTGGTACGCGCAACCTGTCTAACAACGATGTAAATATTTGCGAAGATTTGATTGTAACCGGTCCCAATTTTGTCAACATTTTCGGTACGGACGTTACCATCGAAGAAGATTTAGATTTAAACAGCGGAATAGTGAACAATGGCCAAGGTGTTATGCAGCTGCATGGGAATTTGAACCAGGCGAATGGAACATTTACCGCAGGAAACGCAGGTTCGCGAACCATCGATGGAAACATCAACATGACCAATGGAACCTTTAACGTGGGCTCCGGGAGCAATGTTATTTTAAAAGGCAACTTTACAAAAACAGCCGGAACCTTTACAGGTGGGACTGGGAGCATTGGCCGCTTTATTTTTCGAGGCACTTCGTTGCAGTTTATCGATGGTATCTTTGACACGACTACCAATGACTTCACCAACTTAGAAATCGACAACCCGAGCGGGCTTCAACTTCGCAATACTGTCGATATAGCCACAACCTTGTTTCTTACAAACGGAAATATTTTTTCTGGTCAGGATAGCTTGTTGAGACTTGTTTCAAATACGACAGTTGTTGTCCCGGCCACCGGATCACCTTTATCTTTTGTTGATGGACCAATGGATTGGACGCTCACAGGATTAGCAACATCCAGAATTTTCCCTGTCGGGAAAAATACAAATTATCGCCCATTGCAGTTGGCAAACCGTTCGGCTACCCGCACGTGGACAGTGGAATATTTTGATACCATTGCGACGGTAGAAATCCCTGTGCTGAATGTGCTTCCTATCCTTCCTACGAAGACAGTGAGTCAACTTGAATATTGGAAGGTCAATAGCAACAGTGCTTCAAATACCACTGCAAGGGTAAATTTATCATGGGGAGCCAGCTCCGTTGTATCTACTCTACCAGCCGATTACGGCAAGCTGGTCGTTTTGGATTATAATAATACAACAGATGTTTGGGACAGTGAGGGAGGTGGCGGTCACACGTTTGATGTTCCTTCTCAAACTGGAAATTTTCTAAGTACAAATCCCATCAGCTTCACTGAGAAAATTATTACCCTTGGTTCTAGTGATAATATAAACCCCCTCCCAGTCACCTTCCTCTACTTCGCTGGCCAAACCAACGGCATCCAACACACCTTATCCTGGGCCACTGCCACCGAAACCAACAACGACTATTTCCAACTCGAGCGATCCATTGACGGCCGGTTTTTTCAAAGCATCGCCCGTATTGAAGGCGTGGGCAACAGCACCAAAGAAAACAGGTACAGTTATGTCGACAACGTCGCTCCTTCAGGGCGGGTTTATTACCGGTTGAAACAAGTTGATTTTGACGGACAATCTGAATATGCGAGGGAAATTGTAACGTTGATGAAAGAAGAATCTTCGCGTCCACTGGATTTTGTTCTATATCCAAACCCCACCCGAAATGGAGAAGTGCGGATGAACATTTCCGAATTTCAGGCGGAGATGGTGATGATGGCGGTCTATGATCTGACAGGGAAATTGCTACAACAGGAAAACCTCTGGATCGACGAGCAGGGTATTTCACAGCCATTTAATTGTAATTACGAACCTGGTATTTATCTCGTAAGTATCATCGTAAATGACCAGATGAAATCTAAACCACTGGTTATTTCAAGGTAATAGATCAAAATTATATATTTTAAAATCTACAAAGAATGACGGCATTGCCGTCATTCTGTTTTTCACAAGAACGATCATCGCGCATCCAAAATAGAATTCATGGCATAGTTGAGAAGAGTGAAGCTCTTCCGGACTGTATTGATCGCAAATTGTGAAGTTATATCCGCGAACTTTTTCATCCGTCCTTCGTTACACCCAGCGTGGCTATTGACCCCTTAAATGAGTCATTGGTCGATACGGAAATAAATTTAGTCGTCGCTATGACCCCCTTTTATAGAATGATAATTCACGGAACACCTTCTGTTTTGTTGCTGTTCATCTGTTGTTTAACCAGTTCAGTCTATGCCCAATACGGCCCAATTGGTATTGGAAATAACAATGGCTCCGACGGCCAACCCAAGCTGCTCTTATGGCTGGATGGATCCACACCTGCAGTCGGAACCGGCGCCAACGTAATTACGTGGCCGGATAAATCGGGAAATAACAACCATTTTAGTGCAGTGGCTGCGACAAGTCCCATTCTTCGCGCAGGTGGCCCGGAGTCAAGACCCTATTTGGAATTTTCCAAAGCGAATAACCACATGAGTCTCGCCAACCTTCAATTTACCAATCAGGGAGTTTCCATATTTTACGTTTTCAAAACATCCGACTCGAATTACGGGATGTTTTCGTTTGCACAATCTAATGCGAATGCCCGACACATTCTTACAAGTCAGGTTGGAACGGCACCGGGTTGTTACAAATTCACAGTTGCTGGCAATGAATACTCTACAACGATCAATAACATGAGCAACAACGTGTGGCGATACGCCGGATTTGTCTGGGATGGGCAGACCAATCCAACTTATTGGATGCGCAGCAGTGGTAATGGAGTTCCTGAACTTACTCAAAATGCCGTATTGGACGGCTTGATATCTCCAACTACCGGAACTGCAGTAATAGGTCATATCCAAACTTTGCTCAATGGAGGTTTTAATACTACTGAGTCTTTTCAGGGTGACCTCGCCGAAATAATTGTTTACGATGGCAAAGTCAATAAAGTGATGTTGCGTATGCTCAATTCCTACTTCGTAACGAAATATGGAGTAGGTGGAACTGGTGGTTGGGACAAAATGCAAGCACCTGCTGGCTACAAAGAAGGTTTGGTCATGTTGGGCCGCGACGCCGGTTCATCCTCTGAACATCTTCACTCAAGGGCTGATGGGCTCGTATTGAGGGCCAATCCAGGAGGACTTCAGGGTAGCTTTTCTTACCTCGGTGCAGGAAACAATGCAGCACCAAATTCTGTAGTTATTTCTGAATTACCTATCGGAACAGAAGGACGATGGAATCGAATCTGGTACATGCGAAAGGATGGATTGGGTGACGGCAGCAATATTCAGATTGCGTTTGATTTTGGTGAAGGAATCGGAGGCGATTTCCCTCAGAATCCGGAAAACTATGTTTTATTATATCGGTCTGGTACATCGGGTTCCTTTTCTGAGAGACCGGTGACAGAGAAATCGATTACAAACGATGAAGTCGTATTTCGCTTATCGGGAAGTCAGATTGCGAATGGATATTATACAATTGGAACCAAAAACAATATTTTAAGCTCATTAACCGGACAGATTATTCGGTCATGGTATACATACCAATCCGGCAACTGGAGTGACCCCGGCACCTGGACACTCGATGGAAGCGCAGCACCATATTACGTCAATCCTTCCAGCGTCATACCTGCTGCCGGAGATGCAATATATATAGGTTCAGGTAGATCCGTTTTGGCTGACCTTCCCAACCGGATCCAAACGGGGTTGAAGTTATTTGGAACACTTGATCTCGGTACTTTAAACGGTCACAATTTTACCGCTATTTCGGGATCTGGTGTTTTGCGATGCGCAGGAACATCGGGGATTTCGAATTTCCCATTGGGCAATGTGGTGAATTTTGCAAATGCATCCACAGGAGGAACGGTGGAATTTTACGGCAATGGATTTACCATTCCTCATGCGCTTGTGGTTAATAAATTTAAAATTGACTTGTCTACAAATGGATCGGCAATTGTGATGGGAAATAACCTGACGCACAATGGTTTTTTTGAAATTAATAGAGGAACTTTTACCGTGAATGACGGATCATTGGCTATCCGAACGATCACCAGTAATTCGAATGTACTGGTTGAATCAAACGGTACCATCAATGTTCATCCGGTAAACAATAAACATATCTGGACTTTCCAAGGCAACTTTGTAAATGATGGTGGAAATGTACGCTTTACAAATCGGATCACACCCAACTATACGCAGACAGAAACTTCCGGCTGGGTCGAAGCAAAGTTTATCAGCAATTCTATCAATCAGGAACTCATTGCCAATGGTACGTCTTTTTTTTCCCGGCTGGTAATCAACAAGGGTCTTGACGATTCTTATGTTTTGCACGTTACCTCTGATGGGCCCAATAAATTTCAACTTCTTGGATTTGCCAATCAGAACTTTGATAGTCCCCAGGCGAGTGAAACATTGAACACAAATTCTGTATGTCTTGTATACGGCACATTGCGTGTCGGAAATGATATTTTTCTTCCCCTTCATGTGAATAGTGGAAACTATTGCATCAACGAATCAACAACCCTTTGGGTGGATGGCGGCGTGGTGACCAAAGGTTTTCCAATCGGAGCCACTGGAACGGCCATCGTGAGCTACGGAAAAATCCGAATTACGGCAGGTGAGCTGAATGCCAACTGCAACAGCGGAATCACCATCAGGGACAACGGTATTATTCAGGTCGATGGTGGAACGTTGAACGCAAATCAGATTCGAACGTCGGTTTTTGGTCCTGAGAATATTGGCGGATTGATCATCAATGGTGGTTTGGTTTCGGTCGATGGGACAAGAGCAGGGGGCATCAATGGAAGTTATTATTCATTTAGCTTAACATATCCGGGTAATCTTTTCAGGATGTCTGGAGGGGAATTGCGCGTTGCAGGTCCTTCTGGAAAAGGTTTGATTTTCATCAATTCCCGGCCAGACCAGACAAGTGTTAATGGAGGTACGATTTATGCCGAAGTTAAAAATACAACTGCTATTCACCGTCTTACCAGCAGGGCGCCGCTTTGGAACCTCGAGATTGTAAGGACAACCACAGGTACCAACAGACCAGTCATTATTACGGGCGGTGATTCTTTTGGTGAAATCATTGAGAATACGCCGCTCATAATCAAGAACAACCTGACTATTCGCGGTGCCAATGCCGCCACTTTAAACACAATTTCAGTAGCTGCCAGCCCAGCGTCTCCACTTGTGGTTGCCAACCTTCCTCAGGATGTGTACATTGAGGGAAATTTCACCATCGAAAATGGCGGCGTATATACCCATGGTCTGAATACCACCTATTTTGATGGAAATTCAAATTCTATCCTATCGCTTCCAACAATATCCACTTTGAATTTTAATAATCTGGTCGTTTCCAAAAATGAATCGACGCGGTTTGCGAGAATACAGTCGGGAAATTCCACAAACGCCATGCAGGTCTTGGGAGACTTCAGACTCGAACGTGGAAATTTCATCAACAACCACCTGAATGTTCAATTTAGAAGGCACGTCACTTTAAAAGGTGAATTTGGCGATATCTTGTCTGCAGGTGCTGCCCGCTTTGAAGGCAATCCTTTGCAGCAGGTGCTGACCGTTGACAGGGGAGTTTTTCACAATCTGGAAATCAACAACGCTGCCGGGGTCCGCATGGTCGATAACGGCTTGGTTGTGAGAGGCGTATTATCTGTTATCAACGGAAACTTCTTCCTGAATGATTTCAAATTGCGCATGGAAGGAGAAAACGCATCGATCATTGCCACTCCAACGGCTACTTCCCGGATGATCGCAGGCAGTGGCCGGGCATCAGCAGGAGGTTTGGAAATTTTCTTCAAATCTGCAAATCAGGTTCAGGACTATCCGGTGGGTGTCGAAATTGGTGCAACCGTAAAATACACACCAGCGCAAATCATCGTAAACAATGATTTTGTAAGTGCTGGTTACATTCAGGTGGTTCCCGTAGATGCGTTGTTGAATACGACCAATCTCAGTGGTGGTCCGAATTATTTGGACTTTTATTGGAAAGTGGCGCATAGCGATTTTCTAAATCTGCCACGGGTAAGTCACAAATTTACGTATCATAACACTGACATAATCGGATTAGAATCGCAATATGCTTCAGGTCGGGTGCTTGCAGACGATCCGTTTACCAGACAAGTAGATAGTTTATCAAATTCTTTTGACCACGTGAACACGGTCAGCAACGAAATATTTTATAATTCGATGTTGCCGGGCGATGGACAGGGCGCGACCTCTTCTGGGCCTGGAACAGTTTTGACTGAGGCGAGCTATTCCGCTGGAAATGCGCTGAGATTTACCGGGAGACCCCGTGTTTTTTATTCTAATTCCGTTACGCTCAATGCCGATTGGAATCTTCCGGCCAACTGGAATGAGATGGGAGCTTTTGGAATGGCCGCAACAATTTTTGACTATCACGCCGGGCCCGTGGGAGGCAATACTTTTGTTCCAACAGCTGGAGATATCGCTTTTATTGGTTTTAATCTAACTACGGAAAGGCCGCACAGTTATGAAGCCCCAACAGGTGGAATCACCGCTTCGGAGGTGCGTTTTACGCCTTTGCAAAACGCTGATAGATCGCGAAAAGCAAGATATTACGCCGCTCAGCCGGCAGACATTACCGTATTGCGTCCAACCTTGGCGGTGACCACTACGGCACAGATTCAAAACATCAAAGTAATTTCGGGTGAGGGTGCCTTGCTGCTCAGAGGCAATGTTGATTTAAGAGTTACAGATATCGGAGGATTTCTGGATCAGGATTCATCAATTGTCATTTTACAGCCTGCAGTTGCTTCGTTGCAGTGTGATTTCATCCCCGCTAATATTCCGAATTTGTTAGTCACATCACGCAATTTTGGTGCTTTACCAGACATCTTGCAGATCAACACCAATACTTTCGTTCGTGGCAAACTTGAAATTATTGGAAATGCCAAATTGCAATTGTCTAATGGTGTCGCGGGAAACATTTTGGTTGGTGGGAATGTAATTCTTGATAAATATCAGGCGCTCTCTTCCGCCCCTGAACTTCGTTTCTCGAATGCGGGAACAACTCGCAACTTTGAAACGAGGGGCACATTGGTCATTCAGGGCAATGGTGCGCAGGTGCGGGTAATCAATCCAAATACGACTGCACCTCAAACCATTCATAAACTTACGGTCTGGAAAGATATTTATCAGAATGCCCCGGCATCTGTCGGTTTAAATCTCGCATTGAGCGCGTTGCACGATTTTGTGGTGCTGGAGTTAAAGGGCGGAGGAAATCATAGTTTTATCAATGCCAATGGTTTAAGTCCTTCCCTTGGAAAAATTATTTTGGATAAGGGTACGAATGTCACGTCTTCTTTTTCTTTCAATTCTTTTTTTAGCCTCAACGCGCCGACCAATCTTCCGGAAAATGCCGTCATTTTGAAGAATGGTCTGTTGAAGATTAATGATTCCGCAATCAATATTACCTTAACAAGCGGAGGTGGGGATTACAATATTCCTGCAACAGCCGGACTGGAACTGAATGCAGGTACCCTAAAGATTTTGGGGCCACAAATTGGAATGACGCTTTCCGGAGAGTTGAATATTACCGGTGGTTTAATGCAAATCGGAAACACGCCCGGCGAAAATAACTACCTGGAATATTCTTCTTCGGCTTCCGCCAAAATCAATGTCAGCGGTGGTACCCTCAGTGTTGGATCTCAAATAAGGCGGGGACTTACCAATACGGAAGGTGTGTTAAAATATACCCAGACAGGAGGAGAAGTTCTCGTGGGTGTGCACAGTGCACCGAATCAAAACAGAGGTGTTTTTGAAGTTTTGAATACAGGAAGCAGCTTCACATTCACCGGCGGAAAAATCACATTGGTTCGGGGTGTAAACAGCAATTCAACACCCTCCTTTCATATCGATACCCAGATTTCCAATACAACAGGAAATGGTCAGGTGGTAATCGGAAATGCCGGAAGCCCTGCTGGTGCTGAAATTACCAATGTCGGAATCAAATCGAACGTGTCATTGCAATGGCTTGAAATGAACAATGCCAGTGGAAACAATCCGGTTGCTAAATTGCTCATCACCCCTTTAACGATTCGTGACGCGATTTTTATTGACGCCGGCGCTACGCTCAATTGCCAAGGACTTAACCTTACTGTACAAGGTGATGTAGAAAACGAGGGTGCACTGCTCTCACCTTCAGGAAAGTTAATTTTGGATCACAACTCCTTTTCAGAAATATCGGGTGCAGGGAGTTTTATTATTGCAAATTTAGAACGGATAGGAGGTGGCATTACTTTGGTGAATACCGATCTTTTGGTAACAAATGAACTGAAAGTAGATCAAGGCATCATGGATTTTGGATCCAATCAAATTTGGGTTCAGGGGAATGTTCAGGTTGATGGCGAATTGCGTTTTCTCGCTGGCAGTGAAGGACTTATTTTGAATGGCAATGTCAGTCAGATTTTAAGACGATCAGGCCCTGGAATTTCGAAAATTGATGTTCTTACCACAGACAATCCAGCTGGAATCACACTGATTGCAAGTGCCGGGCACGTTTTTGAGATTAACAAAACACTTCGAATGAAGCGGGGAATTTTTGACCTCCGGGGAAACCTTTTGGAACTTGGATTAAATTCATCCATTGAGCAGGTAAACGCTTTTGGCGAAAACAACATGATCAGCACCGGTGGAGCATTCACCAATTTTGGGGTGAGAAAAGTGGTGCCCGCAAATTATACCCAAGATGTTTTCATGCCATTGGGAATTGATAAATACATGCCGGTTCGCCTTATTTTCAGTGATGTAGGATTTCGAAGTGGCACAACAATTAGCAATTACCTTTTCCGCCTCAGCATTCCTCAAAACAGTGTTGTGGTAAATGATGTGGAAGCTGTGGCCCCACAAATTAACGACCTGCTGAATGTCCTTCAGATGAACTTTTATCTGGAAGCTTCAAACGTAGGAGCCAATCTTCGGATGGATGCAGAATTTATGTACGATGATGCATATGTATCAACTACAGCGCCATATAACGAAACAGATTATATCTCCGCAAGGGTTGTGGACAACACGCCTGTACCAGACATTTTCAAGTCTTCGGGCGTTGTCGATCCTGTCAATAACATCATTGCGATAAGTTTTACGAATATAACGGCCGACGGAATTACAGGAGATTATTTTGCTGGTGTCGATCCGGCAATTCCAGACAATGTGCCCCTTTATGTAACTCAAAATGGGGGGGGATTCGTGACCAATGGCGCCAATGGTGGAACTTATGTCACCGAAGTGCCCGGAGGAGGCGCTCCAAGCGGTGCCGTTGTGCAGATCGTAGACAATCATGTTCTGAACTTTAATGCATCCGGAATAAGTTTTTACAAAACCATTATTGAAGAAAATGCCACACTGCAGATTTCTGCAACGAGCTTCCACCGTTTGGGAATTGTGGAAGGCACGGGAACCGTCAGACTGATTAGCTCAGGAACCTTACCTACAGGTATTTATAATGATTTCTTCACCTGTTCGGGTGGGAAAATCGAATATGCGGGCTCGGGCAATCACGAAATTCTTGCAAATATTCCAACCGTCAGACAAGTAACGCTTACAGGCTCGGGACAAAGAAATTTGTCCAACAATGATGTCACCATCTGCGAAAATCTGGTCGTAAACGGTCCCATATTTCAAAACAGCAGTGCAGCGCTTGTCACCATTGAGGATGATTTGGTTATTCAGGCAGGATCATTCAATAGCCTTCAGGGCAATTTGCTTTTAAAAGGAAATCTCAATTTGGGCAATGGGACATTTACGGCTACCAATCTGGGCACAAGGACGATTGAAGGAAACATCAATATGAGCGGTGGCACATTTGCCATGGGTACCGGTAGTCAGGTAGTACTCAAGGGAGATTTCATCAAAACCGGTGGAACATTTACGGGTGGCTCTGGCGTAACCAACAAGTTTACTTTTGGAGGTACGACACTCCAAACGATTTCAGGGAATTTTACTTCAGCTCCGCCTTCAAACCAATTTTATCGGATGGAGTTGAACAATGCGGCAGGGGTAAGTTTAAATGACAATCTCCATGTATCACTCCAATTGTTACTTACCAATGGGAAGCTATTCACAGAGCCAACCGGATTGCTCCATCTGAGCTCCAATACCACGATTGTCGCACCAAATGGAGGAAGCAATACTTCTTTTGTTGACGGGCCCATGGAATGGAATCTGGCTGCTTCCAATTCATCAGCTGCCAATGACAGGACATTCCCCGTAGGAAAAGACGCTATACACAGACCGCTGAAATTGTCTCAACGCTCTCTGGCGCGTATATGGACTGTACAATATTTTGATACGCTCGTCACGCTTGAGCCACAGGTTGAAACTTTGATTGCGCAAGATCCCATTGCCGTAGAGCGAATCAGCAAATTGGAGTATTGGAAGGTAAACAGCAATTCAAATGACCATACAACGGCTAGAGTTGGTTTATCCTGGGGCGCCAATTCTCTCGTATCGGCGAGCCCTGGAGATTACAACAAACTTGTCGTATTGGCTTACAAAACCGATACTGATGTTTGGGAATCATTTGGATCAAATACAAACACCTTCGCCTTTGACCCCGTAGCTGAAACCGGGAGTTTTCTCGGTCAGAATCTCATGGGATTTACCGAAAGGTTTATTACACTTGGTTCGGCAGACAACAGCAATCCATTGCCTGTATCCTTTCTTTATTTTGCCGGAGAGACCGATGGTGTGAAACACAAACTTTCCTGGGCGACCGCCTCAGAAACCAACAACGATTATTTTCAGCTTGAAAGATCATTGGACGGACGGTTTTTTCAGGTAATTGCCCGAATTGAAGGCGCAGGAAACAGTGTCACTCAAAACGATTATTCATACGTTGACAAAGTCGCACCAGCTGGTCGGGTTTATTACCGGCTGAAGCAAGTTGATTTTGACGGGGCTTTTGATTATGCCCAGGAAATAGTAACCCTTGTCAAAATAGAAGCGCAGACTTCGCTGGATTTCGTGATATTCCCCAATCCAACTGTACAAAAAGAAGTGAGATTGATGATTTCTGATTTTCGGGCAGAGATGGCGCTTATTTCGATTGCGGACCTTTCGGGAAAAAAGCTGAAACAAAGTACTGTTTGGATTGACGAACAGGGAATTTCTGATACTTTTACCTGTGATTTTGATCCGGGAATCTACGTGGTATCTATTGTCGTAAATAATCACCTACGCAGTAAGCCATTGGTGATCAGCAAATAATTAATACATGAATGAATTGAATCGTCCTGCACTCGGCATTGGAGCGCGGATCAGTCATCCTACCTTTGGCGTGGGAATAGTCACCGGACTGGATGTTTCTACCATGGAAGTGTTTTTTCAGGGAGACGGAGACCGGCAGATTTCCAGATCATTTAAGGGAATCGAAGTTTTAGAAGCTGCTAAGGTTGCGGATCAATCTTTAGATTTGCCCACCATCGAAAAGGCTTTGGCCAGGGTATTACATAATGTATCCGGCATCAGCCAATCCATTGAGCTTGCGCCAAAATGGCTGAGAGGCACCCTCGTGCTGAAGCCCGGCAATCCAGACCTCAAGTCCAAAGAATTTCCCATCGATACTTTTTTTCACAAAATCGTTATGGTCCGCGACAGGCTGCGGGTGCTCGAACAAAACATCAACAGCAACGAAAAGCTGGAAGACATGGAAAAAGTCCAGCTTCAGCAATATATCAGTCGGATTTACGGATCATTGACAACATTCAATGTTTTATTTACCGATAAGGACGATCATTTCTCGAGCAAGTAATCAATTCCGTGTTGCATAATTTCAGTTTAAATCTTTACCTTCGTTGTCAAAGGAAGTTAAAGAACTCCCGTGCGAGAGCAACAAGTTTGAAAAACTAACAGGATTAAAATTGGAGCTATGCTCGTTTCGGCAAGGGCGGGCCTCAGCCCACTTCGTGGGTGCCTTCACAGGCAGGAGGATTACCGAACTGAAGCGGCAGTTTCATTCATGCAGTTTAGAGTTTTTCTAAACCATGATCTCGCACGGGCTCTTCCATTTCTACGTCAAAAAATCCCATGCACAATCTCACAATACCTTCGACCGATGTGAAAACATTGCCGGTCATGGAGCAATTTTACACCATTCAGGGGGAGGGCCGGTATACCGGATACGCTGCCTATTTCATCCGGCTTGCAGGATGTGATGTGGGTTGCGTGTGGTGCGATGTGAAGGAAAGTTGGAATGCAGACGGTTTCCCACATTTTGAAATCGATCAGTTGGTTGAAAATGCTGTATCCAGCGGAACCGAAATTGTAGTCATCACAGGCGGAGAACCCGCCATGCACAATCTCGATGCCCTCACTTCCAAACTTCGTGCTGCCGGACTGCGTACCCATATCGAAACTTCCGGGGCCTACCCGCTCACAGGTGATTGGCACTGGATTTGCCTCTCTCCGAAAAAATTTAAAGCCCCTTTACCGAAAGTGCTCAAGCTTGCAGATGAATTGAAAGTTGTGGTTTTTCACAAAAGTGATTTTGAATGGGCTGAAAAACATGCCTCCATGGTGGACGAGAGTTGCTCACTTTATCTTCAACCTGAATGGAGCAAGTGTGAGAAAATGCTTCCCCTGATCATCGATTACGTCAAATCGCGACCCAGATGGCGCATTTCGCTTCAAACCCACAAATACATGCATATTCCTTAAAGCATAAAATTTATGATGAAGAGTTTGCTCATATACCTGTTTTCCATTTTTCTGATTGTGCCATTGCTGGGTCAAGCCCAGGAGTACACCACCACCAATTCTAAAGCGGAGAAGGCATATGAGGGCGCATTGCTCGCTTACGATCAACGCAATCTGAACCTGTCTCTGAATTTTTTGGGTGAAGCGGCCAACAGAGATCCGAATTTTATTGAAGTATATCTCCTGCGTTTCGAAATTTACACGGAATTGCGCCAGATTGCTGAAGCAGAACAGGCGCTGGAAGATGCTATTCGCATCAATCCAGATTTTTTTTCAAATGCCTGGTTTTTCCTGGCGGCTGTTGAAATGAATCAGGGAAAATACGGTGAAGCCGAAACGCACTTCGAGCGATTCCTGACTTATCCAAATCCAAATCCGGACATGAAGGACAAAGCGCTTTCCGAGTTGGAAAATTGCGCTTTCGCGAAAAAAGCCATCAAAAATCCGGTAGATTTTGAACCCTTGAATCTTGGGCCAGCCATCAATTCTGCTGCCCCTGAATATTATCCTGCCGTATCAACCGACAACCAAATGTTTATTTTCACGAGGCTCGACAATGATCCCGATGCTTTCAGAGGCAAGAATGAAAATTTTTACGCAAGTAGAAATTTTGATGGTTCCTGGCTGCCAGCCACACCCGTGCGCGACGTCAATACGGTGTTCAACGAAGGCGCGCCGACGCTCTCTGCAGATGGCCGTACCATGGTTTTCACTGCCTGTGAATTGTTGGGTGATTATGGAGAAGGTCGCAAAGGGTTTGGTTCGTGTGATTTGTTTATTGCACAGAAAACCGCTGACCGCTGGGGTGAGGCCGTGAATGTAGGCGAATCTGTAAATTCTGCTGCATGGGAGACACAACCGAGCCTCTCTGCCGATGGCAATACGCTTTATTTTGTGCGCGGTCGTCCTACCAAAGAAGGTGTAAAAAATCAGGATATTTATTTTACAGAGCGACGTGGCGGTATCAGTTGGTCGGCTCCAACACCCGTAAGCGAGAAGATCAATACACCAGGAAAAGAAGAATCGGTCATGATACATCCCGATGGTCAAACGCTTTATTTTTCTTCAGATGGGCATGTAGGTATGGGAGGTCTGGATTTATATATGTCACAAAAAGACAGCCTTGGTAGGTGGCAGACTCCCACAAATCTTGGATACCCTATCAATACTTACAAGGATGAAAACAGTCTTCTGGTTTCTGCAGATGGGGTTGTGGCTTTTTTTGCTTCCAACAGGGAGGGAGGTTACGGTGATTTGGACCTTTACAGCTTCAATTTGTATGAGGATATTCGACCGACAGCGGTGACATATGCCAAGGGCAAGGTTTCCGATTTTGATTCGGGTGAACCTGTCGAAGCTGCATTGAGATTGTACGACATAAACTCGCAGCAAATAGCTGGCATCATGAACAGCGATCAGGTTACAGGAGATTTTCTGATCGCTCTACCTGCCGGAAAAACATATGCGCTCAGCGTTTCCTCAGAAGGTTACCTTTTTCATAGTGAAACATTCGAGCTCAAAACCAACGCATCCAATGAACCGTATGCCCTCGATGTCAGGCTGAAAAAAGTCAAGGAGGGTAGTGGTATCGTCCTAAAGAATTTGTTTTTTGACCTTGATAAGGCTGTATTAAAAGAGCAATCAAGTCCCGAGCTGAAGGAATTGGGTGCTTTTCTGAAAGACAATCCCGATCTCTACATCGAACTTTCGGGGCATACGGACAATCAAGGGACCGCTGAATACAACAAAGCCTTGTCAGAAAGACGGGCGGAGGCCGTGAAAAAGTATCTCATGTCGGTCGAAAAGATTGAACCGCGCAGAATTTCCACGCTTGGAGCAGGTGCTAATTCTCCCATTGCATCGAATGAAACGGAAGAAGGCAGGGCCCAAAACAGACGTACTGAATTTAAAATTGTAGCTGCGAACTGATAATCAGAGAAATAAAAGTCAAAATATGGCTGGGTTCCTTCATTGGTTTCTCCTTAGAAATGATTGTTATGCGTCTAGTCCCTACTCACTTCTTCTATCCATTCCAAACCTGCATTGATACGGATATTGTTGTACTTTCACCCGCTGAAAATAGCTGAATGAACGTCACCGAATTTTTTGAAATTTTTGAATCTGAACTCAAACAAAACAAGGCTTTAACCAGCTATCACAGGCTTGTAAATTCTTCTTCGCGCTACCATTTTCGGAAATCGTACATGCAGCAACGCCTCGAATATGTTTCAGAGAAAATTTCTAAAAGAGGGGCTTCCATTTGGGACGTAGGTTGCGGATTTGGAACTTCGGCCATCTTTTTTGCGCTCAATGGTTTCAAAGTCCATGGCAGCACACTGGAATATTATTATGATGAGATCGAGCAACGCCTGGATTTCTGGAAAGCGTATGGCGACCTCTCTGGTCTTGACTTCAAATATGAAAACATTTTTGACATCAACATCGAACAAGGAAAATGGGATTACATTCTGGCCCAGGATACCCTACATCATCTCGAACCATTTGGACAAGCCGCGCAAATATTGAAAACCTCGTTGAAAGAAGATGGGATTTTTGTGGTGAGTGAAGAGAACGGCAATAACATTTTCAATAATCTGAAAAACTTTAAAAACCGGGGCTTCAAACGGATTACCACGATGTACGATGAAAAGCTTCAAAAATCTGTATTGATCGGAGATGAAAATACCCGTAGTTTGAAAGGATGGATCAATGAGTTTTCAAAAGCGGGAATGCAGATTCATCCTGACTCTGTGGAGTACATCCGTTATTATTTCCCGCACAAATACGATGGCCAAAATACGCAAGCTCTGATTGCCAAAGAATTTAATCTGAGCAAAAAAGATGGCGCGCGTAGGGAATTTATGTTTTTCGGCTTGAATTTTACCGCCGGAAAGTAATTCATTCCGTTCGGAGACCATTGCTAGCTTGATTAATTGATTGTTAAGAGATTTTTGAGTTAAGCTATCTTTAAATCTTCCAAAATGTTAATTTTGGAAATCACGTAGAAGCATGCTCAAAAGAAGATTTATAGTTGCCTTTTTGTTTTCCACTTTCGTGATGATGGGCCTCAGTTTTATTTGGCACGGCGTGATGTTGAATGATCTGATCTACATTCCTTCTCCCCATTATCTTTTTTATTCTCTGGCAATCCTCGCCTACCTTTTCATCGGATTCTGCCTCACTTTTGTTTTTACCTATCTCAGTATGGGAATAGGGATAAAAATGAAAGGATCATTGATGGGTTTGGCACTGGGATTCTTTATCTACTTAATTGCTTTTGTGCTCGGGGTGTCATTCAAAGGTAGCGGCACAGAGCACGTTGTCGTGGATTTCCTTTGGCAAATGATCGAGCAGGGTATTGGTGGTAGCGTCGTTGGGGGCGTTTACGCGTTGGCTCGTCGGAGGGATCAAATTTTTAATTCCAAAGCTTAATAGCCGTATTTCTCTTTCCACCATGACTTCAGTCTCGCGCGCATTTCATTTTCCCTTGCGTTAACGCCTGGTTCATAGAATCTTTTTCCAGCAAGGTCATCCGGTAAGTATTCCTGAGGGCTAAAATTCCCCGGATTGCTGTGGCTGTAATCATACGATTTTCCATAGCCCAAATCTTTCATTAATTTGGTAGGTGCGTTGCGCAAATGTAATGGCACAGGTAGATTTCCGGTTTGATGGGTGATTTCGATTGCCCGGTTTATCGCTTCGTAAGATGCATTGCTCTTGGGTGAGCTGGCGAGGTACACCACACATTGGCTCAGCACAATTCTTCCCTCTGGCATGCCAATTTTCTGTACAGCCTCAAAAGTGGTGTTGGCCATGATCAGCGCAGTGGGATTTGCATTTCCAATGTCTTCGCTCGCCAGAATGATCAATCTTCGTGCGATGAATTTGGGATCTTCTCCTCCAGCAATCATGCGCGCGAGCCAATACAAGGCTCCGTTGGGATCACCACCCCGCACCGATTTTATAAAAGCAGAAATGATATCGTAATGTTGTTCGCCGTCCTTGTCGTACATCGCAGGATTTTCCTGCACCACCTTCATTACCAGGGCATCTGTGATATTCTTAGTTTTAGAGGGTAGTGCATTGATCACTGATTCCAAAACGTTCAATAACCTTCGGGCATCTCCGCCACTCAGCTTCAATAAAGCCTGCGATTCTTCGATGACCACTCCCGATTTACGCAAGATTTCATCCTGCTGGAATGCAAGTTCCAGAAGTGTCTCCAAGTGATGTTTTTCAAGAGGTTTTAATACATAAACCTGGCATCGGGAAAGCAGCGCGGAATTCACTTCAAAAGAGGGATTCTCGGTGGTCGCTCCAATTAACGTAAGCACCCCTTTTTCTACCGCACCCAGGAGTGAATCCTGCTGTGATTTGCTGAAACGGTGGATTTCATCAATGAAAAGAATGGCATTTCCGGAACCAAACAATCCGCTTTGCTCTACTTTATTGATAATATCGCGCACATCTTTTACGCCGGAATTGACCGCACTGAGTGCATAAAAGGGTCTCTTCAGGGAGGAGGAAATAATTCGCGCCAGTGTGGTCTTTCCAACTCCGGGTGGACCCCAAAAAATAATGGAGGGAATCAATCCTGTTTCAAGGGCATTTCTAAAGATTGCGTCTTTTCCGACAAGGTGTTCCTGACCGATAAAAGTATCCAGATTTTTAGGCCGAAGCCTTTCCGCGAGGGGCGTGGTTTGCATTTGACAAAAATAATCAAGCTTTTTTTGAATACCGTAAATAGATTACGTTCTGAATTGCCAATATTGCACCTGCAAAACATTCATTTCTGCGAATTGTAGTTGTATGTAATCTTTAAAACGAAAGTAGATATGTCAAAATTAGAAGTAGGTGATGAAGCACCATTGTTCACCGCAAAAGATCAGTCGGGAAATGAAATTTCTCTGAAAAAACTGAGGGGAAAAAAAGTAATTCTGTACTTTTATCCCAAAGACGATACGCCAGGGTGCACCGCAGAGTCGTGTGATTTTCGCGACAATTATTCCTCCCTTTTGGAAAAAGGATTTGAGGTAGTCGGTGTCAGCGCGGATAGTCAAAAGTCTCATCAAAAATTTATCGAGAAGTTTCAATTGCCTTTTCCCCTCATTTCAGATACGGAAAAGGATGTGTTGAATCTTTACAGTGTCTGGGGTGAAAAGAAATTTATGGGCCGCACATATGAAGGGATTTTGCGCACTACCTTCGTGATTGATGAAAATGGGATCATACTGGAGCGCATCGACAAAGTGAAAACAAAAGAACCAACCAAACAGGTTTTGGACCTAATCAAATAAACACGAAGACCATGGCAGAAATAAACAAAGAAAAAATGAAAGCCCTGCAGTTGACAATCGACCGCATGGAAAAATCATATGGCAAAGGAGCCATAATGAAACTCGGAGATGAAGCCATTGAAAAAATTGAAGTAATCAGTTCGGGTTCACTCGGTCTTGACATCGCTTTGGGTATTGGGGGCTATCCACGTGGCCGGGTAGTAGAGATATACGGACCAGAATCGTCTGGAAAAACCACCCTCGCCATTCATGCCATCGCCGAAGTGCAAAAAACGGGTGGAATTGCAGCCATAATTGACGCAGAGCATGCGTTTGACCGCTTCTATGCGGAAAATCTCGGCGTGGACACCGAAAACCTTTTTATCTCTCAACCCGACAATGGCGAGCAAGGCCTCGAGATTGCCGAAAATCTGATCCGTTCCGGCGCCATCGATCTGCTTATTATTGACTCTGTCGCTGCCCTTACTCCCCGGGCTGAAATCGAGGGGGAAATGGGCGATTCGCAGGTAGGTTTGCAGGCCAGACTGATGTCGAAAGCTTTGAGAAAACTCACCGGTGCCATTTCCAAAACAGGTTGTTGCTGCATTTTTATCAATCAGCTCCGCGAAAAAATCGGTGTCATGTTTGGAAATCCTGAAACGACGACCGGTGGGAATGCCCTGAAATTTTATGCTTCGGTGAGAATTGATATCCGTCGCGCCACGCAGATCAAGGATGGTGAAAACATCGTGGGAAACCGCACCAGGGTTAAAGTCGTGAAAAACAAAGTTGCACCACCTTTCGCGAAAGCGGAATTTGACATTATGTAT
>Ga0209591_10002014_pt1 | contig 24693 bp, 20 predicted proteins | sample MAT01_FD_187207 | JGI IMG/M metagenome (GOLD analysis project Ga0209591, IMG submission 187207) | Freshwater microbial communities from Lake Fryxell liftoff mats and glacier meltwater in Antarctica - MAT-01 (SPAdes) (version 2) | ecosystem: Environmental > Aquatic > Freshwater > Ice > Liftoff... | reverse complement strand
AGCTGCTTACGATCGTCGTTCGATAGATTCAGCATACATCTCTCCTATCGAGTCCCATCTGACACCTCCTCACATAGTCGATGATCCCTCATCCATCAAAATCGATCGCCAACTCCTAAACAAATAGATTTCATTACTTCTACACAAAATATCACTCTTTACGGGTTCTGCTTGACTATAACCGGATTTTTTCACCAAAGTTAAATTCCCGCCATGTTGCACTTCTGAAGACTTAACCGCCAGCTAGCGGCACCAAGGCAAGGGCTAAGAAAAAACGCCAAGCGCTAAGAGAATAAGGGCTGAAGCGCTAAGAAGAGAGCCTCGGCAGCACGCAACATACCCGAAAACCGACATTGCCGAGACGACCATCGCGCGTATCGTAGTTGCGATAGGCAGAACGGCAATACCTCGGATAGTCGTTCCAGGAACCGCCCCGCAGCAGCTTTCTAGCCTCTGTACGATCAGTCTCTATCCAAGCACTACCATCACTGGGAGCGCCTGCATAGCTATCGTGCCAATCATCTTTGCACCACTCCAACACATTGCCGTGCATATCGCACAAACCCCAATCATTGGCAGGAAAATTGCCCACATCTGTGGTTTCTCTTGAAGCTTGACTGGTCGGACTACCGTTGTAACTAGCCTCGGTGGAATAGTTCGCTAGTTCAGGCGTAATCGTCTCGCCAAAGTGAAACGGAGTGGTCATCCCGGCTCGGCACGCATACTCCCACTGAGCTTCACTCGGCAAACAGTACTTCTTCTTATTCCCTGTTTTCGCAGACAGCCGTTGGCAAAATTCCTGGGCGTCATCCCAACTCACCTGCTCAACCGGGTGGTCATTCCCTTTAAAGTTAGAGGGATCGGGGTCAAGTTCCTGTGCAATGCGCTCATAGCCCGCCACTACTTTCCACTGAGCCTGGGTTACCTGGTAGCGACCGATTAAGAACTGTGGCACCTTAACCAGATGCTGCGGACGCTCATAATCCCGACTTTCTGGCTCTTGTTCCAGTGCGCCCATCATAAATTCGCCTGCCGGAATCAACATCAACGTTAGCTTTACACCATTGCCCAAATCTTCGGTGTAGCTCTTGTTGGTGCGCTTGTAGTAGTAAATAGCTGGATTGTATTGGAGGGTACTGGATGAGTTGTCCACAATGTCATCGGTTAAGCATAGATTGCCTTTAGCGTATCGCGCCTTCAGGCTAATCTGGTCTAGTCTCAGCTTTTTTTACATTTTTGGCGGGTTGGGCAATATTAGCCTAGTAGAGAACTCTGATGATCAGGTCGAGTATCCTCACAATGAAGCCACAGATGGAGCTATGAGTCGTCTCGCATTCTCGGTCGGCTAGACAGAAAGTTGCGATCGCTCTGACTTCTGCTTTTCCTCTTCTAAACTGTTCTGGAGTGGGGCGCGCTGCTTCACAGATACCGCAAGGGTCGCATCTTTCATCTCAACGAAGTCCTGTCGAGTCAGGACGAAATCTGGGTTTTTAAAGTGGGTGTCTCGATCTTTGGGGGCAAGTGCTTCTTGTTCAGTCCCCTGAATCATCCGCTGTCCAAGGTCTTTGATGTGATCAGTCACCGATTGATCCTGACCAGAGATCTGAACGGCTTGGAACCACAGGATTAAATCCCCTCGTGTGGGTGTTCTCATCTGCTCGGATTCGCTGGAGTCCAATTGCATGGCTTGATATGCCTTGTCGGATAAGGTGAAATTTGGATTCTGAAACGCAGGATCTCGCTGTTCTTTAGGAAGGTGAGCTTGCTCGCCTTGAAGCATTTCGTTGCCTAATTGTTTAATCCGCTTTTCATAATTGGCGTTTTTGCCCAACAGGGTTGCGTCAACTCGCCAGTTTCGCATTTCCTCCAAGGTGGGGCTATGGCGCTCCGTCTCTATCCTTTCAGCGATAGAGGCGATCGCCACCGTGGATTGCTCTGGTTGAGCTTGCTCACAGACTGCCTGCTCCTCTGCCGTCAACGCATTAATCACTAGAGGCACCTGGGTCGGTGGAACCTCCTCCTCTGTGACCTTCCCCAGCGCTGCATTTCTGGCTTCTGGGTCTAGTGCTGCCTGAATTGCCATCTCGGCAGGTTCAAACTCAACACTGTCTTTTGCAACTGTCTGCGCATGACGGACGGCTACTGGGACGATCTCTGGGAGTGTTGTTTCTTCTTCTACAGGCTGCTGAGCAGCATCAAGCAGAGAGAATTGCTCAATTTGTTGCTCCGCTTCCCAGGTTCTCTTGATGCCATCTGCATAGCCCTGGTTCGACCAGTCAGCACACATTTCTTGAGCATCTTTATTGATATTGATGCTGAATACCTCCTCTTCTAGAAGAGTCAACTTGCCAGCGGCTTCAATCGTGAATTCAACCTTTTGCTCTAGAGTCCTCTCGACACCTTGCCCTATATATTGGGACAGTGAAAGTGTCTCACCCTCCCGCGCCAAAAATAGAGGAGGATAGGGATAATTCTTGATTTCAAGCTGAAATCTGTCTCCTTCCATCAGTTCAGGGATAACCCCTGATTCGTGAAGCATCTCTGAGACAATTTCAGCCGCCCAGGTGTCCTGTTCTTCCCATTGGGCGATCGTCAGTCGGGGTGCTGGCTGCGGCTCTGAACTAGCGGAAGGTTCGGATGGTTGGGTCGATGGGTCTACAGCTTCTGGCTCTGGTATTTGAGACTGCTGTGCCCAAGCACTTTGCACCGCTGTTGCGAATCCCTGGTCTAAAAGATTTTGCGAAAAAACTTTAGCGAAGGCGCGATCGCCTCCCCTGTCCTCACCCCCTCGAATTGGATCTTGAACAGCAGTTTCTCTCAGTTCAATCTGACCGTCCTCCAGGATGCCAAACACCATCTCAGAATCGATAAAGGTATCTCCGTTTTGGCTTAAGTAATGAGTTAGATAGAGCAAATCATGATGTCGCTCAATCACCAAAGGAACGAACGGTTCATTCTCTCCACGAAGATGGAAATCTTCACCCTGCATAATGACTTCACTGAGTCCTGATTCTTGAAGTAATTGCGCCACCCGCTTTTCAGGATACCCTTCTTGCTCTGGAGAGAGGGCGATCGCGTTCGGTAGTCCTGTCTCTGGATTCGTGGCAACAGGTAGATTTTTAGATGGCTGTGGGAGGGCAATGGCTTCTGGTTGTGATTCTGACCTATCGGCGATTCTTTGAGATACCTCAACTTCTTCTTCAAGTTCTTCTTCTACCCCTATACTCGTGACACCAGAAGAAGATTCCCGATCTATGCTGACTTCTGCGTCTGCTTCTACTTGTGATTGTGATTCTTCTGGTTTTTCTGTATCATCAACTGCTGCTTGAGCATTATCTTTGTTTAATCCCAGTTCATAGTTGATTTCCTGTTGTCGCTTCAATGCTGCTTGTAATTCAGGTTCCTTGGAGAATGCGTCGTTGTTAACCTGTGACAGATCTGCTAGTCTCCTACGGACATCCTCCAATCTCCATTCTGTCTGCTGAATGCGAGGCTCAATATTGTTTAAAGCGGTGATCAGATTCGACGCAGTACCCACATAGGTATGCTCAATTTCACATTCATACTCCTGTTGCCCCCGAATGATAAGGTTCATTGCATCTCCCCATCGTTCTCGCTTCAGCAGCAGATCAAATTCACCCACTTGTCCAATGCGCTCAGGGCTGAAGTTCGTCGCTTCCTGCTTCTCTCGTGCCCTGGCTTTAATGGGTCTCATTGCCTCTTTCACGTCAGTAAACTCTGTGCCCTGTACGACCACGGTCAAAGATTCGAGGCTTGGAACCCCTTGAGCATCTGCTTTAAGGGCAGCAATTTGGAGCACGAACGTATCAATTCTCCCTGGAATGGACTTGAGTTCCTGGCTGATGCCATACTGCTGATTCAGGTGAGATCGTTTCTGTGCCGCCAGTTGGGAGACTCGGTTATCGACCTCTGCTTTTTCCATGATCAAGGGATTACCCGTGGCGATCGCCTTCACTTCGGCATAGGTCAGGGCAGCCCCGGCGACATCTGCCATCGTTCGGACTTCGCTGTTTCCTGCCATGACCTGAGAGATAAATTTCTTTTTTGTCTCCAGCGTTTGCCACATATAGGAATCAAAGCTGGGTCTACCATCTCTGCCCTGTGTCACGTAGCGGCGGATCTCGACTTCTGGGTTTTCATTACCCTGTCGCAGAATTCTGCCGTCGCGCTGCTCTACTTGATCGGGTCGCCAGGGGACGGTTAAATGGGATTCCAGTCCTAACTTTTTCTGTCCGTTAAAGCCTGTTTCCAACTGAGGTCCAGAAATTAAGATGCGAATCTTCCCGGCGTTGAATTTCTGCTGCATCTCCAGTTTTTGGACATCGGTTTTGAAATCTTGGGCAAAAGCGATTTCATTGGCTGGCACGCCACGCTCAATCAAGCCGTCTTTGATGTAGCGATAGACCGTAAACCGTTTTTGAACATCAATTTCTTTAGTATTCTTTGAATTGGCATCTTCTTTGGGTGTGCCCAAATCGCAGAAAATTAGATGGGTCGTGCGATCGCCATTGGTTTGCCCCCAAAACTCATGGGCATCCTCAATCAGTTGATCGACCTTATTGTGATCATGGGGAATAGAGGAATTGACTAGGCGCATATCGAGTGAAGCCTTGCGCCCATCGGTTGTGATTAACAGCATATTGTCATCACGAGGATCAGCATTACGGATGTTTTCTGCCCGTTCTGCCAGTTCCTCTACAAATGCTAATTGGGTGTCAGAAGCCGGAACCGCAACCACCTGGGGTTTTCCGCCTTTGAGTTGTGGGGTGGGCAGATTCAGCATCTCAGCCGTTTGAATATCTGCCGTCTGCCGGAAGGTGTTCATCAACTCTGGAATGTTGACGAACCGTGAGAAGCGGGTTTTGATCTTGTAATCGCCAGCGGGAGTAATCTCTGGAGCGGTGACGGTTTCACCAAAGGTACTTGCCCAGGCATCAAATTTCTCCAGTCCAATTTGACGTAATGCCTGCGGCTGCAAGTATCTTTGCATCGTATATAGTTCTGCCATTGAATTAGAAACCGGGGTGCCCGTCGCAAAGACAACCCCTTTGCCTTCGCCCTGTTGTTGTCCCAAGTAGCGGCATTTCATGAATAGATCAAAGGCGCGATCGCTTGTTGTGTTGGGCAGTCCGGCAATGCCGTACATCTTGGTGTGATAGCCCAGATTTTTGAAGTAGTGCGCTTCATCCACGTAAATCTGGTCTACTCCCAATTGCTCAAAGGTAACGGCTTCATCTTTACGAGAGTTTGCCACCTCATCGACTCGCTTTTCGAGGCGTTTCTTTTGCCGCTCTAATTCCTTGACCATGCTGCGAGAACTGCTGTTTCCCTTTGCTTCCGCTGCCGCTTCTTTGACTTGATCGAGTTCTGCTCGGTAGAAATCCAATTGAGACTCATGGCTCATCTTCAGCTTGCCGAAGGCAGAGTGAGTGACGATGACGGCATCCCAGTTGCCCGTAGCAATGCGAGACATCAACTCCTGACGGTTCTGAGCAGAGGAATCATCTTTGGTTGCCGCTAGAATATTGGAGTTGGGATAGAGCCGTTTGAAATCCCCTGCCCATTGCTCTAGCAGGTGATTGGGTACAACAATCATCGGTTTGTTGACGATGCCCAGGCGCTTCTGCTCCATAGTGGCGGCGATCGTCGTAAAGGTCTTTCCCGATCCGACGCAGTGCGCTAGTAGTGAATTTCCCTCTTGTAGAACCCGCCATGCAGCATCTTTTTGGTGCGGTCGCAGTTGAATTGCAGGGTTGGAGCCAGGGAGTTCTAGATGCGCTCCGTTATATTGCCGGGGGCGGAAGGTATTGAACTTGTCGTTATAAAGCTGGGTCAGGCGCTCGGTGCGTTCTGGGTCTTGCCAGACCCAATCTTTGAAGGCAATTTTAATCTCTTCCAGCTTCATCCGGGCGGCAGCGGTGGCATCCTGATTGACAACTAGGCGATCATCTTCCTTGTCATAAACAACCGGATCTTTGAGGTTCAGCCCCAGTTCAATCAGGCGTAGTGCCCCGACCCGATCGGTGCCATATATCTTTGTATTTTTGACTGATCCTGCTACTCGATTGTCCGCATCAACAGACCAGACATCCAAGAATGAAGAATATTGGATGTTAACTCCGGTTGGAGCCTCTAACAAGTGCCCAACGAAGTCTTGTATATCTGAAGGAGGCACCCAGGCGGCACCCAGGCGCACCTCAATGTCTCCTGGTGGAATGGGAGCAGGCTGCACCTCCTGCAATGCTTCGATGTTGATGGCATAGCGACTATTCTCAGTAGCAGCTTCCTGCGCCATCTTAAGCTTGGCTTTAACATCTCCACTCAGGTATTCATCTTCGGGAACCCATTGATTCTTTTTGGGATCAAGAAAAATGAGTTTTTCCTGTTGCAGATGGCTGGTTACTTCCGGTTCACTCTGATTTACCAGTTGAGCAATATACGTTAGATCAACCCTGCCTCGTTCATTGAGGCTGTAAAGTAATGCCTCTTTAGGGTTATTCGCTTCAGTCTTTTCTTGATGCGCTTGGATAACTCGATCTGAGAAGATTGCCGTCTTGCTTGCTGTTTTTGTTTCTCTGTCGTAGTTTTCTAGTGCCAATAGTAGAGGGTAATCTGGATCGTTTCTGAAAACCAATTTATTAGCAGTCTGGCTTAGGTGTCCAGAGGATTTGACAAACGAGTCATAGGTCTGATTCAGTGTTGTCTGTGCTTCCCGTAACTCTTCTTCGCTGCCGTTTTGTAGCTGCACTTGAAAGACAGACTGCACGGCATCTCGGATTGTCAGCATCCCTTGCAATCGCTCTAGCTTCTTCCCTTCTAATTCAACGGGTTCAAGGTAATATCCCACTCGCTGCATGAGTTGATCCTCATGCAGCACATAGCCGTAGGGCTTTACACTGTCCTGAAGGTTAGGGGGAATTAGAATGCCAGTCTGGTCAGACTTTATGCTTTCATTTACAGGGCGATAAATCCCTTCAGGGATCGATGCAAACGCTTCGCGGATAGCATTTTGGATATCTCTTCCATCGCCGTTTAGTGCCAATCGACCTGGATGGAGTTTGTCATTGGCTAGTGTCCCCAACATCATGTCGGGATTGCGGGCGTAGTATTCATTGATGGGCAGCGCATCACCCTCAATGCCAACTACAGCGCTGGGCTGAAGTTTTGTCCACGCAACTCCATTTGGCTGTACGCCATCACCCAACTTTTGAAGAATGATTAGGTCAGTTGTGACTTCTGTTCCTGCGACTTGTTTAAACGCATTGCTGGGCAACCGCATCGCTCCGACTAAATTTGCCCGTTCTGCCATCAGCTCTCGGACTCCTTGTCCGCTTGCTGCCTGCATCGTGCCGCTGGAAGTAATGAATGCCACCAGACCACCCGGACGAACCTTGTCCAGGGATTTCACAAAAAAATAGTCATGCAGGGTATTGATGGGCAAGCCCTTGTATTCAGGGTCGGCAACTCCAATTTCTGAGAAGGGAACATTGGTAATTGCCAAATCGAATATCTCATCAGGCAAAACAGTGTCTTCAAAGCCTCGAATGTGGATTGATGCATCCGGGTAAAGCTGCTGAGCAATGCGTCCAGAGAGGCTATCGAGTTCTACTCCAATAATTTCAGAGCGATCGCCCCACTCATCCGGCAGAGTTCCTTCAAATAGTCCGGTGGCTCCCATTGATGGGTCAAGAATTTTTCCGCCCCTAAATCCCAATCGCTCTAATCCTTCATAGATGGCGACCGCCACTTCTGGGGCAGTGTAATGAGCATTCAGAATAGCGGCTCTGGCGGATTCATACTCGGAGTCAGTGAGGAGAGATTTCAATTCCTGCTGCAACGATACCCACTCTGGCTTGCCAGTGAAGATATCGGCAACCGTTCCCCACCCCGAAAACTTAACCAGCACTGCTTGTTCTTCAGAAGTCGCAGTGCGTTGGTCGGACTCAAAATTTTTTAACAGCCGAATTGCTTCCAGGTTTGCCCTGGCTTTTGTTTTGGCTCCGCCTTTACCAATTTCATCAGAAGCCGTAATCTGATAGTTCTGGTTCATCCTCTTCCTCCAGTTCTACATCCTGGGACTCAAAAACGTAAAATCCCGCATCATTTGCCTGGAGTTCTGGTACATCCTCTTCGGCTGGCAGGTAAATATATCGTTCTCGAACAATTTGCCGCGCCATCTCAAAAGCGATTGGATTAGCGTATCCCTGTTCAACTAAACTCATGTGCAATTCATCTTCGTCAGCCGCTGTTGCTTCATCAGCCGCGATCGCCATCTCGTGAAGCTTTCCACTGGCATGAAGCTCCCCGTACATTTTGGGACGGTATTTGTGCCAATGCCGCAGGGCTTCTCTGGCACCAGGGGGGAAGCTGGGCGGAAACTCAACGGGGGGAAGTTCAAGGGAGGGTAGTTCTGGATCGCTCATGCCTGCTGTCCTGATGTCGGTTAACACGTCCAACTGTATCAATTTCATCTCAAGCCCAACTGGTCGATCGCCCAGCGCATCTCCGGTGAAAGGGTATCATCGGGACTAGATTGGATCGCTTGCTGAATCTGCTGTTTTAGAGCAGGTTGCCCAATTCGTGCGATCGCCTTTTTAAACTTAATTAGAGTTAGTTCTTTGGCGATCGGCAAAGGGATTTGAGTGGAGAGGTCTGCCTGTGCTGAGAGGGTGATGAGTTTACATCGACCGTCTCGTACAGTCACGACATATTCGCGAGGATCTTTAGGGAGATGATAGAGGAAATAATCAATGGTTTCATAATCATGGGTTGCTGTACGAGTTGAGGCAAGTAGCTGAGGGTTAGCAGCAGCCAACTTTATCCCTTGGAGGGGCAAGCAGGTTACTGTCTCTTCAGGGAGCGCCGCAATCACTTTTTGAGAAGCCACCTGAAGGGTGCCAAAGAAGACGATCGCCAAACCGACGCTGAAAGAGCTGCCTACGAGGATCATTTTTTTGAGTTTCATAATTCTTCAACCTTTGGAAACAACGTAGTATCGATAAACGAAACCTGCGATCGCCACTCCGAGCAACGAAAGACCAATAGGTTTTAGCAGTGCAGCCAGAACAAAAAGGATCGGGGCATTAGTAGCTTCACTAACACCATTAAGAATTGACGATAGGAACGTTAGACCCAGACCAGCAACGGCAATTTTTTTGAACAGTTCAATTTGCATTTTGTTGAGGTATGGCGATCGTGGACTCTTTAACGTATTCAGTTCCGTTAAAACAAAAGGTATGGAGGACGAGTTTTTCGAAGTTCTGCAATTGATGAACTTTTAAGCAGGGCGGTTCTACCTCTCGTGACAAATCAATCTCAAACAAAGGCACCCCTCGCGGTAGCTCAGGACGAAAATAGATATTCAAAACAGACGAAAGCTTTTGATCGTCCTCATCAAACAAATAGCCCACATAAAGGCACCCCAAGCGACCACAGAGACGATCGCTGTTGAAATCGATGAGGTAGAAATTTCCTTCTTGATGTGCCTTGACTTTTTCAACCCAGCCATCGGGAATATGAGTCAGTGAGGAAGTTGAGTGATCGGCAATCATGGTGCTGATTTGCTCGGCATTAAGCAGACCGAGGGCAGGACTCCAGAACTCAGCAGCCCTAGCGCTACAGCCGGAAAGCAGTAGGCTCAAGGCAAGGCTTAGAGCTAGGAATAAACCTAAGCCAAGCCTGGAGAAATAGGCTAACTTTGTAACCCATTGAGGTGCAGGTAGATCAAAGGGATCAAGTTCAGAATCCACAGATTTATTTTTTTGGTGCATGGCTTATTAAGGTGTGGAGGGTGAAGGCACTGGAGCAATCCGAACATTGTTAGGAATAGAAATGCCAAGCTGTCTCAACGCCCAAACCTCTTCATCAAACCAAATGATAGAGGTTCGAGAGCCAGCGACTTTTACGATATCTGCCTTAAATTTATCAATTCCAATTTTGTCGATCTCGTGTTCGTATAGCCCCAATGTCAAACGGCGGGCAACCGTTTGGGGCATGACCTGAGCGAATTGAACGGTTTCTCCACCTGGATTAAAGAAAACCTCTTGGCAGTCTTGTCCCGTTGTTTTGACGACCAGTAGTACGGGTGGTGAATCGACAGGTTTCCCCTCCTCAAGGAGACCAAAGAGATAGTAGGTTTCCCCTTCAAAGGCATAATTCGACACATTGTCTACATGAGCAACAGGACGCCTGATCCGTTCAGGGATACAGGAAGAAACACTTTCAAGGACTTGCGCCTGTAGTGCCCCTAGTGGAGTAGTCAAAACGAAGCCAATTCCTAAGACTGAGATGAGAATTGCACTAATCAGCGCTGAACGGATGTGCTTGCGGTTAGAGTTTGAGGTATTTTTCTGGATCATCATAATCTCCTGAGTAAATATCACCATTGACCGTGCCAGTCAGTACGCCAAAGTGGAGATGTGGACCAGAACCTAGCCCAGAATGTCCACTTAACGCAATATTTTGTCCTTGCGAAACAGAATCGCCAACGTTGACATTGAATTGCTCCAGATGAGAATACTGAGTCATCATTCCATTGCCATGATCTATGAAAATTGTGTTGCCGTAGCCTGAAACGTTGCCAGTGTAAACGACTCTACCCCCATCAGCAGCACCCACTGGAGTCCCGTCCCCCACACCAAAATCAATACCTTGATGAAATGAGCTACATCCGGCACAAGGACTTTCTCTTGCTCCAAAATCACTCGTCAGTGAGGCACCAGAAACGGGATTTATTAACGTCCCAGACGCTTTGCCATTGCCTTGAGCAGTCGTTTTAGACGTTGTACAATTCACAGGCTTTATGCCTTTGGAAGAACCCTCGTAAATTTGCCTGGCTTTAACGCCATACTCATAGACGGTAAGCACACCATTATTATCAGTCCCTCCAGAATCAACAGGAACACCAGGACCGCCGTACCACATTTGAGCAACGCGCTCAATTAAACGATCGCCCGTAAAAGGTTGACCCGTTGTTGGATCAGCTTGGGCTGTCGCTTGGGCGGTTAGATCGGCGATTTCGATCTTGAAAACTTCCTCTTGAGCAGCTTGCGGGTAATAGCGCAAGATTTCGTCTGGTGTCGGGCGGGCACCTTTATTAAGAGAATCCAGCCAAGCGGCACCCCCAGGATTACGACCGACGATCGCCTGAACTGACTCTTTGTAGGACATGGTTTGGTATCGCCCGATCGCCACGCCACACAATCCGGCACCATCACAGGTAGGATTGCCGATCGCCTGATAATTACCACTGCCCTGAGACTCGACGGCGGCGATCGCCTCACCCAAATTAGAACCGCCCACGCCTTGAATGCAGGGTGGATTGCTCCGGGCGATCGCAGGTGAACCACCACTCACACTAGCCCCACCACTCCCGAAACTAGCACTGGGAGCAGCACCACCAAACTCATTGAGTGCCCCGACAAAGATTAAGGAATTAACGGGATAAGTCAGAAATGGAACGCTGAACTGGTTGTAAGGTGTACAGCCCGCCGATGGGTCGCAGAACCTAAAAAACAAAGCTGAAGAAACCTGATCTGTGGATTCATCGGGTTCCCAAATGACCTGCTTAAAGAAGGGTCCAAAAGGATGCCGCCCCGTTGGTTCAAAGCCGGGAAGATAGTTCATTCCTGGGGTAGCTGCCAACGCACCATGCCCACCCCTAACGGCGTGATACTTACCGGAGATCCACTGCTTCCCCTCAAAAGAACTCTGCATCTTCTTACCCTGATTTTCCAAGTCATCCAGCTCAATGTACGCACATTTGGCTGGTGTCACTAGAGCGTCTGGCGGGTTAGTCAACATGCCCCCATCAGGGCAACTCGCATCAAACCCAACCACATCGCTGCCGGAAATCGTATCGGTTCTATTATTCTCAGCAGGACCATAGACCACATCAATCCGAGCGATAATACTGCCAATGGTGGCGATCGGGTTAGGAAATGAGGACAGCGGCACCTGACTTAGACCGGGGATCTGGGCGATCGTTTGAGATTCAAAGCCTTCAAATGCCTGAAGCTGAGGAATATCAATATTAGGGATTTCAGCAATATTAATTCGGGATAATTGATCCTTCGGTAAAGTTGAAAGAGATGATCCACCAAAGTCTGTGAATTGATCAAGGAGTTCAGACAATGGAGTACCTAACGCTTGTTCAGGTAAACCCTGATTCAGAAACAGGGTCTTTAATGGTGCCACTTCATTCAGGGAGAACTCGCCCAAACGAGGCACTACCTCAACTAAAGTACTAACTTTTTGATCAGCAATTAACGGGAATGAGGACGCTGAGATCTGAGTTAAGTCAACCTCAGAGAGCTGCCCAATTTGACTCAAAGAGAAGTCTTGAGGAGACAAAGAACCTGCTAGATCCTCCAGCTTCAACACGCCTGACACAGATTGACCCGCTTTCCAGGAACGCCCCAAAGATGGCGCTGAACCAGAGGTGCCGATCGCACCAAAGTCATCAAACGAGAACTGCGACCAATCGGGAATAATATCGTAAACGCTAGTTTCGTCAGTCATGGGTAACGATTGAGCAAAGGCGGTAAGCTGACCAGACGGTAAGTAGCCCAGCCAGAATAGGAGACATAGAAGGCAACTGAGGAGCCACCTCCAAGCGGCATAATGCATTAGATCTCCTCAATCTCTGGTGGGAGCGATCGGAATTGATCAGTAGCAGGCGCGCTCAATTCAGCACTTGATTTGGAATCCATACCAAAAAGTGTTTGCGGAGACGTAGCAAAAATACTAGTGTCTACTCCAGCGGCAGACTTAGCGTAACGAGCGCGATTTAAGATGCCTGCAATCTGATCAGAGGTATCTTTTTGGGCAGCAGCAGGCGTAAATTCTTGGCGTTCGGCAATTAATTCATCAACGGTCACGAATGGTAATTCAGGACTCATTTGATCTCGTTCCATATCTTCAAAATAGCGTTGATGGGCGACGCGTTGGATAGCTTTACCGACTTCATCCGGCGTACAGCCACGATACTCTCTTAGTAGAATTCGCCATTGCAATTCGGTGAAGTCATAGCGAAAATATTTCGTTAAATGAACGTTGAAAACCTGGTAAAGTGCGCCTGCTTGGGGGAGTCCGAAAAAGTGAATATAGTCAAAGCGGCGGATCATCTCTGCCGGAAGCATTTCTAAGTGGTTAATCGTGGCAAACATAATCACGGGTTCGGTATGGTCTTGCATCCAACTGAGAAGGCGACCTGCGAGTTTACCAAGGACTCCACCTTCTGTGTCCGATCGCCAGCCAGAGAACGCTTTCTCGAACTCATCAAAGAACAAAATCGTTGTGCCGATTTCGCTAACATACCGAATCAATTCATTGAGATTCCCCATAGATTCGCGGACGGTCGCCCCAATTAAACTATTCCAATCACAAGCAACGAGAGTTGCCCCAATGCGCTGAGCGGCTAACTTAGCGGCAAGGGATTTACCAGAACCGGGAATGCCCCACAGAAGGACAGCTTTGGGTGGACGCAGGTTACGTTGTTCGGCTTCTGGCTGTAGGAGAAACCGAATTTTGTCTAAGGTCGCGTCCAGTCCTTCTAACCCAGCCGCAAAGGGGACATCGGCTTTAGGCAGGAGGTTGATACCTCGTCCTCGCAGTTTCTCTTGTTTGTAGTTGAGGATAATCTCGGCGACCATGGCGGTATCTGCGAAGCAGCGCGCCTCAGCTTGTTGGAACGGGGCGATCGCCCTTTTAAGGATGAGGTGGATTTCACCCCTGGGTAAGCCAATACAAGCTTGAACAATCTGCCGTTGATCCAGGAGAGTTAGCTCTGCTGATTGACAGGCTTGATTCACTTGCTGTTGCACCTCTAACTTAGAAGGGAATGGATACTCTAAGACTGGCAGAATAGGATAAAGCGATAACGATAAATGGATATCCTCATCGAGGAGCACGAGATGCTGTCTAACCTGAGATTGCTGTTGTTCAAAGTGAGCATTAGCTACATGCACTTTAATATCATCTGGACTCAAGATCTGAAATAGCCCTTCCACAATGTAGATGCCGGGTTCATCTCGCAGGATTAAATCGAGCAAATCGGTGTTCTCCAATCCCGATTCCATGAAGACGACCCTTGCGGTATCTGCGAAGCAGCGCGCCCCAACTTGAATAGTGACGAGCTGCCAGCGGAAATAGCCACTGTTAGTAAAATAAACGGGTAAGCCCGCTAATTCCTCAGACCAACGTAAGAACTGCTGGAGCACATAGGGGCGATCGCAAGCTGCGGCTTGGAGTGCCACCATGGAGGTATTTTGCTTAGCGAGATTAATCCAATCGTCAAAGTTGGATAGGCGCGTCATGTCATTAACCTCTAGGTTTAGTTTTGAATTTACGTTCCTTGGGCGGCTTCACCCAAGTCAAACAGAAGCCACTTTCGGCAATCGAGTTTCCGTATTGCAGGGTGACGCGCGAACCTTTGACCTGCATTTCGCAAGAGCCATCCTGGAGGGCATCATTCCAGCGCATCAGGTCTTGGGCATATTTCCCCTCTTTACTGGTCGCCCAGTCTAAAGACTGCTGTTCGGGTAGCGTCAACTTTCCTTCTGCCCGCAATAGTCTTTGCTGCCCACTACCCCAATGACTACCGGATAGGAAACCCGCTGCAAAAACGGCAAGGGTCATGACACCCATAAACCCAAATGCCATCAGGGTCGGTTCTTGGCTTTTCATGTTGGCTTTATGAATTAGCTCATTCACCGATACGCTTAGCTGTTTTTCTATTCCTCTCGCCGCTGCCTTCTCGTAGTCTCTTAACTGTGAAAGCACTTGCCCATGACAATATTCGTAGGACTGTTTAAGTTCCTGGGGCGCTTTGAGGACTAGAACCTGAAGCGTAGAAGTCGCTAACAACAGCGAAAATATGGGGTCTTGCTCAGAGAAGCCAGAGGCTTGAACAATCCCCAAAACGTCTGCCTTCATGTCAGGCTCAAGCTTGTCGAGTAATTGATGGAGTCGAGTGGAATCGTTCATTTCGTCGAAGGGACTTTAAGTTTCTTCTCTGGGGCATCCTTAACTTGATCAGAGGACTGGAAATTAACACGACCCAACAGGGCTATGACTTCATCGAAAAAGGTCTTAATCCGTTGAGCGGCAATTACCCCTTGCTGCTCAGCAATTTTCGCCTGAGCTTCAATCAAATTAAGGTGATGGCGATCGACGAAATATTGCTCAGCGGAACCCAGCACAGGAAAGTCGAAGGTATCAATCAAATTCGGAGCTGTTAACGATTTTTGGTAAAGGTCGTCCTTTTCCAGATAGGAGAAATCAATCCCATTGAGCCGACCGCAATTGCGAATGAGCAAATGAGGAATCTTTTGATCCAAATCAGCTAAGCTTTCCTGTAATAGCTGGATGGAAGCATAGCAGCCATCGGTGACGAACCAATAGAGCAGTGAGATACCATGCTCTTCTGCTAAAGACATCAGATTTACCTGCTTAATCCACCGATTGAGAACGCCTTGGGTATTAGAGGGCAGATTGACAATGACATGCTTCTTAGTCGCCATCGAGAAGATGACATCAGGTTCTGCATAACGATGAGGGTGATCGCTGAGAGTGATGTGTGTAGCAGGGTGAATGCTGGCGACATCGCCCGTCGAGTTATCTGCCTCAATCAAGTCAAAATCCCAACCTTTAGTTTTGAAATAAGCCAGAAGGCAGCGAGAGACGAAGGTTTTACCGACTCCTCCCTTTTCACCGCCAATGAGATGGATCATGGTCATGGGTTAATCTCCAAACATGCGACGAAAGCTATCTTCAATCTGATTGCGCGGCTCTTTTGGTTCTGCCTCTGGCTCCGGTTCGTTCTCAGCAATGGGGATAAAATTAGTGCTTTGAATCAATGAGGCTGCAAGGGGCGGCAACTGATAAGCCTCTCGAATGGAATAAATGAATCCGGTCAGCTTGCCGATACAATCAGAAGCCATATTTTTGGCAGCTTGTAAATCTTCGGGTGTTTCTATCTCTTCCTTGAGAGCAAAGGATAGGAAACGGGCAATCAACAGATCTCCGGCTTCTTTGTGGAGGTCATAACCTCTGAGATGCATGTATTCGAGAACTTGTCCCAATTGGCTATCAGGAGAGGGCTGAAACCGTATTCTGATGTTCTTTCGAGCAGAGTTAGTCATAAGGAAATACTTGGGTAATGAGTTAAATCAAACGGCTTGAGGGTGTTGTGCCAAGCAACTCTCAAAGAGATAAACGATGTCAGCCATACGATGACTCAGCAATTTCCCATCATCCGCATCAATGTTGAGCGGTTCGCTCCAAGTCGGCTTCGCCCAAGATACAAACTGCGTTAGTTCATCTTGCAGATAAAAGCCTGCTCCACCGCCAATAACAAGGGTCTCCAAAGAGCTAGGGAGAGTCATATCCAACCAATTTTTAAGGAGAGATCCATACTCCTGTCGGGCAACCTGAATGGCATAACAGATCTCTTGAATCTCCCGCTCGACGTTCGCCTCTTGAGTAGAACGAACCAGAGCACGGATCAAAGGATTATCGGGCTTATAATCAGTGCCGATTTGAAAGATGATTGGCGCGATCGCTTCGTCTAATCCAGCAGTACGGTGAACGATACGTTTCAGGAGTTCGGTGAAGCCGAGAGCAGTTGTTTTACTATGATTGGGATCAACGGTGCCATGGCTAAAGGTCAAGCATGAGATATCCCGATGACCCACCATGAGAATGACTACATCTCTTTTCTTAAACCAGGCTTGTCCATGTTGCTGCACCAATTTCCAGGCATGACCGCCACCCTCTGGAGAGCAGAAGAAATCATCAAGGGAGCCTTTAATCTTTTGCCCTCGAAACTCAAACTCTTTTAGTGCCCTAGTAATTTGTTGATTGAGCTGGGCACGATTGCGGAATTCAGCATACGGAAGCACTGTGGCGAGTTTAACGCTAAACTTACTCGTTATTTTCTCCCGCTGGATAATGGTGCCAATTGCCGCCAAAATCTTGTACAGCGCCTGTTCATACTTGAGCTTATCGAGGCGGGCGATCGCCTTGAATTGATAAGCCAGTTGACCGACAGCATAATAGTTTTCGTCTTCAGGCAGCTTCAACCAAGCTTGATGCTCAGGGTCAGCACAAAAATCAACGGTACCCGTGTCAGTTGGTTTGACAGGCAGTGCCAAAACTTCAGGTTCCATCCAAAAATAATTGAGATTATCTCCTAGGGCATAGACTACTTTTGTCAGGGAAGATCCAGGATCAAGTCCAATCCGAATCTCTTGAGGGGAGTGTTTCATAAGATTGACTAAGGATAAAGAAAAAGACTTACACAGGGTGCCAGTGAAGGCAACGAATTAACCTGGCTCTAGAATTTCTTGTAGCTCTGGTTGCTGTTCTACGTCATGATCCCTCACCCGTTCACTCAGGTGAGTCTCTATCTCTTGCTTGAAGGTCAGCAATGCCGCTTTACTGAGACTGAATGCTTGATGTTCCCAATGCTCTCCAGTCCAGGTAGTGTTGATAACAAAATGCCCTTCATCATCCACGATCACCAATCGATTTTCATTGCGGACAAACGTGATAACTTTTCCATCCCACTGCACTTCATCGGCTTCTGCTGAGTTCAATACTCTAACTGCGATTGATGTCACTTCTTCAAGATGTTTTTGATGGAGTTCTGCTCTTGCCGATTGCACAGCCGCATTCCAGCCCTCCTCACTGGCACCTTGCTCGAATGCATTCTCATAGCGTTGAAAGGCGAAGTCTTCATACGTTAAAGCAGCGGTAGCAAAATATCTGGCTTGATTTTCCAGCGTGTTAGCCTGATCTAATCTTTCAACGTATTCCTTTGCCAGCTCTCCTAGCGCTGCTTCACTGATCGATGGCTGTTTATTGAATGGAGTATGGCGATCTGCATTCGATCGCTCTATGCCCGATTGTTCAGAGCGGTCATTTACCGCCGCCGATTCAATGGAATCCACCTGATCCTGAAGTGCCTCCCAGCGCTGCAGAATATCAGGCGGCAGATGGTTAAAGCCTGCGCTCGACTCGAAGTTAATGAGTTCGGCATTCACCGCTTGTAACTCGGCGATCGTGGAAACATCATCAAGCCGACCCTTTATTTGATTGAGGAAGGATATTTCCTGTCCAGTTGTAACGGTTTCGTTCCCAGTCAAGGATTTAACGGTTTCTATCTGCTCCATTGTTTCTCACCTATTTTGGATTTGGCTATCAATGTTCTACCAATCAGGGGTAGGGATACGATCAGAGCTATCTTTTGGTTCTTTTAAGGGCAACAATCGGTCCGCTTCTTGGGTTCTCACTAACAATGCTTGTTCCATATCAATGGAGGGACGCTGACTTTGTTCACGCTCTGTCAGTGCTGGTTTTAATCGCACCTGCCAATATGCCTCGCATTTTTGAGCAATCTCTTGATCTGATTTCGGAATATTGATCCGTTTGATATGCCAAGGCAATCCAGAACGTCTCCGCCCCTGAAGAGCTGGACTTTTGAGGATGCATTCACCCTGCCGGAAGCCCAAGATTTCGTCAGTCGAGATCAACGGTTTCTTGTGGATTTGCTCATTGCTGGATCGCCCACCACCACTTGTACCGCCCGATCGAGACAAACTTTTTGACTTAACCCAAACCTCAACTTCCCCTAAAGACTTTTGCCATTCGTCAGCCGTGTGGTAATGGTTGGGATTGAACCAGAACTGAGTTCCTAATCCCGACAAGAGGATGTCAGATCGTTCATTGCCATAGCTTTCCTTGAGCTGCGCCAAGGATTGAAAGCCATAGATACCGACAAATCCCTTAGAACGATGTTCGTTTGCCCAGGTTGGTGACTTGGGAATAAAAATAGTGGGAAATTCGTCTCCACAGAAGGCGATCGGGACAGTCCGTTGAATCGAGAAATTCTTCTGCATGACAATATTAATCACCGCAGCAATTAACGGGTTAAGAACATCTTGTCTGAAAATATCGCTCTGGAAGACGAGCATTTGCTTTTCACCGAGGAGAAACGGCACATTCGTTTCACCAATTAATGCAGGCAGAATCCGAGGACTCATGAAGCGGGTCAAAATATCAGAAGCGGTTGAAATAATGCTGGCGGTCGTTTTTTCTGATTCACTGGCGGCAATCAGTTGAGCAAACCCCACTTTGACAAAGGGCGGTAGATTACCGGAGGAAGAGGCGATCGCCAATCGTTGAGGGAGATTATCTAATTGCAAAACGCTGAAAGCCATGGCCAGGTCAGGGTATCGAGTAGATTTCGCAAACTGCATCAAGGCTTGAATCAATCGTTGTCCTGCGGGTCCAAAGAAGGCATCGCCTTTGCCAGTATCGCCTTTAAGATTTTTGTGGAACACTTCAGCTAGGACAGCAGCGGTCGTGTCATCATTCTCGTCATCCAAAAAGTCGAGGGGATTGATGATGCAGGTATAGTCTCTGCCAGGTGAGAAGATGCGAACATCATAGCCATGTCGAGCGGCGAAGCTGGCGAGATAGCCGAGCTGCCCGCCTTCGCCGTCATCGTCAGCTTTGTAGTCGTAGAGGACTATAGGAATACTTTGCTGAATAGCGCTGACACAGAGAGGATTAATAGCTGAGAAGGTTTTACCCGAATTGGCGCGACCAATCACCGCAAAACTTTGATTCGCATTAGGCAAAAATAGAGTCGGCGGGTGTCCAGTCAGGAAAGTGATCACTTGAGGAAAAATCCCTTTCATCTGCCACTTTTTAGGCGAGCCACACCAAAGCACGACATCGTTAATTTTGCTACTTTTCAACTGTCCTCTAGCGGTTTTGAGCGCGGCTAATTTTTCAGTGGCTCCAGCCCAACGCCCTGTTGTGAGAATGCCCCGACGATGCCCACCATTGAAAGCATTAAGCAAAAGGACGATCGCAAAGAGAGCAAATAAAACCAGCATGTGAGGCTGAAGGAAGGTTTGTAGAAGTGGCGCAAAGGCGTTTAGCAAACCTTGGGTGATACCTGACGTATAGTTAGCTTGGAGTATGATCATGGTTCACTCCTGGCTGCATCTAAGCCCAGTTCGCCCAGTGTGCTTAGGACGGCGATCGGCACCCCCACTTGCTGGGCGATCGCCATTAGTGAACCACCATTGCGAGACTGTGCCAAAACTTCCTGGACTTTGGCAACAATGGGGTCTGTGCTAGAGGTCATTCCCTGGCGAATGGCGATTCTTAGACCGCGCTCAATATGATTTGTCGTGGCGTAACCTTTTGCGGTTTGAATGACGTTGCCATTAGTCGCAATCACCTCGTTGTCTGGAACAATTGCGATACCGTTATGGTCCCGATTAGGAATCGGTAATCCTGAAGCAATTTCTAGATCAAAAAGATAAGTTTTTTGCCTTCCCCCCTTATTAATCGTAGTAATGCTGATATTGGGTCTGCTGCTACGGGTCAAGTTCTCAAATGCAATGCCATCACTAAGCCGTAAGATTAATGCTGTGGTTTGCCCACTATCAATTTCGGCATTCGGGGTATAGAGAACATAAGTCGGATCTGAGAGGGTGATGGAGGTAATAAACTCGTCGGTTCTAAAGTTAATAACACTGGCACGACCCGGAAAAATCTTGACCATTGCGCCTTCCTGGATGGCTGTCGTCGCTCCGATCGGATTCAATGTGGGCAATCTAGCAGGTCTGACCATTACCGCTGGTCTGGATGCTGGAGATGGGATTTGAGCAAGGGCGAGTTCGGGTAAACAAATCAACCCAGCTACAGAAATAGTGCAGTAAACAATCAACTTCATGGGTTAACTCCTAAAAATCCATTCACTATGACCGAAACATTTTCGCCCGCCTTAATGCTTAGAGCGGTTTGGTTGCCGACGCGATTATCACCATTGCTCCTTCGCCTCACCTGATTAGCCAATTCACCCAATAGGTCACTCGCAACACCGCTATTCCCACCGCTTACTTCATTGCCGACAGAAGCGATCGCCTGCCCCAGACCCCGTACTACATCTAAACCACGACGACTGCGGATTCTATCGGCTTTCACAGGTTCAAGATTCCTGTTGACGATCAGGACAAGACCAGGGGGAATATTTTCTTCTATAAATTGACCATTTTTTTGATACCTGACAGCAACAGCAGTTTGCTCAATCATTCGAGAACTTTCATTAACATTGGTAATTTGGGTAATGAAAATAGTCCCCTTTGGCAAAACCTCATTGCCCTGTTCATCATTAAGGGGTTCCTGTAATTGAACAGCAGAACGGGTAATGACACCACCTGCGACAATGATTGGAATCATCAACTCAGCTTTTGCTACAGCCCCGATTGGGATTTGACCTGTGTTGCTAACGGCTGCCGATGGGCGACGATTCAATATGCCATTAGCCCCAGGAGATAAGTCAATCGATTCAGTCGATTCAGGCTGTTGTGACACAGACCTGGAGGGCTGAGAGATGTCAGCGAGGCTGCCAGCGCCGAGGGTAGCACTGGCGATTCTAACCGGAGGGCTTGGTGCAGGCTGTTGAGCAGATTCCTGAAAAGATTCCATGTCCACATCGCCTCGCATTGCCCCAGCACTAGCGAGATCGTTCCATTGTTCAAATGGATCAACGGGCGGCTCTAGCGGTTTGGCTGGAGCGATCGGGGCACTGGGGGCTGACCTCGTGGTGATGGTTCGAGTTTGAATTTGAGATGGTGCAGGTCTTACTGTCGGTTGTACAGTCTTTCTGACTCGGACAGGCGGGGGCGGGGTGCGAACTCTAGCACCTGGAGCCGGGATACCCTGATCTTGCCCTTGCCCAACCAAAGCCAATTCAGTTTTCAGTTTATCCTTCTCATCTGGAGCGACAGCGGGTGTTTCTGTCTCCGTGGCGGGTGCCTCAACCACCTTCTGCCGACCACCAAATAACATTGTAAAGAGAAAGGCAAAAAGGCAAACCGAGCCAATGATACCCGCGACAAAAACCGTCCGTGGAACAGCAGAATTCGCCCAGCCTTGGCTAGGTAATTCCACATCTAGTCGTTCCTCTGGTAAAGCTAAGGGCGATGCGCCAGCCAGCGATCGCTGTTCCTCCAAACTTAAAGGTTGATCAGTCGGTTCAAGAGTAGCAACAGTTTCGGAGTTTGATCCGTTTTCTTCGTATTTCATGATTTCACCTTCAGGGGCACAATGTCAGTAATGATTAATCCATTGCTCAGTAGCTCGTAAATCTTTTGCCGCCAAACGAGCGGTTCGTCTTTGCCGAAAGTTGGCGGCACATAGGGAATGGCTTTCACCGTAATTGTCCAGTTCATTGGCACTTCTCGCAGCATTTGAGTAGGGCTGCTTTCAATTCGGGTAGAAACCACATCCATTTCCCACTGCGACTCAGAGACTTGAGTCGGGGTGCCAAGACTATAAAAACGAACCACAGAACGAGTCACGCCCCTAGCGACATTTTTAGGAATAATCGTGCTGCCCAGTTGATTCAGAAGCGCTCCTCGAAAGCCATCCTCTAAGAGGTAAGAGCCAAGGTAAACCTTCGTGGGGACAACGACCTTATTAGAAAGCTTAATGCCTGAATCAAGGTCTTTTGTACCTGGAATACGGTTATCCCATTCGTAGGTCAGTTGTATCCATGCTGTGATCGTCGATTGAATGATTTTCGGATCTCGGTGATCGACATTAAACTCTTGAACTGCCTCTGTCTTGCCGCTATCCATCTGGACATACACTTTTCCCCGCTTCGCTAAAGATTGATTCGAGAATGTGGTAATGAGCGCAATCAAGGTGATGAAAAACAAACTCCCTGATAATCCCAGCAAGATGTAAACCATCGTGCTTTCATTGCGAATCGGGATGAATTTCAACTGTTCCTTGAGGCGATCGCCCCCGTTAACACCAGCCTCAATGCTGTCCTTTAGGTTGTCTTCTGACGCTACCGTTAGTTTCGTTTTCATGGAGAGTATCCTTTGACTAAATCAATCCAGTTGCGGCTCTAGCTGCGACCCTAATGACACCAGCCACTGCATCAGCGGTCGCAGAGGCTTGACGGGATAACCCTTGATAGAGAGAAACCCCTCCACCCTGACCAATTTGGAGTGCGATCCAAGGCGATCCTAAGGCTGAGAAGAATAGAAAACCTAAGCCACTAAGACTCTCTGAAGTTCCTCGCAAATTAATGATCACAAAAGCCATCAGTCCTACCAGAATGTTGTAGCCAAGTTGGTAAGCCAAAATCCCAACAAAGCCAGCCGCCCAAGCCCAGATCATCCGTCCGGCGATCGGCATCAGCGATAGGGCTATGGCGATCGGGGCAAACAATGCCGTCAGTAGCAATGCCGCTTCAGACAAATTGATCGCAACCCATTGCAGGGTGTAGAGAATAAGTTCAACTAATGGTAGGAACGTAGATTGAAGGATTGAGGCAAAAGCCCCATCAATCCCATTGGTCGCTGCTCCCTGCCCAATTCCTTGCCCAAGAACTCTAGCTCCATCTACAACATCCCCCAGCGTCTCTATCACAGAGCCTGTCTGCGGTGTTAGAGAATTCCCCAAGAAATTTTCCGCCGCCGCCGCTTGAAAACTAGGAAACCCCTCCCTTGCGGCAGTAATCATGGCTTCGGCTTCAACCTGAGCATTATCGAAACAGGTCTGGAGCTGTGCCCCGACCAGCCCATCGCAATCCCCAAAGACTTGTCGAATCCGGGCGATCGTCACCGCATCAAGATTGACGTTTTGAATGGCAGTTTGCATCGTCACCCCCCCCAATGAGCTGCGAAGAATATCATCCAGGAGTGATTGTCCAACGCCTCGAAACGCCAGAACGACTCCCGACAAAATCAAGCCGTTATTGCCCAGCATGAACACGACAATGAAGGGCCAGGTAATCATCTCAACGAGCTTCCCCCAAGACTGGTTTTTCATGATTTCATCGCCATCACGAATTGCCATATACAGCAGAGCAAATGCCGCAATGCCTAGCGAGAAGGCAACGATCGCAGCCCATAACGTATTAGGGTCAGCGGTTAAGCTCAAATCCCAAGTTTTCTGCCACGATGCACGGGTATCCTCAGAGAGCAGAAGCGCATCCTGAAGCACTTCTACAGCATTCGATGAACCTGCTTGAGCTAAGAGTATGGTTAAAAGCATTAAATTCACCTTCTTCTTATTTCAGGTTTGCGTTTAATCTGTTGGTTTAGTCTTTGCCTTCTGTTCATCTCCTAACCCTGGCAAATAGAATAGTCCGCCACTGGTGATAATGCCGGAATAAGCTGAGGCATTACGACGCTGATCACTGACCCGTTGGGCTTGAAGTTCCATTAGGGTTCGACCCATTAAGACATTGCGAACTGAATCATCTCTGGCTCTAAGTTGGGCGTCTAGAGCAATTAATCCGGTATGCACCGTCTGTTCATGGGCTTGCACCGAGATATTGCGCAAAACGTTCTGGGAAACATCTTGCCCTTCAGAGTCTTCCATCATCGCGGTCGATGTTTTTAACGCATCGTCAGCCGCGATCGCATTGTTAGCTAATTTCTCTTGCCCAGTTTTGCTTAGTGCCGTTTTATCGGCGATTTGTTCGGCTTGATTTTTGCGAAAAAGATTCTCCATATAAACCCGACCGGACATGCCACCGCCTTCCTGTTTTCCGGCTAAAGATTCCATTAAAGCCGTGCCGCCCTCTGACGCGATCGCTTCATCCACTTCGTCTATTCCTGGTAGCCCTAATGC
>Ga0209591_10002013_pt1 | contig 24696 bp, 18 predicted proteins | sample MAT01_FD_187207 | JGI IMG/M metagenome (GOLD analysis project Ga0209591, IMG submission 187207) | Freshwater microbial communities from Lake Fryxell liftoff mats and glacier meltwater in Antarctica - MAT-01 (SPAdes) (version 2) | ecosystem: Environmental > Aquatic > Freshwater > Ice > Liftoff... | reverse complement strand
GGGACAAGAGAGTGAACAACAGCTACTGCCAACTGCCGCTGAGCCTGACCCCAGTTCCCCTGAAGGGCTTGCTGCTGCTGACAGTGCTGCACTAGAGGAGCTACAGAGCATTGGGGGTAAACCACTCGGTGCTGCTTATCAAGCTATGAAAGCATCAGGCATGTCCGAGCAGATGTTGCAACAGGCAGCAAGTAACCAACCAGTACCACCACCTATACAACAGTAAAAACGCAATGACACAACAACTAGGAAGAAACGATAAGCAAGGGTACCTTTACCAAGCGCGTCAAGCCAAAGTCCTACCAGCGGCGCAACCACCTTCGGTTGAGAGCACAGCCAACCAAGAGGTGCTAGACCAAGTGAATGAGGAACTAGACCTCAGTTTTCTAGACCTCCCTCAAGGTGAAGCTGTCGCACATGTACCGGATGCACCACCAGTTAGCGATGAAGGTGAAGACCCGGAGAACGCTAAGTTTAAGAAACAGTTTGAAAAAGCTTTTGGTATTCCCGTTGAGGACGCTATTAAGCAGTTCGCCGAAGTGCAAGTTATTCGGCAACAGCAAAACGTCGATAAACAGCTTTCAGACTTGAAAAAAGCTTGGGGTGTTGATGATGCAACGGTAGCATCACGCCTCACAGAAGTGCAAGCCCGCTTTGCTAAATATCCGCAGAGCCTGCAAGCATCACTAGACAACCCAGAAGGCGCACAGCTTATTTGGGCGAAGCTACAGATGGAAAGAGGAGGACAACGACAGTCACCCACAACTGGACTAGACCGCTCTACCACGACACCCGGAAGAGGAGCAAGCAAGACGGTGACACAAGCGCAGTTAGACGCACTGACCCCACAAGAATGGGCAGCTAACAGCGCACAGATAGCCGAGCTTTATGCTTCTGGACGCATTAAAAAGTAAACATTCATTAGGTTCACATCATGGCTTTACCAGGTATCGAGTTTGTAGGAGATGCGTATACTGTTCAGCGCGCCGACGTATTCATTCCAGACCTCTGGAGTGCAGAAGTCCGGCGCTTTCGTGACGCGAAGCTTATTACTTCGATGTATACCAAGAAACTTCCTTTCGCTGGCAAGAAAGGCGACCGCTTGCATATCCCTAACATTAGTCGTGCAGCAGTGTACGACAAACTGCCAGAGCGTCCGGTGACTATGCAGGCACGGACAGAGCTAGAGTTCTTCTTAGACATCGACACCTACAAAGAGTCGAGTTTTATGATGGAGGACATTGTTACCACTCAGTCAGCGTATGCTCTACGCTCTGAGTACACGCGAGAAGCAGGCTACGCTATTGCTCGTGACATTGATAACAGTGTCCTAGCACTACGCTCGGTCATTAACGCTACGGCGGCTCAAGTGCTCTTTAGCTCTAGTACTGGCGCAGTTGGCGGTGTTGGTCAGGTTTTCTCGTTCGCTACATTCCTGACTGCCAAGCTTATCTTGGACAACGCCGACGTACCGCCTGAAGACCGGGTACTTGTTGTTTCTCCTGGACAGTACGCGCAACTACTGAACATTAACCAGTTCACGAACGTACAGTTCACTGATGGTCGTCCTATTGAGAACGGCTTGGTGGGAACACTGTTTGGTATTCCTGTGGTCATGACTTCTCAAGTCGGTGTCAACTCCCTTACAGGGTACGTTAACGGCACGGGTAACGTTGGACAGCCTACACCGGGTGTCCTCGGTTCTCCTTACATGCCTAAGCAAGACACGGGCACTACGTTACCGCTTAACTTCACTGGGGCGGGTACTGCTCCTATTGTTACGGCGCTACTCTGTCATATGGACTGGGCTACGTTGGGCATCCAGCAAGACCCTAAGCTAGAGTCATCCCGTCAGTCCCTCTATCTGGCAGACGTGGTTATCATGTCGCAGCTTTACGGTGTGCGCGTGTTTCGCGTTGACCATGCAGTTGTTATCCACACTATCAACACTCTTACCTAGAGAACCGTACAATGGCGACTAGCACAACAAACCTTTTGAGTGCAGTCAACAGCGTATTGCAGAATGTGGGGGAGAGACAGGTATCGACGCTTGTCTCTCCGCTTTCAAACATAGTCGCAAGCAACTTGAGAGAGTCTTGTTACCATGTCAGCACGATGAGCGAATGGACGTTTCTCAAACTCGTACTCCCCGCTCAGTCGTGGCTTTTTGATACTGCATACCTTGGTGACTTTGTACAAGCTATCCACAACGTAGAGCAAGGCAGTAACAGCATTGGGTTTACTAACCTCTCTTACGTTGCGCCTGATGTCTATGACAGCAGACCGCTGATGACGTTCGATGACACACAGCTACAAGGCTCACGCTGGTACAACATCACGAACGACTTAAACAGAGTACGTATTAACCCGTACCCTACAGGTTCTATCGGACAGAGCCAACTACGGTTTTATGTCACTACGACTATTGTCCCGCCCGACGCGTCTACAGACTTTTTCCCAGTACCAGAAAGGTTCCTACCACTCATTGTCAAACACGCTACGGCACTCACACTTTTGAGACACTTAGGCGATACTGCTACGGCACAGTTTGAGAACCAACTCTTTACCCAGATGGCTGAGCAGATAAAGCAACGCGAACGTGGTGTAGTCGCTGGCAGACAGAATATGTATAGACCTTATAGAGGCACGAGATAATGCCTAGCATTAGAGACGTAGCAGACCAGTTTGAGAAGGACAAACCAAAACAGGTAGAAGACAGTATTCAAAGTAATAACTTTGGAGGCTTGAACACTACTGCGAACCCTATTAACTGTCCTTACTCAGACAGTCCTTTTTTAACTAACATCTCTGTAGACATTAGTGGAAACGTCAATAAGCGTCGAGGTACTTACTTACTCTATAACAGCGTCACGTCAACACAAGGGGCTTCGATGATGCCTTTCACTACTGGGTTGGGTTACAACCATGTAGTGGTTAAGAGTGGGAGCACACTGTTTCTGTTTGAGGTCATTAATGATGTAGCCACCATCATTATGAGTAAGACATCAGTCTTTACCAGTGCTGCTCAGTTTGTGAAGCCATCTTTCGTCAGGACTTCTGAAGTAGAACCAAGACTACTGCTGTTCACTGGTGTGAATAAACCAGTGCAGCTTAAGTTTGCCGAGCAGCAGACTACTACCACTCTGGTTAGTCCAGCAACGTCTATCGTCATCCCTGACACGTTGACTCGGTATGTTCACGCGGCTACTGAGAACATGGTGGTTTACGTCGATAGAGTCAGACAGACAAACCCATCTTTCTCTTATGCTGCCGGCAACCTCACAGTCGGTAACATTACTCTCGCAACAGGTACTCGTGTAGTCGATATCTGTATCGTTACCTGGGCTTGGTGGGCTGAGGCAATGCGCTGGCAAGGTAACAGATACTACCAGATAACGACTAGGAACAATGCGACGAACGCAGACCTTAGTATCCCTATTCCCTTGTTCGCGAGGACAGACTTGAACCCGCTTCGAAGCGGCAACAATAACTTTAATATCATTCCGTACAACCAAGCGGCACTGCCTAATGGTTACTCAAACCCTAACAATAATAAGCCAAACACGGCTACAACGTTTGGGTTCTCAGATGGTGGTGTCTATACTCCTAGTGCACTACAGTCGCTAAACCCGTCGAGTCTCTTTATTACCTTCGGTGCCTTGAGTGGTTCTACACCGTTACCACTCTATTGGATACGACGGCGAGAGCTAAGACTAAATAACAACATCCCGCTAGTACCGACGGCTATTGATGTCTTCGTTGATGGCGTAAAGCGAAACCAAATACGTACAGGAGGACCTACCCCAGTAGCACAAGACTACTTCTTATTCAGTGACGATGGTATTGGTAATGCTGTCGCTATCCTTAATAACACGACTCCGGCATTGTACCTTAGCTTCGAGTGGGAAACACAGATAGGTGTTAACTTCTCCTCATTCGTTGAGGTCGTTAATAATACTAGAACCCACATCGGGTTTAATGCCCTCTCTACACGTGAGCCGTACAGAGATGGCGGCTACGTACCAGCGTTTGGTATTGGCTTGTTCGCTGACTACTTGAATGGCTTTTACCCTAGACAGGTTTCACTTTATCAAGGTCGTGTAGTCCTTGGTGGTTTTCCTCACATCCCGCTTCAGGTCGTCTTTTCAGCGGTTACAGACACCATTATCCCCGGTTCCTTCTATAACTACTATCAGATAACTGATGACCTTAGTGGTACGCCTAACGACCCCTTCGATGTCGTCGTCTCTTCTACACCCGATGATAGAGCCATCTCTTTCCAGGAGTGGCAGGGTAACTTGTTCTGCTTTACACGTCGTGGTGTCTTTCGTATTGCTGGCATTAACCAACCACTCTCAGCCATTAGTAGTGCTGTAGATACAGTCGCTACTATGGGCTTAGTCAATGAGCAGTGTGTGGTCATCACTGACACATCAATGATGTACCTGAGTGACTTCGGTGTTTTCGACCTCGTACCGTTTACAGTCTCTGGTGAGTATCAAGTACGCGAACGCACACTTAAGATAAGAGACAAGTTTGGTGTGACGCTAAACCCGAACCTTGAGACACTTCCTTGGTTGAAGTACGACCAAGCACAGCGTATTGTTTATCTCGGTTATCCAGTCGAAGGCGAGTTCTATACCTGTAGGAAGCTTTTTGTTTACTCAACCTTTAGAGAGTCGTGGACAGAGTACGATACCCCTGGAAGTTTTCAGAGCTTTTCTGCGGGTTCATATACTGATAGAGCTTTGGGCACTCGCTTTGGAATGCTCTGTACTCGCTTTAGGTCTGCTATTGGAATACCTAGCGACTTGTGCTTCATCAGGTTCGACGACACAAGATACATCGACTTCAGACAACGCTACGTAGAGTCTTCCGTTGGCTCAGGCATCTCACAACCAACTACGAACGCACTACCAACAGTGACCTTTACTACTAAGGCAGGTCAACGTGGTTACAGTACGACGTACAGCGAAACTAGACAGAGCACAGCTTTTCTCATCTCGCCGTACACTAACGTGCAAGACTGCCTTGTTACCTTAAACGGTATCAAACTCACGTTTGACGTTGACTACAAAAAGCTCCCTAGTGGTAACGTTTATCTACTCGCCGACCCTGGTGTAGGCAAGACCCTAAACATTACAGCAAGACGACCGATAGCTGACTCACTAGAGGGTCAAGCGCTCTACAACACTACGGCACCGTTCGATGCCAGCATCTACATTGTCTACATCGATAACGTCCTACAGAGTGACCTGAGTGGTGTCTACACGTTTCAGACGATAGGCACGGCGCAGTTTATGACTATCACCTCAAGGCAAAGCGCAGTAGTAGAACTTGGTGTAGCGTACATGGCTATCTACAGTACGCCAGTCTTTAACGCTGGTACCCTAGCGAACTATAAGCGCATTACTCACGTGCTGGCTTTTATGAGCAACGTTGAGGCGCAAGAAACCTACACAGCAGATGACGTTAACACACTAGCTTCACAGCCGACTGAGCCGATAGTAGACCTCTATAAAACTAGAGTTGGTTGCGACTTCTTAGTGCAGTACAGTTCGACGCAAGATGTAGACATTTCATATGACGCTTACGGCTACAGTACTCTCGTCTGGGATGACTCTACCTTCGACATTGCTCCCACTGCGAGGGCGTTCAACAAATACCAACTGCTTAAGCAACCTATCATTGGCACTGGGTATGCTATTCAGTTCATCATCTTTAGTTACGATGAAGCTTACTTCTCACTCGCTGGCTACCAGTTGCCTATCATCACAAAAGGTCGTCGAGTTATTTCAGCACTTTGAAGAAGGAGTATAAAACAGATGGCAGCAGTAGCACCGGTTCTAGGTGTAGTCAGTACACTCTCGGGACTAGCATCAAGTAACAGTCAAGCTAAAGCACAGCGGGATAGCGTCAGGGCAAGTAACCTCGCTAATGAAGCACAGTACGCAAACACTAAAGCACAGCTACAAGCAAGGCAACAGTACGCAGACTACGAAGCAGCTTTAAGTACTATTCAAAACCAAGGGTTACTCGTACAGCAACAGCTAGGTTTAGAGTACTCAAGTGTTATTGATAACATGACTGCGGCACAGCAAGGGTTTCAAAACCAGCAACAGTTAGCCCTACAAGAGATGACAGCAGTAGGGGAAAAGAGTGCAGCAGAAAACCAGAAGTTCCAGAGTAACCAACAGGCACTAGGGACAAAAGCGCAAGCATCAGCGCAGAACCAACAGACACAAGCACAGATAGCTAACCAAGCAAATGAGGCGGGCGTAGCTGTAGAGTATGGTATGGATGCAGCAGCATCACAGCGTGGTATGGCATCGGCACTTATGGGTAACAATGCCTATATGTCTACGTCAGCCAACGAAATGCAGACTAGAGAAGAAAACATCGCCTTACAGAGAGCACAGCAACAGCAGCAAGCACTAGCACAAGGCACGAGCGTAGCACAACAGCAGCTAGGCTACGCTAATACTATTGCTGACCAAACGAACGCTATCGGCTTGTTCAACGCCGGAGTAGCGAGTAGTAATGCAGACTCATCCCTCTCCTATAACCGGGGTGTCAATAGCTTCAACCAACAGGCTATCGCAGCAGAGCAAGTGAGGCAGCAGCAAGCCTCTAATGCCGCTCGGGTGTCTTTACAAGGTGCCTCTAACTTAGATGCTCTAACGAACAGAGCGAACCAGATAACCGCTACTCAAGGCATTAGTTCTCAAGCCAATGCTGCTGCAAGTCAGTTCGGTTCCCAACAGGCGGCGCTACAGTCTCAAGCGAGTCAGATAAAAGGTGCTTCCTTGATGCAGTACGCTCAAGCTGGTCTTGGCATCTACGGTGCCTTTAATAATGCTCTCGGTTCGAGGACTAACAATAACCCACTGCAAGCAACACAGCCACAGCTCATGCAGGGAGCACCACTACAACACGAAACAAACAGTAGACATCCTTCACGTTCACCGGCAGGTAAGTACAGCGGGCTATTAGGCACATATGGATAACAAACAAGGTAACTATCAAAGTCAATACACTGCGGCACCCGGTCTTACGTTTGTTGGTGCTGATGTTGGCAGTGCTAACCAACCTACGACTACTCAACCGGGACAGCTAGTCACTGGTAGCAACAGACCAAACGAAACGTTCACTGCTGGTTTGACGAGCTTTAACCAACAGATAGGTAACGAAAGACAAGGGGCACAAGGTCGTCTTAATAACACGCTTCAAGGGGCGCAAGCTGTCGGGCAAAGTATCTCCTCTGCACAAGGAGCAGCTATTGACGCGATGAAGTCTAGGGTAGCGTCGTCACAGCGTGGCTCAGACTTTTTTCAGCAAGCCGCTGGTATGGTAGGCGGTTACTTAAAGCAGCAGCAAGACTTACGTGCAGCAGCAGAGCTAACCACAGCAACAGAAGAAGTAAGAGCTTTCAGAGTCGAAGCAGTAGAGAGGACGCTGAGAGAGGGCGGCACTACGGTTGCTAGACAAGAGCTTACTAACATTCTCAGTAAGTATAAGAACATCCCTAGTAAGGACTTAGACAGCTTACTTAATAGTGGTTACGAGCCTATTCAGTCGTTCGCGAACCAGACAGCCGAGAGACTACAGACAACGCTACAAAAGCAAAAAGACACAGTAGCACAGATAACGTCGGACAAGTTTCTTATTAAGGTAAGTAACAGTTTTGCTAACGTTCGTAACCCGAACAACCCTAATGGTGAGGCATCGCTTTTAGAAGTACAAGGACTACTCCAAGAGATAACACAGAACCCTGAACTAGACCCACTACAGAAGCTTACAGTCATTTCTGCAACATGGGGAGCAGCACTAAAGGCAGTAGACCAAAAGAGTCAGGCGTACTCGACTCTATCGCAGAACTTAACTAACGCACAGTTGTACCTCAATGAAAACCTAGTTATCAACGATAAGATACGCTCTGGTACGTTGAGTTACGACCAAGGCATGGCGGAGTTAAGCTTAGCTGGTATTAAGTACGGGCAAAAAACAACTGCTGAACCCATCGGTGTTGACGCAGCACAGAAGCATCAGTTATCTTTTGAAGAAACACAAAACTCATTACAGGAGCTAGAGGACAAACGCTTTATTAACTCTGTTGATAAGATGGAGTTGACTAACGACGCATTAGGTGCACTCACATGGGACGCTATTAACAACCCTGCTCTACTCGCTACCTACAAGAATGACCCTGAACTGTCTAAGACACGACTCGGTAAGAGTGTTGTAGACGGTGCAGCACTCTACCAAAAGAGCCTACTACAGAGAGGTGAGGTACGTTCTCAAGCTGCTGCTGCTCAAGCTAACCTTGCCCGTTATCAAGGACAGAACATCGAGCAGTTCGTAAGAGAAGCTGCTAAGCAAGGCTCTCCTGCGAACGCCGGCATTATGAGCGATGGTGACGCAACCTTACTAGGCATCTTAACAGCCAGTAAACAAAGACCACTCACACCGGCAGAACTCACTACTATTAAAGAAGCAAAGCAAAGGTACGAACTCGCTCAGCTAGACGTTATCAAGGCTTACAAAGACCAGCTAAATACCATTGAACAACAGTTACAACCTTATGGGCTTAACGGTGATGTCAATGAAATAAAAACAAGACAGGAAAAGAACCTCGGTAAGTTACAAGCAGCACAGAGACAACTAGCAGGAGCAGAGAAGGGAAGTAGGCAGACGCTCAGTTATTTCAACCCAAAGGGAGGCAATGGTAACAACGCCCCTTTTGAACAGCCCCTCATTGGGGCACAAGGACAAGCAGTAAAGCCAGCTAACTTCACTACTGCTACCTACCGAGGTAAGCCTGTTTTGTTACCTTTCCCAAAAGGGGCGCAGGTACACGTCTTTGATAACTTCAAACAAGACAGGGGAACCCACACTCACGCTGGTATTGATATTGCCATACCAGAAGGTACTAAAATACTTTCCCCCGTCAACGGGAAAGTACACAAGATAGCGAATGACCCTACCGGTTACGGCAAGTACATTACAGTGAAAGGTAACGATGGTATGTTCTATCGTTACGCCCATCTGAATGGTACGTCTGCTCACGTAGGGCAAAACGTTGGCGTTGGTACAACCATCGGTGTAAGCGGTAACACTGGTAGGAGTACGGGTGCCCACTTACATCTAGAGATACGAAAGACTGACGGCTATGGCATTGACGGTACCGTAGACCCGTTGGCTTACTTACAGCAGAACGCGAGTAGAACCAATAACAACTTTAAGCCGAGAGGTAACACGAGTCATCAATATAACTCGAACCCGTCAGTAGCGAGTCAGCAGTACTTTACTAAAGACTCTTACGTTGTTCCAGGGGGTTACATCACTAGGGGTAAGTACCACAAGTGGGATAACAACGTGGATAACTCTGCACAGATGCCATTCAATAGTAAGCTTCCCATCAGGAATGGGTACATGTCTGACAGTCCTAAAGACTACGGCAAGAATGACCCTAACGCGAACTACGGCTATGCGTCTCTAGCTGGTGATAAAGCTTTCAGTAAAGCAATAGCTTCAACGGCTACAGCGGTCGGCGTACCTGCTGTCTGGTTAGCAGATGTTATGGGTAGTGAAAGCACTCACTCTAGCACTGTTATCAATGCTCACGGTTGCGTCGGTCTTATTCAGTTCTGTCCAGGGAGTACGCAAGGGTACACAGCAACACAGATAGCAAAGATGAGTCCAGCACAGCAAACACTAGGACCTGTTTTATCGTACCTCAAGGCTAACAAACCTCCTGGTGGCTATCGTTCTCCTGCTGAGTTTCACTTAGCTATCTTTGGTGGTGGTGGTGCAGTAGACATTCTTAGAAGGAACAAAAACTACAACCCATCAGACGGCTACGTTGATAGAGTAGCCTATATGAGGGAGAGGTTAGGAACAGCACAAGGTAGGAGATACAGGTCGTGAATGAACAAGAGCAAGCTAGGCACTTAAGTACTCTCGGTGCGGGCGCTGGTAGACAGTATGAAGACACGGGCGCGGGTAGAATGTCTAGGCTACGTGCAGAGATACATACAGAGTATGCAGAAGGCTGTAAGATGTGCGATGCGCTACTCGAAAGCGGTAGCCCTATCATTCCCCATGAGAGTAACATTCAAGTACCCTCTGGCTATACACAACCCATTCAAGAATGAGTAAGAAACAGCATGGCTAACTCGCTTAATAACCTTATTGGTACGCCTCAACCAGAGTATAAAGTAGACGTTCCTAAGCTTCGACAGCCGCTTGCGCCGCCTACTCCTCCTCCTCCTCTTCAGGCACCTCAACCGCAGGTAGTCGAGGAGCAACCACAGGTAGTCGAGGAGCCTCCGGTAGTCGTCGAGCCACAGATAGCTCAAGCTGCTAACATCGAAGGGAGTATCCCCGAAGGTGGTATCCCTGGCGGCTATCCGACGCTTAACCCGGAAGTACAGCAGTCACTCATGGGCAACGCTAGTCCAGTTTCTCGTCTGACTGAAAGACTAGAAGACCAAGGTACAGCGCGCGTACAGAACCTCATTAACTTACAGGCAGAAGCGAGTGACGATACTTCACGTAATGCGGAGTTTTTCCCGACGCTCTACAGTGGCGACTTTGTAGACAACGCTATTAATAGCATCAATGAAACTGATGGTATTACACAAGGACTTATTGAGTCAGCAGGTAGGAACCAAGCAGCAGTAGCTCTGCAAGCAGCAGCAAACGCACCACAACAAACGCGCAAAGGTAACGACCAGTATCACCCAGACAGCACAAAGAACCCGTTTGGGGACTGGATGAACTGGCTCGGTATCGGTGCCACTACTGAAAACTTCAACCTTTGGAAAGGAGAGTTCGGACAAGCTGGGAAGAATACGGGCGGTGCTATCATGTACGGCTTGGGCTTGTTACAAAACGTACCGATGGGTGCTCTAGCTGACGCGAAGAACGCACGGGATAGAGTCGTGTCTAAGCTACCAAACTTTGTACAAGACGTTCTTAACTTTAACCCCGGTTCAGAGCTTTTCAAGAGTATTGATAAACTTGGTATTATTGCCCCTACACAAAGGTTCTTACGTGACCAGGGTAGAGATGCACAAGCACTTGAAGGAAAGCTGCCGCCCGTCCTTTCTAACATCGTCTCTGCTGCCGGTGCTATTAACTATGCAGTAGCGGCAATACCGGAGTTTATTGGTAATGCGAAACTACATAACACGGATGACCGAACGAAACCGCTACAACTTGTACAGGCGTTGCGTGGTAAACAGTACTCAGCGACATCAGACCAAAGTGACAGAAAGAAGAACAACCTACCACTTGGTTTCGGAAGTACTGATAAGCGTGTTCCTTGGTTCATTGACCCTGGTCGTATTGTTGGTGCCGGTATCGATATGTTTGCGGTTCCTATCCCTGGAAACCAACTTGTTAGAGGTGCAGCAGCAGTTGCAAAAGTTACATCAGCGACTAGAGTTGCAAAAGCTACCAAAGCAGTAGCAGTCACTCTCGACGTTCTTAATGACCCGCTCTCACCTATCTTTAAGCAGATAGGTAGACTGTTGCCCGGTCGTAAGGCTGTACCGTTACTCCCTAGCAGTGCGCCACGTAAAGGTGCAGATGGTACCTTCGTCGTACCGCCTACTGAACCGACTGTACCACCACAACGTACTATCATTCCGCCGCCGCCATCGCCTGATGCTCCTCTCGGTAGCCAAGTCTACAAAGATGGCTACTTTGAGTTACCTGCAAGAGGAAAGGAAACACCTAACGTCTTTCCAGCACCGGGCAACTCTCAAGCCTTTGATGCGCGCGAGTCTGGTCGTATTGCTAAGCTCTTGGAAGATGGTGGTTATGACCCGTTGTCGAGTCCACTACCACCACGTTCACTGCTGAGTGACAGACCAGTAAACGGCAAGCGAACACCGCTGAACCCCGACAGTATTACACCAGCAGCGATAAAGCCACCAGAAACCAGACTCATAGAACTCGATGAAATACTGGCGTTCTCACCGGGTAACACTGCGCCTGTTACACTTCCGCCTACAGTCTTGAAGCTACCCGCACTAGACATCAATACACTACCACCGAGCAGTAGTGTTCCACTAGAAGAGCTTAGCGTTCTAGAGGTACTACGAGAGGGTAATGCTATTCAGCCACTTGTGAAGGATGGCACTTCTTTAGTGAGTCCTGCGATGGTTGAGAAAGGAGAAGCCTTAGCCGTTATCAGAGAGTCGTTAGAAGAAACGCGAGTCAAGAGAGTCTTGAGGAACCTCGGTCAACAAGACACGACCATTGAGAAGGGAGCTACGAAAAGCTTTACTAACCCTAACCCTAACCCTAAGGTAGATGTAGAGGACGTAGTAAGTACACTTCGTGATGACGTACCAGACGGCTTCGGGGAACGCCTAGCGATGGCTGTTGATGAAAGACGCATACAAGCTATTAACGCTTCTCTGAAGGTCATTAAAAGGGATACAGCGTTTACCCCCGAGGTGCTAGAGCATATCGAAACTCTAGTACCAGTCGTTCCTAACAAAGTGTTCCAAGGTGACGTTACCTTGAACGAGTTCGCTGAACAGCTTAGTGTACCCACACCGGGTATGCAGCTAGATGTCACGGGTGTGAAACCCAAGAAACGTACACTAGACCAGTTAGGTGCGCTGGCTCGTTTCATCCCTGGTGAAGATGGCTTACCACTAGCTACAAGTGCACGACCGTTCAAGACTTGGCAGCAGCTTCAAGACAGACTAGCGACACTCACTGACCCTATCTATCGGAGAATATTCGACCGCTATGGTGCGAGTATCCCAGAAGAAGCTTTACGCGGTGAGGGGTTTAGAGTAGTCAAACGCTCAGCGGGCTTGGATGGTAGTCCAGAGGTGCAGGCTCTCGTTATTCCTCCAAAAGAACCTGAAGTTAAAGTCGTTTATGACCCATCTTTTATCACTAAGCGCTTTGAACCTACAACGCAAACGAAAGCGGATGTGAAAGAGGGCAAGGTAGTTGTACAGGCACTTGTTCGGAGTAACTGGAAACAAGAGTTGACGGCTACTGTGAAAGCAACTCAAGAAAGTATCGGAACACCTATCGTCTTCGACAAGATAACTGAGGCTCCTGTAGCGGCACCAGGGTTCACGCGCTATTACCATTCGACTAACGCAAAGAACCTACCGAGTATTGGTCGTCAGGGCATAGAAGCACGTGGTGGTTCGACGTTCCAGAGAAGTGTTGGGCTAGAAGGGAACCAAGTATTCTTACACGATGACCCTACGCTCACTAAGTACGGCAACACACTCATAGCTGTAGATATCCCTACTGGTACTGTTACACCAATAAGCGCGGTTAAGTCTGGCAGAGACGGGTTCTACATTAATGAGGGCATCACCCCAGACAACATCAAGGGTGTTTCTTTCGTTGGTAACATGCTAGAGCGAGAGCGGTTTGACTCTGCGAGTACTGCCTTTAAGCGTACGCGGCTAGAGGGACTGACACAGCGTATTGAAGCCATACAAGGACAGCAGGCAGCACCGAACGTAAGTATTGATAAGAGGGCATTAGCGTATGTACAGAAAGAGTTATTGCCAAAGACTCATCACGGTAAAAGCCCTGCTGTCGTTGAGGCAACGCAAGCGGTCATTGACACTGTGCTTAAGGTATCTGACGATGCACATCTATCTCAAGCCACTGAGCTTAGGCAGCAGAGCATTCAACAGTCACTAGAGGTATCGACACAGAACACGTTAGCGCTACCTGATGTCGGTCGTAAAGAACTACCGCACGACTACGTACACCCAGACCCACAGCCGCCTGTAGCAGGCGTAAAGAAACCCGCTGGTAAGCACATCGACCCTGGTACGGGTGTTGAGATAAACAACTACCCCACGAGTACAGCAGAAGAGCTAAGCAAGACGGTTGATAAGAAAGGCTTAAAGGCGGCTAAGGCTCAAGCGAAGAGTATGGGCTTAGCGTACACGGACGATATCGACTTAATGAGGCGTATTACTGTCTTCCGTAACAAGATGGCTAGGGCGAGGAGAGGTGAGGGTAAAGCGTTAGCGGCTACGGTTAACAGTTACCCTGACACCTTCTTTGCACCGAGAGCACCGGTCATCGATACGGCACTCATTGAGGACATAAACTCTATCACTATGGGCGCTGGCACGAGCAACCCTAGAGTTATTGCAAAGCTAGTTGACACCAACCTAGTAGACGCAGACATCTACGCAACGGTGAACGAGATGCCTAGAGGTCAAGTAGTACCGGGTATCCGTTTGGAGAGTAACTTCCAAACAGCGAAGAACCAAGCACTGAGCAACGTCGAACGTAATGTGATGCCGGGTAAAGAGTTTAATGATAATGGTACTTTTGTTGAAGTAAAACCAAACGTATCGAACCCTCTAGACGCTGGTGTTATTGCTACTGATGATGTCCGTGATGCCTTGCGTAGGAGTGCTGAGGCGACGTTAGACATTGGCGACCCTATCGAACGTAAAGCCTTACAAACCTTCTTAAGAGAGGTGAAGAAAGGGAAGGGAACGCTACAGCAGCACGTCAATGATATGCAGGCTATCTTGGCGCAGAGAAACCTTACGGCAGAAACCTATAGCACTAACTTTCAGAAGTCTCTCGGTAAAGAACTGAGTACTATGGGTTACGATAGCGTCGGTTTACGTAACGGTGATGGTAGTCTCTCTGTTGAGTTACTCCAACCTTCTAAGGTTATTGGCATTAACGTCGAAGACTTACCACCGAGTAGCGTCACTGAGCAAGCAGCAGCAAGGTACAACGCAGACAGTATGGTAGCTCTGAATAACCCAGAGAGTATCGACAGTGCTGTTAACCATGAAGAGTCAGCAACACAGCTTATTGCGAGGATGTCACAAGACAACTACAAGGAAGCACAAGAGGCGCAAGAGGCACTTGTAGCTTCTACTAACGATGCACTTCAGGCTTACACTAAACTAGGTGATGAAGCAGCTACAGAAGCACGAAAGTTAGCACTCTCGAATGAAGCTGACGCAGCACAACGTCTTGACGACCTTGACAGACACTTAAACAAACCGTCGAAAAACCCTTGCGACATGTAACATATGAACACACCTTGCGTTAATGCCACTACAGCAGGAGAAGGTCGGAAGAAACGTCCGTTCTCTAAAGATGAAGAGACTAACATCAAGAAAACTAATGAGTTCTTAGAGAAGCTTAAAGTAGCTAATGCTGACGTTTACGCTGACGCTGACAAGATGGAGATGGCTAGAGTAGCGAGAGTCTCGGCTGAAAAAGATGCCATCCTTAAACAAGAGTTAGGTGACATGGTACGTCTTGACCCTACGCAGACTGACCGTGTTGGCTCTTGGTTAGCGCGGACACTCGGACAGAAGATGGACATCATTAAGGGTTTACTCACTGGTAAGAACGAGTTTACTCTCGCTGGTGATGTACGTGACACACTGCTTTCCGCTCAACGAGTAGCACATGGTCTGTTAGATGACGCTGGTTTACTAGAGAGCACTCACCGTATCGCAGACCTTATGGACGCTATTAAACGCAAGGGGCTTAAGGGTGCCGTCGTCGATGAAGTCTACCAACAGGTAATAGAAGTTGGTAGGACTACACAAGACATTGCACTTTACGGTAACAGTCCGGGTATGCGGAATATTGCTGCTTGGCGCTATAACAACTTCATGAAAGACATGGCTGACAGGGGTTTTGATGCCCTTGACGTTGATGAGCTAGTGGACTTATCATCACACCTACACGCGGCGAACGACGAGTTTAGAATGATAGGCTTGTCACAAGGTCTAGACGTACCAATGCTCCAAGGTATGGGTTACTTTAACCGCATCGCCACACCCGACTTTCAAAAGTTCATGCAAGCGAATGTCGAACCATCGGTTCTAAAGATGGTCTATGAGGGTAAGGTTTCACTCAGCGGTGCCTTTAATAAAGCTCGTACTACTAACTGGTACGCACCCATACATGAGGAACTCGGTGCAGCACTGCTAGACATCTCACCAGAGAAGCTAAATGAACTGCTGCTAGACCCGGCGAAGTTCAGAAACCATTTAGATGAGAACCTCACAGCAGACCAACTAGACCTACTCGTAGAAACTGGCATCTTTAAGTCGTTACCCATGACTGGTGCAGAGTCGTTTCGTTACGTAGTTGACCAGTACCAACTACCATTCAAAGAGATAAACGAGATGTGGAAGCTAAACCCTTACGACGCTATGGCGGGTATGGCAACCAACATGAAAAAGCCACTTGGTAATGCCGCTGTTATCAAGACTGCTATCAAGGATGGTTTAGACGCTGGTTGGTCTATCCCCGCTAGTCAGGCGACTGGTGCTGAGTACAAGGGCTGGGTAAGTAGTAAAGGCATCGACCTCACTCGTTACGGCATCACTGATGAAGCAGGGTCAGCCTTCTCAGAAGACATTCTTATTCATCCGCTCGTAGCAGAACAGATGAACGACCTACTAACCGTAGCTAGTTCTCCTGCGAAGCTTGGCTCTATCATGAGCTACATACAGCAGAACGTGTTACTACTCTACAAAGTGAACGTGGTAGCGACGGCACCAGCGTACATGATGAAGATATTGTTTGGTAATGCTCTCATGACAATGGGTAGTGGTGGCAACCCGGCGATGCTTATTCCTGCGTCGTTGGACATGTACCGAGTGGCTCAGAAAGGGTTGCAGGCGTTCGATAATGTGAAACTATTAAACGCTACAGTTGACGGCGTTGAGATGACACAGCAAAACCTCTTAAAGAAACTACTGATACATCGTGGCGAGGACATCGCACCCGAGACAGCGGGCGTAGCCATCGGTAGAGTAGACTGGAGCACCTTTAACCCGTTGCAGAGCAAGAGAGCTTTGACCAACATGGTAGCCTATGCAAAGGCTTACGGTACTGACCCACTCAACACAGTCATCAAAGGTGTGGACTACGCTGCCTATCTCTCTGGTAAGCTTGTAGACAACACGTACTCACTCGTAGCGGTTAACTCACGCATGGCTGACATGGCGGCACGTTGGGCGGTCGTACAGTCTCACGTAGCGAGAGGTGGTAACGTAGACTGGCGTGACCTCATGCGTACTATCGATGATAGGTTCTACATGTACGATGACTTGGGTAAAGTGCCTCAGAGCATCGCTAAGAATGTTTTTCCGTTCTCCTCTTGGGTCATGCAGAACTACCCGGCGATGGTCAGGTTCGCCATGAAGAACCCAGAGAAGTTTATCGCTTATAACCGCCTACTACAAACCATTAGTTACGAAAACAGAGCAGAAGGAAAGGATGGTAAACACCTACCTGAAGCAGCTTACAGAACTGACTACCTTAATGAGTACCCTATTACTGTTGGGTATGACCCAGTGAGTGGGCACCAGTACTCTATGATGCCTAACCAATATGACCCGCTAACCGATGCCTTCTCAAACACGGTGAGCAGTGGTGACGCTCTCTTGAGGATGGCTTTTGGTAAGTACGCAGGGACGACTGAAGAGCAAACAAGACTTGCAACGGGCGGACAGAAACAGAGTGCTCAAGACTACCTTATCGGCTTAGTTTCTCGAAGCTTTTTCGCCAGACCTATTCAAGCTTTAGGCATTGACCTACGCAACCAGAAGTTCGATGATGCTACAAAAGATGCCCTCACACAGAACACATACGCTGGTATGCCCGTATCTGGTGCAGTACGTGGCGCACTCATGTCCGTACCGTTTACAAGACATCTCGAAAACTCAGGGGCATTAGGAACGCCTCAGAGTAAGTTCTATCAAACGCAAGTGAAAGCACCACTAGGTATCCGCATCGTTAACGCACTCGGTCTGAACATTCAAACCGTTGACACACTCGCTAACCTTAACTACTCCATTAAGGACATGGAGAGAGCAGCAACTGAGATGAAGAGTGCTTTAGTTAAGTTCTCTACTGAGAACGCTGGCAAGCTGACTACAGAACAAATGTCACCGGAGCAACAGGCACAGTACAGGCATTATACAGATACCTATCTGCAAATAAAAGCTGACTTACTGAGACTCGACGCTTACAAGAAAGCAAACAACATCACCACACCCGAGTTACAGAAACGACTAGACAGGAAACTGCTTAAAGAGCGCGTCCAGAGTGGTCGAGAGACGCTACCGGGTGCGAGTATTATTTCAGAAGAACTACAAAAGGTAGGTAACTAAACATGCCAACGGCAAACGTCTCAGGCTCATTCACTGGAACAGGTTGGACTATCAACGTAACGGCAACTGACCTAGACACAGACTTAACTATCATTGACTTCTTACCCTTCTTCGCTGGCTCACCCATAGTCGTAGCTGGCAACTTTGTAAAGACATCGCCTACAGTCTTAACTTACATTGGTGCTTCGCTCTTAGTGAGCACTTCGGTAGTCATACAGAGACGTACACCGCCGGGACAACGGACAGTTATTGGGTTCGCCTCTAGGTTCTCATCTGATGTCTGGAACAAGGAAGTAGACAGGCGCGTGAGGCTGAGTGAAGAGTATGCACTGAATGGGATAGGTCCTGGTTCTGTAGTCGTTGCACCTATTCCTCAGAATAGCGCTTACCCTAGTGGATGGTCAGGCGATACAACGTTCTCAGCGACGCGCAACTCACTCTTTAATATCATCACCACCTTAGCAACGTCAGCTAGTCCGACGTTCACGGGTGTTGTAACGGTACCAACAGAGATAGCAGGGAGTAACAATACTAGAGCATCATCCACTGCATTCGTTACCACTGCCTTAGCTAGTTACGCTCTCTTAGCATCACCGAGCTTTACGGGTTCACCGACAGCACTCACACCACCACAAGGCGACAACAGTACAAGACTAGCTAACACTAACTTTGTGCAGTTACTTGATAGGGGTAGCGCGGGCGGGCGGTTGACTAGCACTACGGGTACCCCAGTACCAACGGCAGGGGTCACTAGCATTACTAGCGTCTTCTATACACCGTTCATTCATAACTATATCCGGTTATGGAATGGGACACAGTGGGTTAATGTTGCCTTCAATGAACTGACGCTTTCTCTGGCTGGTCTAGCCATCAACACAAACTATGATGTGTTTATCACTAACGTCACATCACCGGTCTTATCAGCAGTAGCGTGGACTAATAACACGACCAGAGCTTTGGCTGTTTCGTTACTCAATGGCACTGTGGTCATGACATCAGATAATACACGTCGCTTAGTCGGCACAATACGAACGACTGGTACTATTGGACAGTCACAAGATACTGATGCTCGGCGCTATGTCGCTAACGTCGAGAATAAAGTAAGTCGGAGAGTGGCTCGAAACTTTGCTGGTGCCGCTTACGTTTACGCTACTGCTGCGTGGCGACAGACAAACGCTAGTGCCTTAGAGCAAGTAGAGTTCATCCACTGTCTAGCGGGTAACGATGTGAGTGTTACTAAGTTCTGTCAGGTTGCTCTCGGTAATACAAACACTCAGGCTTATATCGCTATTGGCTTGGATGCTGTCTACACTATCTCTAACTTAAATAGCGGCACGACGACTATCGCCAACATGCACTCCGCTGGTACAAATTTCTTGACTGGCTCAAATGACTTTATCGCTGATGGTCTTAGTGCCGGGTATCACTTCTTAACGTCTTGCGAGTTCGGTGCAGCAGGCGCTACCTTCTCTGGTAACAGTACAGATGTGGTACTTAATAGCTTGCACGGGTTTGTCACTATGTAAGAAAAAAGAAAACGCATTAGTCGCCAAAACTAATGCGTTCACAAACACGCTTACATATCATGATACCGCTTGATGACTTCTCTCGGTGAACGTACCCTTTCAACGTAGTACGTTTCTTTTTTGTAGCCGTTGATACCTTTATCTAGTACGTAGAAAAGGTCTTTGTAACGACTAAAGAACATCGGGGTTGGGGTCAGAAGCTTGCCTGTAGCGACGTGTTTGAAGACTTCAGGCACAGGGTCAGGCGCTTTGAACTTCACCACCATCTCCTCAATACTCGTGATAGCCCGCATCTTAGGAACAATACGGTTTACTCTTACGAGTGCTTCTTGTTTGTCTCTCTCAACGAGAGCATGAGCCGACCACATCCGTGTATGGTTATTGAAGAGAAGCCAAGCGAATGGTAAACCTAGCGCTTCACTGTACACCGCCGCTTGTGTGATGTACCCTCGCGTATCATTCTGCTTGTGGTTGAACATCCCGTAGTAGCCGCCCGCCATTGACTTAACATCAACAACATAACCGTCGAGGATAAAGTCAATATGACCGCTAACGTCTAGGTAGGATACTCTTTTTTGGCAGTCTGTGATAGCGAAGTTATGTCGCCTAGCGGTCAGGATGGCAATAGCTTCTACCCAGTCACCCATACTTGTGATGATAGCTTGCGCCATAAGCATCGGTTCATAGCTAGAAGTAAAGCCCCTGTCCTGCTGTAAAAGAAGAGGTAACACTTGTTCGACTACGGGCTTGCCCAAGCCTGATACGTGTAGTTGGTGTTTCTTCTGTGTGGATGTGCGACCAGTGAGGAACTTCTCAGTAAAGGAAGAGGTGACTAAGCTAAGAAACTCCCTAGCATAGTCATCCTCTATAGCGTTGTGCAAGACTTGCTCTTCGTTGAGCACTCTCACAAGACTCTCAAGCTGTTTCATGTTTAACGACGCGCACCTTTAGTTTTAGCTTTAGTCTCTTTCTCCTGCTCAAAAGGGATAACGTCCTCCTCCTCCTCCTCCTCATCATCGAGGTCGAGTTCATCGTCTACGCTGTCCTTTAGTTTCCAGGACTTGGTGAGCTTACCGGAGAGAACTCCGTTACCTTTCTTCCACAAAGAGATATCTAAGGTATAGCTTCCACGCTCTTCATCGTAGTAGCAGATACTCTCTAGACCTGCACAGCCTTTAACGAGTTCAACGGGTAAGGACACGAAACCTCTTAGGTAGGGTGCGTTCTCGTTGTCTGAGTCACTGCGCTTGAGCCAAATAAAACCCTCATCTGCTGGCTGTTCGAACTCTTTCTTGCCTTTCTTAGTAGCCATTGTATTGTTCCTTTGTTTGTTTGTTTGTTAGAAGTCGAGGTCGTCGTCTTTAGCCGCTGTAGCCTTTGTCTTTCTACTCGTTACCTTAGCGTTGTTACTGTCATGCTCTGGGTCATCGTCCTCCTGCGCTAGACCAAACATGATGAGTAGCGCGTACTTGAATGCACCAGTCGTAGCGATGTAGATAGCCTTGTCACCCTTTCCATCTTTTCCGTCTTGAGCGTAACCTGTAGCTACAGTGACCAACTGTTCAGTAGGCTTGTCAACATTGGTTAACGTTACCTTTACGGTGATGGTCGCACTATTCACACTGATGATACTGTCGCACGTCGTCGCTGTGAGGTGAACACCGGCACTGGTGAGTTCAGGTTTGAGTACGCCGAGGACATCCTTAAGTACTGCATACTTGTAGTCCTTAAAACTATTAAACCCTGTTTTTGAGACGGTAGTAACCTTCTCTTGGACAATTAAAAGTCTTTGGTAAAGACTAAGACTCTGTTCCATTTTTCGTTTCCTTTAATAGTTCTGTGAACGCGTTCTCAACCTCTCCGATAACCTCTGACATCAAGTCACGTACTAACGCTTCTTTGGCTAGTGCGACGCTCTCCTCAAGCACTTCAATAAGATACAGGATATCTTTTACCTCATCACAGTCCTCTTGGTCTTCATACAACTCTAGGATAAGCTCTGTCAGGTTCTCAAACGCTTTCTTCTCTAGGTATGCTGCGCTGACACTCATTTTTTGTTCTCCTCTTTTTGCTTGTATTCTGTTTGTCGTAACGTATGACTGCACTCTTCGTAGGTAGCCCATGCTCTTTCTCCTTCAGTACTTAGCTCACAGTTGTCCATCCTTTCTTTGAGCGCTTTCTCAAGCTTTACGAAAACGTTCTCATCACGATACTCTTTGATATGCTCCTCTAACTTAAACTGTCTGATAAGTTCCCTGACTGACTCTACTCCTAACGTCGCCTGATAGATGAGTTCTCTACCTTCAGTACTAAAGTCATTGGTTGCATAAACCTGTTTGAGTGTCGCCAGAGACGCAGAAAGAACACTTATCAAAAGGTTTACGTTTTTTAAGGAAAACCTAACGACTGGATAGTTTACGTCTTGTGTTCTCTGCGCTGGTCGTGAACGTGTTTTCGTCCCACCGTTAGGGCGCTTCGGTGGGTTTTTTCCTCTTGTGATAGTGTATGTCGGGATGAGTGGTATCATTTCAAACTCCAGTTATCGACGATGTTAAACGTAGCTGCAATGGGTACCCCTGAAAGCACGTATTCTGAGAATACTTTAGTGAGATGTGCCGCACCTTCTATGGCATCCTCATCCTTAATGAGGCAAATAAGCTCATCGTGTACGACGGCACAAGGAAAGATATCTACTCTTGAAGTCCTAAGACCCCTGAGAGTGAGAAGTTTGAAAAGCCCTGCGCCTGTACCTTGGATGACTGCGTTAAAACATTCACGCTTTGCAGCAGAGAGTAAACCAGGGTCAGGCGAAGTAATGTCTTCGTAGTGGTATCTAGTACCCAACAAACCGTAAACAAAACCGTACCGACTTTTCCGACCCGACTCAGTGTAGACATAATAACCTCTCTTTTTACTCGCCCATTTCCAAACCTTCGGCATCAACGTTTCGAACAAAACCTTGTAGTCTTTTCTAATGATGTTGAAAAACTTCTTAGCTACAGGCACGGGCTTATCGATAGTAAGCGCGAACCTGTTTAACCATGCACCGTAGACTAAAGCAAAGAAACCGTTCTTAGTTGGTGAGCGACTATCCATACCCCAAGCTGCTTGGTTGATGGCGTGAATGTCATCGCCTGCTCTGATAGCATCAGCAACACGCGAGTCACCCACAAAGTCCAGGAGAACCGCTAGGATACGTACTTCGATAGAGGACAAGTCACCGATAACAAGTGAATAGCCAGTTGGAGCGGTAAAGCATCGCCGTATACGTTTTCCATCCAGAGTCCGAGCGGGTATGTTTTGCAAGTTTGGGTTACTGCTTGATAGTCTTGTGGTCTTCGTCGTGCACTGGTTATACGATGTATTGATGTAACCATCTTGGTCTTTTGCCTTAATGAGGACAGGTTCGATGAACGTTCCGATGAGCTTGTCTAGCTTACTCCTTTCGCTGAGCGCGGCTACGATAGGGTGCTCTTTCTCAAGGGGTTCGAGAATATTTGCAGATGTAACCGGACAACCTCCTTTCGTGTACTCTGTGGGTTTCCATCCTTTCGCCAACAGTACCCAAGATATGTGAGTGCCCGACTGTGGGTTGAAGGGTATAAGCCCACAATGGTCATAAACTGTTTCTCCGAGCCGTTTGTATTCTCCATTCTTGTATGCTTTTGGTACTACTACTGGACTGTTATTAACCCACTTGATACTTGATGGCACTAAACCACCAACTCTTTCTAGCTCTAGGTCTAAGGGTATCAACCGTTCCCTTAGCTCATCACCGAGCGCTCGTAGTTGCTCAGTATCTACGAACATACCATTAGCTTCCATCGCCATTACGACTTCAACGTAGGGCAGTTCGATGTCATAGTAAGCACCAGAGACACGACTATCGAGAGTAAACTGATGCAGACACCAGTCGTAGAGTAACCAAGTAATGTCTAAGTCTCTCAGGTTGTAAAGCTCCATGACAGGGTTAAACCCTAGCTTAAAAGCTTCACTCTTAGAGGCATCACTCGGCAGTAGACCTGCACTGACGAGTTCTTTTAGGTAGTCAACCTTTGGTTTACCAAACCGCTCACCCCAAACACTCAGACTATTGAACTGAGACGACATAGGCTTAAGGCAGTATGCCATCAGCATCGTATCGTCGTAACATCCTTTAGGTATCGTTACTCCCTGAGTCCTGAGCACTGCAACGTCAAAAGATGCGTTGTGAAACACTAACCGATACTCATCACTATCGATAAGTTTTTGTAACTCCTCTACACCTTCCTTACCAGGTAACGAATGGTAGAAGCTCACCGAGCGCAAGCCAACACAATGTAAAGGAATATCCGCATCGAAAGTAGCTGCTAAGCTGGCGCATTCAACATCGACGACCAGACGGTTTTTCATTTCAGCACTCTCGCTGAGAGTCACCGATAGCGGCGGCGGAACTGAGTAGAAAGGATACGAGCGTTGCGTTTATTGCTACAGCCGAAAGCGTTAGTGCGTCGAGGGGAGTAGCAGCGACTACTAGACCGTTTGCACACTGCCGGACGACTTCGAAGATAGCGATGAGGGGCACATCGCCAAGCTTATCTATAAGCGGTTCTGCTACAAGCTTGTGCTCAACCGTCGGCGCATCCTCAACGCTGACGAAAGCATCACACTCATGGAACGCGATGGCGATGTCCATGTATTCGGGTGAGAATGTTTTTAAGAAAAGCTTTTCACTGTTTTTGTGCATGTCAGTTATTCTTCCTCTTTACTTTCTTTATGACTGTTTGCCGTTGAGTCTTTCATGAACGTACTCATAACACCTAGTCGGCTAGACGCTAACAAAACTTTCTTATCTGTGCTTGTCTCACTATCGATAAGAGCGTTTGCGATAAGAAAAGCATCTTGGATAATGCCTTTAGCAAGCAACTGACGTTCGAGTAAGGAAAGCGTTTCAATGTTCATGAACAGTTATTCTTCCTCTTTGCTCTGTTTGTGACTGCTTGCCGTAGCTCTTCCAC
>Ga0209591_10002012_pt1 | contig 24697 bp, 5 predicted proteins | sample MAT01_FD_187207 | JGI IMG/M metagenome (GOLD analysis project Ga0209591, IMG submission 187207) | Freshwater microbial communities from Lake Fryxell liftoff mats and glacier meltwater in Antarctica - MAT-01 (SPAdes) (version 2) | ecosystem: Environmental > Aquatic > Freshwater > Ice > Liftoff... | reverse complement strand
AGTAAAAGCACTAGGAATAAATAGTTGAGGTTCACAGCTTGCTTCTACTTGCAAACTTGTAATTGAAGTACACGCATTTGCATATTCTACCGTTACTCGTACTAAATAAACGCCTCCAAATTCTACATTGAGTAATGAATCTTGCCCTACCAAATTCTCATCTTTATCAAACCATTGATAACGATAACGAGCCGTAGAATCATAATTTTGAATAGTTACTCCAATTTGGTGGAAAATACGGTCTGAATTTTCATCTTCAAAACACAAAATTGTGTCTTTAGCAAAAAGTATAGGAGGTTCGATAAAATTAATTTGAATGCTATCCGTATAACTACATTCATTAATACTCACTTCTACATAATACAAACCACTTCTACGAACACGAATTGTGTCTGAAGTTTGTCCAGTATTCCATAAATAAGTCGCACCAAAAGGGCGAGGCGAACCAATAATGGCAGTATCTCCTTCACAAAATTGTTGATTTTCTCCTAAATTAATTTGAGGTTGAACCAAAACAATTGTTGTATCTGTATTTGAACAGCCTAATGTATCAAATCCTGTAACTACATACGTAGTTGTATCTGTTGGGAAAACTACAACTGTATCTCCACTTGCTGCTGGAGAATGCGACCATGTATAAGTAAATCCACCTTTTGCAATAAACTGAACCGAATCGCCTGTACAAATACTAATTGTATCTAGCTTGTTTAAAGTAATTTTTGGAATGTCTTTAAATTGAACCAAAATACTCGTTCCTGTGCTATCACAAATGTTTTGAGTAGTTGCATCGCCATAACTTCCATAAACAGTATATCTAAAAATACCTGCCGAATCAGAAGAAATAATTATTTCCTGCGTCGTTTCGCCTGTATTCCATCTAAAATTAGTTGCTCCAGTTGCACGAAGTGTAATCGGTTCGCCTATACAAACTAATGTATCAGAAGCTGTAATTTCTGTAATAGAAGTTCTATTAAATGTAACCGTTATCAAACTTTCTGCACCACAACGACCACCTCCAAGCGTATCATAAACGCCAACTCGGTAAGTTTGAGGTTCGTAATTAATGTTTGCAGAATCTTGTTTGAAAACGTGAATTGCTAGAGTATCAACTATTTCTCCTGTGTTTTCGTTTTTCCATTCATAGACATAACCAGGTTCGTGAGAAGGCAAGAAAGCATCTATTTCAACAGAATCATTCTCACAAATTACTAATTTTTCAGGAATTTCAATTTTTGGAACAGGAACAACTCTAAACTTAATCGTATCTGAACTTGCACCACACAAATTAGGAGTTCTGAAAATTCCTTTTACGATATAGGTATAAAAACCTGCTTCGGTTGGTATAATTTCAATGTTTTGAGTAGTTTGTCCACTACTCCATTGATAGGAATCTGCCCCAACGGCTTTGAGCGTTTGTTTTTGACCTAAACATAAAGTTTTGACAAAATTATACTCAATCTGAACACCTGATTTTCTATCAAAACGAACATTGATTGTATCTAAAATAGTACAATTTCCTCCACCTACAAGATTTGGGGCAGTTACTTTTACCTCAAAACGATTGGAAATATAATTATTTACCATTTCATACTTGATAGCAATTTTTGAATTTGTCGAAACAACCCTATTACCTTCAATTAATCTCCATTGATACCTAAAATTAGAATTGTGTTCTGGTCGGAACGCATTCAAGACTAAAGAATCGCCTTCACAAAGTCGTACTGTATCACTTGCTGTTGTAGAAGTAAGTCCTAAATCAATAGTTGGACGAACAAAAACCTCAACAGACTGCGTATAAGAACATTTCGCTGATGTGCTATTATCTGTTACTGTTGCAGTATAAATTCCACTTACATTAACGATGGCTACTTTATTAGAATCAGAAAGTGAAACAATTCCATTTCCAAACCAATTGATTGTCATATTTCTAACATTGGTTCTTTCAATTCGAAGGGTATCAAACCTAGAACAAGTTGGATTTTCGTGTCCTGTAATGACAAAAGTAGGATTCGGAGCAAGATTTATCCTAATAGTATCACTAATTTTACAACCTCGTGGGTCTTGAACGATAACACTATATGTATTTTCGGCTCTTACATCAAGAACAGAATCTGTTCCGATAACTGTATTTGTTCCTGTTACATACCATTTGTAAGTAGTTCCTGCAAGGTGTGATAAATCACTTGCTACAAGTCTGTAAGGTAGTCCTAGAGGAGAACAAACCGTTTTATCTGCTCCCAAATTGACAACTACTTGGTCATCGTAATTGAAAACTTTTACTCGGTTACTTGTATTTGAGCAGCCTGTGAGTGTATTTTCTAAACGAATAAAATACGTTCCTGTATCTACTACAGCAAGTATTCTAGTGCCATTTCCTACTGAAATTACTGTTCTTGTTGGACTAACTTTTTTCCAATCATAGATAAAATTTCCTGTTGGTGCAGTAAGAAATGCTGTGTCTGTTTTACACTTATATTTATCTACACCTAAATTTACGACAGGTAATTGATTTACAATTACTCTCATTATTCGGCTTGTATCAGGACAGCCATTGGTTTGACCAATAACCCAGATTCTATCACCATTTTGGAAAGTACCAACTGGAGGAGTATATTCATTTACTGAACTTGAAGAAGTCATAGCAAGTCCATTTTTATAAAAAACATAACTGGTTGCTCCTGTAGCTTTGAAAGTAGTCGTTTCATTACTACAAATTACAGTATCTAAAGAAGATAAAATAACAGTTGGTGTTGGTGTAACTGCAATTTCTACAACTGTATTTGGAACTGGTGTAAGGCTACAAAGTGTATCACGAAGGAATAAAACTTGATACGTTCCTCCTGCTGATTGAATGGTATAATTAAATGGACTTTGTGTGGATCTTGTTCCAACATATACTTCTCTTATTTGTGCTACACCTCCAATAGAAGTTTCTCGGTAAGTGAGTTTTAATGGAAAAGCACCACTAAGTGTAAAAATAACAGGACTCACTTGTCTTTCACAAATGGTAGCATTTCCTGTTAAACTTACCTGTAAAGGAGGTAAAAATACAACTGTAATTGTATCACTTACTTGACAATTAAAAATAGAATTGTTAATGGTTACTTTGTACTTTTTAGTGATGGTTTGATTGTTTACAAATTCATTAATTGGTAAAATAGGATTTGTTCCTATAACTATATTCGGTGCAGCCAATTCTGACCATATAAAGGAAGTAGTAGGAAGTAAATGAGCAGGCAGACCTGTTGTTAAATTAATTCCACCTTGTGAAGCACAGAGAATTAGACTATCAGGAAAATGATTTTCTCCTACTTTTTTAATCTGTACAGCACTATTTCCAAAGAAAATAACAGTAACGGTATCTTTTACTTTACAAGCATTTAAAATTCCATTAACAGCATCTACAAGTGTAATTTCATACCTAGTTGTATCTGAAAAGTTAGCTACTTGAAGGATTCTATCTGTTCCTACTACTTGTATAGCACTTGGATTTGTGATGTCTTTCCATGAATAAGTTACTTGCCCTGTCGTTGAAGTATATCCAGCTTCTAGGTTTTGGCTTCCATCTGTATCACAAAAAATAAGTGAATCAGGAGCAAGCTGATTGCCTTGTAGAATCACAGCAGCAGGAAAAAATATAACTTTAACTGTATCTTTTTCTATACAACCATCTAAGTCAGCTTCCACTCTATAAACCGTTGTATCTGAAAAATTATCCACCCAAAGCGATCCAAAAGTAGAAAGTAGTACATTTGTTTCTTGTTCAAACCATTGATAGGTTGTTGCGTTTGGATTGGCTGCGCTATCTACATATAAAAGTTGTCTATTATCATTATCACAAAAACGCAAAACAGTATCAGCTATTTGATTATCATGATAAATGGTAGGATTTGGAGAGGGTTTAAATTGAATAGTTACAAAGGTAGTATCTCCACAAGCAGCAGGGTTTGAGGCATCAGTTACAACTAAAGTATAGACTTTTGTAGAAGAAAAGTGAGTCGTCAAAACAGAAGATGTAGTCGCAAAAGAAGTAACTAAAGGGTCTAAAATGGTAGAAGTTTGATACCATTCATACCTAATTTGATTGTGATGACTAGGTTCTTGTCCGTTAAGTAATTTTGCTCCTTCTCCATTACAATACACCAAATTTTGAGTAGAAACATCTTGATTTTCAATTTTTATTTTAGAAATTGGAGTAGGTGTAAATACCACAACAACTTCATCAGTTTGAGGACAAGAAAGGGTTTGTAATAAGCGAGTTACTTCTACTTTATATCGTGTTGTAGCAGAAAAATTATTTAGTGTAATTGTATTTGTTATACTACTAAGTAAAATTCCATTTTGATACCATTTAATTTGAGCATCAAGAGGCAAATTAGAAAGTAAAATTTCTTGTTCTAAGTCTTCATCACAGAAAAATAAGGTATCTGAAGCTATCTGAGCAGCATATTGAATGACTATATCGTGTGTAGGTTCAAAAATTACTGTTATTGTATCATAAGAATTTCCTCTGTTAAAGGCATTACAAGCCGATGAAGGATTATCTATTTTAACTATATAGGTGGTAGTTGCTGAAAAATTAGCTACTTGTAAAGTTGCTTCAGTAGAAAGAGGTGTTGGATTTCCTATTTCATACCAATTATAAGCCGTAAAATTAGTATGTGTAGCATCTAAAGCACTTAGTGTTTGCATACCTAAACTATCACAAAGACGAAATGTATCTAAAGCAACTGTATTATGTTTGATTTGAGCTATAGGAGGAGGACTAAAGGTAAGTTCAATCGTATCTTTTGCTACACAACTTATTGCATCTATGGCTGTAAGTTCATACCTACCTGTCTGAGTAGCAGTATATTCTTGTGTAGAGGCAATAACAGTAGGATTTGGTAATCTACGCCATTCGTAGGTATTAAAATTACTTCCTCCACGAAGTAGTCTTTCAGTTACTAAACCTTCACAATACAATCCATCTTCGCCTAATCCAACTATATTAGCTAAACCACTACCCACAGAATAACCGTATGCTTCTGAGTTTCCATACCCATACACATAAGCAATGAATCCCTCATTAGCAGGATTAGAATTATTGAGATTATGAGTACCTGATGCTAATACAGAACGAGCATACGAATAAGCAGTTCCCATAATAGCTGTAAAGGAAAGAGGATTTCCATCTAACCTAATAGTTGTTGTATTAGAAGTTTTGGTAACTACATCGACATGGTATTCATCAATACGAGTGGTACTCATGGCTTCAAAATTTACATTTTCTATGGCTTGTTCATTGGGTGAAAGAAGTGTAAAGTAAGAATCGCCTCGTACAGTACTAGAGTAATAATCAGAAGTAGCTAGTTGTCCTACTAATATAGGTTCAGAAGATTCAATGATACGAGGTACATTGTTACCTAGTGTGCTAAACTGATAAAACTCTCCTTCATTTAGTGTAATAGGAGAATTAGGATCTTGACTGATGGTAATGACTGTACCATTGCGTTGAGCAACCATTTTAAATCTATCATGAGAACGTAATACAGGAGGAGAAGTGTTAATAACAGAAGGAATGGTAATAAAACTATTTCCCCATTTTTCTACTGAAGGTAACTGTTCAAAATGATGGTTTGAAGTACGAATATCTAGACTAACTGTGGCTCTTATATTTCCAGAAAAAACAGCAACAGGTTTAGTTGAAACTACTTTTGAACCTGTTAAATCGCCGTCTTCTCCCAACACACTATATTTAGCAATAACCAAATAACTTTCTCCTCTATTAAGAGTAAGTATCAAAGGAATATTAGGAAGATTTCCTTGTTTAGTTTCAGTTTTTGGAGTAATTTCGACAATTGTATTATCTTCTGTAGCTACTACTCTAAGTTGTGCATTATTATTTAGTCCAACCTGAGATGCACCTATATTTCCACTTGCTTCATGAGTAAGTGTATAGTATTCTCTACCCAAGGTATTCACAGGATAAAGGACTGTAGCATCAGAAGATGAACCATTTGCATGAAGTGCATACACACTCACAGGGTCATCTGATTTTATATATATATCTTGACGAAGAATTTGTTGGTCAGCAAAAGAATAAGAAGTATAAGGATTTAGTATGACTCTTTGAGATGTATTAGCAGCTATGTTAATAGTAGCAAAAAGAGTAGTGCCTCCTTGTCTATAAACTCTACAAGTAGTAGCTGTTTTGGAAGTAATACGTAGCTCTAAAGTTTTTTCTCCTCCAGCAGCATAGTTCTCCAAAAATCCTACCCAAAACTCTTTTCCTTCTGTAGTTAGTTCGCATTGTGCTTTAACAAGGTAAGAGAAACTGGTCAATACAATGATAAGTATAATCTTGACTAAATAGGTTGCTTTCATTTCTGTTTTTAGTGATTGAAAGCACAAAATTACAAATCATTTTTTAGATTGTATGAAAATAAAGTGCAAATAGGTAAAAAGCATATATAACAGGTTTAAAATGGGTTTTAGTGTTAAAAAGTTCTTTTATATAGCCAAAAAATCAAATTTAATTACTCTTAAAGCTGTTTACAAAAAAAGGAATTTTAGAATAGAAAAAAAATTTTCTTGTTTTAAAAAAAAACTTACTATACTTTTGTAGCTTAATTAATTGTTGTATTCAGCAAAGTAGTACAAATGAAAGTTATCCGTTTTTTATGTGGATTTTGTTTTTTAGTAATTTTCTCTTGTCCAAGTTTTGCCCAACGAGGTGGTGGTGGACTAGGAGGAGGTTTAGGTGATTTACCTTGTTTGAAGTGTCCACCTCCTGATCCAATAGATCCGTCTGTTATTGATGGTTGTCCTTTAACATGGAATACTCAAGGATTATCTCAAGCTCAACCAGGGATTTCTAACTTTACAGGTACAGGAACTGCTTCAGCAAATATTACTGCTTTTCAAGGCAATAATATAAATGGTTGGGTCAATTATGTAGTGGAAGGAACTATAGGAAATACAACTCCTACTTATGAAATGATTCTTGAGTTGGCAACTATACCTTATAAAATAGTTTATAAAGCTCCTAAAAGAGAAAATGCAGGTTATTTTAATGGTCAGCCTATTTACCTTCAGCAATATGGTTTATTAGAAGTACATGTTTCTAATATGTCTATTTACTCTATACAGCTTTCTGGAACAGAAAATAGAGTTGTTTTTAGAATAGCAAGAGAAGGAAATGTAATGCGTTTTTATAAAAATGATAATTTAATTCCTACACCTACCATTACTGCAAATGTGGGAGGCAATGCTAGGGTTGCTGTTGGTGCTGATTCTGATGGTAGAATTCGTGTTAGTCTTTTTTCCCCTCTTTGTCAGCAGTTAATCCCTTCTTTTAATGTTAGTACTATAAATTGTACAAGTGGAACAGGACAACTTTCAGTTTCTAGTGTACAAGGAGGAACAGCTCCTTATTTTCATTATTTTGATAATTTGACTTTAAATACCATATTCTCTATACCTTCTCCAACAGTAGGTTGGATTACAACTGTAGATCAGTCGTATAGAGCCTCTACTTACTACATGGGTGTAGGTAAAGATATTATTTGGCAACATACAGGAACTCAATTAAATGGAAATATAGTAACTAGTACTAGTTCAAATGGCTTTGCACTTCCTACCAATACTCTTTCTACTACTACTGATGGCTGGATTGGTTTCAGAAAAGAAAGTAATATAGGCTGGATAGTAAGTTTTGTTGATGCCACAACTTCTACTCCTTTATATGAGTTTAGGGCAAGAGATGGTTTGCGTTCTGATGTATATGTAGGAGGCGTTTTTGTAAAAACAGTTCAGTCCCTTCTCACAGATTATTTACGAATAAGCAGAGAGGGAAATGCTGTTAAGTTTTATGTAAATGAAGTAAATATACATACTCAAGTTGTTTCGAATGCTCTAGCTTTAAAAGCTAAATTTGGTTTTACAACTTTAGGTTCTACTATTTCTTATCCTACTCTTTCTTTCTGTAGTCCTATAGCTCCTCCTGTTATTACTCTTGCAGCTACTAATTTATCAACTTGTCAGTATGAAAATGTTCCAGTAATTACTCCCACTACTCAAAATGTAACAGAATTAAGATGGTATTCTACAAATCCAAATGTAGTTCCACGTCCTGCCTATACTACAGGATCTAGTTTTGATCCAGATGGTGCTAGTGCAGGTTCTCTAGCAGCAGGAACTTATACCTACTATGTAACAGGAATAGATTTGAATGGACAAGAAACTGCTTCTCAGGCAATTACATTGACAGTTCATACTCGTCCTGATTTTTATATTCGTCCTATTGATCCTTTATGTCCTGGAAGTAGTGCTAATTTGGAAATCATTACCTCTATACCTTTAACAGGAGCTACTTACCAATGGTATAAAAATAATATATTACTAGTTAATCAAATAAGTAGTAGTTTGACTATCACAGGGGGAGGAATTTATAAAGTTGAAGTATCATTACCACAAGGCTGTATCATTACTAAAATATATAATGCTGGAGAACGAGTAATGCCTACACTTACTTTGAATTATGAAAATGGTATAGGTTGTGGATATACCACTTTAAGAGCTACTATAAGTGGTGGTTATACCGTTTATTATGTAGAGATAAAAAATTCTAATGGTATTTGGACATCTGTAGGTATAAATGGAGTTGGACCAAACAGAAATCAATTTACACTTCCTGCACAACCTCATATTCCAGGTTCTGGAACATATAGAATTTATTATCAAGATATTATTAGTGGTTGTAAGTCTTATAGTAATGAATTAGCAGTTACTGTCCATTCATTACCTCAAACTACTCTTTATTCAGCTCCTGTTTGCCAAGGAAATCCTGTTACCTTAACTATTCATAACTATAATTCTTCTTCTTATACCTATCTATGGCAACAACAAGTAAGTGGAAGTTGGGAAAATGTAGGTACAACTCAAAGTATTAGTGTTCCTTATGTTTCAGGTACTACAACTTCTAATTTTCAAGTAATTACTACTAACCTTTTAACAGGTTGTAGTACTACTACATCTAGAAGTGTCTATTATGCTCCTTCGCCCTCTATCACTTATATTCCTTTTAAAGAAGCAGAAATAGGAGAAACAGTTCATTTTAATGTAGCTCAAGTTGGTACAGCGATTAATTACATTTATCATTGGACAGGTCCAAATAACTATTCTTCTGCTATTGCTAATCCTGACATTCCTGTTACTATCAATTCGTATGGAGAGTATGTACTTGTAGTAAGTAACGCAGGTTGTCAGACTACTTATAGAGCTATTATTGCAGAAAAAGGTATTTTTGCTACCCTTAAAGAAAACTTAGATGCTTCTTATTATCATACTAATAGAAGTGGTAAACTTTATTTTAAATTTGATGAAAAATATGGTGTAGGCTCAACTGGATTAGCTTCTGTTTCTATTTTTAACTATGATTACCAAGAAGTAGCACAAAGAAATTTAAGTAAAGAATATGGTTACAACTGGTATGGTTTGGACTTATCTAGCTTTGCTGCCATAGAAGGAGATCAGTATGTTCTTCATATAAGAGATGAATTAGACCGTAGATATGTTTTGCGTGTTAAATATGTTACAGGAAATAATAAAGTAATTATATCTGAGGATTCAGAAATCTGTATTAGTGATAATTCAGATAGAAGAAGCATTAGATTAGATGCAAAAAGTTATGTAGATAGCTCTCCTTATAGCATTAAGTGGTACAGTTCTACTGATCCAAATAAAATAGATCAATTAAAAACATTGTCAAATACAGAACGTGAAAATTTACTTTTTGCAGAAGAAACAGGATTATATAATCAATCTTCAAGTGCTTATTTTGAAACGAATCAATATTATTTGAATCCAACTAATACTACCACTAGTTATGCACCTGGTGAGGGTAGGTATTATGTACGTTCAGTAATTACAGATTTTTGTGGAAATGAGACCTATAGTAATACCATAACAGTAGAAGTCTATATAGGAACAGGTTGTAGACTAGCTGCTAATGAAATAACACCTGAGAAAAAACATCGTTTTCAAGTTATTTTTAGTATTCGTCGTTTATTTTCGCCTAAACCAGATACAAACCCTACTGTACGATGAAAATAAAGTATAAAAGTTTGCTTTTCATCTTGTTTAGTGGGATGCTTGTAGCTTGTTCCTATTCGCCAGAAAAGTACATAGCTTGGGTTCAGAATCCTGAAAACGGACTTAAAAAGCAAGTTGCTTATCAAAACTTTGTGATTGATATTCAACATAAACCAACTGACTATATGCTGATTACAAATAGTGGTGCAGATAAATCCGATAAAAGTGCTTTAGATAGTATGCAATACTACAATTTGAGTATGCGTGTACCTAAAGAATTTTGTCAGCAAATGGAAAATAATCAAGAGCTTAGAGATTATTTATCCTACAACTTTCAAGAAGATATTTATATAAAACAGGGCAATGATAGTTTGCCTTGTGTGCTTTTTCATTATGAGCGTACACTAGCTATGAAGTGTGTTGCTTCCTATATAATTGGTTTTGAAAATCCGAATCAAAATGTAAATCAAGAGCGATTTTTAATTTTAAAATCTGCTTTTTTTTCAGAACCTATACGTATTACTTTTTCTAACTTAGAAACACCAGAAGTTGTACTTCCCTAATTAAAACGATGAGCCAACTATATACTACAAATTACAAAAAGAGATTTCGCTTCTTAGCTTTATTCTGTGCTTTTAATCTGCTTTTTAATACAGTTATTTTGCCTACGGCAACGTATGCTGTTACTTCTGGACCTTCTCAACCTGAGATCAGTTCCTTTGCTTCTATCGATACAAGCAATATGGTGGACTTATTTTCAGGTGATTTTAGCTATAATATTCCATTACTAGAATTGCCTGGACCTAATGGAGGTTATCCTTTTAATTTAGTGTATAACTCAGGTGTTTCTGGAGAACAAGAAGCGAGTTGGGTAGGCTTGGGATGGAACTTGACACCAGGTTCTATACAACGTCAGATGCGTGGTATTCCTGATGAGTTTAATGGTAAAGATAATAATCCTACTACGACTGATGGTGATGACACTATTACCAAGACTACCGATATGAAAAATGATGATACTTTTGGAGTGACTGTAAATACAAAAATTGAAGTTTTTGGATTTGACAAACCTAAGACAGCAGAGAGTACTCCTAAGGATACAACATCAATTGGCTCAGTATCTCTTACTGTTTACTATAATACATACAAGGGTTTAGGATATACATTAGGAATTAATCCTAGTTTAAATTTACCTAGTAATGGCTCTTTAGGCTTAAATCCAGGTATTAATTTTTCATTAGATAATAAGGATGGAGTAAGTATAACTCCGTCTTTAGGATTGCAAATGGAAGGTGCAAAAAGAAATAAAGATTTTAATTTAGGAGTAAGTTATAACTCTAGAGTAGGGCTAACCAATATAGGACTAAATTATAATGCTTCAGGAAAAGATCAAAAAGCCAAACGTATGAATGCAAACATAAATTTATACAATCAAGGTCATGTTCCTTCAAGTGAAATTCCTATGCGTACTGTAAATCTTTCAGGAAGTGTAAATTTTGGACTTCCTTTAGGAGCTTTTTTTGCTCACGTCAAACCACAAATATTCTTTAATTCTCAATGGAGTGTTAAAGATGCACAAAGGATTTCTGCTTATGGGTATATGTATTCCCAAAATGTAAGTGATGATGGAATGATGGACATCAATAGAGATAAAGAAAGTCCTATTTTTAAAGAAAGTGTATTATTATCTATTCCTGAAGCCACTTATGATATATATTCTGTATCAGGACATGGGCTTCAAGGAGCATTTAGACCTTACCGTTCTGATATTGGTATTTATGGAAATCCTGAAATAATTTCTAAAGTAGGGGGTGGTGAAATAGGATTGGATTTTGGTACTACTACATTAGAAACTCATGTAGGAACTGATATAGGAGCTAATATGGGAGCAACTAAATCTACTAAATGGAAAAATGGACAGAATAGGGTTAGAGGCGAATACAAACATACCAATGTAGGAGAAGACATTACTAATCCACTTCATGAACCTTTTTATTTCAAATTTACAAGTGATAGAACGACAGTACAAACCAATGAACTTGCTTATCTTGGAGATGCTACTCACAGTAATCAAACACCTAATTTAAAACCTGTTCGTATTGCATTGGGAGATAAATCCATAGAGAATTTTGGAGAAGGTACTAATCGTAATTTCAAAATACGCATCAATACCGTTCCTGCTTTGCCTAAGTTAGAGGCGCAGAACGAACAAGGTACTTATAAAGTAGCTGATATTACTTCTCCTTATCATCCTACAAAAAAAAGAGAATCTAGAAATACACTCATACAACAGTTTACCAATACCGAATTAAAAAGTATGAGATTAGGAAAAGTTACTTATATAAATGATTTAGGAACTGTAACTTCCTACAATAGAGCTACTCATCCAAAACATCATATCGGTGCATTTGTAGTTACAAAACCTGATGGAGCAAGGTATATTTATGGACTTCCAGCTTATAATAAAAAGCACATAGAAAGGCAAGTTACTGTAGAGAGCAATACAGTAGATTCTTGTCTAAGCACGGTTAATTTTGACGGTAATTATGATATAAGAGAAACAGATAAATATTCTTCAAAAACTGAAATTTCTCCTTATGCGTATGCTCATTTACTCACTTCGATAGTAGGAGATGATTATGTGGATACAGATGAAATAGAAGGTCCTTCTGATGGAGATATTGGGTATTGGGTAAAGTTTACCTATAAATTACACGATTCAACTTACCATTGGCGAACTCCTTTTGAAGGAGTAAACTTTTCTCCAGGATTTCTAAATACACGATTTGATGATAAAGGAAGTTATATGTACGGCGAAAAAGAAATTTACTATGTAGCTACTGCAGAAACAAAATCACATATAGTAAAATTTAAAACTTCTACTAGAGACGATGGAAGAGGAGCAAAACAAGAGTTACAAAACTTTATTTCTACTACTTCAACGGCTAATTTAGGTGGAACACAACTCAAGCTTGACCAAGTACAACTTTATGTAAAGTCAGCTTTAGCAGCCAACCCAAATGTAGCTCCTTTGAAAACAGTAAAATTAGATTATGCAGGAGCAGATAAAGAACTTTGCCAAAAAATAGTAAACCGAAAAAAAATTGATACTGGAAATTCCAATAAAACAGGAGGAAAGCTAACCCTTAAAAAAGTACAGTTTCTCTATCAAAACAGTATGAGAGGAAGCTATAATGATTATACATTCCACTATGCCAATAATCCTGATTATAAGCCTCTTCAAGTAGATAGATGGGGAAGTTATACAACTGCTTTTGGTGTTGATAACTGCAAATACCAACATTTTCCGTATGTAGATCAAAGTGCTGCTTATGATGCAAATCGCAACCAAGATGCTAGTGCGTGGTTATTGAGTGCAATTGATTTGCCTTCAGGAGCTACAATAAATGTGAATTATGAATCGGATGATTATGCGTATGTACAAAATAAAGTAGCTATGCAGATGACATCCATTGATGCTGTTGGAGATGCTATAAATGATTTTAGAAACAGAAATAATAAATTGGATAAATTATATACAAATAGAAATAACCACAAAGTATTTTTCAGACTTGAAAAACCGATTGCTAAACTAAGTGGAACAGCAGCTCAAATAGCTGAATTTGAGAAAAAAGAGGTAAATAAATATATTGATAAAACAGGACAGATTTTCTTTAAATCCAAAATCAAATTACAAAGTAAAAATGGAGGTTTTCCTGATTTTATTACTGGTTATGTAGATATACAGGAGAATCAAAGAGGACTGATTTCTGATAATTTAAGTGATACACATTATACACATGGTTATTTGACAGTCAAAGCAATAGAAAAAATAAACGAAAGTTACCACCCTTTTAGTGTAGCTGCTTGGCAACATATCAAAGGAAAACAACCCAAACTACTACTTCCCAATGCTCCAGGCTTTGGAGAATCTTCAGGTGGATTTAAGGAGGTGCTCAGAAATGTAGCCACTCTTGCGAGTATTGTTCCTGCACTCAAGCAAATGTTTAAAGGCTACTATGAGTACATGTTTGATAAAAACTGGGGTAGAGAAATGGATTTAGAAAACTCGTGGATACGTCTTAATAGTGCAGATAGAATCAAGTATGGGGGAGGAGTGCGTGTAAAACGAATTATCCTCAATGATAAATGGACAAAAACAGGAGGAGCTTCTTATTACGGACAGCAATATGACTATCGTATGGAAGAAAATGGAGAAGTTATTAGTAGTGGTGTCGCAGCGTATGAGCCTCAAATTGGTGGAGAAGAAAATCCATTGCGTTATGGAGAGGCATACGAACAAAAACTTCTCTTAGCAACTGATAACCAGTATTTCTTAGAACATCCTATTAATGAAGGACTGTATCCATCTGCTCAAGTTGGTTATCGAAAAGTTACCGTAAAAAGTTTAGCTGCTGCAAATTTGGCTAATGAAGAACTAGGAGAAGCAACAGCTTCTTTTATAGATGCAGGGTTTCATGCCACAACAGGAGTAACGGTTCATGAGTTTTACACGGCTAAAGAATTTCCTGTTATTGTAGATAGAACAACAATAAACCGTGTTCCCTTTGGGTTTTGGTTGCCTCTACTGATTGGACAAATTACAATGACTGGACTAACTGCTAGTCAAGGATTTAGTGTAGAAACCAATGATATGCACGGAAAACCAAAACAAGTAACTCATTACAGACAGAAACAAGATGGCTCGCTCATAGACTCTCCTGTTTCTTGGACAAAATACAATTACAAAAAAGTAGATAGAGGCATTGTAAACAAAGGTGGAGAAAAAGCCTTTGGTGTAGATAACCGTGTACAAGTTCTTGTAAAAGATGATGGTACAAAAGAAGGAATTATCAAAGAATACCGTTTAGTAGGGCTAGAAAGAGAGTTTGTTGTAGATATGCAAGAACAAACCTCTTGGAGTGGAAATGTATCAGTAGATATAAATGCAGATATAAAAGGTATTATTCCTATTCCAGGAGTAGCTCCTTTCATAGGGGCAAGTTTTACTAATACACGTACTGTAACAACAAATAAAATTGTGTCTCGCTCTGGTATTTTGGAAAGTGTAGAAGCATACGATGGTACAGCCACTCTCAAAACAGAAAATCTACTTTGGGATGCACAGACTGCTGAAGTATTACTTACCTCTGTAAACAACAGCTTTGATGATAAAATTTATAACTACAGCATTCCTGCTCGTTTTCACTATGAAAAAACAAAAGCAGCCTATCATAATGCTGATTTCCAAACGACTGTAACTCGTTCTTCTGGATTAGTAACTCTCATAAATGGATTTAACTATCTACTCAAACTATCTGATGCACAGAATATAGATGCTAAAAATCATTTACAAGAAGGAGATGAAATTATTGCTGAATTTATAGGAGAACATACTTTTATTCCTTCACAAACAAAATATACTACAATTACTAAAAAACATGAAAATGGAAATTGTGAGATATTTATGCGCCGTACAACACTACTTAATCATCAAAATGTAGATAAAATAAATATCAAAGTCATTCGCTCAGGCAGTCGCAATCTACTAGGTGCAAAAGTAGGAGCTATTACAGCTCTAGTAGATCCAACTAACCCTAATAACAGAACTAAAACAGAATGCGAAAAAGAACTCATCTTTCCTTCTGATTGTAATACTGATGCAACTGGACTCGCTAATTTAAGTATAAGCTGGAAATATCCTTTGGTAGGGTTTCCTCTATTTCCTATACTATCACCTATTCTAGTAGGACAATATCCTGTTGAGGTAGAAGTCATTCCAGCAGGTGGAACGCAAACCTATACCTATATCTGGAATATCTATGATGCAAATAATGTAGTAGTACGCACACTACAATCTTATACTCGGAAAATACCAATTCGTAATGATGGTAATGTCCTATTAAACGGAAACTATACCATTACCTGTACCATTACGGATACACAGAATAGAACAATCACCTCACAGCCTAGAACTATTACTTTTAATTAAAAAAATTGAACTACTTATAGTTATGAAACTAATATATTATATAACATTACTTATTTTTTTATTTTTTACTTCCCTAGGTAAGGCTCAAACACTTACTTGTGATGATATTATACTAGATGGTGTTATTTCTATGCCCAAAACTCTTGTTAATGATAATGACAATAACTTTGGTAGAGATAGAACCATGCTCGGAGATATAAATGGAGACGGAAATAATGATATGTTAGTTTATTCTAAAACATATTCTGGAGGAAATGGATTTGCCGTTTTTCACGTCCTGTTTTTAGATGCTAATGGAAATGTAATTGGATATAAAACAAATCCTGAAAACGTTTTTAGCTTTGGTTTTACTGGATATGAACCAGACGAAAGAGTATCTTCATTGACCAGTCTAGGATATGCTAATGGTAAACATTATATAGCTGTAGGTGCTATCGGAGTATTTTGGGCTAATCGGAGAATTGGTGGTATTGCAGTAGCATATATAGATTCAGATGGTTCTATTCATGAAGTTGCTAGATACACTTATGATAACTTAGTATGGATGAATAATCCAAGTCCTGTAGTCTATGGAGTTTACTATCATCATCAACCTAGAATGGGTTCTACTATAGAAGCAATAGGAGATATCGATAATAATGGTATGCCTGATTTTGCTGTACATGCAAAAATCGATGGCTGTCACTCTCCTTGCTATGGAAAGCTAATTGTGGTAAAGTTGCAAGACAGCGTAGGAATAGTTACAATGAAAAGTGCAAAAGATTATTTATGGTATCATGAACCATCTATCTATCAGCCTGAAATGTATGCTTATGAAATGGCTACTATAGGAGATATAGATGGAGATAGCATTCCTGATATTGCCACAGGTTCTCCTAATCGTTCAACACAAGAAGATTTAAACACTATTGGTGTTACTAATAGAGGAGCAGTTTATATTAATTTTCTAAATGACGATGGAAGTGTACGTGGATTTACACGTATTGAACATGGTACTTTAGGAATGAACTTACCTGCAAATTCTCTCTTTGGATCAGGTATAGCTGCCATAGGAGATATAGATTGTAATGGTGTTATTGACTTAGTAGTTTCAGATGCTGCATTTAATTTATATGTTTTATTATTGAATAGTGATGGCACACTAAAGCGTTATCAAAAAATAGATGCTACTACTTTGTCATCCTATACTATACCTTCTTATCCTCCTACTGGTGTAAACTCTTATGGAGGACTTGATGTAGGAGAAGATAGAGATGGAGATGGATTAAAAGAAATATTAGTTAAAAGTAATGATGGAATACTGAGATTAAATTTTTCCAGAGCTTGCCTAGGTTGTGCTTGTACAACAAATCCATCTGAAGCTGTTACCCTTACCTTCCCAGCCTACCAACTAAACGAAGTAATAAACACCTCAGCCCAAACCCTATCAGACAACTGGCTATTGAGTAAATATACTCCTTTCAAAGTATTTGATAGTTTAGATTTACCAGAACTAAATACACGCCCTTATGTAGTCGGAAAACAAGGCATTTGGAGAGGAGAATCTAGTTTTGCCTACGTAACAGACCGTAAACAAAGCTCAACTATTGACCTAAAAACAGACGGAACTTATACCCTCAATATGTTCAATTGGAAGTATTTAGGAGAGCTAGACTGTCCAGAATGGCGTAAAGTAGAGACGGTTAGTGAATACCACCCTCAAAGTAGTGATGTAGAACGCTATAATATTCTAAAACTCTATTCTTCGTTTCATATTGGTTATTCTGACCAACTAGTTAGTGCTGCAGCAGCCAATAGCAAGCAGTATGAATTTGGTTTTGAAGGTTTTGAAGAATATACAGATGACATCTATTATGCCAATGCTAACCTACTTTTTTCTACAAAAGAAGAGAGAAGAGTGATACCCATTCCCTATTGGTTTACCCTTGAAACAGGGCGTAATCGTAGAATTTGGGCTCCTTTAGAACTGCAAACACTACAAAATCAATATGCTTTCACAAAACTACACGTCTTAGGAAAACAAATTGATGTCAATTATCCAGGCGAATTTAGAAGCCATACTACGTTTGAGGAAATTACGATTGAAAATGATAAATCACTTATCAAATTTTCTCTAAATGAAGCAACTCCTTTTGAAGGTTTTTGGACTGGAAAAGTAGGAGTTACGATTAATAAAACAACAGCTCAAACTTTCAATGGTGGACAGCCTAAACTTGTAGATGGAATTGCACACACAGGAACAAAAAGTTTAAAAATAGATATTCCTGCTAGTTTTAATCAACCTTATTTATTGCTCATTCCAAATAAAAAATATGTAGTGAGTGCGTGGGTGCGTATAGACAATGAAGATAAACCTCTTCGCATTGCTTCTTATCAAGATTTAGCAAGCCTACAAGTAGAATTGGGAGATAGAAATAGAACAACTATCAAATTCAAACCAGAAGGACAAATTATTGAAGGGTGGCAGCGTATAGAAGGTAGTTTTACTGTTCCAAGTGATGGAATGGGAAATTGGAACATTCAATTAGTCAATCAAAAAGGATTAGCCACTTATTTTGATGATATACGCTTATTTCCATCTCTAGGCAATATGGAAAGTTTTGTTTATGATACCGAAACCTTCCGTTTAGAAGCCAAATTAGATGCAAATAATTATGCTACTTTCTATTATTACGATGCTGAAGGGCGTTTGTATCTAGTAAAACAAGAAACAGCAAAAGGTGTACAAACCTTGCAAACAGTAACAACACATACAAAAAGAAATTAATGAAAAATTGTATAAAATATAGCTGCTTTATTGGACTACTAGGAGTTCTTTTTACTTCTATGGCTTTTGTGTCAATTAATAAACTACAAAACCCAAAAACAATCACTTCAAAAGAGCTTTTTGTAGCCTATACGGATATGTCTAAATTAGATGTATCCTTAGAAGTAAACGCTTTTATGAGTGAAGAAGGTAAAAAAAGCAAAGAATCCATTGTTTCCTATCAAATGGAATACCGTAACGACAATTCGCAGCGTGGACTTTGGTACACCATGGGAGAGGAAACTATTCTTAGAAATGAAAAATGGGCATTGCAAATAGACAAAAAACAAAAAACAATTGTCTATTACAAAAGAGATCCTAAACAAGCAACTACTCAAACCCTTTCAGAAGAGGAAAAAACACAGTTTGCTACATCAATGAAAGAATATGTGCAAAATGAAGATATGAAATTTACTTTCCTCAAAAAAGAAGGAAAACTAACAGCCTATCAAACTACTGATATGCCTTATCCGATCAAAAAAACAGTATTTTGGCTCAATGAAAAAAAACATATCGTCAAAACAACTTACGATTATCATCCTAACGAGTACAAACAGACCAATTATGTAGAAGTAACCTATACCATTTTTAATCCCACTCCTACATTTGATAAACTGACTTTTTCTGAAAAAAAATACATTCAAGCAAAAGGAAAAACCATTGTTCCCTCTAAAGAATTTCAAGACTATACCGTTATTAATGCTGAAAATTATTCAATGGAAGAATAAACGAATTCTACTTTATACTCCCAAAAGATTAAAAAAAATAAAAAGATACTATTCATTTTGTTATTTATATAGCTATGCAAACCTTTTCTACTCTATCTAAGTATGCTCACACTATCCAAAAAAATACCCTTTTTGGACTGCTACTGACTACCCTTTTGTGTACACTTTTTCTTAAACAAAATTCCTCTGCTCAATTACCAAATGGTTTTGAGCCACTAGAACAAGCACGAATTGTAAAACGAATAGACATTAGAAAAATTCCTGCAAATGGAATTATACGTCTTGCCGATGAAAAATGTACACAAACTGTACATGTAGCAGGTGTACGTTTAGTCTATGCTAGAAATGACCACAAAAGTATCCAAGGACAAGACTGGACAACGAGTTTAAGTTACAATCTACTTGCCCCTGAAGATCCTAATAACCAAAATGTGGCAGGAATTCCTATCCAAACAGGAATTGCTTTAGCCATCGGAGAACAAACAACTGCTCCCTATTTACAAACTTTCATCGATGCTAAAACGCATACCCTTGATTATAGTAATCTTGGGCTTAATTATATACCTAATACTGCCGAAATACGCATTCAAATCGTTGGTTTACCTATTTTATCTCCAACTGCTCCTGATGCCATTTGGTTAGAACTAGAACTCTATGAAACTTCAACACTTCCTTTCAATGCTACTCAAAATGACTATCACTTTTTAGCTCGTCAAGCTGGAAATGACATCGTTGTAGCGTGGGATTATGTAGAAACAGCGTATGAATACGAACTAGAATGGGTCTGGATAGATAAGGCTGAAACAATACAAGAAAATCCTGATTCAAACTTTGATGAAAACTGGATAGAAAACAATCCAGAAAATATCTTTAACTACCGTGAAGGAGTAACGGTTCAAACAACCAACCAACATTTTATCTTTCCAAATACCTTTTTAGAAGGACGTGTGTTTTATCGTATTCGTGCCATTGGACGGTTTGTTCCTCAAAATGTACCCAACTATGGAAACTGGAATTATGGATATGATAAAACAGATCATATCAAAAAAACAGCTTTTATTACTCTTGCACAAGACTATGAAACAAGCCACAACTGGCAATCCGTTACTAGTTTTGCAGAAAATGCAAAGTACAAAACTGTCGTTTCTTACCACGATGGAACAGGAAGAAATAGACAAGTAGTAACCCATCTAAGTAGCGAAAAACGCACTTTAATTGCTGAAACGCTCTACGATTACGAAGGAAATCCGACGGTAAATATTTTACCTGTATCATTAGAAGGTACAAATCTTTCTTATCACGAAAATCTAAACCCTTTTGATAACACTAATCCATTTTCTAAAAATAATTACGATAATGGAAGCACAAGTACAGCTCTTTCTTCTACAAGTGGAGCAGCTCAGTATTATTCTGCTAATAACACCTCTGGAGGGCGTTATGCTGAACGTTTGCCTGATGCTAAAGGGTTTGCATACAGCAGAACCACCTATTTAAGAGATGGAACAGGACGAGTAAGAGAACAAGGGGGATTAGGAGAAACCTACCAAGTGGGAAGTACCCATTCTACCAAAATGTTCTACGGCTCTACCAATGACTCAGAACTCAAAAGACTTTTTGGAAACAATGTAGGAAAGGCTTCTTTTTATAGAAAACAAATTACACAAGACCCGAATGGACAGCTGAGTGTGTCTTATTTAGATGCGGCTGGACAAGTAGTAGCAACAGCTCTTACTGGAGAAGTACCTACTAATGTGGATAGTTTAGATAGCTATGAAGCACGAACTATAAACGTCGATTTAAAAGAAAACAACATCAAAGACGAACTAAACCGTCGTTTGATTTCTGAAAATACCATCTTTAATAACATTCCTGGTACAGATTACTCTTTTACCTATAAAGTAGATGGAAAAACTTCTACTTTTATGAATAAATGCTTGACCTGTCAATACGAACTCAGCATCAGCATATACGACGAAAATGGACAGGGTGTAGAATTTAGAGATCCAGTTACTACACAACCCTTTGCAACTGGACTATTTACCAAAACAATAGACCCTGCTGCTTGTACCATTCAAAATTATGCAATTGACTTTCAAGTCAAATTACTTCAAATAGGAACCTACCAAGTCAGAAAAGAACTAAAGGTAATTTCTAATGAAAACATAGAAACAAAATTAGACCTACTAATGGCTGATTTTGAAACAACTGCTTACACAAAATACGGACAAGAAGCACTCGCAAACAACCCGTGTGATATCTGCTTTACCTGTTTTCCTGCCGATTACAACCCACTAGAACTTTTCGAAGGAATGGATTGTGAAAGCATTTTAGCTCAGATAGAAAATGCCGTAGCAGAAAATCCTACACTTTATCCTACACTAGAATCACACCCAGAATATTGCCATTACAGAGCTTGTCCAGACTTTACAACCTCTAAAACATTTGCTTTGAATATGAGCCGTATCTTTGATTGGAATCAAGCGGTAACTAAATACAACCTTCCTACTACAATACCTCCAACCAATGAGCGTCAAGAATTAGAAGATTTCATAAAACAAGATTCTATATTTATAACCTATCCTAATTACATAGAAGACCTAATAAATTCTTTAAGGCAGTTAAAAGCACTAGATGGATCTCTTCTAAGAGATACCAACAATGACCCTATTTCTATCTGGGACTTAATAAACCCCACTATTACATTTGCTTCACATCCTATACTATTCGATATAGAAGAACAAAATATACCTTTTCAAGGTGTATCTATGAATAGTCCACAGGAAATTGCTGAAAGAAAATGGGATTTGTTCCGCAGCAATTATTTACAGAAATTTGAAATCGTAAAAGAAAGTATTCTAAATAATGAATATGGTTGTAGCTATTTAGCTGACCAAGACAGTGCCATCGTAAAAGACCCTACTATTTTAACTACTATAAACGATACTACAGATATAGACAACTTTGGAGATGACTTTAACGATGCACTTGCTCCAAACTGTCAAATGCAAGTACAACTATGGATGGGACAATTCCAAAATGCCTGTACAGACCCTAACGTAGATTGGATAACTATAAAAGCACAACTTGAAAACTACTGTGACAGCATAAACCCTCAAAATAATCCAACCCACATACTATATGCTAATAACAACTCTATTCAATGGATAATAAATGAACTCAGAAACTATTGTCCCAATAGTAATATCAATAGCTTAATATTTTCAGACCAATGTATACATCAAGAATTTTTACCTTCTAACATCAACTCACCCAATGATAATTCTGTCATTGATTATAGAGATGGATTAGTACGTATGCAACTAGACCCTACCATGAATCTGTCTCAAAGTAGTTTTACTATTCAATTCTATAGTACAAGTTATAATGGGGGGGGGGTGATACTATGGAATGATATTGAGATAGGGTATAATGAAAGTTGGGATGGCAGTCCTAGAGTAAAAGTAGGAAATCTCTATTTTCCTATAACTCCTATAAACGAAAGATGTGTATTACATACCCTGACCATAGAAACACAAGATACAATAAGAAGTATCAAAATGTACTTAAATGACCAATTAATAGGACAAGCACAAACAACACTAACACCACAACCCTTACAACTGGGAAATGTACTTACTGTAGGAAGGCATCATTATTCATCTAATTGTTTTGTAGGAAACCCAAATAAAATATGGGATCTACGTATTTGGAATCAAGTACGTACAGAACAACAAATACAAAATGACCTAAGTGGAGTTATAGTAGATCCTACTCCATTAATTGCACATTGGCCCCTGCGTGGAGGAAATCCAAACCCTAATCCTGTGGGAATATATACACACGGTGAAGCTAAAGGAATTACATTTCATCCTAACAATGCTCGTCCTCTATATTGGCAAGGGTTCTGTTGTGCAGGTACACAACAAACTGATAATGACCCTTTTGGTAAAACAGACATCTCTCTAGCTGACGAAAAAGCAGAATGTATAAAAAGGTTCAAAGAAATAGGTAAAAGAGACGCTCAAATCATCATAGACAGAAAAAGAAACGAACTTAGAGCAGAACTAACAGCCAAGTACAACCAAGACTGTTTAGAAACACCTGAAACATTCAAATATACCTACACAACAGCAGAACACCATTATACCCTCTATTACTACGACCAAGCGGGAAATCTTGTGCAAACAGTGTCGCCACAAGGGGTAAAAACAACTGGATTAGACAATCACAAACTAAAAACAAGATACGCCTACAACAGCTTAAACGCTCCAATAGACCAAGAAACGCCTGATGCAGGAAAAAGCACTTTCTTCTACGACAAAGTAGCTCGTATTCGCCTATCTCAAAATGCTCAACAAAAAATAGACAAGTTTTATTCCTACACAAAATACGATGCACAAGGCAGAATAGCAGAAGTAGGACAACTGGAAGGGAAACAAAACGCTACACCTCTAGCAGTAACCGAACTACTAGAAAAAGTAGATTTACTTTCGTTCCCTAGCCAAACTGACTACATTTTGACACAAATAACTCGTACTTTTTACGATGAAGCAGATGCACAAACACCATCGCAGATAACACCTAAAAACCTACGTGGTAGAATAGCAGCCGTAAAAGTATTTGAAAATGGACAAACAACTGGTGCAGCCACGTTTTACGACTACGATATACACGGAAATGTAGAAAAACTAGTACAAAGCCTGCCTGAATTAGAACCTAAAACGGTAGAATACAGCTACGACCTACTCAGTGGAAACGTACACCGTGTTACCTACCAAAAAGGACAAAAAGACCAGTTTATGCACAGGTACGCTTACGATGCCGACAATAGACTAGAAGCCGTTTTTACCTCCTCCGATGGCTATATCTGGGACGAAGATGCACGCTATCTCTACTACGCTCACGGACCAATGGCACGAGTAGAACTGGGTGAATACAAAGTACAGGGAGTAGATTATTACTACACCTTTCAAGGCTGGATAAAAGGAGTAAACCTACAAGGAGACCACGATGCAGAAACTACCAACAACACCCAAAAATACGTTTCTAAAGATGCTTTTGGGTATGCACTCCATTATTACGAAAACGATTATAAAA
>Ga0209591_10002011_pt1 | contig 24697 bp, 15 predicted proteins | sample MAT01_FD_187207 | JGI IMG/M metagenome (GOLD analysis project Ga0209591, IMG submission 187207) | Freshwater microbial communities from Lake Fryxell liftoff mats and glacier meltwater in Antarctica - MAT-01 (SPAdes) (version 2) | ecosystem: Environmental > Aquatic > Freshwater > Ice > Liftoff... | reverse complement strand
AACCCTTTTGGGATCTTTTGGATCAATAACAATAGTAGAAAAATAAAATGGCCGGGATACTACATTGAAAGTGGCACTTTGCTTTTTCCAGTTCTCACCACCATCGGCAGAAATATAAAGCCCGGTTTCGTTTGATTCCACAATAGCCACTAAATTTTGTGGTGCACTGGGCGCCACTGTAAAAGCAATTCTTCCAAATGGTTTGGCAGGCAATCCATTTTTTATTTCTTTCCATGATTTCCCTCCATCGGTACTTTTCCAAAAGCCACTTCCATTGCCACCGGAGCTGAAGCTGTAAGGTTTACGCCGAAACTCCCAGGTAGAAGCATAAAGGGTATCAGGATGAAAAGGATCAACTGACACATCTGCACAACCTGCATCTTCGCTGATGTATAAAATTTTTTCAAACGTTTTTCCCCCATCCAATGACTTATACAAACCTCTTTCCTTGCTGCTGCTCCACAAAGGACCGGGCACTGCCACATAAATTATATTAGTGTTATTAGGATTAATCACCACTTTGGCGATATGTTCTGTTTTTTCAAGGCCAAGTTTTGTCCAGTTTTCACCTGCATCAGTTGATTTATAAATTCCATCTCCGATAGAAACAGAATTACGCATATTACTCTCTCCCGTGCCGGCATAAATTATTTTCGGATTTTTAGGATCAATAGCAATGGCACCAATACTCTGGCAATATTTATCAAAAATTGGTTTGAAAGAGGCTCCTGCATTGGTAGTTTTCCAGATACCCCCGCCAGCAGTTCCCACATAAATGGTTTTGCCATCCTGCGCCACGCCTTCAATAGCGGTGATACGGCCACTCATTGTTCCGGGGCCAAGCCACCTGGCTTCCATCATACCAAATGTGCTGCTGTTAACAGCGGTTTGGGCATAGGAAAATGCAGTTGCAAAAAATAACGACAGGCAAAAAAATGGTTTCATATATGTGGGTTTATGAAAGGGAAAAAATGATAAACCCCGATTTTTCAACCGGGGCTTAAATTTACTACTATATCATTTGCAATGAATTGAATGGGCATTAATTTTTAAAGATTGCCTCATCTACTGTACCGTTAATGGTAACTTTTGTAACAATCATTTCTCCAAATGGCAGTGTAATTGATTTAGGAATTACAATTCCCTCTGAAAGTTTTTCATAATTACTGAAATTGGTAGTCACTTCAGCTTCCTGGCCGTTCGCTTTCCGAAGCGTTACACTGCGAAGAAGATAATTTGTTTTTGTATCGATGTACATCGTTTCAGGACTACCGCCTTTTTTATTTACTTTTAATTTATAACACCCGGTGCCGTCCACTTCATCTTTACCGAGGTATTCCACCGTATGTCCTTTAGCGGCGTAGTCTATCAAATTTCCTTGTGCATCAAGCTGCTCCTGCGATTCAGCAAGATCTTCAGCCGTCATGGCTTCGGGAGTGGCCTGCCCCTGAAAGGGCATATAATTCCATCCTTTTTCAGGGGTTATGATACTAAAACCCGTCATTCCCATTATAGATATATCCTGCCGGGATCCCTTGCCATGCAAAATTGTTTGTGTAACGGCTACTTCAGCACCCTGTACCTGCATGGTGCCTTCCATTTTTACCGAGTTCACTTTTTTCCAGTTTTCGGCACCACCTATTGCTTCTATGTGTTTAGCAATAATTTCTTCAGCCGTTTGTGAGATAGCAGTGACCGCAACAGCCAAAAACAAAAAAGAAAATAATAGTCGTTTCATGTTTGTATAGTTTTATTTCAAAAAATTAGTATGTAAATGTAACCTTTAGAGCCTCGCAAATAAGTATTTTTAGTGTAAACTAACAAAATATACAGATGAAAGGTTCATTTTCAGTTATTGGCAGGCTGGTGGATATTCACCAACAGACGATTTACCCGGTTGAAATAGTTGTAAGCGAAGGAAAAATCGTTTCTATCAGCAAAACTCCCGACTCCGGGCTCACGACTGATGACTATATTCTCCCCGGTTTTATAGACAGCCATGTGCATATAGAAAGTTCCATGCTGGTTCCTTCGGAGTTTGCAAGGCTGGCCGTAGTGCATGGAACAGTTGCAACCGTTAGCGACCCGCATGAAATAGCCAATGTATGCGGTATGGAAGGTGTGGAGTTTATGATCGAAAATGGAAAAACGGTTCCTTTCAAATTCAATTTTGGTGCGCCAAGTTGTGTACCTGCCACCATTTTCGAAACGGCAGGTGCTGCTTTGAACTCAGATGACGTAGAAAAATTGTTACAAAGAGATGAAATAAAGTATCTGAGTGAGATGATGAATTTTCCGGGTGTGCTGTTTAAAGATAAAGAAGTGATGAAGAAGATAGCAACGGCACATCGTTTGAATAAACCGGTGGATGGCCATGCTCCGGGGCTACGGGGTGAAAAAGCAAAACAATACATTGATGCAGGCATCTACACGGATCATGAATGTTTTGCTGCTGAAGAAGCATTAGATAAATTGAAATATGGGATGAAGATCCTCATCCGGGAAGGAAGTGCAGCAAAAAATTTTGAAGCATTGATTGATTTATTGAATGACTGGCCAGACATGATGATGTTTTGCAGTGATGACAAACATCCGGATAGTTTGGTGCTGGGTCATATCAATCAACTGTGTGCAAGAGCCGTGGCCAAAGGTATTGATGTATTTAAAGTTTTAAAAGCAGCCTGTGTAAACCCTGTGCTTCATTATAAACTGGATGTGGGTTTATTAAGAGAAGGCGATGCTGCTGACTTTATTATAGTAAAAGATTTGAAAAATTTTGAAGTGGTAAAAACATTTATTAATGGAGAACTGGTATCGGAAGCAGGTACATCACTGATTGAAACAAAAAAATCCGGAGTGATTAATAATTTCTCCTGTAGAAAAAAAGAGATAGCAGACTTTAGTGTCTCACTGGTTGCTAATCAATCCCAACTACATGTAATTGAAGCATTAGACGGACAACTTATCACCAACCTGCTTTCCTGTAAACCCAAAATGATTGAGGATAAAATTGTAAGCGACGTAGAAAGAGATATTTTAAAACTGGTGGTGGTGAACCGTTATAATGAGGCTCCGGTGGCTGTAGCATTTATCAAAAACTTTGGATTAAAAAAAGGAGCCATCGCTTCTTCGGTGGCACACGACAGTCATAATATTGTTGCGGTAGGTGTGGATGATGAAAGTATTTGCAATGCGGTAAATTTCGTTATTGACAACAAAGGCGGTATAAGCTGCGTATACCCCACCGAACCAGCAGGCAGCTGGACTGAAATGGCACTCCCATTACCCGTAGCCGGATTGATGAGCAATGAAGATGGCTATATGATAGCTGCTCAATACACCGATATTGACAAAGCAGTAAAAGAAGTACTTGGCTCCACATTAACCTCTCCCTTTATGACACTTTCGTTTATGGCTTTGCTGGTAATACCGCATTTGAAGCTGAGTGATAAAGGATTGTTTGATGGGGATAAGTTCAGCTTTGTATAAAATTGTTTAACTTCTCCAATCATTTTATATACCAATAATGCCACAAACCCGCCAACTCGCCGCCATCATGTTTACCGATATTGTCGGTTATACCGCTTTGATGGGTAAGGATGAACAAAAAGCTTTTGAGCTGCTGAAAAAGAACAGGGAAATTCATTTGCAGGCGATTGAATCGCTGAATGGAAGACTGATCAAAGAATTAGGAGACGGTACACTTTTAAGTTTTTCTGCAGTTTCTGATGCTTTGCTTGCTGCCATGAAAATTCAGCAGGCCTGTGCCGCCGAAAAAGATATTTCCCTGAGCATCGGCATTCATTATGGCGAAATAATTTTTGAAAATAATGATATTTATGGTGATGCCGTCAATGTTGCTTCCCGTATACAAACTTTGGGTGTACCAGGATCCATTCTTTTCTCAAAAAAGATTGCTGATGAATTAAAAAACAAATCAGAATTTCAATTGATGCCTTTGGGCTCCTTTGATTTTAAAAATGTGGAAGAACCCATAGAAGTATTTGCCCTTTCAAATCCCGGGTTTGTTGTACCAAGGAAAGAAGACATGAAGGGAAAACTAAAAACTGCCAGTAACAAACCAAATAAGAAAAAAAGGATTCTGATTCCGGCTGCAATCCTGGTTTTGCTATTGGCAACTTTCCTTGTATTCAAAAAATCAATTCTTAAAGGAAATGATGTAAATAAAACAATAAGATCGCTGGCTATCCTTCCTTTTGAAAATATACACAAAGACAGCTCCCTGGCTTATTTAACGGATGGAATTCCTGAAAACCTTATCAACCGATTTTCTTCTTTTGAAGGAATAAAAGTGTTTGCCCGTTCTGCCACCTTTGGTTTGGCCGCTTCTGAAAGAAGTATTGATAATTTGCACAAAATCCTGAAAACAGATCTGGTTTTAACGGGACGTTTGCAAAAAATAAGTGATGATTATTTTTTAAACTGTGAATTGGTTGATGCCACCAATCAAAACCAGCTTTGGGGAAATAAATTTCAATTAAACATTAAAGACATTTCCCGAACTGAATCCACCATTATCGAATCTTTAATTGATGCTTTGAAAATCCGCTTGAGCGGTAATTCAAAATCAGCACAAGAAAAAAAACAGGTGAACCCGGAAGCTTATGCGGAGTATCTGAAAGGAAGATATTTAAGTTATGGATCCACACCGGAAGAATCAGAAAAAGCATTAACACATTTCAGGGAAGCTATCAGGATAGATCCTAAATATGCTGCGGCTTACGCAGCCATTGCCAATGAAAAAATAATTCAGGGACTTTTTTCAACAGCCAGCAAAAATGAAATTGTAAACGAAGCAAGAACAGCGATTGAAGCTGCTAAAGCATTGGATCCTGACCTGGCTGATATTTATACTTCCGAAGGGGCATTAAAATTTTATTATGACTGGGATTGGCAGGGAGCAGTAGAGTCCTATAAAAAAGCATTGGAACTTGAACCTGGTAATGCCACCATTTATATAAGGTATTCCACAACATTAGCTGATGTAGGCCGGTATAAAGAAGCGTTACCACTGGCAGATAAAGCTGTAGAACTGGATCCGGTATCTATTTCCAGTTTGCATAACCTGGGATGGTGTAATTTGTTAGCAGGAAATTATCAAAAAAGTATAGATGCATTTGGAAAAGCATTGGAGCTGCATCCCAATTGGGTTTGGGGCCATATTAAAAAAGCTTATGGACATATTTATCTGAATGAATTTGACAAAGCATTACTCCTGGCAGAACGAGCTGAACAATTATTTAAGGATGGATGGGGATCGGAGTTATTACAGGCAACGCTAGTGTTTATATATACAAAATGTAATCAAAAAGAAAAAGCAGATGCTGTGATTAACCGGTTTCTAAAATATGCCGCTGAAAATACAGTGAAAGATCCCTTTACCATGTCTGGCATTTATCGTGCAAAAGGCGACTATAAAAAAGCAATTGAATGGGAAGAAAAAACGATAGAGGCAAAATCTCCTTCTGCTTATTTAATGAATCTTTCCTTGTTATATGATAAAAGATTTTTTGAAAGCCCGGAGCATCAGCAGATTTTGAGAAAAATGGGATTTGTGAAATAGGCGTTGTAATAAACGAAAGAAAAAATATCTTCAAAACTCAACCCTTAAATTATTAATTTCTCAATCCCGCCAGCCCGCCACTATCATGTTCACCGATATGATTTTTCTTTATTTGAAGTAGCTCCTCAACTTTCACATTCCCTTAATAAGCAAACAAGACATTTATTGCATCTAATACGTAACTAAGGTTACCCGCCATAGTCTCGTTTCAAACGAGACTACGGCTGACAAGTAAAACCCTTTGTTATGAAACAAATGCTACACATTTCCGCCGCCTTCGACCAACCCGAATTTATACAGAACCTGGTAGAACGGTTGGCTTACCGTCGTTATGAATTTGGTTTTGGCAACGAAAAAATGCCTCCGGGTTTTAAAGCATTAGAAACCTCCTCTACTGAAACATATGTAAGTGGCACGATGGCTATTGATTTTCCTGCCGGCACAGAAACCGGTGAAGAAAGAATCAATATGCCATTTATCACCTGCTTCCTTTTTACTTGCATCAAAGGAAAAACAGACCCTTATCAATTAATATGGAGCAGTTCTATGAACTAATGACCGGTTTTTAAAATCCGGTTCTCTTTTCACCCCAGCTTTCCTGCCATTCACCGGGTTATGACTGCATAGTACCCATTCACTATTGACCATTCACTTCTCTCCCCATAGTTTTGAATAAAATTTGAAGGAATGAGAGATTTCAGGGAATTTAAAGAACGGCAAAAGCGTCGTTGTGAAGAAAGGATGGATCGCCACCGTAGTAAACATGGTCATATCTGGACAGGGGTTTTTATCCTGCTGGTTGGTGTAGCAGCATTGGTAAGGGTGGCCGTACCGGATTTACCCCCGCTGTTATTTAGCTGGCAAACTTTTTTAATTGCTCTTGGTATTTTTATTGGTCTCAAACATAACTTCCGCGGTGGCAGTTGGTTTTTATTGATACTTATTGGTACAGGTTTCCTCATTCGTGACATTTATCCTGACCTGGCTTTCCGCCGTTATATCTGGCCGATGGTATTTATTTTAATCGGGGCTTTTATCATTATCCGGCCCCGCAGGGCAAGCTGGTCGCAATCATCCTGGTGGGATGAAAAAAAAAGCAAAGCATCTGAGCAAGGTGCCACTATCCTTGATGAAGAAGAAACCTGGAGCCAGGATGATTATGTAGATACTACTTCCATTTTTGGCGGTGCAAAAAAACATATCCTTTCCAAAGATTTTAAAGGCGGTGATATTGTTAACATTTTTGGCGGTACTGAACTAAACCTTACCCAGGCAGATATAAAAGGAACAGTGGTGCTGGAGATAACTACCGTTTTCGGTGGTACCAAAATAATTGTTCCTTCCAACTGGGAAGTAAAATCCGAAGCCGTCACCATTTTTGGTGGATTAGAAGACAAACGGAATATGCAAACCATTGTTGATAATCCGGGAAAGATTTTGGTGCTGAAAGGAACAGTGATATTCGGTGGAATTGACATCCGAAGCTTTTAGCCTTCAATAAACTCAGGCTGACAACGTAATACCAAAAACCAACTTATATATGAACTGGTATCTTACAAAAATGGTCTTTCGCATCGTTTGTGGCGATGGCAACCACACAGCTCAGTTTGATGAACAACTTCGTTTGATAACTGCAGGCAGTAAAGAAGAAGCATTTCATAAAGCTCAGTTACTCGGTGCTAAAGAAGAAGAAATGTTTTTCAACCGCAACCAGCAATTGGTGCAATGGCAGTTTATAAGTGTAAGTGAGTTGTATCAGTTAAATGAGCTGATTGATGGTGCCGAAGTATATTCAAGGATTGAAGAAAAAGAAAATGCAGACAGTTACCTGCACATTATTTATAAAAAGGCAGAGCAAATAAGATTTGGCAACACCCTTGAAATATTGAACCTCGCCTAAGCCATGTCCAATTCGCCATTGTCCATAATAAAGTTCCGTATCATTTTCATCCTTTGCTGGCTGGTGATGATGGCAGATAATGTAATGGTGCTGAATTTCTTTGGCCTTCCGCTGAGAGCCGCCATCATTGACAGTGCTATTGCCAACACCTTATTGTTACTGGCCTGCCTGCTGGTGATGAACACACTCAGGTATTATTTGCCTAAAGGACAGCAGTATATTAATATTTTTTCCATTTGTATTTTTCTTACTGTTGTTTGGTTGTTATTATCAAAATGGTTGCTGCGAATTTCGCTGGGCCATTACGATGGCTATAAAGATTTATTACACCACTCACTTTCTATCCGCTTCAGTATTGCTTTTCTTTTGCTGGGCTGTGTAACTATGATAAGTATCCTCTGGTATAATCAGCAAGAACAAAAAGAAAAAGATGAACGAAAGACAGATGCAGAAAAACTGGCTAAAGAAGCAGAGTTATTCAAACTGCGTCAACAGTTGCAGCCGCATTTTTTATTCAACAGTTTAAATTCAATCAATGCATTAATAGGAAGCCGGCCAGAGGAAGCAAGAAAGATGGTACAGCAATTATCTGATTTTTTAAGAGGCACTCTTAAAAAAGAAGAAACACAATGGGTAACGCTTCAGGAAGAACTGCAATACCTGCAATTGTATCTTGATATTGAAAAAGTAAGATTTGGTAACCGCCTCGCCACTGAAATTGAAATAAGCGAAGAAGCCCACCAGTTAAAATTACCTGCCTTGTTGCTACAGCCAATTGTAGAAAATGCCATTAAGTTTGGCCTGTACGATACTACCGGCGATACAGTAATCAGGTTATATGCTGCCAAAGAAGAAAATAATTTAGTCATCCGGGTGATGAACCCTTTGGACCCTGAAACATCCTCACCAAAAATGGGTACCGGTTTTGGATTAAAATCTGTTCAACGAAGATTATACCTGTTATTTGCCCGTACAGACCTGTTGACCACTGAAGCAAAAGATAATATCTTTATAACCATTGTAAAAATTCCACAAGTAACTTAAATAACCCTCCAAGGGTTTGTTTGCGGAAAAACGTGTAACCCTTGGACGGTTCAAAAAGATTATGAGTAAAATAATAATTATAGACGATGAACCGCTGGCAAGAAGTATTGTAAAAGAATATTTACAAAAACATCCGCAATTAGAAATTATGCAGGAATGCGGTGATGGTTTTGAAGGATTAAAAGCCATTCAGCAGCACCAGCCTGATTTGATTTTCCTTGATATTCAAATGCCGAAAATCAGTGGCTTTGAAATGCTGGAACTGGTGGAGCAACCACCCGCAGTTATTTTTACTACTGCGTTTGATGAGTATGCCATCAAAGCATTTGAAGCACATGCGGTGGATTATTTATTAAAACCTTTTGACCAGAACAGGTTTGACAAAGCCATTACCAAATGGAGTGAACAAAAAACTAACAGTACAGAAAAAGCCACACAGGATTTATTGGAGTCAGTTTCCCTATCACCATCACAAAGTCAACGAATTGTTGTAAAGAATGGCAGCAAAATAAAAATCATCCCGGTGCAGGATGTTTTTTATTTGGAAGCGGCGGATGATTATGTAAAGATTCATACGTCAGAAGGTTATTTTCTGAAAAATAAAACAATGAACCATTTAGAGCAGTCATTAGATGGTCAGCAGTTTGTCCGCTCCCACCGTTCTTATATCGTCAATGTGCAGCACATCACAAGAATTGACCCGTATGAAAAAGATAATCATATTGCCATTCTCCGTTCCGGGGCCAAAGTACCGGTTAGCCGGAGTGGTTATGGTAAGCTTAAAGAAGTGCTGGGGCTATAGCTATTGAACTATTCGCCCTTCCATTGAACATATTATAACCTGTTGGCGGAATAATTTTTTATAGCCCCTGTGGGGCGAAATACCTGCCTACCGGCAGGCAGGTTAGTAGAAAATATACATTAAAGGCAATTCCCAAAGCTCCATCGGAGCGATATATTTTACATATCGCTCCGATGGAGCTCAATACCCTGAATTTTTATTGATCACTACTGACATTTCGACCCTCTGGGTCTTAAATACAATTCCAATTTAATTAAATTGGTCATCGGGTTTTTAAATCTCTTTCACATGTAATGGTTCTTCCTGCATTACTCCCAAAATTCAAGATGGTTTGATTGCTGTTTTAGCATATTATCTCTATATTTAGAGACCATTTTACCGGGCTAACCCATCTCTACAGAAAACTGGCATTATCCACTCCTATTGACCAACCAGGTTCGTTTTCAAAAATTCATAATTGTTATGGTTAAAGACGCATTACGTATAGCTGAGCTTGAAAAAATGTTGGCCGAGAAAACTGCTGAGTTAATTCAACAGGGAGAAGAACTGGCTGTGATAAACAGTGTGCAGGAAGCCCTGGTAAAAAAAATGGATATGCAGGCCATTTATGATCTGGTAGGTAACAAAATACAGGAATTGTTTGATGCGCAGGCAGTTATCATTTCTACTTTCGACCATGAGAATGGGCTGGAACAATTTCAGTACACTATAGAAGATGGTGAAAGGTTTTACCCGGAGAGCCGACCTATAAATAAACTCAGAAAACATTTAATTGAATCAAAACAGAAGATACTAATTAATACCGCAGAAGAAGCAATTGAATGGTTTGGAAAAGAAGTGATACCGGGAACCAAATACATGAAATCGGGAGTATTTGTTCCCTTGATTACGGGGGAGATGGTGACCAGTTATATCAGTTTACAAAATGTAGAAAAAGAAAATGCATTCACTAGTTCCGAAGTACGGTTGTTAGAAACACTGGCGAATAGCATGAGTACGGCATTGCAGAATGCCCGCTTGTTGAAAGAAACGGAGCAACGTACATCAGAACTATCAGTAATTAACAGTGTGCAGGATGGATTGGTACGGGAAATGGATATGCAAGGCATTTATGAACTGGTAGGAGAAAAGTTGAGAGAGATATTTAATGCCCAGGTAATTGATATTGTAACCTACGATAGTAGTACAAACCTGATGGAAGACCATTATTCCTTTGAAAAAGGCGATAGAACGCTGGTAGGAAAATGGGAACCCAAAGGTTTTAGAAAACATGTAATAGAAACCGGTCAATTATTTGTAATCAATGAAGATCTTGAGAAAAAAAGTCTTGCATTCAATAGCCAGGTCATTCATGGTGAACTGCCAAAATCTGTAGTGTTTGTACCAATGATTACAGGTAACCAGGTAAAGGGAATGATCAGTTTACAAAACCTGGATCATGAAAATGCATTTCCTGAATCCAATGTTGGTCTGCTTACTACATTAGCCAACAGTATGAGTGTGGCATTGGAAAGTGCAAGACGTTTTGATGAAACGAATCGCTTATTAAAAGAAACAGAGCAACGAAATGCTGAACTCGCTGTCATCAATAGTGTGCAGGAAAGTTTAGTGGCACAAATGGATATTAAATCTATTTATGATTTGGTAGGAGAAAAAATCCGTGAAATATTTAATGCCCAGGTAATTGATATTGTAACTTATGATAAAAGCAAAAACCTTGTAGAAGATCAATATTCTTTTGAAAAAGGCGACAGAACATTGGTAAGTGCAAGAGAGCCGAAAGGTTTTAGAAAGCATGTAATTGAAACATCGGAATTATTACTGCATAATTCGAATGTAGAACAGGCAATGAGGGATTTTGGCAATGAAATACTGATTGGTGAAACACCAAAATCGCAGATTTATGTACCGATGATTGCCGGTGGCGAAGTAAAAGGAGTTATCAGTTTACAAAACCTGGATCATGAAAATGCTTTCACTAATTCAGATGTAAATCTTATTACCACCTTGGCCAATAGCATGAGTGTGGCATTGGAAAGTGCAAGATTATTTGATGAAACCACCCGCCTGCTGAATGAAACTGAACAACGAAATGCTGAACTGGCAGTCATCAATAGTGTGCAGGAAAGTTTAGTGGCGCAAATGGATATTAAATCCATTTATGAATTGGTAGGAGAAAAAATCCGTGAAATATTTAACGCACAGGTAATTGATATTGTTACCTATGATCCGAATAAAAACCTGATTGAGGATCAATACGCTTATGAAAAAGGCGACAGGACATTGTTAAGAGCTAGAGAACCAAAAGGTTTCAGGAAGCATGTTATTCAAACCGGCGAATTATTATTACATAACGAAAATGTAGAACAGGCAATAAGGGATTTTGGTAATGAAGTATTAATAGGTGAAACACCAAAATCGCAGATTTATGTGCCGATGATTGCCGGAGGAAAAGTAAAAGGAGTAATCAGTTTACAAAACCTGGATCATGAAAATGCTTTCACTAATTCCGATGTAAACCTTATTACCACCCTGGCAAATAGTATGAGTGTGGCTTTGGAAAGTGCAAGGCTTTTTGATGAAACCACCCGCCTGCTGAAAGAAACCGAACAACGTACCGCTGAACTTTCCGTAATTAATAGTGTGCAGGATGGCCTTGCCCGTGAACTGGATATTAAAGGTATTTATGATTTGGTAGGAGAAAAGATGAGAGAGATTTTTAATGCCCAGGTAATTGATATTGTAACGTATGATAAAAATACTAATCGTATAGAGGATTGCTATTCTTATGAAAAAGGGAACCGCACTCTATTAAGAGCAAGGGAACCAAAAGGTTTCAGAAAGCATGTTATTGAAACTGTAAAACCACTTGTTATCAATAAGGGACTTGATAAGCAAAGAGAAAAATATGGCCAGGAAGTCATCGTTGGAGAAGGAGCAAAATCAATTGTACTGGTACCCATGATTGCAGGTGGTGAAGTGACTGGCGTTATCAGTTTACAAAACCTTGACCAGGAAAGTGCTTTTTCTGATTCTGACATCAACCTCTTAACAACCCTTTCCAACAGTATGAGTGTGGCATTGGAAAGTGCAAGGTTGTTTGATGAAACCAATCGCCTGCTAAAAGAAACTGAACAACGTACAGCAGAGCTTGCAGTGATTAATAGTGTACAGGAAGGTTTGGCCAAAGAACTCGATATGCAGGCCATTTATGAAATGGTTGGAAACAAAATCCAGAAAGTGTTTAATGCACAGGCTGTACTTATCTGCACCTTTGATCATGAAAAGGGGTTAGAATATTTTAACTATCATATTGAAAAAGGAGAAATATCTTATCCTGAACCCCGTAAGTATGATAAACTAAGAAAGCACCTGATTGAAACACGGGAAAAAATTTACATAAATGATCATAATGAAACAACCGCTGCTAAATTTGACATGAAAGTGGTACCGGGTACAGAACTTCCCAAATCACTTTTATTTGTGCCTCTTGTTTCAGGTGATAAGGTAAAGAGTTATGTAAGTCTGCAGAATATTACCACAGCAAATGCATTTTCTGAAAGCGATATTCATTTACTGGAGACATTAGCAAATAGCATGAGTGTGGCATTAGAAAATGCCCGCCTCTTTGATGAAACCAACCGCCTGCTAAAAGAAACGGAGCAACGTACTGCGGAACTGGCCGTGATAAATAGTGTGCAGGACGGCCTGGCAAAAGAACTGGACATGCAGGGCATTTATGACCTGGTCGGTGACAGAGTTCAGGAACTGTTTAACGCCCAGGCTGTAATCATTGGCAATTTTGATCTCACAGATAAGATAGAACACTTCAATTATGTATTTGAAAACGGGGAGAAAGTCACCATCGATTCCCGGCCAATTAATAAATTGCGCCAGCTACTGATTGATAAAAAGCATACCATTTATATAGCAACAGAAGAACAGGCAAGTAAGGAGTATGGAGTAACCGCCATAGCTGCTACCGAAATGCCCAAGTCCCTGTTATTTGTGCCGCTTCTTTCGGGAAATACAATCAAAGGTTATGTTAGTCTTCAAAATATGGATTCAGAAAATGCATTTTCTGAATCCGATATCCGACTGCTGGAAACACTGGCCAATAGCATGAGTGTTGCGCTGGAAAATGCAAGATTGTTTGATGAAACCAACCGCCTGCTGAAAGAAACCGAACAGCGTACTGCAGAACTTGCAGTCATTAATAGTGTTCAGGAAGGGCTGGCAAAAGAACTGGATATGCAGGGTATTTATGATTTGGTGGGTGAAAAAATGAGAGAGATATTTAATGCCCAGATTTTTGATATATCGACATACGACAAAACTACCCATTTGATAGAAGATAGATACATCTATGAATATGGTGACGATACTTTATTGCCCCCAAGGCCATTGTTGGGTTTCAGAAAATGGGTTATTGAGAATAATAAATCATTGATGATCAATAATAATATCGAAAAGTATATGAGTGAGATGGGCAATGTGGTGATGGCCGGTGAGGCTACCAAATCTGTGGTGTTTGTTCCGATGATGGTTGGAGGTGAAGCAGCAGGGGTGATGAGTCTGCAGAGCAACAATGATAATTCATTCACCGATGCTGATGTAAGACTGTTGACTACCTTAGGTAATAGTATGAGTGTTGCATTGGAGAATGCCCGTCTCTTTGATGAAACCAACCGCCTGCTGAAAGAGACTGAACAACGCACTGCTGAACTTGCGGTTATTAATAGTGTGCAGGAAGGGCTGGCAAAAGAGCTAGATATGCAGGGTATTTATGACCTGGTGGGTGATCGTTTATGCGAATTGTTCCCTGATACACAGACATTGGTTATCCGGACATTTAATCATGAGTCTGAAATGGAAAATTTTCATTATGCCATTGAAAAAGGAGAACGTTTTCCAATTGACTCAAGACCATTTATCTGGGCCAGTAAACATTTGATAGTTGATCACAAGCCCATACACATCAATGAAAACTATTTGGAAACTTCAAAAAAATATGGCGGAACCGGTGTTACAAAAGGTCAACCGCCTAAGTCAGCAGTTTTTGTTCCAATGATTGTAGGTGATATTGTTAAAGGTTCCGTTAGTTTACAGAACGTAGACAAGGAAAATGCATTCACCGATTCTGACCTCAGGCTGTTAACTACAATTACTAATAGCATGAGTGTAGCACTCGAAAATGCAAGACTCTTTGATGAAACCAATCGCCTGTTGAAAGAAACCGAGCAACGTACCGGAGAATTGGCCGTCATCAACAGTGTACAGGAAGGGCTTGTCAGGGAAATGGATATCAATGCGATTTATGAACTGGTAGGTGAAAGACTCTGCAATCTCTTTAACACACAGACAGTATTAATCAGGACGTTTGAGCATGAAACACAAATGGAAGAATGGCGTTATGTAATTGAAAAAGGGGAAAGGCATTATAGCGACCCCCGGCCTTTAATCTGGGCCAATCGTCACCTTATTGAAAACCGTAAACCAATTATCATTAATGAAAATTACCTGGAAACTTCAAAAAAGTACGGGGGCTCAGGTGTTTCCAAGGGATTACCGCCCAAATCGGGAATTTTTGTACCTATGATAGTAGGCGATGTGGTAAAAGGTTCTGTTAGCCTTCAAAATGTAGAAAATGAAAATGCTTTCAGTGAATCAGATCTGCGGTTGCTGACCACCCTTACTAACAGCATGAGTGTTGCTCTCGAAAATGCCCGGCTATTTGACGAAACCACTCACCTGCTAAAAGAAACAGAACAACACAAGGCCGAATTGGCCGTCATCAATAGTGTACAGGAAGGGCTGGTGCGGGAAATGGATATGAAAGCGATTTATGACCTGGTGGGTAACCGTATATGCCAGCTTTTCGATACACAAACAGTGCTAATCAGGACGTTTGACCATAAAACAAAAACCGAGGAATGGCAATTTGTTATCGAAAAAGGTGAAAGATTTTATAGTAAACCCCGGCCATTCAATTGGGCTAACCAACTGCTAATAAAAACAAAACAGTCTTTATTTATCAATGAAAACTATGCAGAAATTGCTCAACAGCATGGAGGAGCAGGCGTAACAAAAGGATTACCACCCAAGTCGGCTGTATTTGTACCGATGGTCGTAGGTGACATTGTTCGTGGCTCCGTTAGCCTTCAGAATGTAGAAAAAGAAAATGCATTCAGCGAAGCCGACTTAAGACTATTGACCACCCTCACCAATAGCATGAGTGTAGCAATTGAAAATGCAAGGCTGTTTGATGAAACGACTCTTTTACTGGCAGAATCAAAACAAAGAGCTGCAGAGTTAAGCACCGTAAATAGCATTAGCAAAGGATTAGCTTCGCAATTAAATACCGATGATCTGATAAGTATGGTTGGCGACCAGTTAAAAGATTTGTTTAAAGCCAATATTGTTTACCTGGCTTTATTAGATAAAAAAACAAATATTATAAGCTTCCCTTATCAATACGGCGATAATATGGCACCACTGAAACTGGGGGAAGGGTTAACATCAAAAATTATAATGACCGGTGAACCTCTTCTTCTCAATAAAGATTTGCAGGAACAAAGAAAGCAGATGGGTGTTCAACTAATCGGGGTTGAGTCGGCCTCGTATCTCGGTGTTCCCATACCAGTCGGCGAAGAAAATATTGGTGTCCTCAGTGTGCAAAGTACCGAGCAGGAGAACAGGTTTAATGAAAGCGATATGCGGCTTTTATCCACTATCGCATCTTCAGTAGGTGTTGCATTAAACAATGCCACCCTTTTTGAAGATGTAAAACTGGCAAAAATGGAAGCAGAAACGGCTAGTAAGGCCGCTGAAAAAGCAAACGATGCCAAGAGTGCATTCCTTTCTACTGTAAGTCATGAATTAAGGACACCACTTACTTCCGTGCTGGGCTTTGCCAAAATCATCCGGAAAAGATTAGATGAGAAAATATTTCCCATTGTTGATAAATCTGATAAGAAAACTGAAAAGACCATCAGCCAGATCTCTGAAAACCTGCAGGTAGTTATATCAGAAGGAGAAAGGCTTACCCATCTTATTAATGATGTACTGGACCTGGCAAAAATTGAAGCCGGTAAAATGGAGTGGAACCAGGAAAATGTCTCCATGCCGGAAGTAGCTGAACGGGCCATTGCCGCCACCACTTCTTTATTCGATCAGAAAGCATTGAAGCTGATCAAACAAATTGATACCGACCTTCCGGAAATTACCGGCGATAAGGATAAACTGATACAGGTTATTATCAACCTTATTTCTAATTCAGTGAAGTTTACAGATAAAGGTTCCATTACTTGCCGGGTGTACCAGGAAAAAGATGAACTCATGGTCAGCATTACTGATACTGGTATTGGCATTGCTCCCGGAGACTATGGTGCTGTGTTCGAACAATTCAAACAGGTGGGTGGTGATACATTAACCGATAAACCAAAAGGAACAGGATTAGGCTTACCTATTTGTAAAGAAATTGTAGAACATCATGGCGGAAGGATATGGCTGGAAAGTGAAATTGGTAAAGGCAGCACCTTTTCATTCGCACTGCCAATCAATAAAACAACTGTTGCCGCCCGGCCTTTGCACCTCGATGATCTTGTAAAGCAATTAAAAGAACAAGTGGCCCATTCACAATTAAATATCATCGGACAGGCATCTAATATTCTGATTGTGGATGATGACGATTCTATCCGTTCTTTATTAAATCAGGAACTGGGAGATGCGGGCTATCATATTGAAGAAGCCAGCAATGGAAAAGAAGCATTGGAAAAAGTAAGGGCCAATCGTCCCGACCTCATCATCCTCGACATTATGATGCCGGAGATGAACGGGTTTGATGTAGCTGCAGTACTGAAAAATGATCCGCAAACAATGGATATACCTATCATTGTATTATCTGTGGTACAGGATAAAGCAAGAGGTTTCCGTATTGGTGTGGACCGGTATTTGACAAAACCAATTGATACCAATCTCCTGTTTAATGAGATTGGTAGTTTGCTGGAACAAGGTAAATCAAAAAAGAAAGTAATGATAGTGGACGAAGACTCCGGTGCTGTAAAAACATTAACGGATGTACTAACCACAAAAGGATACGAAGTAACAGAGTCACTAGAAAAAGAACTGGTAGAAAAAGCAATCGCCAATCAGCCGGACATCATTATCATTAACTCTGCACTGAGTGGGAAACATGATATTGTACAAACATTGCGTTTTGAAAAAGGATTGGAGAATGTTTTATTTGTTGTTTATCAGTGAGAAGAAAGTTGTGAGTTGTAAGCTGCGAGTTGAAAGCAGGAAAAACTTTCTTAATAAAGGGATATGACTCGTAACTCGAAACTCGAAGCTCAAAACTTTTAAAAAAATAGTTAACTAAAAAAATACCAATGGAACAAAAAATCTTAATCGTAGATGATGAAGCACATATCCGTATGCTGATCGGGCAAACACTGGAAGAACTGGAAGATGACGGTGTGGAATTTTTAACGGCAGAGAACGGAGAAATTGCGTTGGAAATTATTCAAAAAGAAAAACCGCAACTGGTATTTCTGGATGTGATGATGCCTAAAATGAATGGCATGGAAGTTTGCCGCCGGGTAAAAAAAGAATTGGGAATGGATAATGTGTTTATCGTATTACTTACGGCCAAAGGACAGGAAACAGACCGGCAAAAAGGTCTTGATGTTGGTGCCGATGTTTATATGACTAAACCTTTTGACCCCGAAGTGCTGCTGAATAAGGCACGGGAAGTGTTGGGCATTTCATAATCTTTTGTAATTTCAGAGCATTTAATAAAATAAAATGACTGCCGGTTTATAACAACCAAATTATTTAGAAATGAATACAAACAAACCACATAGACACATAGCACACAATAGAAAGTCATTCATAGCCTATCTATGTGAGACCTATGTACCTGTATTCCTATGTGGTAAAAAAAATTGTTATAAACAGACTATCAGCTAAATTAATAATCCGTATCAAATTCCAACACCTCAAACTGGCATGGCGCAACCTACATTAAAATCATTACTCGGTAAAAGAAGTGAAACAACTGCCTGGCTGCAGCAATGGACAGCAGTAACAAAATCAGACATCCTTGTTGAAGATGCGCTGCACACTGTTTTATTCGGAACAGCACTAACCAATGAACAGCCATCTTACCCGGTAACATTGGATGGTGAAATTTCAGGTTATGTAAAAGGAGATGAGAATGCTGCCATCATGGCCAGCCTCTTATCATTGATGCTGCAAAAAGAAGCCGAGAAAAAAAAGCTGGGAACAGAAGTATTGAGTTTATACCAGGAATTAAACGTTATCTACAATTTTTCTGAAAAATTAACTGAGACCATTGACCCGGATGTAATAGCCCAATTAACCTTAGAGCAGGCCATGCATTCTATCCCTTCACATAGCGGAGTAATTGTATTGTGGGATGAAGAGACCAGGCAATTAACAATACCTGCTGCTGCAGGAGAACCACTTTTTAATAAAGAACGTCTTGGTACCAACAGCGGTATTCTTCTCAAAATTGGATTGAGTGGCCAGTCTGAAATTATGAGTGATCTGTCTGTATTGAAAGAAAAAGCTATTATTGATGCCGAAGTACAATCAGTTATCTATGCCGCCATGAAAGTGAAGCACCGGATTCTGGGTGCTATTATTTTAGCCGGTAAAAATGGGGAGCAATATTCTGCAGGCCATCTCAAGTTGCTTGTTACACTGGCATTGCAATCTGCAACCGCTATTGAAAGTGCCATGCTCTATGAAAAAAATATACGGGAAGTACGGGAAAGAGAAGAAGCTATTCTTCGCATTCATGAAGTAACCAAAAAATTTGTGCCGAATGAGTTTATCCGTTTATTAGGGAAAGAAACATTAACCGATGTAAAGTTGGGTGACCAGGCGGAAAAGATAGTAACCGTGTTATTTACTGATATACGGGATTTCACTTCGCTATCAGAAAAAATGACACCCGATGAAAATTTCCGGTTTGTGTCTTCCTTTAATGAAAGGCTGGGACCAGTTATCCGTTCACATCATGGATTCATCAATCAGTATCTCGGCGATTCTATCATGGCCATATTTCCCCGCCACCCCGATGATGCACTGAACGCCGCAGTAGGAATGCAAAAAGCCGTGCATGAATTAAATGTGGAACGACAATTACAAGGACTGCCAATAATAAGAGCCGGCATAGGTATGCACACAGGCCCGTTGATTATGGGAATTACCGGTGATGAAAACCGGTTGGATGCCGCTACTATTTCTGATACAGTAAACACAGCCGCACGGATTGAAAGCCTTACCAAATACTACCGGTCGCCTTTACTATTAAGTAGTGAAACACTCCGCCAGGTAAGTGACCACAGCCCCTATCATATAAGACATTTAGGTAAAGTGCAATTGAAAGGCAAACACAATCTCCTCAGTATTGTAGAATGTATAAATGGCTACCCTGCTGAAGACCTCGAAAAGAAAATAAAAACACTCTCCCATTTTAGCGAGGCCATGAATTACTATCTCAATCAGCGTTTCGAAAATGCGCTACAATTATTCCAACATATTATTGCAGCAGATCCGAATGATCTCACCGCTATCTTTTTTATGGAAAATGCTTCAAAGTATCATAGAAATGGGGTTCCTGAAAACTGGACCGGTGCAGAAGAGATGCTAAATAAATGATAGCATGTACTACCAGATAATACTTAATGCTTGTGCCGTCTTTGGAGTATGCCCCCGGATGCTTCTTTAATGGTGCTGGCAAAAACAAATGCCTTCGGGTCCACATCATACACGAGGTTTTTAAGCTTTCTTATTTCAAGCCGGCTAATAACAGTGAATATAATATCACAATCCGTACTTACTTCAAAATTGCCGGGTAAAAAACCCCGCTGGCCTTTATACACGGTGATGCCCCGTCCTAATTTATTCACCAGCTCGTATTTAATCGTTTCACTTTCTGCCGAGATGATGGTAACACCTGTATGAGCCTGCAACCCTTCTACTACATAATCAATACTGCGGGTGGCGGCGAAATAAGTGAGTATTGAATACAAGGCATTCTCCACACCAACCTTGATAGCAGCAATAGAGAAGATTAGGATATTAATCCCCAGTATTATCTCTGTAATAGTAAAGGAAGTTTTCTTTAATGTATATAAGGCAAGTACTTCTATTCCATCCAGTGCCGCACCGGCTCTCATTACTAATCCAATTCCGATTCCTAAAAAAACGCCGCCGAAAATGGCAATCAGCAATTTATCTGATGTTACAGCATAATTGGGAATCAGCACCAGGCAAACGCCCAGCAATATTACACTGATAAAAGTTTTGATGGCGAAGCTTTTGCCAACCGAAAAATAACTGATAATAACTAATGGCAGGTTAAATAATACGATGATAATGCCAAGGTTAAAGTGATAAACCTCATGTGTAAGCAACGATATACCAGTAACTCCCCCATCAAAAAAATGATTAGGTACTAAAAAGTTTTTTAATGCGAAACTGGCAATAACAACACCCACCAGAATAAAAAAAGTATCTTGTACATTCTCTGAGAAGCTTGGCTTATGTATATGGGAATGGGCTGCCTTTAAAGTTGCTTTAATTTCCTGTAAGGTGATTTGTTTTTGAGAATCACCATCCCGTTTAGCGGTTTGGGTAAAATAAGTATGGGTAGATAAAAAATCTGCCTGCTTTTTCAGCCATTCAGTTCTTGTTTTTACAAACCCGGTTTTCTTAAACTCAGCGAATATTTTTTCGGCAGTAACCGCATACTTTTCAGTGCTGAGATAGAACAAATCTGCATCGCAGAGATATTTTCCTAATTCAGTCGAAGGTGTTTGTGGCAATTTTGTAGCCATTATCATTTGGCAAATCGCTTCTACCTGTTCGGGATTGTAATCATACCCAGGCAGAAATTTTTTGGCCAGTTTGCAGGAAATTTCTTCATGCTTATTGTGATTCTCCAAAAAACCTGCATCATGAAATAAGGCGGCTGTTCTTAGTAACAGCAGTTCTTCACCAGCTATCCTTTCCTCTTTTGCAAGGTATTCGGCTGATGCTATTACATTTTTGGTGTGCTCTGCATTATGATAGGTAAGCCAGGAAGGTAATTCCTTCTCCAATTTATTTATCAGGAACGAATAAGCCTTTTCGTATTGCATTACCAGAAATAATTAGTAAAATTAATCCATCACTTCAAAAGTCATCATCGGGTTTGCTTTATTTTTTAAACTCACTTCCCCCACTTTACGGCAACTAAATGATTGCTTCACTTTTTCGTAAGACGTTTCATTAATTATAATCTGGCCGGGGCCGGCAGCAGACTGTAACCGTTGTGCAACATTGACCTCATCGCCAATCACCGTATAATCCAGCCGGCGCAGTTCAGCTGAGCCGATATTACCGGAAATCATTTCACCACTGTTTATGCCAATGGAAACTTTCGGTGAAAAGAATATATCTCCCGACTCGTTCGGCAGTTGTTCTATCATTTTTCGTACAGCAAGGCAAGCATCAATAGCCCTGTCCAAATGATAATCGTCCCGGAAAACAGCCATTACTGCATCGCCAATAAATTTATCAACATAGCCACCCTGGGCAATAATCTCTTTCACTATCACATCAAAATATTTGTTCAATAATTTCACTACTGTATCCGGTGTTTCATTCTCGCTGATAACAGTAAAGCTGCAAATATCAATAAATGCTACGGTAGCTACTACTGTTTCATTCGCCATGATAGATGCTTCATACTCCCGGCCACCCATGAAATTCAAGACATTTTCGTCCACATACATTTTCAGGATATTATTTTCTTTGATGGCTTTCATGGTTTCCCGCAATTGCAGTACATGCTTCAGCGTTTTTTCCATGGTCCGTTCCAGGTCTTCAAAATTTACCGGTTTGGTAATAAAATCAAAAGCCCCCCGGTTCATCGCAACACGGATATTGTCCATATCGCCATAGGCAGATACCATCACCATTTTAGTAAGAGGATTTGTTTCGCCAAGCCTTGTCAGCAATGTCAATCCATCCATTTCAGGCATATTGATATCACTGAGTACAATATCAATATCCGGGTGCAACTGCATTTTATCCAATGCATCATTACCATTCACCGCAAATATAAATTCATATTGCTGCTCCCTTATTTTTTGTCTGAATTTTTGTTTAATCAGCACTTCCAGATCTGCCTCGTCATCGGCTACTAAAATTTTTGTCATAATAACTTTCCTTTTAGCTTCTCTTTTAATGAAATAAAATCAACGGGTTTGGTTAAAAAATCATCCGCCCCAAGTTTCATAGCTTCGCTGTAGTTTTCAGCATCTCCATATGCTGTAATCATCATAACTATCGGTGGGGGCTTTCCATATTTTTCTTTGATATGTTGCAATAGTTCCAGGCCACTCATACCAGGCATATTGATATCAGAAAGAATAAGTACTGCTTCATGTTCATTCGCAGCCATGTATTCGAGTGCCTCTTCCCCTGAAAATGCAAAACAAAGTTCCACTTCACCCGATTTTACTTCTTTTCTGAACCGTTGTTCAAAAAGAACTTTGACATCTTTTTCATCGTCTACTACTAATACTTTCATCGCATTTATTTTTTTGATTAACCCGAAGGCCTGTTTATTTTAAACCCTGAATTTATGATTTATAATGGTAAAATAATGGTGAATTCTGCAAATTCACCTTCCTTAGTTTCTGCTTTCAGTTCGCCACCATGGCCTTTGGTAATAATATCATAGCTGATACTCAAGCCCAGTCCGGTTCCCTGTCCGGTGGGCTTGGTAGTATAGAAAGGTTGGAATACTTTATCCATCACCTTTTGCGGGATACCCATGCCGTTATCCCTTATTCTTATTTCTACCTTATTGCCTGCTTTTTTTGTGCTGGCTGAAACTGTAGGTTCATAGCCAACTATATTCTGTTTCATTTTTTCCGCTACTGAATAAAAAGCATTGGTAAATAAATTCAATATCACTCTGCCAACATCCTGCGGAATAACATTTATTGCTGAAAGGCTTTCATCATAATCGGTTTTTAAAGTAGCATTAAAGGATTTATCCTTTGCCCGTAAACCATGATAGCTCAACCGTAAGTATTCATCGGCTAAAACATTTATATCGGTTGGTTCTTTTACACCGGTGCTGCTGCGGCTATGCTGCAACATTCCTTTTACAATGGCATCGGCTCTTTTGCCGTGATGGTTTATTTTTTGTTCGTTGTCTTTTATATCATTTGAAATTGCTATTGCTTCATCTGTTTTTCCAGATTTTAAGTCTTGTTGCATTTCATCAATCAACTCCGTGTTTACTTCTGAAAAATTATTAACGAAGTTCAACGGGTTTTGAATTTCATGGGCAATGCCTGCTGTGAGTTCGCCAAGACTCGCCATTTTTTCTGATTGGATAAGTTGAGTTTGGGTAGCTTTGAGATCTTGTAGTGTTTTGTTTAATTCAGCTGTCCTGTCATGTACCTGTCTTTCAAGTTCATTATTCTTTATGATAGTTTTTGCATTGGTCATATAATCACCATCTTGTAATCTGTAGTCGGGAGAAGACCCATGAACAAGTGCAATCAACCATTTATTATTTTCATATTTTAGTATGGTAGTATTTCTAACTCTCTCTCTCAGTTTTTCGTCATTAATTTTCTGGGTCCATACTACCTCACATTCTACCCAGGCCGTATTTTCAAAAACAGTGAGATGGGTCCATAAAAAATCCAGTTCAAACAAATCGGGAAATTGCTCAACCCCTTTTTGGTTTATTAACTTATAAGCGGCTTTATTTTCCGCTCTTTCATTCAAACCAGTTCCAATAAATGTAATATCATCGGCACAAAAGCTAAACCGCAACTCAGTATCCCGGTTTGCCAAGGCCTCCCAAAAGGATGTATGGACAGCCATTATTTGTTTTTCCTTGTCAGAATAGTCATTCATTAATCTATTAATTAGCTGTTATAGAATGTAATAATAAAGGGCCTATTCAGCCTCCTTTGCTTTCGCTAACATTCAGATAGCCAAGCTTCACTAAGCTTATGCGGGCAAAGTAATAGTAAACTCCGAACCTATATTTTCTTCCGTTTTTACCTCTACTGTACCTCCATGCCCCTTGGTAATAATATCATAGCTTAAAGATAGCCCTAATCCTGTTCCCTGCCCGGTGGGTTTGGTAGTAAAGAAGGGTTGAAATATTTTATCCAATATTTTTTGTGGAATACCATTGCCATTGTCGCTTACTCTTATCTCGGCCCCCCTGCCTCCGCCAGTTGGCGGATTCTGGGCCGTTTTAATTGTAACAGTCGGCTCATAACCCGGAATATTTTGCTTCTGCTTTTCATTCACAGCA
>Ga0209591_10002010_pt1 | contig 24698 bp, 21 predicted proteins | sample MAT01_FD_187207 | JGI IMG/M metagenome (GOLD analysis project Ga0209591, IMG submission 187207) | Freshwater microbial communities from Lake Fryxell liftoff mats and glacier meltwater in Antarctica - MAT-01 (SPAdes) (version 2) | ecosystem: Environmental > Aquatic > Freshwater > Ice > Liftoff... | reverse complement strand
AGGTGTCTATCGGGTAGCCCTGACCCCGCCTGCGGCGCGGCCGAGCGCCATCGCGTGATACGCTGGTGGGCATGGGCGAACCGACCGACCTCGACACGGCGTGCGCTGCAGCGAAGGCGGCCCTGCGAGGTGCTGAGGCGCTGGTAATCGGCGCTGGCGCCGGCATGGGCGTCGACTCGGGTCTGCCCGATTTCCGCGGCAACGAGGGCTTCTGGCAGGCCTACCCGCCGTTCGCGAAGCTCGGGCTCGGGTTCACGAGCCTCGCTAACCCGCGTTGGTTCCGCGACGACCCGGCGCTCGCATGGGGCTTCTACGGCCACCGCCTGGAACTCTATCGGCGGACCGTTCCGCACGCAGGCTTCACGCTCTTGCGCGACTTCGGCGCGACGCTCGCGCATAGCACGTTCGTGTTCACCTCGAATGTCGATGGGCAGTTCGGCAAGGCCGGCTTTGCGGACGACAATATCTGCGAGGCGCATGGCTCGATCCATTATCTCCAGTGCGTCGCCGAGTGCGAGCACGGAGCGCCGATCTGGTCGTGCCTTGACAAGGTCACGGTCGACCCGGAGACGATGCGCGCCGCGCCGCCCTGGCCACGCTGTCCCGCCTGTGGTGAAGTCGCGCGGCCCAACATCCTGATGTTCAGCGACGGGTCCTGGCGCGATGAGCGTACCGTCCGGCAGCAAGCACAGCTCGCGCACTGGCTCGAAGACCTGGGCCGTAAGCGACTCGTGGTGATCGAGCTCGGCGCGGGTCACGCGGTGCCGACCGTGCGCCGCTTCTCGGAGCGACTGGCGCGGTCCACGACGACCACACTCGTGCGCATCAACCCGCGCGAACCCGAGGGACCGGGTGCAACCATCGCGCTGCCGCTCGGCGCGTTGGCGGCATTGCAGCGGATCGTTCCGAGCCTCGATTAGAAATCTCAGCCGAGGGAACGGCCCGTTCGGCGCGCGATCCGCTCGCGCACGTCGGGCCCGAGCTTGGCCTCGTTGGCGGCGTGGCGCGCCTCGTCGTGGCGACCCAACATGGCAAGTGCCAGCACGCGCAACTCGTCGATCGCCGGGGACGCGTTGGCGGCCTTGGCCCAGTCGAGCGCTTCGGTCCAGTCCTCGAGCGCGACGCTCGTCACGGCGAGGAGCTCGAGCGCACGCTGGAGCTGGTCTGGCCCGACGTTGCGCTCGGCCCGCGCTTGATAAGCAAGCCGCCGCGCCTCGGCCGGGTCCCGGACTGCCAACGCCTTCATCGCGTCGCCGAGCAACTGATCGACCAGCTCGCTGCGCGCCCTCATTTCGATCGGGGACCCCTGTCCGAGGAAGCGGATGTTCTGGAATCCCAGCATTGCGGCCAGGATCCCGAGCAGCAGACTCTTGTCGAGCACGGCCACCAGGACGCCGATCGCGGCGATGGCGATCGCCACGATGTGCACGATGCGTTCAGCCTTCTTCGCTGGCTTGATGACCCGCAAGAGGCCGAGTCGGAACAGCTGCCCGCCGTCGAGCGGGAACAACGGCAGGAGGTTCACGAGGCTCCACCAGAAGTTGATGAACCACATGCTCTCGAAGAAGAAGAAGAGGAACGGGTTCGACCGGATGGTAGTGAACAGGCCCCACTGCAGGAGGCCGATGACGCCCGCCAGTGCGAGGCCGGCGAGCGGGCCCGAGATGATGATGAGCGCATCGTCGCGGTCGCTCTTGGCGCGCTGGTGGGCACACAGACCGCCCCAGCCGTGCAGATAGACCTCGGGTGAGAGCCGGAAGCGACGCGCGACGAGCGCGTGCCCGAACTCGTGCACGAGAAACGAGACGGTGACCGCAATGAGCCAGCCGCTGATCGCGGGCAGGCCACCGCTGCGTAGTGAGTACGCGTAGTACCCGATCAACAACAGGAAGCCGAGCGTCGCCCGAACAGGGATCCCAGCCAACGTGAAGAGCTTGAACGCATCCATACCCGAGCCCTTGGCACGAGGCAGTGGACGCTGGCAAGTCGCGAGACGGGCGACGACGTTGCGAGCACGAGACGGCGCCGCGCGAGGGCCGACGTCTGCACCGGTTCGGACGATCTGGCAAGCGCGCGGCGGGCGCGGGTGAGCTTTCGTAGCCCGTTCAGCGATGGTAGGTTGCCGCGCGTAAGTGTCAGAGAAGCCTCCCGACATCGGTCCTACCGCCGCCGGCCCGTTGCAAGGTGCGGCCAGCGCTGCGGGCATCGTGCGTGCGCGCAGCCGTCACCAGCGACACATCGCGACGACGCAACGGCTGCATGCGCTGCGCGCGACGGTCCACGACGAAGCGACGCTGCTCGGGCGGACCTGCGACATCTTGTGTGACGCCTTCACGGCGCGGGCCACGTGCATCGCGCGCCGCACGCGTAGCGTTGACGGTGAGGCTTCGCTCGAACGGCGCGCCTGCAGTCGCCGCGATGTGCTCACCCCGTGCGCCGCGGGCACGGGCAGCGACCCATGCAGGGCCCTCATGCAGGTCGGTGGTGCAACGATCGGTGAGGCGCGGCTTCAGTTCGAGCCCGGGCGCGCGGACGCGGGTGGTAGCGAATCGGGTGCGGCGAGCCTCGTGCTCGAGCTCCAGCTGTCCGACGGCGAGGTCCTGGCGATCGCCTTGCAACATCCGTTCGATGCGCTCGGGCGCGATCTCGCGAGCGATGACCTGCGCGAGGATCTCTCCCACCTCGAGGAGATCGGTCGTGTGCTGGTGGACGTCCTCAATGCCGAGCGCACGCTGGCGCGCCTCAAGCTGCGTGAGGCGGAGCTCAACTCGATGCTCGGCGCGATCCCCGACATCCTGACGATCGTCGATGCGGATGGCATCGTCGTCGAGTTCCACAACGGAGATAATCGATTATCGCTCGACCCGAGCCACTTCCTCGGACGCCACGTGGCGGAGCTATTGCCGCCCGACGTGTGGCGCGCAGCCGCGCCGATCCTGCAGCGGGCGCTGCTGACGGGTCGCATGCAGGAGTACCGCTATTCGCTCGAGAGCGAAGGGCGCACCGTGCATCTGGTGTCGCGTGGCCAGGCGTTCGGTGAACCGGCGCGCGTCCTGTGGCACACCCGCGACGTGACCGACGAGCGTCGGCTGCAGGAGCGACTCCTGTCGATCCAGCGCTTCGAAGGCATTGCTCTGTTGGCGAGCGCGCTCGCCCATGACTTCTCGAACCTGCTCACGGGGATCCTCGGCAACGCCGAGTTCGCGCGCATCGAGATGGGTCCTGCGAGCCCCGCGGCCGATGCGTTGGGGGACGTAATCTCGGCGGCGCGACGGGCTTCCGACCTGTGCCAACAGCTCCTCGGGGTGAGTGGTAAGCGTCGATTTTCGCTAGGCTTCGTGAACCTCTCGCAGTTGTGCGAAGGCATGCTCGTCATCTTGCGCACATCGATTGGACGGCGGGTTACGGTGGTGCGGGACCTGACGCACCCTGACCTGATGCCGGTGCTGATCGGCGACGCGATCCAGCTTCGTCAGATCGTGCTGAACCTGCTCTCGAACGCGTCGGACGCGATCGGCGACGAAGGGGGCATCATCACCGTGCGCACCGGGGTGCAGGGTGAGGACCACGGTGGTGAGGGCCAGTGGGCCTACCTCGAGGTCGAGGACAGCGGTCGCGGCATGGACGAGGTGGTGCGGCGGCGGCTGCTCGAGCCGTTCTTCGCGCTGCCGATCGAAGCGCGCGAACTCGGCCTGGCAGCCACGTTCGGGATCGTGCGTGGCCACGGCGGCACGGTCGAAGTCGGCACGGCGGAGTCGGGTGGCACGCGCGTGAGAGTCCTCCTGCCGCTCGAGAGGGACGCCGAGGTCGGGGGCGCGAGCACTTTGGAGGCAGGCGCTCCGGCAACGAGCCCCACGTCCTTCGAGACGCCGAGCGCGGCCCAGCGAGGCGGGCTCGTGTTGGTCGTGACGGCGGACCCGGCGCTGGTCCTGGCGGCGCGGCGCGCGCTCGAGCAGGTCGGGCATCGCGTCCAGCACATCGGCAGCGGAGAGGAGGCACTCATCGCCTTGCGCGCGATCGCGGGGCTGTTGCGGGGGCTCATCATCGACGTCGAGACGACCGGTCCGGGCGGTGCAGCGTTGGTCGAGCAGTTGACCGCATTGGCGCCGCAGATCCCGAGGATCATCCTTGGTGGCGACGCGCCGACGGACGAGGTGCAGCCAGCGGGCCGGCCGCTGACCGTCGAGATGCTGGGTCGGGCCTTGGCGCGGCTCGTCGCGCAGTTGTAGCGGTGGACCCTGCCTGGGCCGTATTGGTGGTGGTGGTGGCGCTCGGGCTGTGGGGGGCGACGCGCGGGCGACGTGGGCCGCGGCGCGACGACGAGGTGCTTGGTGCGCTGGGGTTCGTGCGCGAAGGGGCGAACGACCTGAACGCGATGACGATGCAGCGCGGTGGGCGGGTGTTGTGCATGCGGCGCCACGCCGGCTCCGAGCAGCAGCGGGTGACGGTGCCGCTCGTACCGGCGCCGCTCGCGTATGAGGTGCTCGCGCGCGCGCTCGGGCGTGGTGAGATCCTGGCGGCGCTGCATGCACTCGCGGCACGGGCCGACGACGACGAGCTCGCCGCGGCGATCCCGCCGGGCCTGAGCGCGAAGGGACTGCGCCGCCACATCGATCGGGTGGTCGCGTTGGCGAACGCGCTGGAAGCGATGCCGCTGGCGGAGGGCATGGCGCGTTGGTTCGTCGAAGTGGCGGCCGCCGATCGCGCGGACGCGCTGCAGAAGCTCGTCGACGCCTTCCCGGAGGCGCCCGAGACGTTGGCGGCGTGTCGGCTCGAGCGCGACCAGCAACGGGACGCACGTGCGGCGGCGCTGGCTCGGAGGCATCTCGAGCGGCAGCCCGCGACGATCGCTGGACGCGCCCCCAAGGGCGACATATGACCGCTGCTTCGCCCGTCGAGTAAGGGTTTGACACCGAGTATGAGCCGCTTTGGAGCGCGACGTTTGCAGGGCCGCGCGGCAACCGACGGGTTGGGCCGCTGGGTGCGAACTGCGGCCGCTGCTGCCTCCGCCGCGATGGTCGCGTGCGTGCTGATGCTCGGATGTCGAGGCGGCGAACCGACCGCGACCCCACGCTCGGTCGCCGAGACGGTCGTGGCGGCCCTCGACAGGGGCGACAGGCAGCGCTTCGTGGCGGTGCTGCCGACCGAGGACAAGCTCGGCGAGTTCTTCGACTGCGGGCGTGTCGACACCTTGCGGGCTGGGCTGCGACGACGGCTCGACGATGTGCCGGCGGAGTTCGAAGCGCGCAAGAAGGCGAACTTCCGTGTGCGCCTCGTCGCGTTCGACGGGCCCGGCAGCGAAAGCGAAGAGCTCGTGCCGGGCGACGTGTTCCATGGCTGCAGCGCGCGCGCATCGGTCGCGGTGCACCGGTCGCGCGTGACACTATCGCGTACCCGCGGGGGTCGCCTCGAAGAGACCCAGGAGACCTGGACGTTCCTCCAGTTCGAGCCCGAGGGACCATGGTTCTACGGGAAGTATTGAGCAGCGTGACGCTGCCGGCAGGCTTTGCGCTGTACGCGTTCGAGGCGCTGGATGGGCGCCTCATGTATGCCATCCTGGCGCTGCGTCAACGCGTGTTCGTGGTCGAGCAGCAGTGCGTCTTCCAGGATGCCGATGGGCGTGACGCGCGCGCGCTGCACCTCGTGCACATGCCGCCGGGCGCCAGTGAGCCCGACGCCTACCTGCGCCTGTTCCTGCCCAGCGGCGAGGGCTCGCAGGTCGTCATCGGGCGCGTCCTGAGCGCCCCCGAGGCGCGCGGCACCGGCCTGGGTCATCGACTGTTCGAGGCCGCGCTGACGGTCGCCGCGACCCTCGCGCCAGGCGTCGACGTGCACATCGCGGCGCAGGCCTACCTCGAGGCCTGGTACGGCAAGCATGGCTTCGTGACCATCAGCGCACCCTACCTCGACGACAACATCCCGCACGTCGACATGGTGCGGTACGCTCGCGCGGCAGTCTAACTGCGCTTCTTCTTACGCGGGATGAGCCCCGCCAGGAGCTTTGGCTGCTTGCTGAGGCCGAGCAGGGCGCCAACGCGGATGGTCGGCTCGAGCTCCCACGGGAGCGCGCGGCACCCGCCATGGATCGTCTGGGCGGTGAGCCTGCGCGCCCGCTCGACCAGGGGTTCGGACGAACGCTCGGCAGCGCCAGGCGCGTCCGCGTGCAAGACGTCGTGCAGCGCCAGGAGGCCCGAGAGGAGCCGTGTCGTCGCGGGCTCGTAGATCTCGATCCCGAAGCGCGGCGCGCCGAGGAACGCAGCCTGGAAAAGCGGATGCAGCAGCGAGCGGGTCGCGGTGATGCCAGCGACGTTGGCCGAGACCGACACCGCCACGCCCCCGATGCCATCGGCCAGCAGCGCCTCGGCCGCCATCATCTTCGCGAGGTACTGCGCCGCCTGATAGGCCGCACCCTGGAGCGACACGATCGACCGCGACACGGTCGTCGCACCGAGCGTCTCGTGGGCACGCGGGCTCAAGACGCCCGTACGCTCGAGGGTTTTCTTCCAGACCTGTGCCGACGCGCGACGCGTGCGCGCGGCCTCGCCATCCTCGGGCTGCACCTCACCCGGCGTCGTCGGCGACACGAGCAGCGCTACCGAGCGCGCGACCCGCGCCGGCAAGCTGCGCGCGATCGCGTCCATCAGCGCGGCCAGGCGCAGCTCGCGCCCCTTGCCCGGCGCATACGCATACAGGCCGAGATGCACGCCACTGCCGGACGTCGCCGCGAAGTCGATGATCGCCTGCCGAGCGCGCGCGGGTTCGGCCAGAAGATCGGTCGCGCCCGTTCCCGGCAGGATGTGCAGACGCCCCGGAAAGTCGCCAGCCAGGAGCCGCTCAGGCGGGGCGGCGCGGTCGATCCACAGGACGTCCGCGCCGGACGCGAGCAGCAACTCAGTCGGCGCCAGCTCGGCCCCGGCACCGAGCAACGCGAAGCGCTCACCACGCAGATCGAGGCCTGCGCCGGTCGCGCCATTCTCACCGTGGTGGACGAGGCGACGCACCATCCAATCGAGCCCGAGCTTCGCCGCGTCGGTCAGGAGGTGCTGCTCACGCATCGCCGCCACCAATGACGCGATCCCGGCTGGACCCGTGTGACGCTCGCGACGCCAGGGGATCTCGGCCTGCCAGCGCGGCTCCCCGTGCCCCCCGACGATGCGTGCCGGCACCGGCGCGTGCGGCGCGACGAGGTGGTCGGCCAGCAATACGAGTGTGTCGCCAGCGCGGTAGAAGAGGCGGTCATGCAGCGCGCGAACCAGCGTGCGCGCGATCTCGACGCGCTCGGGAGCAGCGGCGCGATGCAGCTCGAAGCGGGTCACCACCTCGGGAAACGTGCGCTTGAAGGTGGCTGTGTCAGCGGGCAGGCGAACCGCGCCGAGCACCGACGGGAAGCGGCGCGCCGCCTCGGCGAGAGCTTCGAGGAAGACCATCGACCCGGAGGTTCCCGGCGCGAGCACGACGCCGTCGGAGACGATGTCGGAGCGACCTGTTTGACCGCGACGGCCGGATTCTGGCTTGTCGGAACGCAAGCGCGAACGAGCAAATGGCAGCTTCATGGCTCCCTCGACACGCCACAGCGGGGATGCGGCGAGGGGTCGGTCTACGATGCGCCCGGCCCAGGTGCAAGCAGGACTTCGTGGTTCAAATCAGCGTCGCGCCGTGGCGGTCGACCGCCGATACGATGGCGCGGGCGCCGATCTGGCGCCGCTCGAACGCTTCGACCATCGCGTCGGCCACCGCCAACGCGTCATCGCGATCGCCGCAGAGCGCGAACATCGCGGGCCCCGAGCCACTGATGCCGGCGCCGAGCGCGTGGGCTTTCAGCGCCGCCTCGAGCGCGTCGTCGTAGCCCGGGATGAGGCGCTTGCGATAAGGCGTCGCGAGCCGGTCATCGAGGCACTTGCCGAGCAGCGCGAGATCGCCCGTCGCGAGCGCCTTGACGAGCCCGGCCATCATGCCGAGGTTGCGCACGGCATCCGCCATCGGTACGTGTTTTGGCAGCACCGCGCGCGCATCCGCCGTGCGCACCTCGAAGTCCGGCTTCACGCACACGACCATCAGGCCACGCGGCACCGGCAGCGTCACGACATCGACCTGCTCGCCGTCGCCGTGCAGGCACGCGATGATGCCGCCGAACAGTGCAGGCGCGACGTTGTCGGGATGGGGCGTGCCGGTCGCGAGCCGCTCGCCTTCGCGCACGGCCGAGAACAACATCTCTTTGGGGAGGTCCGAGTCGATGCAGGCGGCGATCGCCACCGCCGCGGCGACTGCCGAGGCCGCCGAGCTCCCGAGGCCCGAGCCGAGCGGCAGCCCCTTGTCGAGCCACAGGCGCGCCCCGGCACCCGGCGCAAACGTATCGAGCACCGCCTTGACCGCGACGCCCGCGCAGTTCTCGAGCGCCCTGCCCGACAGCTTGGCGACCACGTCCATCGGCCCCGTCACCTCGACGAGCTCTATCTCGCCGGTCGCTGTGAGCTCGGCTGTCACGGTGTCGCGTGGACCTTCGAGACACAGGCCGAGCACGTCGAAGCCCGGCCCTAGATTCGCCACCGTGGCCGCAGCCACTGCTGTCTTGCGCGTCATGTCGCACCTCCTCGATGACCCGGACACAGGGTGGCGTGACGGTAACACAAACTCTCGCCGCGCGCGGCCACCTGGAAACCGTGCCCGATGTCCGTTGACACCAGCGGAGGCGCGTCGATATATGGCGCGCCGGTCGAGCGCCCGCCCGTGCGGCGAACCCGCCCTTCGAGGAGTCCCGTGTCCAACCCGAACAACCAGCCGATGGGCCAGCCGTTGGCCTCGATCATCATCCCGGTCTACAACGAGGAGGGTCTGCTCCAGACCGCCGTGCACGACCTCATCGTGCGCCTCGCGGAAGAGCTGCCGGCGGTGACTTATGAGATCATCGTCACCGAGAACGGGTCCTCCGACAAGACCCTCGAGCACGCCTACGAGCTCGAGCGCAAGCACCCGCAGGTGCGCGTGCTGCACAGCCCGGAGCCGAACTACGGCAAGGCGCTGCGCCGCGGCATCCTCGAGGCGCGCGGCACCTTCGTCCTGTGCGACGAGATCGACCTCTGCGACGTGGGCTTTCACGCGCGTGCCCTGAACCTGCTCGAGGCCGACCAGTGCGACATGGTCATCGGCAGCAAGGCGCACAAGGACGCGCAGGACCAGCGCCCGGCCTTCCGCAAGCTCGGCACGGCCGTCATCAACGGCATGTTCCGGGTGCTGCTCGACTTCAAGGGCACCGACACGCACGGTCTCAAGGCGTTCCATCGCGAGCACCTGTTGCCGGTCGTGTCGCGCTGCATCGAGGACAAGGACCTGTTCGCGAGCGAGCTCGTCATCCGCGCCGAGCGCGACGCGTTCCGCATCGTGGAGATCCCTATCACCGTCGCCGAGAAGCGCCCACCCAGCATCAACCTGATGAAGCGTGTGCCGCGCGTCCTGCGCGGTCTTGCCAAGCTGACCTGGGCCATTCGGGTACGTGGCCGTTAGAACCGCGAGCGGCTACTGACCAGCATTGGCTTTGACGTCCCTCAGAACTGACAGGCGACGCCCACACGTGCTGTCACTTGACACCCTGGTCGGCGCACCGCCCCGACCGCGAGGCGCCACCCCTTGTGCAGTGGACTCGAGGGTCGGTTCGGCTGGGAGCCGCGCCCAAATCTCTATCCATTGAACTCGAAGATCGTCGTGACGCGGAAGGTCGGCGGCGATGATCTGGTCAGCGATCTCCTCGCTCCAGGGGACACGGCCTCTGTCTGGGTCCCAGGCAGCGGCGGAGATCGACCAGAACGGATCGACGGTCGTCGTGGACGCCAGCCCCGACGGCGTGAGTTGGGAGAACCTGCTCGACCGCACCGGGGGCCAGGCGCAGTAGGATGGCTGGCGGCCTGACGAGAAGGAGATCTGCTACGGCGCAACGGCCGACGTCATCGGTTGCCTCAAAAGCGCCCGCGCGCGAGAGTGCCTTGCTTTTGACACCCTTAATTGTCATTCTCAAGTCATATCCAACATCGAGCCGCATACTCTCGCCGAGTGTGGATCAGCTGGTGAGCAGAGGCGACGGGCTTGACAGCAGTCGAGCGCTGGATCATCGAGAGTTGATCCTGAACCCGTGGTGGAGGATGCCCGCTGTCGGATGAAGCTGGACCGGCGGCGATGTCGCTCGCACTCGAGCGGGCCTGTGCCGCGATACAGGATCTCGTCGTGAAGACGCTACGCCGTCTGGGTGCCACGCAGACCGTCGAGTGCGTGCGCCCAGCGGGGCTCAGAAGCAGACCCAGTTGGTCCAGCAGTAGCCGTACACGTTGCAATAGGTCTCCCAGTAGCAGTAGGCCTGCACACCGCTGTCCTGGCCGCTGCCATCGACCAGCCCCGGCTCGGGCGTGGCCTCGTTCGTGGCGCCCACGCTCGCCGTCTCGTTGCCGACTGGCACCGTCTCGCTGACCGGCTCGGCCGCGAACGCCGCGCCCGTCGAACCCGCGAACACCACCGCCACAACCGCCGCCTTCATCAGATTCATCGTCGCCATCGTCGTTGTCCTTGTTCAGGGTCGGTCACTGCGACCGTCTGCACATGAAGAGGCGGACCGGCCGGGACCTGACAGCGGCCCATGCGACTTTTTTCCCGTGCCTACTTCGGCGCGTGGGCGGTAGTCTGCAGGAATGGACGTGAACCCACCCGCTGAGCTCTGGCGTGCGATGCGCGAGCGGGTGCGACAGGTGATCGAGATACAGCTCGAACAGGAAGCCGCCGTCGCAAACGAGCTGCGCGCGACCGTTGTCCCGAGGGTGCGCGAGGCGGTCTCCCAGGCACGCCAGGCTGGAGAGCTAAGCGGTCGCGTCTGGCTCGTCGGGTCCTATGTCTCTGCATCACGCCTATCAAGTCTTCGAGAGCCTGCTCGAACGCATGGCACGCGCCCTCGGCATGGCGCTGCCAAGCGGCGAGCGCTCGCATCAGGACCTCCTCGACGAGGCCTGCGCGGACCTTCCGGGCCTTCGTCCAGCATTGGTACCCGAAGCGGCGCGGCACGCTTGGCAAGAGCTGCTCCGCTTTCGTCACTACTTTTGCCACGCCTATCACGCAGATCTCAATCCGGTGGAGCTCTCCAAGAATCGCGACCATCTCGCGCTGGCGATTGCTGCGACAGAGCCTCGGATCCATGCCGCCATCGACGCGCTGGCACGCGAAGGCTGAGCCTGACGTAGGGACATGAGATACGTGCGGCGCGTCAGCGTGCCAGGCAGGCGCCGAAGCCGTCGTCCGGCTCGGCACCGCCCGTGCCTGAGAAGCCGACGAGCCCCTGGTGCCAACGCTGGGTCATGCGCAGGTCGTAGATCCTGAGCGGCGCTTCGAAGCCATCGGGGCGGCCAGGGATGACATCGATGACGCCGGCTCGGACCGCGGTGCCGACGCTGTCGTCGGGGCTGCCGACCGCGAGATCGGCGTGGCCATCGGCATCGAAATCGGCCGCGCTCAGCGCCGATCCGAAGTGGTCGCCGGGCGCGGCGACAGTCCAGTTCGTGACGTCCTGGCTGAGCGTCGTCACTGCGTCGTTCGCGAAGTGCACGACGACCACGCCACTGCCCGCGGCGTGACCCGGCGCGCCGATCGCCAGGTCGTCGACGCCGTCGCCGTCGAAGTCGCCGACCGCGAGCGCGCCGCCGAAAGCGTCGTTGGGTGCCGCGACGAGTTCGGGCGCGAGGTCGCCGAGGCGCCACGAGGTGCCGGTCGCCGCGATGCCGAGGTCGGCCACGCCGAGAAAGCGGGAGACCCTGCCGGCCCCGGCAAGGGCACCGGGGCTGGCGACCGCGAGATCGTCGATGCCGTCGCCGTCGAAGTCGCCCGCGACCAACACTGCGCCAAAGTGCAGGCCGGCCGCGGGCGCGATGCCGGCGGATAGGGGCAGGAGCTCGCTGAGCTCGTCACCGGGCACAAGGCCGGACGCGCTGCCGTAGGCGATGAGCACGCGCCCGACATCGGCCAGCGCGGTGGCGCCGGTCGCCACATTCGCGGGGACGTCCTCGTTGGCGATGCCGATCGCGAGATCCTGGTAGCCGTCGCCATCGAAGTCGCCGACCGCAAGGGCTGCGCCAAACTGGTCGCCGACCTCGTCTTCGGTGGCGTCGCCGCCATCGCCCTGGTCGAGGCGTGGACCCGATACGAGCGGGCCGGCGCTGCCTTCGAAGACGCGCACCGCGCCACCGCCATCGCCTGGGATCCCGACCGCGACGTCGCCCCGGCCGTCGCCGTCGAAGTCCCCGACCGCGAGGGCCGCGCCGTAGCGCTGGTCGATTGGCGGCGCGTCCGCCTCGAGATCGAGCGACTCGCTGCCGGGCTGCAGTCCGCCTGCGGAGCCGCGCAGCACGAGCACCCGGCCGGTGCCGTCGTGTGTCGCGTAATGTTCGCCGGGGATCCCGACGACGAGATCGTCATCGCCATCGCCGTCGAGGTCGCCTTGCGCGAGGGCCGCGCCGAAGTTGTCGCCGGACTCGGAGGAGCCCGAGAGCCCGGTCTGCGTAAAGGCCTTGTTGCCAAAGGAGTGCAGGCCGGCGTTGCTGCCAAAGATCACCTGCACGAGACCGTCGTCGACGCCGCTGGTGTCTTCGTGGGGCACGCCGATCGCCAGGTCGGCGTAGCCGTCGCCGTCGAAGTCGGCGGCGCGTGCGTCGAGCGGCACGGGCGGCACGAACGTGAGGTCGCTCTGTTGGAAGGTGACGCTGCGCTGGGGCACGCCGGCCGCGTCGTGGATCGTGACCGCCAGCTCGGGGTCGTCGAGCGTGGTGTCGACCGCGATCATCACGAAGCTCTGGGCACCGTTGGTGTCGGCACCAAAGCAGCTCGCCGCGAGGGTGCCAGGTGGGTTGGGCGGGACGTTGGGCCCGGGAGGGACAGCCACCTCGAACAGCTCGTTGCTCGCAACGCAGGCCCGCACGCTGGTCGCCAACGCCGAGCTGACGATGTGGGGCATCGGATAGCCACCGTCGGCGCCGGGCAGGATCTTGATTTCTGATCGGTGCGAGTCGCCCGAGATGAACACGACGCCTTCGACGTGCGCGGCGACGAGGTGCGCGAACAGCGCCTGGCGTTCGCCCGGCCAGCCGGACCACGAGTCACCGATACTTTCACTGCTCCAGTCGCTGCCGTCGACGACCACCTTGAAGGTCGCGCTCGAAGTTGCGAGCGCGTCATAGAGCCATGCACGCTGAGCATCACCGAGCAGGTCCGTGTGATCGATGTCGCGGAAGTAGCGCCCATCGACCAGGAAGAAGTCGACATCGCCCCACGCGAAGTGGCCGTAGATGCCCTGGCCGCCGGCGCCAAAGCTGCCGTTGGGCCAATACTCGGCGAAGACCTGGCGGGCCCAGATGCGGTTTGGGTCCGGCACGCCCGATGACACGCCGTAGGAGTTGTCGTGAAGGAAGTCGTGGTCGTCCCAGACGGCCCAGACCGGCGTGTGCTCGAAGAAGGCAGCGCGCGCATCGCGGCCATAGTCGGCGCGCGCGACGGGTGGCGCGCTGGCCCAGCTGAAGCGGCGCTGGAGGCCCTCGCGGTAGAAGGCGCGGGCGCCGGCGACGTTGGTGATGGCGCCGTTCGAGAGTGGATCGAAATAGACGTTGTCGCCGACGAACAAGAAGAAGTCCGGGTTCAGCGCGGAGAGTGCCAAGAACGCGGGCTGGGTCGGGACCTTGTCGATGTCAGCGCGGGCGCAGGAGCCGGCGCCGAAGCTGAACGCGGTCGGCATGCCGGCGGCAGGCGCAGTGCGGAAGTGATAGGCGGGGTCGGCGAGCGGCGGGTAGCGTTGCCCGTCGACGGCGAGGTCATAGTAGTAGGTTGTGGCGGGAGTCAGTGCGTTGACATCGAAGGTGTACGTGAAGTCGGAGGCGGCCTCGGGGGTCGCGACGAGGACCGGCTCTGAAGCGCGCAGAGCGGCCTCGTCGCTGGCGACGCGCAGCGCGACCGGGCGACCGCTGTCGGTACGAACCCAGATGCGGACCGTGGTGTCGGAGGTCGCGCCGATGACGGGCCCGTGCGTGAGCACACCGTCCCAGCAGGTGTCACACTCGAGGGCGGGGCTGACGGTCCAGTCGGAGGTGGCGCCGCCTGAAAGTCCGAGCGAGGTGTCGCTGTGCGCGCAGTGGATCGTCTGGCCATCGACCGCGACCTGTACGCAGGCGATCGACCAGCGATCGGACAACGGATAGCGGATCTCCACGCGGTCGATGTCACTCTCGTGGAGCGTGCCGCCAGGGACATGCCAGACATCGACCGAGCGCGGGTCGCGATCGTTCCAGTTGAAGGCGCTGCCGGGCGCCGCGCAATGGTTGGCGCCGAGGCAGTAGGCGATGCCGGCGCCGTCGTCGACACTGCCGTCGGAGCCTGTTCGAATGGTCCAGGTCACGGTGCCGATGAGTGGCCCAGGCGGGGTCGTGTCGACAGGCGGGGTTGTGTCTTGCGGTGGGGATGTGTCGACGGGCGGGGTCGTGTCCGCGGGCGGGGTCGTGTCCACGGGCGGGGTCGTGTCCGCGGGCGGGGTCGTGTCTTCGGGCGGGGTCGTGTCCACAGGTGGCGTCGTGTCCACGGGCGGGGTCGTGTCCACGGGCGGGGTCGTGTCTTCGGGCGGGGTCGTGTCCTCGGGCGGGGTCGTGTCTTCGGGCGGGGTCGTGTCTTCGGGCGGGGTCGTGTCCACGGGTGGGGTCGTGTCCGCGGGCGCGGACGTGTCCATGGGTGGGGTCGTGTCCGCGGCGGTATCGATGCTGAGCGTCGTCTCCTCTGGCACAGGCAAATCAAGCTCGATCCCGGTGTCGTCTGGCGCGACGGTATCGACGGCCAGGGTGGTCTCCTGGGCGGCATCGTCATCCTTCACATCGATGAGCACCGCGTCCGCGTCCGCGTCCGCGTCCACGTCCTCGCCCGCGTCCTCGCCCTCGCCCGCGTCCTCGCCCTCGCCCGCGTCCTCGCCCGCGTCCGCCACCGCGACATCACGCGCGCCGCTCCCGCTGCCCGAGACCTCGGACCCGCCACACCCGGCGAGCGCCGCGAGCACCGCGACGCCCACCCTGACCATCGACTTTCCCCATGTCACCGGCGTGAGCATACGCGCCTTCATCTGCGAATACACGTTGACGGGCCCACAAGGCCCACCGGAAAGCCGGCAAACGGCGGCAGGGTCAGCGTGAGCCGGGACGCGGGTGCGGTGGCGACGATGATGTCGTGCGTGGCGGTGGCGGTCACGAGGTTCGTGCCCGTCGCGCGTAGCGTGAAGGTGCCGGGGCTCTTCCAGGTGATTGCCACGTCGCGCTCGCTGAGGTTCGTCGCGACGAAGGTTGTTGCGCCCGGCAGCAGCGCGACCGTCCCGCTGAAACTGGTGTCGACGTTGCCGTTCGCACCCCGCGCGCTGACTAGCAGCGTGACCGCAACGCCGGCCTTGGTTGCCTGCAGGGTCGCGCGCGGGTCGTCAGTGGTCAGGGCGACGGTCCCGACGAAGTTACTTGCGACGTTGCCGGCCGCGTTGCTCTCGGTGATCACGAGGTTCGTCGCGACCGCGGCCTGGCTGGTGATGGGCCGGGTCAGCGCGATCGAGGCTGGTGGGGCCGGAGTGACGCTCACCGCGAGTACGCCCGTGGCGAGCCCCGCGCTGGTCACGCGTAGCGTCCATGTGCCGCTTGCGGCCCAGGTGACGAAGATGCGACCGCCCTGATGCTGACCGACGCGGGCAGGTCCGAGTGCGCGTCGTCGACGGCGAGCGTAACAGTCCCGGCGAAGTCGGTCGCGACGTTGCCGCTGTCGTCGACCGCGCTGATCGTCACGGGGCCCGCGACGCCCGACTTCACACTCATCGGCAACCCCACCTCGAGAGCCGCGGCCGCGCCGGGCACGACCTCGGTCTCGGCCGTGCCGCGTGCGCCACCTGCCGCGATCGTCAGCGTCGTCGCCCCCGCGCGTCGCAACACCAGGTCGGCGGCGTCGAGCACGCCGTTCGCGAACGCGCTGCTGCTCGGCAGCTCGGCCCGGGCGTCCTCGCCCGTCCATGTCGCCGCGCCCTCCAGGGGGCTCGCATCGCCGAAACGATCGCGCGCCGTCGCGCTGACCACGAACGCCTCGCCCGCGACGACCCTCGCTGGCAGAACCACATTGATGCTCACCGCCGCCGCCGGATCGACCGGCAGGACCCCGCTGTCGACTGCGCCGAGCGTGCCCTCGACGATGAGACGCACGAGGCCCGCGCGCGTCAGCGTCACGCCCGCGAACGCAAAGGAGCGGTCGGCGTCCGTCTCGGCGACGATCGCGTCGTCCTTCACACGTAGCGTCAGGTGCCCCCTGAAGCGCGGTGGTGCCGGCGGCGGACCGGCCGCGCGCAGCGTTTCCTTTGTGGGCGACCGGGATCCCGCTGAACGCGAGCTCGCTCATGGGGTGCGTGCTGCTCGTCGGGCTCGTCGTGAAGAATGGGATCCTACTGCTCGAGCAGTACGAGCGACACGTCGAGGAAGGCCTGCCGGTGCAAGACGCGCTGCTTGCGACAGGACGAACGCGCATTCGGCCGATCGCGATGACGACGTTCGCGACCGTCGCGGGGCTGATGCCCTTGGCACTGAGGATTGGGGCGGGTGCGGAGATCCAACGACCCCTCGCGGTCGCGGTGATAGGCGGGCTCGTCCTGGCGACGCTAGCGAGCCTCGTCGTGCTGCCGGCGCTGACCCTGTTACTCGAACCTGGCGAGCGCCCATGACAATTCGGGCGTGAGACGGTCCCATATCCAAGGAACGAGCGAAGGGCGCGACGAGGCGTACTGACGTACGTCGCAGGAGCGACTGAGCGAGGGACGCCGGCCCGCGAGTCGATCACGAAAAAGCGTACACAGTCTAGAGGTTGTGACCGGCTGCGGCGCCCGGTGGCCCCTCCGCCCCCGCGTTGCCCCCCGCTCCCGTCCCGCCGCCCGCGCCGCCCGCGCCGCCGAGACCATCGACGAAGTACGCGTTGTTGGCCAGCCACGCCGCTAGCGACCCGCCGCTCGCGTACAACCCATAGGCCGCGCCGCCCGCCCCACCGGCCCCGCCACCGCCCGGTCCACCGTCGCCGCCGTTGCCGCCCTGCGCGCCCGGCTTCGCGCACCACGACGTGCCATCGGGTGCCGCCCCGCCGCCGAGCCCGCCGTTGCCGCCGACGCCCGCCGTGCCGCCATCGCCGCCGCGCCCACCCTGGCCACCGAAGCCGACGTGGATGTCGTTGTCGATGATCACCGGCAGGTTCGTGCCGAACTGCTGGTCCTGAACATAGAAGATCCCGAACGCCCCGCCACCGCCCGTGCCGCCGAGCCCCCCACTGCCCCCGCAACCGCCCGCGCCACCGCCGCCGCCGCTGCCACCGAAGTCGTTGCCGCCACTGCCCGCGGTACAGCCCGAGTACGACTCGACCCCGCCACCGGCCCCGCCTCCGCCGCCGCCCGCCCCGGCCCCGCCCGCGCCGCCCGTGCCGCCGCTGGCGCCGACCCATTCGAACGAGACGACCGACCCGTTGTTGTCCGTGCTCGCGACCCCGCGTGCACCCGCGCTGCCCTTTGCCCCGATCCCGCCCGCCCCGCCGAACTGGCCATTGGGGCAGTTCGCAACCGCGCCCGGCAGCGTGCACGTGCAGCCGGTATTGACCAGTTGATCGCAGCCGCCGACGCCGGCAGCTCCGCCCGAGGTGCCGCCCCCGACCGTGCCACCGGTGTTGTTCGTCTGCACCGCGCTGCCCGTCGTCGAGCTCGCGCAGAAGTCGACCGTCTCATTGAAGTCCGGGCAGCGCCCCGAGCCACCGGCCCCGCCCGCGCTGGTCGCACAGGTCGCGTTCGTGCCGCCGGCCCCGCCCGTGTTCGAGCCCGCGCAGTTCTTGAAGCAGAAGGTCTGCGCGGTCGGGGGCAAGCTCGTCTCCCGCACGACCTTGCCGGCCGCGCCGTCGCCACCGTTGCCGCCATTGCCGCCGCGCGTCGCGTTACGGCCAGGCCCGCCCGTGCCGGGCCAGATCACGTTGTTCGTGACGCGCAGCTTGCCGTTCGAGTTCTTGATCCAGATCGCGTAGCTGTTCTCGCCGACCCCGTTGGCGACCTGGCCATAGACCGCGAAGCCGTCAAAGGTCGTCGGATTGACATTGATGGCTTCGGCCGTCACAGTCTTGCGGTTCCCACCCGCCTGGGCGCCAAAAATAGCGGTCATATTAGACTCTGGATCGCGCACCCAATTGATTGGATTATAGCCGCCAAAGACATTGACGCCGTCCTTCAGGCTGATGTTCTCTTTGTAGGCGCCGCCGGCGACGAGGACCTTCGACTTGTTTCCATTCGAGGCGCGCGCGAGGCCGGCCGCGATCGTGCGACACGGCTTCCGGTTGCCGCCCGTGGCCGTCGGACCGCTGCCGCAGTTGGCGTCGTCGAGCGCCGCCGGGTCGGACTCCGACACATAGATCGCCGTCGTCTCGAGCTGGAACTCGCAGCCGTCGTCGGGCACCCCGTTGAGATCGTGGAAGCCCGCATTGCAGCTCATCTTGCATAGCGGCGACGTCGGCGCCACATCACAGCTACCGCTCGCATTGGGCTTGGCAAAGATCACGGTGCAGTCGGTGAAGCAATTGCCGCACGCGTTGGCGGTCGAGTATTTGCCTGCGCCATTCTTGAACGCCTCGTCGGTCGCGCCATCGCAATTGTTGTCGAGCAGGTCGCACAGCTCGGTACTCGCCGTGCCCGCGATCGCACTGCACTCGGTGCCACTGCCGTCCGCCTTGCACGCGCGCGTTCCGAACCCGCGGCAGACGCCGACACCCGTCGAGCACACCTCACCGAGGTTCGTGAAGCCTTCGTCCGTCGCGCCATCACAATCGTCATCAAGGCCGTCGCAGCGCTCGTCGCCCGCCGCCCCTGCGACCGCATTGCAGGCCGAGCTCGCCCCATCGTCCGCGCACAAGACGGTGCCAAAACGCTGGCACACACCCGTACTGACCGAGCACGTCTCGTACAGTGTGCCAAAGCCGTTGTCGGTCTGCCCGTCGCAGTCGTCGTCCTCGTAATTGCAGCGCTCCGCCGTCGGCGTCCTGCCAAGACACACGAGCGCTCCGTCCTGGCACACGTTTACGCCCGGGCAGCTCCCGGCACCGCTCGTGTTCACGCATGCCCCGCCGCGCCCCGGCACGTTGTCGGTCTCGCCGTCACAGTCGTTGTCGCGGAAGTCGCAGCGCTCGACCTCGGGCACGCCCGCCGTGCAGACGAACCCCTGCGTGCCGACGCACACGCGCACGCCCGAGCACACGCCAATGCCCGGGGTCTCGTTCTCACACGCCGCGTTGTTCTCGAGCCCGTCGTCGACCAAGGCATTGCAGTCGTTGTCGCGCCCATCGCACGTCTCGGCGGTTGCGACCGACGCGGTGCACCCCTGCCAGCCGGCCTCCGGGTCGCACGTCTCGACCCCGTAGCAGATGCCGACCTCATTCTCGTTCACGCATGTGCGGACCGCGTCCGCGAAGTCCGGCGTGCAGTCGCAGCTGCCCGAGCGCGGCTGGCAGAACTTGCCCTCGCGCGTGCCGCTCGCGTCAGCTGTGCACCCGTAGCCACCGGGGCAGCCGTTGTCGTCCTCGCACGAGGTCGCGCACTCGCCCGTGCCACCGATCGTCAGGCACGCCCCGCCGGTGCACTGGTAGTCGGCCTTGCACGGCACGCACACCTTGGCGACGCGCGGCAGGCACAGGAACACGGTGTCGGCGCTGCCCGACTGCACGCCGCGGCAGTCGTAGGCGGCCGGGCACTCGGTCTCGCAGCCCTTCGTGCAGATGAAGCCCTCGGGACCCTCGACGCAGAAGCCATCGAGGCAGTCGCCGTTCTGCTGGCACGCCGCGCCGAATCCGCCGGGCGTGACAACGCCGTCACTCTGGCTCGAATCCTGGGCGGTGACCTCAGTGTCGGGGAAGAACACCTCGTTCAAGATTTCTGCGTCTTCGATCGGCGCCGTGTCGGAGGGCGCGGCCTGATCGTCACCGCAGGCCCCCGCGAGCGCGCCGAAAGCGGCTGAAAACAGGGCGGTATAGCGGTCGAGGACGGCGGTGCGGTAGAGCATGGGGCGGATCCTAGACCAGAGCTGAGTGGATTTCGAGCCCATTGATGCACTGTCCGACCGGTTGATTTCGCAGGTCACGGATCGCGATGAAAGCTCAGGATCTGTCCGCGAAACGTGACGCCATCAAAGACACGTGCCGGCGCAACGACGATGTTTACAGCGAAGCGATGGGCGGCCATGAGCTTCCTGAATGCGGCGCGTTGGCCACGGTTCGGGTCGACGATGATGACGTCCGCGGTCGCGTTGGCGTGCTGGTCGATGAACTCGGACAGGTCGCCCGCCTGGCTACGTTCATAGAGGAGGTCGCTGCCGACCAACAGCTCGAAGCGCCCGAGCGTCTCGTCGCCGTGGGTCCAATCGCCGCACCTGAATGGCATCGGCGTCATGCCATTGAGGAGCTCATTGGCGCGCATAAACGCCTCGGCGAGCGGGTGGATGTCACTCGCGGTGATATCCGCGCCATCGCGGTGCATGACCATACTGGCCAGGCCAAGCCCGCAGCCGAGCTCGATCACGCGCCGCCCGGCGATATCGATTGTGCCCATGTGGTCGGCGAGGATGCGCCCGGATGGCCATATAAGCCCGAAGTGGGGCCAGGTGGCCGACGAGATCCCGGCGCGTTCGGCCGCGCCGTCGGGGTCCGAGAACTGCTGGCGGTCCTTCAGTGACCGGACGATGAGGTCAGCCGAGCGCTCGATGGCGAATCGTTCGACCTTGATGTCATAGCCCGGCACATCTCACACATCCTGCGGTCTGTTCGTTCGCGCAGGCCGCGCAGCAGCTGCGCTCAACGGCGGCCCAAGCCGCGGGCCTTCAGTTCTGGACCGCGCTGCCTTCGCACTCGCCATCGTGCAGCACGCTCACGCCCGCCGACCCGGCGGCGCAGCCGTTCGAGTAGTTGCGCCCGTCGCAGCCGCAGACCGGCTTGTACAGCGTAATGCACATCTCGGGGCGGCGCTCACAGGTGCCCATCTGGTCGCCCGAGCCACAGTTGGTCTCGCTCGCGAACGCGCAGAAGAAGCCATCGGCGCACCTCTTGCCCATGATGCCGCCGCAGCCGTCGCCCTCGCCGCCGATGCGCCCGCAGCCACAACCACAGTCCCCGAACCACGGCGCGAAGCCAGGCTCGCACATGAAGCGGATGGCCGCGCACTGGTTCTTGTCGTGCGAGACGTAGGTCAAGTCCGCGCTCGCGTCGGGGCAGTCCGGCAGCTCGCAGCCGCAGCCGCAGACCGGGTCACCCCAGAAGCTCTCGCCCTCGTTGCACGTGAAGCGAACGACCTTGCACACCTCGGGATCGTCCGACACATAGCGCACCTCGTCGTCACCGGGGCAGACGATCGCGGGGTCGGCAGGCTCGGTGGGCCCGGTCGGCTGTGTATTGCCACCGCCATCATCATCTTTGTCGGGCTTACAGCCAGCGATGGTCAGGAACGTTGATAAGGCCAGGAGGGTGATACCGAGGTGCTTCATCTGATCTCTCGCAATGCGGGGGCAGGGGCCGACCGCGTGGCAGCAAGTCGCATGCCACGGCCCCGAACGCCACGGATAGCTCTGAAGTTCCGTGAGCAGGGGCGGTTTCGAGCACCCCATCGCTAGGGTCACGAGGCCCCATCACCCCGCCCGATCGCCCCCGAATCCGCCTCCCACGCCCCTCGCTGGAGCCTCTCGACCTCACCGCCCCGTTGGCCGCCAGGAGTTTCGTCGCGGCCGCGCTTGCCCGGCCGAGAACTGGAAGTGACGCTATCGACCCCATCCCGGCCCATGTTATGCGCGGCCCCATGAATACGCCGAAAGTCCCAACCGAAGTGGATGCCACCAACCCCGACAACGCCGACGGCGAAGAGCTCGAACTGGAGATCGACCTTCCGATCGATCTCCCGCTCGACCCGCCCGAGGTCTTCTTCGAAGGTCCTGTGCACGAGCTCTGGAACCGCATCGTACCGGCCGACCTGACAAAGGCCGAGGTCGAGTTCCTGGCGGGCGTCTTCACCAGCGGCAAGGCCAAGCCGCGCCTCGTCGACATCGCCTCGGGCGCGGGCCGTCACGCGCTCGGGCTCGCGGCCGAAGGCTTCGCAGTGACGGCACTCGACCTCGCCGCCTCCGAGCTCGCGCACATCACAAAGGTTGCGACCGCCAAGAAGCTCGACGTGCGCACCGTCCAGCACGACATGCGCGAGCTCGCGTCTTGGGAAGTGCCCAAGCCCTTCGATGGCGCCTACTGCTTTGGCAATGCGCTCGCCTATCTGTCGCCCGACGAGCTCCTCGCGATGCTCACGGCGCTGGCCGAGCGCTTGAAGCCCGGCGCCCCGATCGTGCTCGAGACCGGCATGGTCGCCGAGTCGGTCCTCGCCTCCTTCGAGGACCGCATCGAGCTCCAGGCGGGCGACCTGCACCTGACGATCGACAACGACTACGACATCGCCAACTCACGCGTGCTCGGCCATTACGTCTTCACCGACGCGGCCGGCGTCGTGACCACCCGCCGCTTCGGGCACTGGTGTCTCACCGCGCGCGAGCTGCTCGGCATCCTCGACGACGCGGGCTACGAGGTCGTCGAGCTGCTCGAGAGTGTCGACGGCGAGGGCTACGGCCTCGGCTCGCCACGCATGATCCTCCTCGCAAAACGCCGCTGACTACGGGGTTGCGTCCGAGCAGTCGTCGCCGACGCACGTCGCCGAGCAGGTCGCGGTCTTCGCACACTCGCGGCGGCAGTCGCCCCCCGCGCACGTCAGGCGGCAGGTCGCGACGCCCTCGCAGCGCTGCAGGCAATCGCCGCTGGCGCACGAGAAGCGGCAGGTCGCCTTGTCGGCGCAGGTCTGGCGGTCTGGCGGCAGCCGCCCCCGGCGCACGAGGCTTTGCAGGCTTTGCTCGGAGCGCAGCGCAGATCGCACTCGCCTCCGGGGCACGAGCTGTTCGTCGTGTCGCGGTCGGGGTCGTCGCCCCTGTCTTCGTGCGCCAGGATCTTCAAGACCAGGGCCGGCACGTCGATGGCGCGATCGCCGATCGGGATCTCGATGGCGCCGACGCGCACGTGGCCCTCGTGGATCTCGACCATGCCTTCGAGCCCCTTGTCGCCCTTCAACGCGAGCAGTGTTCTCAGCTCGCGACCGAGTTGCTTTAGGCGCTCGCGTGTGTGCACGACTTCGGGCGCGTCGCTGTCGCCGATCTTGGCGAGGATGCGAAGGCCCTCGCGCCTGATCGAGATCCCAGCGCGACGATGCCGTCTTGGGTGATCATCAGGCCCGGTCCGAAGATCCCCTCCTCGGTGATGCGTAGGCGGCCCTCGAAGTCGGGCGGTTCAGGTGGCTCGGCGGGTTCGGGCGGCTCAGGCGGCCCGCCGGGTTCGGGCGGTTCGGGCGGTTCGTCGCTCGGCTCGCCCGCCGCCGCGGCGCTCGGTGCGACCGGCTCGCTCTCGGGCGACCGCAAGCGAGCAGCAGCAACGCCAGGATCATGAACCGGTGGATGGACGACGAAGCACGCATCGCGCTGACTCCTCGAGCCGCATCTCTATCAGCACTGCCAGAACCCGCGCCAATGCTCACCGGCTGCCCTTCGCAGACCCACCGTGAGCGCCGCGTACAGTGTCCGCGGACGTCCGCCGGACACCTGCGCGGGCGCAGATACAAGCCTCGCGCGACTCTGCTAGCGTGGGCGCGTGGCGACCCTCGACAACGCACACGCGACCCTCACCGACTCGGCCGGTGAACGACCCGCCGACGGCCAGCATGCGCCAGGTCTGACGCTGGTCTATCGCGATGGCCTCACCCGCACCGGCGAACAGTTGAGCCTCGCCGGTCGCGCCGGCTGCGCGGCGACCGGCGACCTCGTCGGAGTCGCGGTCAGACTCGGTGACGAAGTCGTTGTTGCGGGTGTCGGCGACAATGGGAAGTGCTGCCAGAGTGACGGCCTGCCTGCCGGCGAGGGCAAGACCGAGATCCTCGACCTGCCCGGCGGCGACTTCCACGTGAGCCTTCCCGCCGGCGAGCGAGTCGCTTACGACACGGTCACTGCCGGTGGCTCGGCCGGCCCTATGTCCTACTGGCCGCCGGTGCCTGACCCCGATGCAACCGCGGGTCGCAGCAAGGTTCGCACCCTCAACAACGCCCGCTGAGACGCGTCGTTGGGTGGGCCCCTCGAAGCCGATTAGGCGGACGGGGGCTCACCCATCGCAGGGCGCGGCCGATCGTCGTTCGTTGACCGCTTGGAGAAGCAGGTTTCGTCGCACGGATGCTTGAACGGGCGGCGCGCGCGGCGAAACCTGGGAGAACGAGGTCGGCCACCGTTCGGGCGGCGTCGGGCAGAGCGGTGATCGCTACGAGCAACACGCGGATGCGGTGGCCGATGCGGTCGTGCGGGGACACTCGGCCGAGGGGCTGCTCGATGGGCACACGGGCAGTGGCGGCGGTATCCAAGCGTATGGCGGGCGCACCGGCGAGTGCACGAAGCAGGAGGATCAGACTTCCACGATCCCGATGTCCATCAACGAGCTCGCCGACCCGCAGGTGAAGGGGGGACGACGACCAGGCCAAGGTCGCCTACGACCAGGAGAACGTCGATCAGCCGATGATGCGTACGGCACGCTGTGACGGCAGAGCGCTGGCCTTC
>Ga0209591_10002008_pt1 | contig 24709 bp, 29 predicted proteins | sample MAT01_FD_187207 | JGI IMG/M metagenome (GOLD analysis project Ga0209591, IMG submission 187207) | Freshwater microbial communities from Lake Fryxell liftoff mats and glacier meltwater in Antarctica - MAT-01 (SPAdes) (version 2) | ecosystem: Environmental > Aquatic > Freshwater > Ice > Liftoff... | reverse complement strand
AGCTGCTCGCCGCCCCGCCCGGGTCGCGCTTGGTCACGACTGCGTCGAACGGCCGGTACGCCTGGTCCGGGGCGGTGTCGGGCAGGAACAGATGTCGGGGCACCGCCCGCAGCGCCTCCGCGACGGGTTCAGTCGCGATCGCTCCGGCCTTCCGGAGCGTCGCGACCATCTGGTCGCGCAGCGCGGAGGTCTCGTCGGTGTCGCGGACCCGTGTTCCGTCGATCGGGGTCATCGTGCGGTCTCTCTCGTGAGGTCCTGGTCGGGGCGGTGGTGTCCGGCCGGAGCGGTGGCGCGGTCGCCGTGCCGCCCCGGCCGGTGATTGGTGGGGTTCATGCCGCTCCGCGCGCCGGACCCGCCGCGCGACCGGAGCGTCCTGCCGGAGCGGCGGTGATGGGTGCCAGCGTCTCGACGGTGTCGTAGATCGGGTGGAAGCCGTCGCCGTCGCGGACCAGGTAGACCCACACCGTGTACCCGTCGGCGGCCAACGCGCGGGCGGTGCGTTGCGCGTCGGCCAGGATCGTGGTGGTGGCACGTTGGGTGTCGTCGCTGATCACGACCCGGCCGCGGCGCCGGATGCGCCGGGCCTAGACCTCGTACCGTCCGCCCGCTCCGTCGGGGCATGTGGTCATCTCGTCTCTCCGTCCCGGGCGACGCGACCCCGTGACATCAGGTCGCCTGCTGTGGTCGCGTGTTGACGTCATGTCACCAGCGCGGGGTCGCGCGCGGTATGGGGCAACAGGGAACCGTGCTTGTTGCCCCCCTGCTCGCTCGGTGCGGACACGGGCACTGGTCCGCCATCGATGTCATCGCTGCCGCTTCGTGGGGGACCACGGCTACGATCCGGGCAGTCGGGCAACACCCGGTTCATCCGGTTGTGCCCTACAGCCCACGCTGTCGAGAAGGGGCCGTCGATGGACACCGACCGATTTGCCGACGACGCGGATACCGTCGACGACGCAGCGGTGGTCGGCGACAGGCTTGCGGGGATGGCGGCTGAGGACGAGGTGGCGCAAGAGATCCGCCGTCGCCGTCTGGACGCTGGGTGGAGCCAGAACGGGCTGGCCAAACGTGCCGGCTTCGCCCGCCAGTACATCTCGCGGGCGGAGAACTCGACCCACGGTCTGCCCTCGGAGAACCTCGTCGCCATCCTCGACACGGTGCTGAAGGCGGGCGGAGCGCTTGTCGAACTTCGGGGTGTCGCGGCGACCGAGCGGCGCCATCGCCGTGAGAACGTGCTGCTCGGCCGTGGCGAAACCCGCGCGGTCACAACGCACGCTGCACAGCCCACGGTGCTCGGCCCCACCGCAGATCTGGCGAACGGTGCGTCGACCGGCGCGGTGCCCTCCAGGCCCCCGCTCGGTCAGATCGACCACCCGCTAGTTCGGCGGCCGTCAGGGACCGAGGGTGCCGAGATGGTCGACCTGATGGACGACCGGGAGCTTGTCGACCTGACGCCAAGCCGGGTCGAACTGCCGGGATCTTGTCCTCCCGCCCCCACCCAACCGTCCATGGCGTCACCGGTCGAAGGCAATGACTACGACACGGAAGGCGGTGACCCCTCGGTGCAGCGGCGAGATCTCCTTCGCGCGGGGTCGTCCCTCGCGATCTCCGGTCTGCTGGCATCGGTCGTCGGTGGCGAGCCTGGCGGGACCAGCGCAACGTCAGACGTCCTCGACGAACTGACCCAACGCCTCGTGAGCCTGCGCAAGCTCGACAACACGCTCGGTGGAGCGGACACGTACCGGCTCTACGCTGCGGAGGCGGAGCTGACGGCACACCTGCTGCGGGGCAGCCCCCTCCGTGACGATATGCGGCGCGGCCTGCTCGCGCTGCACGCCGAGCAGTCGCAACAGGCCGGCTGGGCCGCCTTCGACGCCGGATGGAACGACGCCGCGCGCGACCACTACAGGCGCAGTCACACAGCCGCGATGGAAGCCGGAGATGCCGGACTCGCGGGCAACGCGCTGGCCTTCCACGCCTACCTGCTCATCGGGCTCGGTGAATCGGCTCGGTCGATCTCCGTGAAGTCCTTGCACGCTGCGGACCAGTCCGGCGTTGATCCCGGGGTGCGCGCGCTCCTCTACTCCCGTGCGGCCTGGACGTTCGCCCTCGACGGCGACGCCGACGCCACTGCCCGCTGCCTCGGCCACGCGGAGGAAGCGTTCACGAGCGCCATTGGACAGGCCCCCGACTACGCCGCATGGATCGACGAGACCGAACTGGCGATCATGACCGGCCGCTGCTGGAGCGAGCTCCACCGCCCGCTGCGTGCGGTTCCGGTTCTGGAGTCTGCGCTCGGTCGATACAGTGACGCGCACTCCCGCGACAAGGCGCTCTACTCGTCGTGGCTCGCGGACTCCTACATCGACGCCGGCGAGATCGAGCAGGCCGCGACCGTCGTGCAGTTCAGCCTCGCCGTGATGGGCGACGTCGCCTCGGTCCGCCCGCGCAAGCGCCTGGTGGCGGTGGCCGGCCGGCTCGCCCAGCACGGAGACCTACCCGTCGTGCGGGACCTTCTCGGCCGTCACCCGCTCCACCCACTCGACGTACGCCACTGACGCACGGACCAGTGGAACGGCGGTGACCTCTGGGTTATGCCAGTCGTGGTGTTCGACGACGTGCGCCTCCAGCTCGGCATACCGCGCGGCTGTGGTCTTGAACGAGACCACCCACTCCTCACCCTGACCGAACTCGCCGTTGTGCCAGAAGGCCGATGCGACCGGCCCGGATACCTGTCCACCTGCTGCGAGTCCCGCCGCGATGACGGACTCCGCGAGCCGTAGCCCTGCCTCGCGAGTCGGGGTGGCAGTGGACACTGTCAGTACCTCGGTCACGCGTTGAGGGTACGGCGCCTCGCTGGCCGCCCGCGGATCAATCCCCCGCCGCCACGGACAAGTCGTCCCGCCACCGTGCGGATGTCCACGCCGCCGCGATCAGCTAGCTCGGAGAACCACGGCTACGATCCGGGCAGACGGGCAACAACCAGTTCATCCGGCTGTGGCCTCCGGGCCACGCTGTCGAGAAGGGGCCGTCGATGGACACCGGCCAGTGTGCCGACGACGCGGCCACCGTCGACGGCGTAGCGGTGGTCGGCGTGCAGATGATGGTGGGAGAATCGCGGGAGGCGATCGCCACAGGTCGAGCAGGTCTGGACTGCGCGCTCGGCATCCGGTCGAATCGGCTCGACACCGAGATGCGCCGTGTGGCCCATGCCTGCCACGACGACCATCCTCGGATTCCCGACGCCGTCGATCTTGCCCCGGACCTTCTCCGTCGATGAGTCAGGACTGCAGCCGGGCCGCCGAACGGGCCCTTCCGCCACGCCACCACTGGCAGGCGGTGGTCGCGCAGGCCGCGGCCCGCGCCAACGTGGCGCTGGAGGATCCGGAGGTGATTCGAGCCGGCTCGAACGTCGTTGTCCGTGCGCGTCCTGGGGTTGTCGCTCGGATCGGGCCGCGCGGTTCACTCGACGTCGCCCGCAGCCAGCTCACGATGGCGCGCTGGCTGCACCGCTGCGGCCTGCGCGTGATCACGGAGATCGAGATCGCGGCACAGCCCACCGTGGTCGACGGTTACCCGGTCACCTGGTGGCACCTGGCCCCACCGCACCGGCATGCCACCCCGGCCGAGCTCGCGTCCGTGCTGCGCGACCTCCATGCGCTCCCCGTCCCGGACAAGCCTCGCCTTGACCCGCTCGATCCGTTCGCCGGGCTGGACAGCATTGCCGACTATCCGGCCGTGCCCACGGACACCGACCGCGCCTGGCTGCGCGACCGCGTCGACTTGCTCCGGCGGGAGTACGCAGCGGTACTCGTCCAGTTGGAGCTGGTCGTGATTCACGGTGACGCCTGGCAGGGCAACGTCATCGGTCCCGGACGGGGGCGGGGTGCCCCTTCTCATCGATCTCGAGCACGTCGCGGTGGGGCCGCGCGAGTGGGACCTCGTTCCGATCGGGGTCGACCACGCCGACTTCGCCCGCCTGTCCGCCGCCGACTACGACAGCTTCGTGACCGCGCTCGACGGCTACGACGTCACCCGCTCACCGGCCTTCGCCGTGCTTGCTGCGATCACCGAGCTGCGGTGGACCGCGTTCACGATCCGTCGCTCACGGGACGACCCGGCGCTGGAGACCGAGGTGCGGCACCGCCTCGACTGCCTGACCGGCCGCATCCCGAAACCCTGGAGGTGGGCTGCTTCGTGACGAGTCGTGAGTTGGTGCGCCGCCCTGCTCCTCGGCGCGTCGTTGCTTGCTGTGCATCAAGCGATGGCGTGGCGCCGACGTTGGACGAGCCGTTCCTGCCGACTTCGAGGCTGTCGTTCTGATCGTTGCCGCTGCTCCGCCGACCGCAGCTACGATCCCGTTGCGGGTCACATGCCGGTCCCCGTGTTGCCCCCGATCGACGCGGCCGGGGGAAGGCGAATCGTGAGCGACCACAGCACGGCCCAGGGCTCGCATGTCGGTGCGACCGCTGGCGGCGGCGGCGACGCGGATCGCGATGTCGTTCGCTTGACGGAGGACGCGGTCGCGCTGGAACTCCGCCGCCGGCGACTGGCCGCCGGGTGGAGTCAGAGCCAGCTGGCCAGGCGGTCGGGCTTTGACCGGCAGTACATCTCCCGTGCGGAGAGTCCTGGTCGCGGGCTGCCGTCGGAACGTCTCGTGTCCGTTCTGGACGCCGCGCTGGGCGCGGACGGTGAGTTGATCGACCTGTGGGTGCGTGCCGCGGATGCCCGAGCCGAGCGACGGGAGGGGATGTCGGGCCTCGGAGACGACGGCGGAGGGCAGGCCGGTCTGGCCGACGGTCTCGTTCTGGGCGTGTTGAGTCCGGTTGATGCGCTGGACATGGTGGATGCGTGCACCGCGTCGGTTGTCGACCGGTACGAGGTGGAGGGGCCGACCTCGCTTGCGGCCGAGGTGCACGCCCTGCGTGAGGTGTGCCGCGATGTCGCGAGGCGGGCCGGGAAGGGCCTGCGGCGGCGGGTGGCGCTGACGAGCGCGCGCCAGGCTGCGCTGCTCGCCTACATGTCGGTCAACCTCGACCGTCACGATGATGCGCACGCGTTCGCTCTGGAGGCGTCGATGCTGGCGACGGCCGCGCGAGATGCCGATCTGCTGGCATGGATCAAGGGCACCCAGAGCTTCGCCGCCTACTACCAACGCCGCTACAACGACGCGGTCCGGTATGCGCGGGCCGGTCTGCTGATCGCCGGGTCCGGTGATCAGCGAGCGCGGTTGTTGTCCAATGGCGTGGCCCGTGCGGCCGGGAAGCTGGGTGACACCCGGACGGTGGAGGAGTCGGTCGGTGCCGCCCTCGAACTGTCCGGAGGCGGTAGCCGGGCGGACGGTCTGACGCCGTGTATCGGGTTCGGCTCGTACAGCCAGGCCCGCACGCTGGCCAACGCCGCCACGGCATATCTGTCGCTCGGCCGCCACAGTGAGGTCCTGGAGATGACCGGCCGCCTTGAGGGCGTCGTGCAGGATGCGCAGTCCGAGTGGAGCCGTGCCCTGGTACGTCTGGACGCCGCCACCGCGCATGCCCGCGGCCCGCAGGCCGACCTCGACCATGCCGCGACGATCGGGATGGACGCGCTCGCCGAGGCGCGGGGCAACCCGATCGCCTCGATCGGGTCTCGCGCGGGTGCTCTTGCCGCGGACCTGGCCGGTCACGGCGGAGCACCGGGCCGGGCTGAGGAGTTCCGCTGGGCGCTGCAGGACTGGCGCACCAGCAGCGAGCCGACGCGGTGAGCGCGTTCCCGAGAGAGCCCCCGGCGGATCTCGACGACCTCGACACCGTCGCGGCCCACGACTGGTCGGAGTTCCAGGCGCTGAGCCACGTCGACACGCACTGGGAACGACCGGGCTGGACGTCGGGCCGCAGCTCCTATCACTGGATGGCGACTTTCGAGGATCATCCCGAGGTCGCCGAGCATGTCCGACGCTGCCGGCCTTCCGTTCCATCGGCCGGGTACGACTTGGCGGCCGTGGACTCGGTCCACCTCACGATCGGCCGGTTGGCGTTCACGGACGATGTTTCCGAGGCGGCGGCCCGAGAGGTGGCGCGTTCGGCACGCGTGGTCGACTCGCGTCCTGGGTCCTTCGACCTGGTGTTCGGGCCGCTGACCGGGTCTCGTGGCGCGATCCGGTTCAGTGTGGCGCCGTGGTCGCCGCTGCTCGCTGTGCACGCCTTCCTCACCGGCATCACCCGCAGCGCGCTCGGCGAGCGGTGTGTCATGGAGACCGCGACGTTCCGCCCGCACGTCAGCATCGCCTACGCCCACGCCCGGATGTCGATCGACGCGGTGGTGAGCCGCCTCGGTGACGGGCGTGGGGTTGTCGGCCCGACCGTCCGGGTCGACACGGTCGGGCTCGTGCGCCTGGAACGGGTCGGACGCTCCTACCGCTACCGCAGCCTCGAACGGGTCCCGCTGCCGGACATCGCCGACGCCACGAACTCCCGCGCGTCGTGAACGAGCCGAACGTGGTGCGTCATCGCCGTGTCAGGACCCGGGCCGCCGGAGGCGCGTTCAAGCGAAACGACGGGAGGTCTGGGGCTGTGGCAGTCGCCGCAGCGCGGCCCGGGCGGCGTCGCGAGAGACGCGGGCAGGACTCGGAGTCCGCAGCGGGTGGTGAAGACGCCGGCGCGGTGGGCGATGGCATGGTCGTGCTCGGTGTCGTCGATGAGGTGGGTCCGGCCGTCGGTGGCGCTGGTGAGCGGCACAGACGTGTCCCGGGCGGTGTAGGAGGTGCGCGGGGCGCTGCGGCGTCGGCCGAGGCGGTCGCGGAGGCTCGGGCGGTTCACGAGGTGGGTCCGAGCCGGACGGGTGCGGGGTGCACGGGCCAGCGAGGTCCGGTGGCGGCGTCGTGGCACCACACGACGGTGGACGTCGCCGTAGGTGGCGCCGTCCCGGATGTGGACCTGATGGTCGAGGTGAGCCCGAGGTCGGTCCACCCGGGTCCGCGGAGGTCGTGGTGGGTGTCGCGCGCTGCGGCGAGGGCGTCAAGGAGGTTGGTGGGTCCGGCGGTGCGGGCGGCGGCGGTGGTCCCGGGTGGCAGGTGCAGTTGATGGAACAGCGCGAGGGGAGTGCCGGCGTGCAGGTCCGTGGGGTCGATGGGCGTGCTCCCGTGGCGGGGCCGGGTCGCGGCGGGGGTGGCGGGCCTGCGGATGGCGGCAAGGCGGGCGTGGTGGCGCCGGACGGGTAGATGCTCGGTGGGCCAGGGGAGGAAGGGGCCGGTCAACCGTCCGTCGAGGGTGTGGTGGAGCAGGGCGGGGTGGCTGATCCCGAGCCCGCCGGTGAGGGTGGCGAGGACGAGCGACCCGGGGTGGGTGTGGTGCAGCCACGCGGCGGGGAGGTGGTCGACGCTGTGACCGACCAGGACCCGGTCGAACTTGGGCGTCGCCGTCTCGGTGGGATGGAGCGGGATCGTGTCGAGGACCATGTCGTCGGCGAGGACGAGGTGGGGCCGTTGCCCGAGCTGGTCGAGTCGGTGGGTGGCGAGGTGGTGCAACTCGGGGTCGATCTCGACGCTGGTGAGCTGGTCGTTGCCGACGCGGTGGGTGAGCAGGGCGGTGGTGAGAGCGCTGCCGGTGCCGAGTTCGAGGACGTGGTCGGTGGCCCGGACGTCGAGGGCGTGCGGTAGCCGCATGGTGGTGGCCGGGTCGGGTGAGACGGCGACGGGGTGTTGGCGGCCCCGGATATCGATGCCGGAGAGGGCGACGACGAGCGGGACCTGGGCGTAGACGTGCCGGAGCCAGGCTTGGCCGGCGGGTGAGTCGGGCCCGGCGTCGGGGCGTCGGTGGTGGCGCCAGCCGGGGCCGGGTGGGGCGGTGGTGGAGTAGCTGGGTGTGTAGTGGTGGCGGGGAACGTCGAGGATCGCGTCGCGCCATGCGCCGTCGGTCAGGACACCGTCGCGGACGAGCTGCCCGGCGAGACCCACGGCGTGCGTTGTCCAGGTGCGGTCGACGGTGGGGTCCCAGCCCGCTCCGGTCGCGCGCGGCTCGGGGGAGGTGGCTGCGGGGTTGCTCATCGGGTGCCGCCGGCCGGGAGCTGACGGGCCGAGGGGAGGTGGATCTCGCCGTGGTCGCCCGCGGCGGTGGTGACTGTGACGCCGAGCAGGTGGGCGTGCCCGGGTGGGCGGGCGGAGCGGACGTACCAGGTGGCGAGGTAGTCGGCGATCGCTTCGCAGGTGGCGGGGCGGTCGAGGAGCCGGTCGAGGTCGCGGTGGTGGAGCCTGTCGGTGATCCGTCCGGTGATCTCGTCGCGCATGTCGTGGTCGACGACGACTCCGGGGTAGGTGAGCGTGGTGGACTCGAAGAGGAACACCGCGGTGAAGTCGTGCCCGTGCAATCGGCCCGCGGTGTCGCCGGGTTCCAGACCGGCGATGCGCAGTGCGGCGGAGAACTGGACGGTGACGGTGCCGCGGTAACGGACGAACGCGCCGGGATCGGTGGCTTCCGGTGCGCCGCTCACCGGCGGGGCTCCGCATCCGGTGCGGGGCAGAAATGCGTGGGTGGCAGCACGGTGGCGCACGTCCGGTGTCGTGTCGGTTTCATTGTTCCATCAGAAATGAGGCTTCGGGGTCTGTGAATGGGGCAACCGCGTGGTCGCTGTGTTGCCCCCCTGGCGCTCCGGATCGGGTTGGCCACCGCCGACGGAGCTATCTGTCGAAGTCGTGTGTGAGAGCGAATCGTGTTGCGTGGGCGATGGCGGTGTCGTGGCCGTCGGAACGAAGCAGCTGATGCGGAATCCGCAGATCGGAAAGGACGGCGCAGATGTGCTGATCGGCGAGGTTGCGGTAGCGCTGGTTGTGGTCGCGGACCTTGTTCGTGCCGATCGGCAGGGCGCGGTCGAGTTCGGTGCGCAGGATCAGGTCGTAGTGGATGGCGTGTCCGGCTGCGAGTGCCTTCAGGTGCCCGAGGAGGGTGGGGTCCGGTTCTTCGCCGCGGTACTCCAGGGCGGCGAGGTAGTAGCCCAGGGCGTCGGGGACGGGCCTGTCGACGAGCAGGACATCGGTGTGTGGCCAGGTGGCGATCTCGTTGCTGATGCCCCGGGTCATGATCCATGTGGTGGAGGCGTAGGTGTGGGAGTGCAGGATCGGCAGGCCGATCCGCAGCGCCTGCTCGCCGAGGTCGGCGACGGTGGCCACCTCGATGTCGTACTGGCGGAGCTCGTTGGTCAGCCGGGCCAGGAAGGTCGACTTGCCGGTGGAGTGCGCTCCGGTGACCGCGATCGTCACCGGCCGTTCCACCAGGGCCGCACGTACAGGTCCCGCGGCGGGGCCGGCCGGGGCGGACCTGTCGGGTGCGCTCGAGGGGTCGGTGCCCGGGTTCACCACAGCCCGTCCTTGGTGTTCGCGGTGTCGCCGGCGTCGGTCCCTGGTGGTCGTCGGGGCGGTGGTGGGCCGGGTAGCTGTCCGGCGTGCAGGAGCTGTTCGGGACTCAGCCCGGCGTGGGTGACGATGTGGGCGAACAGCGCCGCGGTCATCCAGGTGTCGAAGGGGGCGCGGTGGCGCGCCATGCCGGTGGTGATGCGCTCGGGGAGGCCGGTCATGTCGGGCGGGGTGAGCGCGGCGTGGGTGATGAGGTTGTCCAGGCCGTAGCCGCCGGGCAGGTCCGGCCACACGGTCTTGGCGAGTCGTTGGGTGTCCAGGACGAGTGGGGGTCGCCAGGCGGGCAGATGCGTGCCAAGGACGCGCCGTTCGACGGTGGCGTTGTGCGCCACCAGAACCCGGCCCTGCAGCTCGGCGGCGATCTCGTCGGCGACATGGCCCCATCGGGGGGCGTCGGCGACGTCGTCGTTGCCGATGCCGTGGACCTTGCGGGTCACCACCGGGTTGATCGGGTGTTCGGGTCGGATCAGCCAGGTGCGCAGCTGCGCCGGGGTGGTGATCGAGCCGCTGGTGATAGGCAGCAGGGCGATCTCGATGATCTCGGGAGGTTGCTGGCCGTTGCCCTCTACGTCGACGACCACCAGGTCGTGGCCTGGTGTTTCCGGGTGCCAGGGGAACATCAGCATGGGCAGCTGCGGCACGACCCCTCCTCGTCTCGGTTGATGTCGGGCCGCTGGACGGTCGCCGAGATGCGGTCCGCACCAGGTCCGGCGGCGGGTGTCGGGTCGGTGGTGGGCCATCCGAGGTCGGCGCGGCCGTGGCGGCGGTGGTGGTGGGGCTTGGCCCGGTCGTGGACCTGCACCCCGAGGGCGTGCTGGAGCAGGTAGCGGTGCTGCTCGCCCAGGCCGGTCACGGTGACCGCCCGCGCGGTGAGCTCCACCAAGTCACCACCGAGCTGCCGTACGCGCGCGGCCACGGCCGCCTCGCTGAGGTCGGGGATCGCGCGACGGCAGCGGTCGAGCTGGACGGAGGGGCAGATGTCGCACAGCTCCCGCACCCCGACGTGGCCGTTGTAGTCGGCCAGCCCGTGAGCGTGGGAGACGGCGCAGCTGGTCTTGCGGAACAACGCCGATCCGCCCGGTGGTCGTGATGCCGCGGCGGAGAGCACCCGCTGCTCGAGGGGTTCGGGGAAGACCTTGCGCCGCGCGGTGTCCTCGTAGGGTTCGGGCAGGCCGTGCGCCCGGTAGTAGTCGCGGATCTCGTCGCGGAAGAACAACCCGGTGAACACCGTGGCGTGCGCGTGCCGCGACAGCTCCATCGCCGTCGCGAGATGAGCGTCGGAGTCGTTGAGGCCCGGGACGAGCGGACGCCAGTACAGCACCACCCGGAACCGGTCGGCGTGCGCGTGGGCCAGGCGCAGCGAGTCCGCGGCGACGGTCGAGTCGACCGGCTCGATCCGGTCGTCGTCGATCCCGGAGTAGGTCACCAGCAGCGTCACCCGCACGTGCCGCAGCGCGTTCAGCGCTGCGCAGTCCGCGGGGGTGACGCGCCAGCGGGTGATGACCAGGACGTGGTTGGTCAGGCCCGCGTGGTCGAGCATCCGCAGCATCGCGAACAGGTGTGGCTTCACCGGTGGCAGCATCGGATCGGTGGCCCGGTTGAGTAGCTGCACCGGCGTGGCGTGCGGCCGGAAGAAGCGGTGCCCCACCAGGGCGGCGAACGCCTCCGCGTCACCGGCGAGGGCGCGGGGCACCTTGAGGCCGTAGTTCCCGAACAGGTGCCGCACGCAGTACCCGCAGTCCAGCGGGCAGCCCACGATCCAGTTCAGGCTCAGCCCCGACTTGCGGTACTCCACCATCGTCAACAGCGCCGGATCCATCCCCGCTCGCTCGTGGGCATCGAGCAGCCGGACCCGCCCGCCGATGCTCGGTGCCACCATGCTGTCCTCCTGTTCGGTCGCTTGGCGGTCGCGGTTGATGGATGTGCGCGAACACCGACCACAGGTGATCAGTCGAGCTACGATCCCGGCAGGGGGCAACAACCCGGCGCGGAGATTTGCCCCTCTGCGGCGGCGGCGACGGGAGACCTCGGGTGAGTGACGAAGGCACCCCTGCGCCCGATGTCGGGCGGGTTGTCCCGGACTCGACCAAGTCCGAGGCCGCGCTGGCGATGGAGATTCGCCGTCGCCGCACGGCCGCGGGCCTGTCGCAGAACCAACTGGCCGATTCGATCGGCTACACACGCCAGTACGTCTCGCGGGCTGAACGCCTGACCGGCGGGTGTGCCTCGGCGGAGCTGGTCCGTGTGCTCGATGCCGAGCTTTCCGCCGAAGGTGTTCTCATCGCGCTCCACGCGACGGTGCTCTCGCAGCGCACAGCGCGGCGGCAGCGCGCGCCGCACGTCGGGCGTGATCATTCGGAGCACTCTTCGGAGGTGGCAAGGGTCGAATATGTGACGTCGCCGATCACGCCGACGTCATCGACCACGCCAAGTTCGGTGGCAACGCCGTCGGCCGTGCGGGGGTCGATGTTGTTGATGTCGCCGAACCCGTCCGATGGGCAGATGCCTCTGGGGGCGCCGGAAGCTGGCCCATACGAGTACGTCGTTGAGCTGGAACGGCTCCACCGGGTCGACCAGCGGGGAGGGCCCGAGCGTGCCCTTTCAGGAGTGGAGCAGCTCCTCGGCGGGATCGGCACTGCGCTGGCCGTCTCTCGCGGCGCCGATCGCGGAGCCCTTCTCCGCGCAGCGTCACGAGCAGCAGAGTTCGCGGGCTTTCTGTACCGCGATCTCGGCGTCGAGGAGAGGTGCCTCTACTGGCACGACCGAGCGATGGAATTCGCGCAACAGTCGGACGACGGCCCGATGCAGGCGTATGTCTTGCTCCGCAAGGCCCAGGCCGCTTACGACCGTCGCGACGCGCCGCGAATGCTTGACCTGACGCTCGCGGCGGCCCGGTTCGGTACCGCCCTCAGTCCCGGGCTTCGGGCCGAGATCATGCAGCAGCAAGCACGTGGTGATGCCATGCTCGGTGCGAGTGGCGAAGATATCGAGAGGCGGCTCGACGGCGCGTACGCCCTCCTGTCAACGGTCGAGCGACACGGTTCGGATGACGAGCCGGGCTGTCACTACAGCGAGCGACTCCTCGGTCTTCAGTCCGCCTTATGCTTGTCGGACGCCGGGCGGCCACGCGATGCCATCTTGCGCTATCGCACGATCATCAGCTCCGACCTGTCACCTCGCGACCATGCCTATTTCTCGATTCTCATGGCAACGGCGCTGGCGCTGTCGGGAGAGCCCGACGAGGCCGCGCAGCTCGCCTGCTCCTCGCTGCCCGTGGCAATGGCCAGCAGCTCTAGGCGCAGTGTCCGGGAAGCGCGGACGCTGGCGGGTGCCCTTGCACCGTGGCGGGAACGACATCTTGTTCGAGAACTGCATGACGTCCTCCGCTCCGCCTCAGCTAGTTATCCAGCGCGAGATGAGTGAGATGACGTCGGACTGCCACAGCTGCGTTTGGGGGTCCGCGTAACTCGGGTCGTCGTGCACGGCCAGACCGTGCTGGGCGCCATCCAGTTCGATCAGCTCGGATTCGCAGGTGAGGGCCTGAATCGCCGACCGCGAAGAGTCGATAGGGATGAACGTGTCTGTCGTACCGTGTACCACAAGAGTGGGGGCAGTAATCCGAGCAAGGTCGTTGCGGGTGTCCCACCAGAACACCTCATTGAGCAGCGCTGTTCCAAGTCGGAAACTCGGAGAGTGGGCAACGAACCGATTGGCTGCGAGTTGGTCCGCAACGTCATGGTCGATGCGGTCGCCGCTCCAGTAGTCCTTATCGTCGACGAAGCGCTTCTTGTAGTCGAGCAGTGGATTGATCATCACTAACCGGTCGACGAGATCCCGATGACGTGCTGCCAGTGATGCGCAGACTCCGCCGGAGAAGCTCGCGCCCAGCAGGCTAATGCGCTCCGCGGACATACGAGTTGCGAGCTCTTCGACAGCGGTCCGCACGTCGTTCCCGACGCCGGCGAGCGTCAGGTCTTCCTGCCGACCTCCGCTTTCCCCGTGACCACGCAGGTCGAGACGTAGCGAGGCCAAACCGGCATGAGCGAGGCCGTCAGCCAGCCGATCGAAGAACCCGCCCTCGTGGCGATCGACCCCACCGCCATGCACGAGCACGAGCCCACGTGAGGCTCTCGGAGGAATCACTATGTCGGCTGCCAGGGACGTTCCGTCCAGCGATCTGAATCTTGTGGTCACACCGCTGATCCTGCCCCAGCACGATCAGCGCCAACCCGTTGCGTCTGGCTCTTCAGGGCTCGGACGGCTCACGCCACGCCCATGGTCACGCTAGCTTGACCTTGCGTACCCGCGGCCGGGTCGACATCAGCCGAGTGCGAGCGCAAGTACTGCACCACCGAGGAGGAACGGGCCCATCGGCATCGAGCCGCGAGGATGTCCTGCGGCTCGCGATCCGATCAGCATCGCGGCGGCGGCGGCCCAGGCCAGCAGGGTGCCAGCCAGGACGACCGGCCATCCTTGCCAGCCCATCGCCATGCCGAGCAGGCCTGTGGGTGCCCGAAAGTCGTCGCACGTCATGCGACCTGCTGATACTCGTGGACGAGCCCGCCGAGGCGGTCGTGTCGTTCGATCTTGTGGATCTCGGTTGTTGCGGGACGGGGGAGTGGTCGTGAGGGAGCGGCCTGCTCCAGGGTGCGGTGCGGACGGTGACCGTTGTAGTGGCATTCGAACTCGTGCAGCACGGCTGCGGCGTGTCGTTGGTTGATGATCAGGAGGCGGTCGAGGAGTTCGCGGCGGATTGTCCCGACGAAGCGCTCGGCGATCGTATTTGCCCGCGGTGCCCGCACGGGTGTCTTGATGATCCTGACGTCGATGGCGGTGAAGGCGGCGTCGAAGGCGGGCGGTGAACTTGTTGTCGCGGTCTCGGATGAGGAACCGGAGGCCGTGGTTGGCGTCGTCGAGGTCCATGTGCAGATTGCGTGCGACTTGGGTGAGCCAGGCTCCGGTCGGGTGGGCGGTGACGCCGAGGATGTGTATCCGACGGGTGGCGTGCTCGATGACGAAGAACGCGTAGAGCCGGTGCAGGGTGATCGTGTCGAGGTGGAACAGGTCGCAGGCGAGGATCGCTTGGGCCTGCGCTTTGAGGAACTGTGCCCAGGTCGGTCCGGCCCGTCGCGGCGTGGGGTCGATTCCGGCGGCGTTCAGGATTTTCCAGACGGTGGAGGCGCCGATCTGGTGGCCGAGGTTGGCGAGCTCGCCGTGGATCCGCCTGGACTTCATCCGCCGTGGGCGCGCGGCCGGCCTCACGCTGACCCAGATCCGCGAGGTCCTCCATATCCGGGACGCCGGCCAAACCCCGTGTAAGCACGTTCGAGAACTGCTGGCAGACCGACTGGCCGGCTTGGACGCCCAGATCGTCGGCCTCCAAGATCTTCGGGCCAGCGTGTCCCAGCTCTACAACGTCGTCGCCACCGCAGACCCCGACACCAGCGACACCGGCCAGGTATGCCGCTACCTATGACTCGCAGAGGCATCCGTCCTGCCGTCCCGTAGGCCGGCTACGCCAGGGTCTCTGCCACGAAACAGGACCTCACCGTCCAGCGCGACGGCCTGCCGGCCTTGAGGTGGACGCCGACCGGGTCTATGTCGACCACGGCCTGACCGGCACCACCCGCGCCCGACCGGGCCTGCGTCAGGCCCTCGCGGCCTGCCGTACGGGCGACACCTTGGTGGTCACCCAGCTCGACCGCCTCGCACGGTCGCTACCCGATGCCCGTGACATCGTCGAGGAGCTGACCACCCGCGGCGTCCGCCTGCAGCTGGGCGGCTCCGTGCACGACCCCACAGATCCGTGCACGACCCCACAGACCCTGTCGGCCGGCTGCTGTTCAACGTCCTGGCCATGGTCGTCGAAGTCGAATCCGACCTGATCAGGGCCCGGACCCGCGAAGGGGTCGCGGTGGCCCGCGCCGCCGGTAGGCTCCGTGGACGCAAGCCCAAGCTCACCCCCGCGCGGGAAGCGCTGCTCGTCGATCTGCTCAGGACCGGCGAGAAGAGCCCGTCCCAGCTCGCCGACCTGTTCGGGGTCGGCCGGTCCACGGTCTACCGCGCGCTCCAACGCGCCGCCGGAAGCACGTCCGCCGCCGGCGCCGCAGCAGCAGGCCAGGCCACATAGCGCCGTCAGAACCGCGCCACCTACCGCTGAGGGTCACAGCCGTCGACGACCGCGAGGATCGTCCCGCTACCAAGAAAGCGGGACGGATCTGTCCACCCGGCCTCGGCTCTGCCTGCGGCCGGGTGTCGTGGGCGATGAGCAGCTTTGATGGAGTCTGGGTCGCGCCGTCTACAGCATCGAGCCCAGGTCGGATCCGACGGTGGGGTAGGCCGCTGTCGCAGACTTGAGCTGCCGGGTGGTCAGGCCGAGCTTGATGGCCAGGGCCAGGGTGTTGACCAGCTCGCTGTACTCGGGCCCCAGCAGGTGCGCGCCCACGATCGTGTCAGTTGAGCGGTCAATGAGGATCTTGGCGGCCGCGGTGGTCTCAGCGACCCGGTAGTTGGAGTACCAGCCGCTGGTGTCGTTGTGGCGAACAGACAGGTCGATGCCCTGCTCGCGGGCCTCGGACTCCAGCAGCCCGACTCGGACGAGCTCGGGGATGGTGAACACGACGGTGGGGATGCCGGTGTAGTCGGGGGTGGTGGTCGTGTTCCTGAGCATGTTGGACGCGGCGACCTTGGCCTCTGAGACCGCGACGGGGGTGAGTGGCATCCCGGCCGTGTCTGCGGCGTCACCGGCCGCCCAGATCGCCCGATTCGTGACGCTTTGTAGGTGGCCGCCGACGTGCACGCCGCGATCGGCCCACTCCACGCCGGCGGCATCGAGGCCCAGACCGGACAGGTCAGCTACGCGTCCGGCACCGTGCACGACGAGGTCGGTCTCGATCGTTTCGCGGTTCCCCGCGTGCTCGAGGGTGACCCGGTAGCCGCGGTCAGCGCGCTCCACGGCGGTGATGGTGGTGCTGCGGCGCAGATCGATGCCGACGGCGCTGCTGCGGTCGACCAGGAGGTCGACGAGGTCCGGGTCGAAGTTCTTCAGCGGATGCTCGCCTCGGTCCACGATGACAGTCGAGGTGCCGGCACGGGCGGCGAGGTGGGCGAACTCGAAGGAGATGAAGCCTCCCCCGACGAACAGGATCCGCGCTGGGAGGGCTTCCAGGTCGAGGAAGTCGGTGCTGTCGATGAGGTGCTGGTGGCCGGGGAAGTCCAGCGGGCGGGGTCTCGCGCCGGTGGCGATGAGGAAGCGGTCCGCGGCGTAGGTCGCATCGTCGATCTCGATCTGCTGCAGACCGGTGAACCTGGCCTGGCCGTGCAGCGTGTCGACACCGCTGCCGGCGAGAATGTCCTCCATGGCCTGCGGGACGGGGTCGGTGAAGCCGTGCTTGTGCTGCATCAGGTCAGCCCAGTTGATCGAGAGTCCCGAGTCATCGATGCCCTTGCCCCGCATGAGGCGGGCAGCGTCGATGATCTCGGCACCGCGACGCAGGATCTTCTTGGGGTCGCACCCACGCAGCGCACAGGTGCCGCCGTAGGGCAGGGAGTCGACGATGGCCACCTTCCACCCCTGTCCGGCGCACTTGGTGGCCGCAGCGACGCCGGCCATCCCGGCGCCGATGACGATCAGGTCGTAGCTGTGAGTCATTGGCCGTCTCCGTTTCTGATGTGGTCGTTGTTCGTTTGCAGATCGACGGCCTCGTGAGCTGGCAGAGCAAGCGAGTCAGTCACCCGCCTCACTCGGCGCCGGACCAGCCGTAGGCAAGCCGACGCCCGCCACCATGACGCCGACCCCGACGAGCGGCCAGCTCTGGAGAGACACGCCCGCTATCCCGCCCAGCAGGCCCAGCGACAAAAGCAGCGGCAGCCCGCAGCAGACCCGAAGGCGCCGAGGAGGCCAGCGATCGGCAGGTAGGTGGCGGCCCGTTCACGCACCCGTCAGCACAGCACGGAGCTGTTCGAGGGTCGGCGCGCCCTCGTAGCCATCAGCAGCGGGGTATCTGCGGCACGACAGCCCGACCTGTGAGCCGGGCTCGGCGAGTACGTCAACATTCGCATCAGTGCGCACCGCGTACACGAGGGTTCCGGGTGGCGGGGTTGCGGAGTCGGGCCGAGCGTCGAGTTCGTCGACGCGGCGCTCGACCTGGCCATGCTCGCGGAGGTGGGCCACACCGAGGATCACGTGGCCGACGGTAGAACGGCGGTCCGCGAGACGCAGGGTGTGTGGCCGGTGTGGCCGGTGGTTACTGATCGTCGCGGGCGGTGAGCAGCTCGATGATCTGGGCCATGCTGGCGGCGGTCTGGTCGAACTTCGCGCGCATCTCGGCGAACCCGGCGTCCATTCCCTGTTCGAGGTGATCGAACCGGGCGGCGGTCTGCACGCCGAGGACGTTGATGGCTTGGCGGTTGGCGTCGACCTTGATGGTGAGGTCGGCGAGGTCGCGATCGCGGGCCGCGGTGAGGTGCCGAACAGCGGCGGCGTCGGAGACCGCGGCCGCGGCGTCGTCGGCGATCTGCTCTGTGCGGCTCTCCACCGCGGACAGCCGGGCCTCGAACTCCGCCGGGTTGGTCACGAGGCCAGGGCAGCGGCGCAGCCCAGCCGACCCCCCGCCCCTGCCGCACGACCGTGTACGCGTCAACGGTGGCCGGCGGGCCGAGGCGGTCGGGCGGTCTACGGTCGGGGCGCTGGGCGCTTCCGGGCAACCCGGGTGCCCCCGGGCGAGTGCGTGGAGCCGGCGGCCGGTGCCGCGAGTCCCCTCCCGCGGCCGGACCGCCGGTGGGCTCCTCGTCGTCAGATGCCGGGGCTCCGTACGGCGCGGGCACCTCGACGCGCGCGGCGGCGACGAGGCGGTCGTAGCCGTTGAAGCCGGGCGGCAGGGCGTAGGGCAGCCCGGCCAGCAGGTCCTCCAGCGTGTAGGCCGGGCTGGGCGGGGTGGATCACCCGCCGTATCGCCCGTGGCGGGCCGGCCACACGTCACCAACGACGCGCCTTTACCGTCCCCCCTGGAGGAATCGGTCACCCGTTCTCGGTGATGGTGGGGCGCGGGTGCCGCACGGCGGTGGCGAGTCGTGCGGGGTCTTCGGCCAGGGAAGCGTCGGCGCGCGGCAGCTCGACGAGTACGCAGAGTCCGCCGGTCTGGTCGGGGTCCCGTGCGGTGACGACGAGTCGACCGCCGTGTGATCCCACGACGGCCCGCACGATCGACAGACCGAGCCCGAACCCGCGCGTGGTGTCCGGGCCGACGGCGCGCGACCGGCGCTGGAACGGGGCGAGCAGTGCGGGGATCTCGTAGCTGCCGATGGTCGGCCCGGTGTTGTTGACGGTCAGCAGCACGTGGTCGTCGGTCGTCCGGGTGCTGACGGCGAGCCAGCCGCCGGCCGGCAGGTTGTGGCGTGCCGCGTTCTCCACCAGGTTGCCGACCATGCGCTCGAGCAGCACCGGGTCGCCGACGACGGTGCCGGGCTCCAGCCGGGGCGGCCGGACCGTGACGTGGTGCGCCTCGGCGTCGTCGGTCAGCCCGCCGAGGGCGTGGGCCGCGATCTCGGCCAGGTCGACGTGATCGCGGGTGGTGAGCTCGTTCTCGCTGTCGGCGAGGGTGAGCAGTCCGTCGATCAACCGCTCGTGCCGGCCGTTGACCAGCAGCAGGCTCTCACCGAGCCGGCGCATGTCCTCGGTGGCCCCCGGCCGGGTGACGGCCACCTCCACCAGCGCCCGGTTGATCGCGAGGGGCGTGCGCAGTTCGTGGGACGCGTTGGCGACGAACCGGCGCTGGCCGTCGAACGCGTGGTCCAGGCGTTCGAGCATCTGGTTGACGACCGTGCCGAGCTCCTTCAGCTCGTCGTCGGGTCCGTCGAGCGGCACGCGTTCGTGCAGGCCGTGTCCGGTGTCGGCCCGGGCGACGCGGCGGGCGGTGGCGGCGATGGCGCCGATGGGGCGGACGGCGCGGCGGGAGATCGCCCACGCGGTCCACCCGGCCAGGACCGTGATCACCGCGAGCGCCGTGCCACCGTAGGTGATCACGGCACCGTTCAGTTCGTTGGTGAACTCCTCCTCGGCGCGGGCGATCTCGTCGTTGAAGGCTTCGACGTCGTCCGCGGCCGCGAAGTCGGCGGAGGTCGGCGAGCGCGCGTCGCCGGTGGGCGAGGTGAACTGGATCACGGGGCCCGCGGTCAGGAGCACCAGGAGGTACAGCACCGTGAGCGTGGCCGCGCTCGACACCAGGGCGAGCGCGCCGTAGGCCAGGGTCAGCCGGGCGCGGATGGTCAGTCGCAGCACTGCGGCCCCCCTCATCGGATCTGGTAGCCGACGCCGGCGACGGTCTCGATCACCGCTGGGGAGCCCAGCTTGCGCCGCAGCTTCACCATGGTCACCCGGACGACGTTGGTGAACGGGTCGATGTGCGCGTCCCACACCTTCTCCAGCAGGTGCTCCGCAGACACGACGCCCCCGCCCGCCCGGAGCAGCTCGGTGAGCACCGCGAACTCCTTGCGGGTCAGCTCGACCGGTGCTCCGTCGCGGTTGACGACCCGCCGCAGCGGATCCAGGTCGATACCCGCCCTGCTGAGGATCGTGGGCGTGGCCGGCTGGGAACGTCGCAGCAGCGCGTGCACCCGAGCCGAGAGCTCGACGAACGCGAACGGCTTCACGAGGTAGTCGTCGGCACCCAGTGCCAGACCTGCGACCCGCTCCCGGACCGCCGCCGCCGCCGTCAGCATGAGCACCCGGGGGCACCCTCCGGAACCGGTGAGCGTGCGGCACACCTCGTCGCCGTGTGTTCCCGGGATGTCGCGATCCAGTACGACCACGTCGTACTCGGTGTGCGCCAGTTGCTCCAGTGCGGTGTCCCCGTCGTGGACGACATCGACCGCGAACGCCTCACGACGCAGCCACTCGGCGATGGAGTCCGCCAGCAACTGCTCGTCTTCGACCACGAGTATCCGCACCGCCCGACGCTATCGCGGCCCGGATAAGCCCGTCGTAACTCGCAGCGGGCACGCCGGTGCGACGCGCCTGCTGGTCAGCTCAGCCCCGGCGGCGCCGACCGGCGTCCCGAGGCAGCAGCCCGCACGACACGCGGGCAGCGAGGAGGAGACCGTGCGAAAGACGATCAGTGTGGCGTTGCTGGCGGTGCTGTCGGCATTCGTCGTCACCGGGTGCGGTGCCGCGGCCAGCGGTGGCGGGGCCGCGACGACGCCCGTCGCCGCAACCGACGCGGACCCCATGGAGATGGACCGGCAGCTGGCGCGGTGCATGCGCGACAACGGCGTCGACTGGCCCGATCCCGGTCCGAACGGCTTACCGGAGGGCTTCGACCCCACGCGGCTCGACCAGATGGCGCTGAACGTCGCGCTGCAGGCCTGCGCGCAGTACACGGTCGCCGAGGAGGACCTGCCGGCGCCGACCCCGGAGGACATCGAGGCGGATCGGCAGCTGGCGCAGTGCATGCGGGAGAAGGGCATCCCGATGCCCGACGCCACCGGCAATCAGGTGCTGGACGAGTTGCCGGGGATCGACGTCACGTCCCCGTCGTTCACCGCCGCCTTCGAGACGTGCGCCCAGGCGGCGCTGGCCCCGACCTCGACGGGGGCGAACGGATGAGCGGCCGCAGGAGTGCGGTGCTCGGCGCGGTCGTCGTGATCGTGGCGGGCGGCGCTGGGCTCGGCTATGTCGGCTGGCTCGGTGGGCTGCAGCCGGCCGCCGCTGCGGAGGCTAGGCCGACGGCGACCGCGACCGCGACGAGGCAGACGCTGGTCGACACCGCGCAGGTGCGGGGGACGCTCGGTTTCGGATCGCCGACCCGGGTGGCCGACCGGCTCGGCGGGACGCTCACCTGGCTGCCGGTGCCTGGCGCCGCGGTCCGGCGTGGGGAGGTGCTGTTCCGGGTCGACGAGCGTCCGGTCGTGCTGGTGCACGGTGCGGTGCCGGCCTACCGCGAGATGTCGGCCGGGATGCAGGGGAGCGACGTCCGGCAGCTGGAGGAGAACCTCCGTGCCCTCGGCTACACCGGTTTCGACGTCGATGACCGGTTCACCGCCACGACCACGACCGCGGTCCGGCGCTGGCAGCAGGCCCTCGGCGTGGAACGCACCGGTGCGATCGCCTGGGGCCAGGTGGTCTTCGCGTCGGGCGACGTCCGCGTGGCCGGCGCGGGCGGGGGCGTCGGCGAGGACGCCGCGGTGTCGGTGACGGGCACGGAGCGCGTGGTCACGGTGTCGCTCGACGTCGAGCGGCGTGACCTGGCGCCGGTCGGGGGTGCGGTCGAGCTGGTGCTGCCGGACGGGTCCTCCCTCGGCGGCACCGTCGCCGCCGCGACCACGGTGGTGGAGTCGTCCGAGGGGTCCGGCGGCGGCGAGGGGCGGGGTGGCGAGGGCGCCGAGGAGACGACGCGCGTCCAGGTCGTGATCACCCCGGCCGATCAGCGCCGGCTCGCTGAGTACGACCGCGCCTCGGTCGAGGTGACCTTCGCCGCGGAGCGGCGGGACGACGTGCTGACGGTCCCGGTCGAGGCGCTCCTCGCGCTCGCTGAGGGCGGGTACGGGGTGGAGGTCGTCGGGGCTGCGGGCGGGACGAGGGTGGTCGCCGTCGAGACCGGGCTGTTCGCGAAGGGGCTGGTCGAGGTCAGCGGCGGGGACCTCACCGACGGCGCGTCGGTGGTGGTGCCGTCATGACCGGCGAGCGCGACGCGGGCGCCGATCGACCCGTGATGGTCGAGCTGTCCGATGTCACCAAGAGCTACCCGGGTGGCGTCTCGGCGCTCCGCGGCGTGTCACTGTGCGTAAGTCGCGGCGAGCTCGCCGGCATCGTCGGTCCCTCCGGGTCCGGGAAGTCCACCGTGCTGAACATGATCGGCACCCTCGACCGGCCCTCCACCGGTCGGGTCGTGGTCGCCGGCCACGACGTGGCGGCGCTCGGCGACCGCCGGCTCGCGGCACTGCGCGCCGGCACGATCGGGTTCGTGTTCCAGCAGTTCCACCTCGCCGCGGGCGTGCCGGCGATCGACAACGTCGCCGACGGGCTGCTGTACACCGGGGTGCCGCTGCGCCGGCGCCGCGAGCGCGCCGGTGCCGCCCTCGACCGGGTGGGGATGGGCCACCGGGTCGGCCACCGGCCGCACCAGATGTCCGGTGGGGAGTGCCAGCGGGTCGCGATCGCCAGGGCAATCGTCGGGGAGCCCGATGTGCTGCTGGCCGACGAACCGACGGGCAACCTCGACTCGGCATCCGGGACCGGTGTCGTCGACCTGCTCCGGCAGCTGCACGCCGCCGGCACGACCGTGCTGGTGATCACCCACGACACCGCGATGGCGAGGGCGTTCCCCCGGCAGGTCGAGATGCGCGACGGCCTGGTGGTCGCCGACTCCGGGCCGGTGCCGGCATGAGCGCCCCGCGACTGCGCACCCCCGGCCTCAGCCTGTCCGACGTGCTCCGCGTCGGCCTCGTCGGGCTACGCACCAGACCGGTGCGTGCGGTGCTCTCGGCACTCGGGATCGCGATCGGCATCGCCGCCATGATCAGCGTCATCGGCATCTCGACGTCGAGCCGGGCGGAGCTGGACCGGGCGCTGGAGTCGCTCGGCACCGACCTGCTCACCGTGTCGCCCGGCCAGACGTTCACCGGCGGCAGCGCCTCGCTCCCCCTGTCGGCGGTGCCGATGATCAGCCGGATCGCCCCCGTGCACGCGGTGTCGGCGGCCGGCACCGTCCCGGACGCGGCGGTCTACCGCACCGACCTCATCCCCGAGCTGGAGACCGGCGGCCTGTCGGTGGTGGCCGCCCGTCTCGACCTGCCGGACACCGTCGGCGCCGCCGTCCGAGACGGTGCCTGGCTCAACGCCTCCACAGCGCAGTTCCCCACCGTGGTGCTGGGCAGCGCCGCGGCGGCGCGGCTCGGCGTGGTCGACGTGCGGACCGGCACCCAGGTGTACCTCGCCGACCGCTGGTTCACCGTCGTCGGGGTGCTGCACCCGGTGGTGCTCGCGCCCGAGCTGGACTCGACGGCTCTGGTCGGCTGGTCGGCCGCCGAGCGCTACCTTGAGTTCGACGGACACCCGACCACGGTCTACACCCGGTCGGACGAATCCTCGGTCGACGCCGTGCGCGGCATGCTCGGTCCCACGGCCAACCCGGAGCATCCCAACGAAGTCCAGGTGTCCCGCCCGTCGGAGGCGCTGGAGGCGCAGCGCGCGACCGACCGGAGCTTCACCGGGCTGCTGCTCGGTGTCGTCGCGGTGGCGCTGCTGGTCGGTGGTGTCGGGGTGGCGAACACGATGGTCATCTCCGTGCTGGAGCGCCGGACGGAGATCGGGCTGCGGCGCTCGCTCGGCGCGACCGGCGGCCATATCCGCACCCAGTTCCTCACCGAGTCCCTGCTGCTGTCGCTGCTCGGCGGGGCCGCGGGGGTGGCGCTGGGAGCGGCGGTCACCATCGGGTACGCGGCGTCCCAGAGCTGGCCGGCGGTGGTGCCGCCCTGGGCGATCGCGGGCGGGGTCGGCGCTACGGTGCTGGTCGGGATGACCGCGGGGCTCTACCCGGCGGTCAGGGCCAGCCGGATGTCGCCCATGGAGGCGCTCGCCCGTCCGTAGGCGAGTCACCCGTCCCCGGTTCCTGCGCTGAGCAGGACGCCGCCGTGCGTCCCGCTGAGCCGACCGTGAGGTCGGCCCAGCGGGACGCACGGGTCGGGACAGCATCCGCACTGCGGCGACCTGGTGGTCGGGGACGGCGGCGAGGAGCGCGTCGACGGTGAGGTGCGGGTCGGTGTAGCGGTGGGCGGCGCGGGCGGGGAGCTGGCCCCCGCGTAGGTGCTCTCCGAGTCGGTGAGCACGACGCGCGCGCGCCAGCACGGCCTCGGCGCCGCGGGAGGTCGCGAGCCGGCCGGGTGGGGCGTGCTCGGCGAGGTAGTTGACCAAGCGGGCGGCGAGGTCGCCCACCACATCGTCGCGGGCGCCGGCGGTGGGAAGGTTGGGGGCGGCGGCGGGTGGCGTGGTCGATCCGTGGTCGGTGGCGTGGTCGTCGGGGTGGTCGAGGTCGAGCCACCGCCCGGCAGGCAGCGGGCAGAGCTGGTTGGCCTGGGCGGCGCGGGTCGGGTCGAGCCCGGCGTGGGTGGGGAAGGCGGCGGCGGCGCGCTGTACGCCGGTGGCGTCGGTGATCCCGGCGCGGTGCGCGCCGAGGAGGGCGTAGTAGGGCGGGGCGTGGTGGGTGTTCTTGCGGGAACCGTGGCGCCAGGTGACCCGCCGCAACTGGCCGCGGCCCGCGGTGATCGCGAGCGCGGCGAGGTTGGTCGGGGTGTCGCGGTAGCGCGGTACCGGTGGTCGGCCGCGGCCGG
>Ga0209591_10002003_pt1 | contig 24732 bp, 23 predicted proteins | sample MAT01_FD_187207 | JGI IMG/M metagenome (GOLD analysis project Ga0209591, IMG submission 187207) | Freshwater microbial communities from Lake Fryxell liftoff mats and glacier meltwater in Antarctica - MAT-01 (SPAdes) (version 2) | ecosystem: Environmental > Aquatic > Freshwater > Ice > Liftoff... | reverse complement strand
AATTTCGCACTTTTTGCCTTCTCTCGATGCTTTTTTTCTTTGTTTAAGACTTCTTTATCCATTTCCTAAATACTTCTCTCTGTCAGTTAAATTTCGATGCATTTTCTGTTGTCGTGAATAATTCAGGTTAGTAGATACGACTGAAATAACGTTAGTGTCATGAATTATTCGTGGAAGATCTACGGTCATGTTTGGCATGATCACGCTCGACAACCAGCCAAAAAACAGTTAAACAACTAGTTTCATTAGGAAAAGTGCCAATCTCATCAGATTTAGTGCGAAATTCACGAAACAGACGTTCCAAATGATTAGTGGTGCGAATATGATGATGCAAGTTAGCATCAAACTGATAAAAAGAGAAGGTCAACTGAACATCCTTAATAAAAGTGCGAACCGCATCAGGTTCAGTCAATTGCCACTTTTCTTGAAGATCTTGCAAGCGTAGTTGAGCATCAGATTCAAGGTCAGCCTCGTAAATCCTATAAGCATCAGAAATGATTTCAAAACGGCGCTGTTGTTTAGCCTCAGATGGTTTAAGTGGCTGCCCCGTGGGAGTAGATTGGGGTAAATCTGAGTAATTGAGATGACGCTCAATCCCCCTAACTTTGTGAGTGATACAACACTGTTGTTGAGCGATTGGGAAACATTTTTGCATCGCCGCAGGTAAACCCAATCCACCATCACTGCTGACCAATTTCAGTTTGTTCGGGTCGAGTCCACGGGCTATCAGATTTTGAAATACCGTTGTCCATGCCGCTTCACTTTCAACCTCGGCAACTTCGTAGTGAATCAGTTCTTGGGAGCCATCCTCCCACACCGCCATCACCGCTAATACTACCCGTTCTTCGACCCGCCGATATTGCCTTATGTGTCCAGATTGGTCTTCCTTGAATTCATCGTTTATCGTGTATTGAATATCGACCCAAACCCCATCCACTATTATCATCTCTGGTGTTCGGGTTAAGGGCTTTTGTCGCTTTGCTTCTAACTGCTGTTGAACTTTGAGGGTAATCTGGGCGCTCACTGATAAAACTTTGCCTAAAATAAAATATAGTGCCTCTTGTAAATCTCGTAATGATAGTCCCATCACGTATAGACAGCACATCCAATAAGAGCAAGTTTCCTAAACTTCGTTCATATCTTTGCAGGATTTGCCACTCCCGTTCTCTGTTTCTTTGACGAGAAAATCATATGCGTATTTATCGGATATTCTACTTTTCAGGCAAGTCACGGTGGAATACGCCTTGTTGCTCGATGTTCAGGTTTTCGATCGTCACTGTCGTCGCTTTGCCATTGGCTGCAACGGTGAAAGTCAGTGCACTCAAGCCAAATGCATTCTCTCCTTCAGGCTGGTAAGTAAATATGTCGCGGTCATAGTGTTGTAGTGGAAAGGCTTGTTTATTCGGACCTAGGAGCAGTGCCAGTTTCCCTTCCCTAGCAGCGATCGCAATTTCACCAAAGTAATTGTTGCGATAGGTGCCCAGGTAAGCAGTTGCAGGTAGGGCCGATAAGCGATTTGCAGGGGGGTTGGAGTAATCAACTAATGTTCCGTAATTAGGAGCATCGATTACCGTAGCAAAAATTGGTCGATATAGGGCAAAGTAATCCCGCTGAATATTGGCAAATTGCACCAGATCCAGAAAACTGGCTGCGATCGACTCCGGCAAACCAATTGGGTGAGCATTGGTGAGAACGACAATGCCCAATGACTCCCCTGGCAGCATATTGACAACCGTTGCCGCACCCAGATTAAAGGCACCGGAATGGCTCAACCGAACCAACCCTTCGCTGGTGTAGTTTACCCCTATCCCTAATCCATAAAAATTTGCCTGGTCTGTTTCCGGATTCTGAGGAGGACGACTGACCATCTGAGGAATGTGGGTCTCGGATAACGCTTTGGAATCAATGATCGGACTGCCCTCGAACATACCGTTGCCAAGCTGCAACCGCATCCATTGTGTCAGGTCACGCACGGTTGAGCTGACACCTCCGGCTGGAGACTCAGCATCTGGCTGCCGCTTATACTTGGCAACCCATTTGCCATTGACTAGAACATGCCCAGGCGCACGATTCTCAGCATTCTCAAAGTCTGCATAGCGCGAACTGGTATGCCTCATTCCCAAGCGTTGATATAGCCGCTCATCGGCAAGCACTTCCCAAGATTTTCCGGTTGCCTTGGCAACGGCTTCGGCGGCAGCGGTCAGACCAAAGTTGGTGTAGTTGTATACTGAGCGAAATCGGCTGTGAGTTGGCAAGTAGCGTAAACGCTGCAAGATGGTTGTTCGATCAAAGCCTAAATCTTCCAGATCATCGCCAGCATGGTCAGGCAATCCGCTGCGATGGGAAAACAAGTCCCGGATCGTCACTTGACTTGTCAAATAAGGATTATCCATTTGAAAGCCATGGATATGCTTGATAATCGGATCATCCCAGTTCACTAATTTATCTCCAACGACTCCTGCGACAACGGTTGAAGCAATTGGTTTAGAAAGAGAGGCCAACTGAAAGATGGTATCTGGATCAACGGGAGCAGATTTGCCTGCTTCACGCACGCCAAAGCCTTTGAGGTAGACAACCTGGTCTTTGTAGACGACAGAGATCGCCAGCCCCGGCACACCGGTCTTTTGCAATAGTTGATTAGTGAGTTTTTCCAACTCAGGCAAAGCGGCTTTGACTTTTGCTTCCGTGGCTTCCTGTGGGTTTACCGCCTGAGCAATGTGGATTGGTTGCGGGTTTCTCTGTAATGTCGATTGTGCTTGAGGCGAAGTTAGAGCTAGTAGAACAAGTAAAACCACAATTAGGTACTTAGTAATCCGTCTTGCCTGCTTATTTATCTCTTTGAGCTTCGCATCCATAACATCTCCTGTAAGCGGACTAGAACTAACTTGATACTGAATGTCACTTCAATGAACTCGAAGCATCGTCCCTATCGATCACTCAAATACCATAACATAACGATTGAATTGAGCGGCAAGCGATCGCATCAACAATTATCTTCTCAATTTTACAGGAGGCGATCGCTATTTCACTCAAAAAATACTGTCAATTGATTTGATGCATTTAAGAGGGGAATCAGTTCTTTCTGTCTTCAACAGATAAAATCTGAATGATGAAGCGGAAGAAGTTTTTAGGTCTTGACGATGATGTATGTACCTGTCCCAATCATTATGCTGCCTGCCAAAGTCCTTGCAAAGCGATGGGATTTCTGCGTATGTAATCTTGAAACAATCCATCGAGCAGCGAATGCATACATGAGCTTAACACCACCAACAGTTAAAGCTGTAACCGCAAAAATCACTACAATATCAAGCGAAGTAAGGCTTGCCATATTCACAAATGTAGGAAAAAGGCTAGCGTAAAACAGTATTGCCTTTACATCACCGAGGGTGAGAAGTAGACCAGAGGTAAAACTCGCGATCATAGTTTTACCTAGATCATTTACCCTAGAAATTTCAGTCTCACCACTAGAATAAATCAATTTAATCCCTAACCAAATCAAATAAGCAGCTCCTAGATATCTGGCAATAGAAAAGAACGCTCCCATTATTTCTGCTAATGTACTCATTCCAAGAATTGCAAGAGTAACGAATATCAGATCGCCCATTACAATTCCTGCGGTTACAGCAGCACCATTACGAATGCCAAGAGTTGCCGCCCTTGTGACTACAAGAGCTACGCTGCAACTGGGTAATGCTGCAAGAACAATCATTATGGCAAACAGTGTCAGCGTAGCAAAAAGACTCATTTCCTTTTTTTTTGTTATTTTTGTAGTTGTATTTTAGCTCGTATATTGGGAGCAATGCGATCGCAAAAACAATCATCTTCTCAATTTTGCATAGGGCGATCGCAATCTCACCCACCAACAAATATTCTTAAATGATGTGAAGTATTTTGAAGGGCGATCGCATCAACCATCATCTTTTCAAGTTCGTTAAGGATTGATCGCAATCTCACTCAACCACAAATATTCTCAAATGATTTGTTAGAGGACGATCGCCAATAATCTCTCCAAATTCAACAGCACATTCAACTATTTTTGCTTGCTTAATCTCTGCTGAAAACGGATAACTTAAACGGAGCAATCGGTTCAGCATAATGGTAAAACGCATTGACAGCAGCCTCGAACTCAGCACTAGAAACTTTCGTCCGTCCCCTGCCGTAACATTTAGCCCTCGTTCCTATGGTGATTGACTTTCAGCTTTCTTAATCAAGTGCAAACAAGCGTGTATTGTCGCTAGGTAATAATAAAACATCCAACTGTACCAAATGGCTTTGTCATAGTCCTGTTTTTGCTGGTCATTGTGATGTCGTATACCAAATTGATTAGCAATACCGAACAAGTCTCGCTCGTCTTTTTTTGTTATTACTGTCTTAAGTTGAGGATGCAGAAATTCAAGAACATCAGCCAAATCTCGAATTGCATTACGTCTCTCTTCTAAGGATGAGCGATAACGCCTAAATTTAAGAATTGCAGCTTGAACACGCTGCTCAACATTATCAGGATCGTGTGTAGGTAAACTTGCAGCAAACAAATTTTCTAACCCTTGCTCTGGAGATTCTAAAATTTCTCCATCATCAGAAAGCTCATATCCTTCCTTGTAGTCACATAAGATTTGACTAATACCATCTCTAAATTCTTGCTGACCTGTTTTCTTATCGAAAGTATTGTAGTGATAGCCGCAGTAGGTATGGCAATACCCATCAATTGGTTTAGAAACGTGGTCATAGAGAAACTCGATAACATCGAACAAATCATCTTCTGAGTAACTCTTGAATTTTTGCTGAATTGGCCACAAGTCAGGTTTTCTAATGGCACGAAACATTTGAGCTTCAATATCGGAACCTAATTTACCTGACACTTCTCCAGCATCTTCGCAGAGATAACCAAAATCTTCTTGAAAATAGTCTTTATTCAAAAACTCAAGGTAAAAATCGCTAAATAGCCTAAGCAGGATAGGCAAGTCATAGAGACTTGCATCAGGATTTTTACCAGTACGAGTGGAATAGTATTTTCGATTACTCATAAACTTCTTAAGGAATTTGCTGGATACAAAACCGAGCTAGGCTTCCAGACATTAAGCTGGAACTAGAAAATTAAGGATAATATCACCTTGTCACTTTCTTCATATCCCAAAATTTACATATACCTAGATTATTGTACCCAAGTGGGCTTGGGGCTACGCCTAAACCGATATCTCAGAGGGCTAACGGTTGAATTGAGCGACAGTCTTTAACCTTTGATGTCAACTAAAATACCACAATTCTGTCCGCTCTAATGATTTGTTATGCCCCGATCGCTTCTCAATTCTTAATTTTTACGATCGCATCAACAGTCATCTTCTCAAGTTTGATAAAGGCGATCGCATTAAATTTGTTGAATCGCTAATATTTATTGTAGTGAAATGCGATCGCAGAAAATAAGTTCTCATTTCGCCTTTCCCCTTAACATTAATCAAACCGCGATCTTCAAAAACATACTTATCCTTGATCCTTCGATAGGTATCTTCAGAAACTTGAATTTCCCCTGGAATACTATGCGATTCCATTCTGCTAGCAAGATTGACCGCATCTCCCCACAGGTCGTAGATAAACTTCCGCAATCCGATTACACCAGCAATTACGACCCCAGTATTAATTCCAACTCGCAGTTGCAACTCTCTATGACCATCAATTTTGAATTGCTTAATTACCTCATTCATTTCCAAAGCCATATTTGCCACTGCTTCAGCATGATCAGTGCGGGGAGTAGGGAGTCCACCCACTACCATATAGGCATCACCAATAGTTTTAATCTTCTCCAAACCATGTTTTTGGGCGAGAAGATCGAACTTACTAAAAATCTCATTGAGAAAAATTACTAACTCCGTTGGTGAAATCTTTGCTGATAGTTCCGTAAATCCAACTATATCCGCAAACAGAATCGTCACTTCATCAAACCGATCGGCGATCGCATCTGAGGATTCCTTTAACTGCGCCACAATTGCTTCAGGTAGAATGTTGAGTAGTAGCTGTTCGGCTTTTTCTTGCTCGACCTTTAAACTAGCCTCAGCAGCTTTGCGATCGCGTATTTCTTGACGAATTTGCTCAAACATCTGATTGAAACTAACCATCACATCGCCTAGTTCATCTTGACGGTGCTCCGAAAGAGCGTAAAAATCATGGTTAGACGAATCTTGAGAGACGGCATTGGCTAACGCATTCAGATCTTCCCGCAATCTCAAAATAGGAGTGATGACATTTTTCCCAACAATCAACATGGTCGTGAGAGTTAAAAAGGCAGCTATAATCACAACTAAGCCGACTATCCGCAATACATACATTGCTAGGTCTAGATTGAGACCATCAATATTATGCCTAATGACGACTATATAGGTGTTTTGAGTTGTGGGGACAAACCAAACTGTATCGTAACGATCATTATTACGGCTATTTAAACTAGCAAATCCATGACTTTTGATATAGGCATAGTTCAGAGTCGGAGATTCCCCAAACTTGCCTACTTCTGTGCCATCAACTTCATAAACAACTCCTCCCACAATTTTTTTGAGCATGACATCTTTTTGGAGTTGCTGAACCTGAGCCAAAAGCTCTGTTCCAGATGCTTGACTAGAGTCGTTAGTAATCCATTCTATTTTTCCTTGGGTAATCGCTTTCAATTGTCCAAGAATTTCCACTTCTCTTTTTTGGACTGAAGGTACTAAAAGCACTGTTTCAATAATAATGAGGCTGGTAAACACTCCAAAAGCGATCTTGCGTGACAGTCGAGATTTGAACGAGCGAAATATGGGCAGGATTTTAGTATTCATATTTACTTATCTAGAGTCATTAGAGAATTTAGCGTACAAGTCATCTCATGTCTCGGATAATTCTCAATGGAGTTGCTCAATCAGAATAATGGTCTTATCTACTCAATTTCTATTCTGACTCAATGAATGTAATGCTCTTAATCGTAAGAGCGATCGCCACGCCTCGTAGTTGAATTCAAAGAGATTTTTGAATTGTTTCTACATAGAATTTTTTAGGCTTCAGTCCCACAATTTTCTCAAGTTGGAGATCGCCTTTAAACAAAACCACAGTTGGCACACTACGAACACCCAAAGCGATCGCCAAATCTGGCTCCTCAGTCATATCAACTTCCACAAGATGAAAGTTACTACTTTGTTCTGTGGCAAGTTGATGCAAAACAGGTCTGAGAGTATCGCAGGAACTGCAATGGGGGGCGCTAACCTCAAGGAGAATCAACTTATCTGATTCACTCTGCAACTTCTCAAGAGCCGCTCGACCTTGGAAAAAATTTTGTTCTGACATTAGTAATTTACCTTTTTAAATTTAATAGACTTTGAATTAAGTAGACTTTGCTTATAAAGTCTACTTATTCAACTAACCAACGCTCTGCTTCTAGAGCCGCCATGCAGCCAGTACCTGCGGCAGTGATCGCTTGACGATAGATATGATCTTGGACATCTCCTGCTGCCCAAACCCCAGCAATATTTGTCGCTGTAGTTTTGCCATAGGTCTTGATATAACCCTTCTCATCCAAATCCAACTGCCCTGCAAAAAGCTGTGTATTCGGCGTATGCCCGATCGCATAAAACAAGCCACCAACTTTTAATTCCGTAATAGAATTATCTTTTTGATCTTGAAGTTGAATCATCTGAAGAATATCACTGCCATGAGCGCTAATCGGCAATACTCGCCAATGCACCTGAATTTTATCGTGATTCAAAATCCGTTCTTGCATGACTTTAGAAGCTCGGAGGCGATCGCTACGCACTAGCAAATGTACCTTACTCGCATATTTTGTCATATACAGCGCTTCTTCAGCAGCCGAGTCGCCACCACCAACCACCGCAATTTCTACATTTTGAAATAATGGATTTGTACCGTCACAAACTGCACAGGCAGAAATACCATTATTCCAGAATTCTTCTTCACCTGCGATATGTAACCGCTTTGCTGTTGCTCCAGTACAAATGATCACCGCATGGGATTTCACTTCAAGATCTGAAGTTGCGATCGTAAAAGGACTTTGGCTAAAATCCACAGTAATCACATCATCAGTAATTAACTTGGCTCCCCAACGGATTGCTTGTTGACGCATTTCTTTCATCAACCTTGGCCCTTGAATTCCTTCCGAGAATCCTGGAAAATTTTCTACTTCTGTTGTCGTCATCAATTGACCACCCGGCAATCCTCCAGCTTCAAAACCTTCAATGAGAATCGGTTGCAGTTGAGCACGAGCTGCATAGATTGCTGCTGTATAGCCTGCGGGACCTGAACCAATAATTACAAGCTGTTCCACCATAGTTTTGATCTACTAACCATTAATTTAGTTTAGGAAAACACCTATCCGAATTCATCCCAAAAACCAGCTTACCCCTGTAACTAGATAGTAAATCCCTGCCAAGATCAGCGCTACACTTCCAAATTTAGTAATTCCTTCAGAATACTTCATCAAAAGATTGGCTTGTTTAGCAAATCCAGTCAGTAAACTTGCTAGAAATATAATGATTGTGTAGCCCAAGGCATAGCTTGCCATCGTCATCACTGCGAGAGGCTGAGAACCGCTTGCTCCTGCGGCGGCAAGAACTGCAAACAAAACAGGACTAGCGCAAGGAGAACTGACCAATGCGAAGGTTAAGCCCACGCCAAAGGGACCAAAATTGGAGCCATCAGCATTAATTTCGGGTAAGGGAATTTTAATCAATCCCAATAAGCCAAATCCCATCACTAGAATAATTGCCCCGACCACAATATTGATGTGACCGCGATATTCCACCATCACCGCACCCGCAAAGGAAGAGGCTAGTCCAAATAGACTCAAGATGATCACATTACCCAGTACAAATAACCCAGCCTTGACCAAGGCATCTCGGCGTGAGGTAATGTTACGTGTACCGATGTAGCTAAGATTCACTGGAAGCATTGCTAAAATGCAAGGAGAGACACTAGCAATTAAACCACCGATAAAGGCAAGGGGCATTAGTACTAATGGATTAGCCGTATCCTGCTGCGCAAACCATTCTTGATAGCGATTTTCTACTACCGAAATGAGATGTTCTAGCGCTTGTGATAGTGGACCAGTAATTAATAGTGCAATCAATAAACCTAGCAGTGCTAGTCCGCCAAACATTAACCATTTTTTTTTGATTTTGGAATTGTTCTTTTTGCGCCTGGTGGTTTGCGCAATAGATACAGTCTCATAGTCTGGCTTCTGAAGATTGTTCATAAAATTGTTTTGAAATGAGTGATGTCAAGATTTCATTTTGCCTAAAACAAAATGGAACCCCTAAGATTATTTAGTTAGAGCAGCATCCAATACTTTGCTGTAAGCAGCTTTGTCAGGATTGTTGCGATACTGAGCCAAGATTTTGCCTGTAGCTGGATCGACAATCGTGAGTGAACCTGTTTGGGTTTTGTTTTCCGATAGAAACTTGCTCAGTCCTAGCTCTTGTGCTGTGGCTTCGGCGGCAGATGTAGTGGATTTATCCGATACATCCAGTACCACAAATTCTACTTTTCCTGCATACTCTTCCTTGAGTTGTGAGACGGTCGGTGCAATGTTTTGGCATGCGGGACACCAGCTAGCATAGACATCAACAACGACAGGTTTACCTTGCAATTTCTGAGCAAGTGGTCCACCGACTGAGGCAGCAGATTTACCAGCACAGGGATCGGCTTTTGCCGCGCAGGGGTTCGCTTTATCTTTGGCAGCACATGGATTAGGCTTGACTTCAGCAACATTGATCGTGTCAGGAGTGGTTGCAGAAGGACTTGAACAAGCAGTTACAACGCCAATGGTTAACAACGAAATAGCGGCAAATGTAGCAAGATACTTGATTTTCACGGGATTTTTCCTGTTAAGAATTTATGTTGAAACTTTGGCTGAGCAGTCGTTGGAAATACTCAGCCTGTGCATCTCCTTTTTAGCGAATTGCAGCGTTAAGCACCTTGGTGTAATCAGCCTTGTTGGGGTTATTGCGATGTTGTGCCAAGATTTTGCCTGTAGCTGGATCGATAATCGTTACTGAACCTGTTTGAGTTTTGTTTTCCGATAGAAACTTGCTCAGTCCTAGCTCTTTAGCGGTGGCTTCGGCTTTTGCTGTGGTTGATTTATTAGACACATCCAGTACTACAAAATTCACTTTCCCAGCATATTGCTGTTCTAATTGCGAAAGTGTGGGTGCAATGTTTTTGCAAGCAGGACACCAACTAGCATAAATATCGACAAGTACGGGCTTTCCTTGCACCTTTTTGGCAAGAGGTCCGCCAACAGAGGCAGCAGATTTAGCAGCACAAGGATTGGATTTACCAGCACAGGGATTGCTTTTTTTAGCAGCGCAGGGATTGGATTTACCAGCACAGACAGCAACTTTGGTTGTGCCAGGAGTGTTTGCAGTAGAGCTTAAACGCGCAGTTGCGACGCCAAAACTTAACAACGAAATAGCGGCAAATGTGGCAAGATATTTGATTTTCATCGGATTTTCCTGTCAATAATTATGTTGAACAATTCAATACTAATCCTATTAAAAGTTATAAAAATGAGCGATAGATGAATGCAAGATTGAGATTGCATAAAGCTTGAAAATTTCAAATTTACCCTGCTATAAATTATGGGAGGAAAGCATAAACTCTTTGAATCAGTTTGATTTGAGGATTTCTTAGAGTCAGTTTTAACTGAACTTTAGCTTCCTAGCCCAGAACTAGAGTTTTTGGTTGATTTCATAAGTCCAAATATATCTTCATCAACAATTTATCTTAGAGTCAGTTAGCACTCATCTCAAATCCAAACTTTAGCTATAGTCTATTGATGCTGAATAATCTCCAGAAAACTGCAAGTCAAGTGCCATGAGTATACAAAAAATAAAGCAAGAGATAAATCAAGACTGGTTAGTTACAAATGAAAGCCAATGTATTCCCTTTACAGTTGTGTCGCAAGATTTTTACGAGAATTTACAACCCTATCGACTCTATCGCTTCCTTACCGATGTTGAAGATATCATTTGGGAAGAACAAGACGATCGCATAAGATTGGAAAAAATTTGTCCATTAGTCCGCCGCTTACTCAATAGTTCTGAATGGTTAACTACTTTTGGATTACCTGATCGTGAAACGGGTTGGTCAGTACAAATGCTTTATGACGAACCAGATTTTGCTCTGACAGTGCAAACTGTAGCTTGGTTACCGCAAAATATTTCTCCAATTCATAATCATGCTACATGGGGTATCGTGGCAATCATTGATGGAGAAGAGAAAAATACTTTTTGGCAACGATCGCCTAGTTTCAAATTTCCAGACTGCATTGAAAAGGTCGGAGAACAGATCTTCAGGGCTGGGGATATTCTGTGTCTGATGCCTGATGCAATTCATCACATTGAAGCGATCGGTAAAGAACCAACGATTAGCTTTAATATATATGGCATAACTGACTATAGTCAGAGGCTTGAGTTTGATTTAGATTTGATGTCGCGGAGAAATTTTTAATCGATCCCGTGTAACCAATGCTTCAATTGTTCCGAAAAACTATTAAAAATCTATTTTGCAAGCGAATTTTTCCCACTTCGTTACAGTTTCGCTTAAGTATAGAATTGATTGCCATTTCGACCATTAGCTTAGGTTGTGTCTCACTTTGGGCTGGCTGGCAGATGGAACGTACATTAATCACCAGCCATAAACAACTACTCGAATATGTAGCCACACGCTTTCCCGAACAGGTGGCTACGTATATGGAAATGGGGGATCTTAAGACTGGAATCGAAAGGGCAACTACTAAGTTTTCAACTTCTGGATTATCAATTTTGGTGCAGAGTCCCAATGGACAGATGTTTGCAAAATCATTTCAAAGAAATAGCTCAGAGACAGATCCGAGCAATATTATTGCCACTACACAGATTCCTATCACTCCACAGGTAATTAAATATGGCGATCGCTATGTAGTGATGTGCGGTACGCCATTGATGATAAAAGGGAAATCAGTTGCTACAGTCTATCTCTCACAAGATATAACCACTGAGCAAGGTCAGCTCAATAATGGCATTTATGGCTTAATTATTGTCAGCATTTTAGCGATATCGATCTTGATTATGGCGATTGTCCATCGCATTCGCAGGGCGCTCTATCCCTTGGCACATATAAACGAAATTGCTAGCACAGTTTCCATTGAAGATTTAAATTCTGCCAAACTAGAACTTGCTCAAGCTCCTGATGAGATTAGAGGACTTGCTCAAGCTTTTAACGAAATGCTGCTACGTCTATCCAGTTCATGGGAGCAGCAACGCCAATTTGTCGGCAATGTTTCCCATGAACTACGCACTCCATTAACCGTCATTGATGGTTATTTGCAAAGCTTACTGCGGCGGGGTGACAACCTCAGCATTTATCAAAAGCAAGCTCTGGAAACTGCAAGTGCTGAGACCGAGCGTACCATCCAAATGCTCCAAGATTTGCTGGACTTAGCGAGAGCCGATAGTGGCAACTTATACTTTCGAGAATCTCCTGTTTTCTTAAATACATTGGTTGCAGAAGTAGCCGCAATGAGTGCCAAAGTCAGCGATCGCAGTGTGAAATTAGTTCCCATTGATGTAGATATTATCGCGCTCGCAGATCAAGATCGGCTTCAGCAAGTATTAATTAATTTAGTCGATAATGCCATTAAATATTCCTCTGAACCTGTGGAGATTAAACTGGATAGTACAGACAATCGAACGATCGTTCATGTATGCGATCGCGGCATTGGCATTTCTCTACAACATCAACATCGGATTTTTGAACGCTTTTATCGCAGTGATGATCCTTCTACCCGTTCTAGAGATGGCACTGGGCTAGGACTAGCGATTTCCAAAAGTTTAATTGAAGGCATGAATGGCAAAATTACTCTGAGATCAAAGCCAAATGAAGGTAGCATTTTTACAATCACACTACCAATATGGAAACCTTAAAGATGAATGATCGCATTCTATTAGTGGAAGACGATCCCAAGTTATCACAGTTTATTGCCTCAGAACTCCGTTTGGAAGGATATCGCGTCACGATCGCTACCAATGGACTTGAGGGATTAACCCTCGCTCGTGACACAAAGCCCGATCTGGTGATTTTAGATTGGATGTTACCTGAAATATCAGGACTAGATGTTTGCACTCGTCTCCGCAAAACAGGGGTACAAGTTCCGATTATCATGTTAACTGCTAAGGATGAAGTTCACGATCGCGTTACAGGGTTAAATGCTGGTGCCGATGACTATCTCACTAAGCCTTTTAGTATTGAGGAGTTACTGGCTAGAGTCAAAGCAAGAATGCGGCGGATGTATCCTGAAGCACCTGAACTTCTGAAATTTGCTGATGTCACCTTATGCCATATATCCCACGAGGTTTATCGTGCCAGTCAAAAGATCGAACTTACAGCCAAAGAATTCGACCTACTGGAATTTATGCTGCGACATCCCCAGAAAGTATTAACACGTGATCAAATTTTAGAATCCGTATGGGGATATGACTTTATGGGCGAATCCAATATCATCGAAGTTTACATTCGAGCCTTACGCGTCAAACTAGAAATTAGCAACCCACAACGGATCTTGCATACAGTCAGAGGCGTAGGGTATGTACTGCGCGATCGTGCTTAAGGAAGTTTGAGAAGTTGTATGTACCTTCGTTATTTATTTTGATTTAGAGAATTACTTGTGATTACTCACCATATAGGAAACATAGTAGGTCAACTTTCAAACCTGTAACCACAAATTTAGGATTGACTAAACTCCCACATTACCCTTGCAGACTTTTAAAGAATCTTTTCAGAAGTTCTTTAAAAGTCTTGGTAATTACTTGCTTTATGTCAATTGTCAAAAATTTATCTTTCCCTCATAAAACTCCTCTATTAGAAAAGTATATTAAATTTGGTTGATCCAAATTAGACGCAAGTTATGTAGCACAAATTGCTTTAAGTCAGTTCTGTAAGTCAAAGATGAATTGGAGAATATCCTAATGTTGCGATCGCGATCTGCTAAACGCCGATTTTGGCTAAAAATACTTCTCGGTGCGATTGCGATCGCCCTACTACTGATTGCCTTTCAGCAATTCGGCTTTCATCATCTATTGCAAAGCATAATTATCTGGATTAAAGATCTTGGTGCATTTGGGGCGATCGCCTTCATCATCGTCTACAACCTTGCCACAATTCTATTCCTGCCAGGCTCCTTACTAACCATTGGGGGCGGTGCATTATACGGATTGTTCTTTGGGACAATTTATGTATTTATCGCATCAACTCTAGGAGCAACCCTTGCCTTCCTAATTGGTAGATATTTTGCTAGAGGTTGGGTGAGCCAAAGGATTCGGGACAACATGACCTTTAGAGCGATCGATAGAGCCATTGCCAAACAAGGTTTTCAAATCGTTTTTTTAACAAGATTGTCCCCCATCTTCCCTTTTAATTTGCTTAACTATGCCTTTGGCATCACTCGTGTTGCTTTGAAAGATTACATTTTGGGTTCAATCGGCATGATTCCCGCCACCATAATGTATGTCTATTTAGGAACCTTAGTTAGCGACTTCACCGCACTCAATTCACCACAGCAAATTAGCTGGCAAGCACAAACAATCCAATGGAGCATTCGCTTAATTGGTTTACTAGCAACTTTACTAGTCAGCATTTACATTACGCGCATTGCCAAAAACGCTCTCCATCAAAAACTTTAGATCCAGATTTCTTCTAATACTAATTTATTAAAAAATCAAACACCTAAAAACAATGAATCATTCCACCAATTTTGAGCTAAATAATTACGAATCATTCATTCAACCAATGGATGAATATAATCAAGCCCTGCTCGCCGATGTACATCCACCAGATTGGATAAATCCGAATCCAGCTAGATGTTATGACTTAGTGGTAATTGGCGCAGGTACAGCAGGATTAGTAGTCGCCGCAGGAGCCGCAGGACTAGGCTTAGGCTTAAAGGTAGCCCTAATCGAAAAGAATCTGATGGGTGGAGATTGCCTTAATGTCGGTTGTGTTCCGTCTAAATGTGTGATTCGCTCAGCAAGAGTAGTTGCAGATATTATTAACGCTAGTGCGTTTGGGATTCAACACTCCCAAGATATTGATATTGACTTTGCTGCTGTCATGGAAAGAATGCGCCGTATTCGGTCAAGTATCAGTCATCATGACTCGGTAAGAAGATTCCGTAATCTTGGCATTGATGTATTTCTCGGATCGGCAAAATTTGTTGACGAAAAATCAGTGGAAGTGAACGGAGCTCGATTACACTTTAAGAAAGCAGTAATTGCGACAGGGGCAAGGGCAGCCCATCCACAGGTGAAAGGTTTAGCTGAAACAGGATACTTAACCAATGAAACTGTATTTACACTCACCGATCGCCCCAAAAGATTAGCGGTCATTGGTGGGGGACCCATTGGTTGCGAACTCGCCCAAGCATTTCAACGTTTGGGTTGTGAAGTAACTTTGATTCACAAAAATGATCATCTACTCGATCGCGAAGATGCAGATGCCGCCGACATTATCCAATCTAGCTTATTGAATGATGGGATCAATCTCATCTTGGGAGCAAAATTAGAATTTGTGGAATCAAGTGAGTGCGGTAAAGTCATCCGCTATCAGCAAAATGGAGAATCTAAAAAGCTATGGATTGATGAGATATTAGTTGGAACTGGGCGATCGCCGAATGTAGAAGGATTAAACCTCGCAGTTGCCGATGTGACCTACGATCAAAGAAAGGGTGTAATGGTCAACGACTATCTACAAACCACTAATCCCCATATCTATGCCGCAGGAGATATTTGCTCAAGTTGGAAGTTTACCCATGCTGCCGATGCCGCCGCCCGGATCGTGATCAAAAATACGCTCTTCGCTCCCTTTGGACTAGGGCGGAGTAAAGTGAGCAATCTCGTCATGCCTTGGGTGACCTTTACCGATCCTGAAATTGCCCATGTGGGCATGTATGCCAGTGATGCTCATGCTAAAGGATTAGAAACCGACGAGATCAAGATTCCCTTTACTTCTGTCGATCGCGCTATTTTTGATGGCGAAACAGAGGGCTTTGTGAAAATCTTGCATCAAAAGGGTAGCGATCGCATTTTAGGTGCGACGATTGTGGCACGTCATGCTGGAGAGATGATTGGGGAAATTAGCCTAGCGATCGTTGCCAAACAAGGACTAAACACCCTATCGAGTGTCATTCATTCCTATCCCACCCAAGCTGATGCCATCAAAAAAGCCGCCGATGCCTATCGCAAAACTTTACTTACTCCCCGCACCCAATCTTTCTTAAAAATATTAACTAAATTCAGTTAATCAAGTTTTTAGACAAGTTTTTCAGTCAAGTTTTATTGCACTTCTCATGTACCCAAACTTTATCCTAGAATCATTACCCCCAAATATTAATATGACCTACCTCGAAACCACTGCCCAATTTTATACCGAAGCCGCCAAGACACCCCAAGTCGGCTTATGCTGCATCAGTACCCCACCCTTAGAATTTCCAGACCTAAAAATCCCTGAAATCATTTATCAGATGAATTATGGCTGCGGTACAACTATTCATCCCAGCGAACTCTCAGGCTCACCAACAGTTCTCTATATTGGTGTCGGTGGTGGTTTAGAAGCCTTGCAATTTGCCTATTTCTGTCGTCGTTCCTCAGCAGTGATTGCGATCGAGCCAGTTGCCGAAATGCGGAAAGCAGCAACACGCAATTTGCAACTCGCGGCTCAAGAGAATGCATGGTTTGACCCTAGTTTTGTAAAAATCCTCGAAGGTGATGCCTTTGCCCTGCCTGTTGCAGATGCTTCCGTGGATGTAGTGGCTCAAAATTGTCTATTTAATATCTTTGAACCTGAAGACTTACAAAAAGCCTTAAAAGAAGTCTATCGTGTTCTCAAACCCAAGGGCAAACTGATCATGAGTGACCCGATCGCCACTCGCAAAATGCCATCCCATCTCCAAGCCGACCAGCAATTACGCGCCATGTGTCTATCGGGAGCAATGACCTATCAAGAATATACACAATACCTGATTGATGCTGGCTTTGGACAAGCAGAAGTTCGCGCCCGTCGTCCCTATAGACTGCTCGATACCCATAGTTTCGATCTAGATCGACCATTATTATTAGAGAGCCTCGATACCGTATCTTTTAAGGTTCCGATTCCTGCCGATGGTGCTTGTATATTCACTGGCAAAACCGCTATTTATCAAGGCAAAGATGAATTATTAGACGATCGCTCTGGTCATGTACTGGTGCGTGGCAACCCAGTCTCCGTCTGTGACAAAACCGCCGCTAAACTTGCTGATAAATTCCCCCAAGAAGTAATTGTCACCGATTCCACTTGGCATTACAACGGCGGTGGCTGCTGCTAAAGCTAGTTTTATTATTTTTATTAATTGACTTCTCATTACTAAGGCAAATCTATGACTCTCAAAAAGTTTTTATCACTAAAGTTTAGTCAAAAACCTATTCGTTTCTGCTTTTACCTCTCTTTCAGCGCGATCGCCTTTCTCTTGATAGCAACTCCAGCTTTTACCCAAACTGCTGCCTCCACAGGAGGATTCAATCCTCAAGAGTTACTTCGCAATGCTTTGCAATGGGTAGAAAGTCTCGGCTATGTCGGTGGGATTGCCTTTATTGGTATTTACATTATTGCAACTGTTGCCTTTCTACCAGGTTCTATCCTCACTCTGGGCGCAGGAGTCGTATTTGGAGTGTTCGTTGGGTCGATCTATGTATTTATTGGGGCAACATTAGGAGCGGTCGCTGCTTTTCTGGTCGGACGCTATCTCGCGCGTAGCTGGATTGACAAAAAAATTGAAGGCAATCAAAAATTTGCAGCGATCGATAAAGCCGTTGCCCATGAAGGATTCAAAATAGTTCTCCTAACACGACTTTCCCCGGTTTTTCCATTTAACTTACTAAATTATGCCTTCGGCGTTACAGGAGTGAGTCTCAAAGACTATGCCCTTGCATCCATTGGCATGTTCCCTGGCACAGTGATGTATGTCTATATTGGATCTCTCGCAGGCGATCTCGCTCGCATTGGCGGCGAAAATCAGCCGACCGATCCCACAATCCAATGGATAATTCGGATTGTCGGCTTGATTGCCACAGTTGCTGTCACTGTTTATGTTACCCGTATTGCTCGCAAAGCCCTAGCCGAAAAAGTTAACGAATAACCAAATAGTAAAATAGTCCAAATTTTAACTACTTAATCCATTTATAGAAAGTCATTATGTCTAGCCCCACAGCCGCTATTTCTCTCAGAAAACGTGATGCTTTTTTATCTAGCACCCAACATCAAATTGATTTATTAGAATCTGTCAATCTATCGCATTTACCCAACCAAGGGAACTTTGAGACAACTCTAAAGCAAAATGATTGGCAAACCTTAACACCTTCCAAGTTAGAGATTTTTCAAATCAATATCGGTAAGCTTTGCAATATGACCTGTCGCCATTGCCATGTGGATGCAGGACCCGATCGCCGAGAAAATATGGATCGTGAAACCATTGATGCTTGTCTAGCGGCTCTCGATCAAACTGAAGCCCACACTGTAGATATTACAGGCGGCGCTCCTGAACTTAATCCGCACTTCCGCTATCTAGTCGACCAATGTGTGATTCGGGGCAAGCATGTAATCGATCGCTGTAATCTCACTGTTCTGCTCCTACCAAATATGCAAGACTTGCCAGAATGGTTTGCTGAACGGGGAGTCGAAGTCGTCTGTTCTTTGCCACACTATCACCAGCCCAATACCGATAAACAACGTGGTGACGGCACATTTGAGCAATCGATCAAAGCTCTAACCCATCTCAATGCCGCAGGCTATGGACAGGGCAATCCTACTCGAAAATTAACCTTAGTTAGCAATCCTGAGGAAGCAAATTTATCTTGCAATCAAGCTGCATTATTGGAGCAGATGTGGAAACAAGGCTTACTTGAAAATCATAACATCACCTTCGATCGCCTAATTGCAATTAACAATATGCCGATTTCTCGCCATTTAGAATGGTTGGAGCAATCTGGAAACTTACAAACTTATATGGAACTGCTCGTCAATTCCTTCAATCCTTCAACTATTTCAGGCTTGATGTGTCGTAATACGATTTCCGTTGCTTGGGATGGTAGATTATTTGACTGTGATTTCAATCAAATGCTGGACTTAGAAATTCAGAACGAGAAGGGTCAATATTCTCATATTCGGGATTTTAATCCCACATTCCTCTCACAGCGCCAAATTATTTCGGGTCGTCATTGCTTTGGATGCACCGCAGGAAAGGGTAGTTCTTGTAGTGGGGAGATCGCCTAAACTCGCTCTTAAGAATAATAAAATATTTCAATCTGATTTGGCATCCATTCTAGTAACTGGTCATAACGAGGTTTACTGATAACCTATCTCAAATAGTAGTTTTAACTATAACCGCAATGCACAAGTTATTTAATTCTTATTCCTTAGAGACTGATTCTACTTCTATGAACGCATCGAATCTGGACTCAGTGCTCGTGATCATTCCAGTCCTAAATGAGGAGGCTACGCTCGGTAACGTCGTTCAAGCTCTGCAAGCGATCGGGCTACGATACATCCGAGTGGTGGATAATGGCAGCCGCGATCGCAGTGCAGAAATCGCATTCAAAGCAGGGGCAGAAGTCTTACATGAACCTATTCCTGGCTATGGGCGCGCTTGCTGGCGTGGTTTGCAAGCAATGCCAGATTTCATCCAGTGGGTTTTGTTTTGTGATGGCGATGGCAGTGACGATGTGAGTGCACTAAATCATTTCTTGTCATTATGCGATTTTTCGTTAGAGCTGCAAAGCCAACGCTACGATCTCATTCTTGGCAATCGAACAGCGACCGCCACTGGACGAGCTGCCTTGACTTCTGTGCAACGATTTGGCAATGAGTTAGCCACGACTCTGATTTGGATTGGTTGGGGCTATCGCTATCGAGATTTGGGACCATTGCGGTTGATTCGTCGTTCAGCCCTAGACAAGATTCAAATGCAAGATCGGGACTTTGGCTGGACGGTGGAAATGCAGGTACGGGCGATCGAGTGTGGATTAAGCATTTGTGAGCTACCCGTTCACTACTATTGTAGGCAAGGAGGAAGATCGAAAATTTCTGGCACCATTCGCGGCAGTATCAGAGCAGGCGTAGTGATTCTCAGCACGCTAGGACGTTTGTATATACGACATTTGATGATGAGAATAAAGAGAAGGAGTTCCATCTGATGCTGAATTTAAAATCGTTGGATTGGTTCCTTTTCTTCAGTACAACTTTTCTGATTTTAGGAGCAATGTTGATCAGCCCCAACGGTAATGTAACTGATGCGGCAACGCTACATAAATTCTGGTTTGGTACGGCTATGATGGGGATAGGATTTGCCCTGTCATGGAAATTGCATCAGACTCCAAGCGTCTGGTTTTGGGGAGTAGCGATCGCTACACGCTTACTTCTATTGCCCATGCTTCCTGGTCTTGACGTATGGCGTTATCTCTGGGAAGGCTATATTCAAACATTGGGATTTAGCCCTTACCACTTTGCCCCAAATGCACTTGAATTAGAGCTGTATCGTACTGAGTGGTGGTCACAGATTGATTTTCCCGATGTTTCAGCGATTTACCCGCCGATTACTCAGCTTGGTTTCCGATTGCTAGCCTCAATCGCCCCTAATCTAATTCTTTTCAAACTAACATTTATTCTGTCAGATTTGCTGGTTTGCGGATTGCTGAGCCGTCGCTTTGGCACTGTGCAATCGACCCTCTACGCCTGGAACCCCATGATCATCTACTCGTTTGCTGGGGGAGCGCATTACGACAGTTGGTTTATCCTGCCTTTGGTTGCCGCCTGGTTAATGTTTGATCGGGAACTTTCTCGCCGCCATTCATTTGATTGGGTTTTTAGTGCATTATGGGTTGGCATCAGCGTGGCGGTGAAATGGGTATCGCTGCCGATGTTGGGGTTTTTAGTGTGGCGATCGCTCCGTCAACTCAAATTTTGGCAAGCCCTTGGCATAGCGATCATTGGTGTTTTCCCAATGATTCTGGCGGTTCTACCGTTTTGCCAATCCAAGTCTTGTCCATTAATTCCCACAAGTTCTGTATTTGTATCCTATGGACGCAGTGCCGAGTTCATTCCTTATTTCGTTGCAAAAGTATGGCAACCTTCTCTACAAACCAATACAATTTATTTATTTCCCCTAGCATTATTCGTTCTGTGGCTGACGCTACGAACAACTCGCTTCCAACAATTTGCTGAATGGTACTGGTTTGGATTACTCGCCTTAAGTCCTATTATCCATTTCTGGTATTTCACATGGATAGTACCTTTTGCAGTACCGAGTCAAAATTGGGGGGTGCGACTGGTTAGCCTTTCTGCTTTTGTCTACTTTGTTTTACCTTCTCGTGTCCCAGATTGGCGATTGATGGAATCAGAACGTCTTTTTCTATGGCTTCCTTTCATCTTAGGCTGGCTTTGGTCAGTGTGGCAGAACTCCCAAAACAATCAAACGCGCTCCCCAAATAGTAAGCAGCCAGAATAACACTATCAATTTCAGTCAAAATCTCAATTTCTGCTAGCCATCGCTGCAATGTTGTATTGATGCGATCTTGCCTCGATTTAGAATCAACGATCGGCTAATTTTGCACCTGTTCAAAATGGACAATAATTACTTTATCAGAGAACCTAAAACACCTCTTGCTGACAAGCGTGAATTCAGATGACCAAGCGGTTAATCATCTCATCCTCATCAAAAATTTATTTAGGGGTCAGGTTCCTAGAATCGAAATGCTTAATAATTGAATGTATTGTCTATACTGCAAGTGGTTTGTCATGTTGAGACCCAGATTATTTATTCTCATTGGGGCGATCGTCTTACTCGCTGGTTGTGCCAGTCCCCCTCCTTTAGCTCAGAATGAGAACCAGACAACTAAGATATTGGTAGCGTCATCGGCTCCTCTGTCCTATAAAGGCTACGAAACCGTTTTACGCACCTACGTTAATGCAGATGGGTTGGTAGATTATCGAGCATTACAGGAAAATCCTCAGGGCTTAAAAGACTTCATCACGCAGATCAGATCGGTTTCGCCAGACACCTATGCCGCTTGGAGTGAGAATGAGAAAATTGCTTTTTTAATCAATGTCTACAATGCCATCACATTGGAATCTATCATCAATCAGAATCCCTTAAAAGGAAGCATCAAGGATATTTTTGGGGTGTGGAATTTTACTAGACATACTGTGATGGAGCGATCGCTCACATTAGACAATATCGAACACGATATCTTGCGAAAAGACTTTCAAGAACCCCGCATTCACGCTGCCTTAGTGTGTGCTGCCATCAGTTGCCCACCGCTACGGCAGGAACCCTATACAGGTAAAAATCTGGATGAACAACTAGACGATCAGGTTCGCAAATGGTTATCCAGTCCAATAGGGTTACAAATCGATCGGACTCAAAACCGTGTTGCTATTTCTACTATCTTTGATTGGTTTGGTAAAGACTGGCAGACGAAATATGCCATTGAGGGAACTTTTACAGGGAGTGCAAAAGAACGAGCAGCTTTAAACTTCATCAGTAACTACGTTAATCTTGAAGACAAAAAATACTTGGAGCAAGGAAATTACAAATTAAATTACTTGAAATATGATTGGTCACTCAACCGCCAGTGACAATCGGCCTTAATTTAACCTTTACATCTTTTGATTCTGCGTTTCCCTCAATTACAGTTAAATTTTGCATTTGAGCCAAAACTCTAACGTTACTAAGAAACAGATTCCTGAGATTTTGAGAAAATATTAGTTGCCTTATTCTATATGCCTCAATCCATGCCTACAGAATATCTAATTATTTTTGCTCGCTATCCCGAAATTGGTAAGGTAAAAACCCGTCTAATTCCAGATTTAGGCGCAGAATCTGCCACCGATATTTATAAGGAAATGGCGGAATCTACGATCGAGCAGGCAAGAGCGTTAAGATTGCTGAGAAAAATCTCCATACAAGTCTGGTTTACAGGCGGCACAGAAGCAGGAATGCAAACATGGCTGGGAAACGATCTAAATTATCAAATCCAAGTCGGTAAAAATTTGGGCGATCGCTTGATCCATTCCCTAAAAACTACGATCAAAACCGAAAATAGCTCTGTAATCATTATTGGTACTGATTGCCCCGACCTAGATGCTGAAATTCTTAATCAAGGATTTATACAACTCCAACACCACGATCTAGTTTTAGGCGGAGCCACTGATGGCGGATATTACTTAATTGGTTTGCAAAAGTTTCTGCCCGAACTATTTATAAATATTCCTTGGAGTAGTTCAGAGGTATCGATCGAGACTTTAAATATTGCCAAAGAAATGGGAATAAGTTATTTTCTCTTGCCGACCTTAAGTGATGTTGACACTGCTGAGGATTTGGAAGTTTGGGAAAAAGTTAAAGCAATTAATTTTCTAGCGACTAAAGCGAGTAATCAGAAGATTTCAATTATTATTCCGACTTTAAATGAAGCTGAAAATTTAGGCTCAACTCTCCAAGCGATTACCAATACCGAAAATATAGAAATAATTGTGGTCGATGGTGGAAGTTCCGATCAAACATTAGCGATCGCTAAATCTCTTGGAGCCAAGATAATTTTAGGAGCAACGGGACGAGCAAATCAGATGAATTTAGGAGCTAGTCAAGCCACAGGAGGAATTTTACTGTTTTTACATGCTGATACAATCTTACCTCCTAAATTTGCACAAGGAATCCGAGCTATTCTTGAAAAACCTCTTGAAAAACCTATAGTTGCAGGGGCATTTAAATTAAAAATTGATGGTAAAGGATGGGGATTACGTTTAGTGGAATGGGGTGTGAACGTGCGATCTCAACTATTTCAAATGCCCTACGGAGATCAGGCGATCTTTATCAAGACTGAACAGTTTTACAAGTTGGGTGGATTTTCTGATTTACCAATTATGGAAGATTTTGAACTTACGCTCCGCTTAAAAGCCCAAGGTAAAATAGCAATCGCGTCCTTATCAGTAATTACATCTGCACGGCGTTGGCAAAAGCTAGGGGTTATCCGTACTACTCTAATTAATCAGATAATGATCGTCCGCTACTTTCTTAGTATTAATTACATCAAGTTAGCACAATGGTATCGTAAAACCAAGGAGTAATTTCCAAGAACTACCTGTAGCGACCTGCAATAGTAATCACTCAGGACTGCAATCATCGCAATTTTGAGACCACATTAACTGCAACTATAAATTCATCGGTTGAAAGCCAGCCCCAAACTTAAATCGATAAGCCAGCCATCAATATTTGGTTAGTTAGTTGGAGATTCAACTTTTGGTCGTCTGTTGATAGACGAACGTAACCAATTAGCATGACAAGAAAGTTAGTAAACTCATTTACTTCAAGCTTATCTTGCTTTTGATAGAATCACTGAGTTGTTGACCCGATGGAATGACAATTTGCCGTTTAAGGTCGAACTGCCTGATTAGAGTTAAGAAAACGGGCGTTTTCTTAACCAGCCCCATACCGATTTATAGTTGCACTTAATGTGGTCTCAAGTGACCGAATAATTACAGTTCTGAGTGATTACTATTGCAGATCGCTACAAGTAATCTAATCAATCAATAAAAAAGAATCTAGAGACGCTATCGCGTTAAAACTTGCGAACAAATCGTCTACCCCTTGAGGAAAAAATTAATGGCAAATTCTACTAATTTAATCGTTGTTTCAGGATA
>Ga0209591_10002001_pt1 | contig 24737 bp, 17 predicted proteins | sample MAT01_FD_187207 | JGI IMG/M metagenome (GOLD analysis project Ga0209591, IMG submission 187207) | Freshwater microbial communities from Lake Fryxell liftoff mats and glacier meltwater in Antarctica - MAT-01 (SPAdes) (version 2) | ecosystem: Environmental > Aquatic > Freshwater > Ice > Liftoff... | reverse complement strand
AGGACTAAAAAATTATTTTTAAGCATAAATTATTATCGATTGCTTTAAGAAATGCTGCAATTGATCCACTCACTTTCAAATGTAGCACTATATTTTTTGTAGAATTCAATGGCGGGTTCATTCCAATCTAATACCTGCCATACAATTCCTTTTAAGTTTTTCTCCTTTGATTCAACAATTAAACGGTTAAAAAGTTGTTTCCCTATTTGTTTACCTCTCATTTTTTCTGTTACCAGTATGTCTTCTAAATACATACGTTGCCCTTTCCAAGTACTGTACCTTATATAATAAAGTGCAAACCCTTGTATTGTTTTGCTGGCCGATGTTTCGTCGATTTCTTCAGCTACAAATGCCCACCAAACCGGATTATTTCCAAACCCACTTTCTTCAAAGTGCTTTAATGTAACTGTAACTTCTTGAGGTGCTTTTTCAAATTTGGCTAATTCTTGAATCAATTCAAGAATTCTTGTACAATCTTCTTTTAATGCTCTGCGTATGATGATGCTCATAAATATTGGTTTATTTCAACAGAATACCAACTAAATGGTAGCGTTTTATCTTAGCGCTTGATCAAAATCATTGATAATATCTTGTATGTTTTCTATACCCACACTCAATCGAATTAATCCATCTGTTATTCCAGCATTTATTCTTTCCTCTCTTGGAATTCCCATATGACTCATACTTGCAGGGTGAGATAAAAGTGTATCTGGAGTTCCAAATGAAATTGCTTTCACACACATTTGAAGCTGATCAATAAATTTGCGTCCAGCTTCAATTCCTCCTTTAAGTTCAAAACTCATTAAAGCTCCTGCATGTCGCATTTGTTTCAATGCAATTGCATGATCAGGATGAGATATCAATCCACAATAATTAACTTTTTCAATTGCAGGATGTTGTTCTAGAAATGAAGCTACATCCATTGCATTATGGCAATGTCTTTCCATTCTTAGCTCTAAAGTTTTCATTCCCTGAGTAAGTAAAAATGCATCAAAAGGATTGCTATTTCCTCCTAATAATACATGCCATTTCCATATTGATGTATTCATTTTTTCGAGGTCTTTTCCTAATAATACACCACCAATAGAAGATCCATGACCGTTTAAAAACTTTGTTGTTGAATGCATTACAAAATCTGCACCAAATGAAAAAGGTTGTTGTAGATAAGGAGTAGCAGCAGTATTATCAACAGAAACCAGTACCTTATATTTTTTAGCTATGCTACAAACCATTTCTATGTGAACACACCTCAAAGTTGGGTTAGAAGGTGTTTCAATATGAATTAGTTTAATGTTTTTATTTTTTTCTAAAGTTGATTCTAATAGTTCAGCATCATTTAACTGAATTAAAGTTGTTTTAATGCCAGTACCATCTAACACTTTCAACAATAATTCATGTGTGCCTCCGTATAATGCATGATGAGATAAAATTTCATCACCAGCTTTAAGATTTCCTAAAAATAAAGTTGTTAAAGCTGCTTGTCCGCTCGAATGCAATAATGCTTTTACTTTTAATGGATTACCATTTTCATCATTTAGTCCAAATGTTTCTAGTGCGGCAATTGTTTCTTCCGCAGTTGTAAAACTTGGGTTTCCCCATCTACTGTAAATTTTTGTTTTGTCTTTCCCTGCAAACCTTTCACTCCCTTCCATAGCATTGTCAAAAGTAAAAGTAGAACTTGCGTATATGGGAGTTAAATGAGCATTATCTGCATTATTATGGCCTGATGCGTGAATTGCTGTTGACCCAATTCCTACATACTTGTGTTTACTACTCATAATTCAAAATTTATAATTTATAATTTATAATTCTTAATTCTTAATTCATAACTCATAACTCATAATTCATAACTCATAATTCATAATTCATAACTCTTAATTCATAACTCATAACTCATAACTCATAACTCATAATTCATAACTCTAATATGCCCATTTAACTAAAGTGGCTCCCCAAGTAAAACCTCCTCCAAATGCTGCTAAAACAATAGTATCACCTTTTTTTAATTTATTTTCCCAATCCCATAAACATAATGGTATAGTTGCTGCAGTAGTATTGCCATATTTTTGAATATTGATCATTACTTTTTCTTTAGGTAATCCCATTCTATTTGCAGTTGCATCAATAATTCGCAAGTTTGCTTGGTGAGGAACCAACCATGCAATGTCATCACCAGTTAAATTATTTTTTTCAAGTAATTCAGCACTTACATCTGCCATTCCTTTTACGGCAAATTTAAAAACTGATTGGCCTTCTTGATAAGCATAATGTTCCTTGGCTAAAACTGTATCAACAGTTGCAGGTTTAACTGACCCTCCAGCTTTCATGTGTAAGTATTGTTTACCGCTTCCATCACTTCTCAAAATACTGTCTTTTATACCATTTTCATCTGTTGAAGGTTCTAATAACACAGCACCAGCTCCATCTCCAAAAATGATACATGTTGCACGATCTGTATAATCAATAATGGCGCTCATTTTATCAACACCAACAACAATTACTTTATTATATCTTCCACTTTCAATGTACATAGCACCAGTAGAAAGTGCAAATAAGAAACCGCTACAAGCTGCACTTAAATCATATCCCCAAGCATTGGTTGCACCAATTTTTTCGGCAATAATATTTGCAGTTGCAGGAAATACCATATCTGGTGTAACTGTTGCACAAATAATGCAATCAATTTCTGTAGCATTCATTTTTTTTTTGCGCAGAATTTCCTGTATTGCAGGAACTGCCATATCGCTACTTCCTTTGCCTGGCTCTTTTAAAATTCTTCTTTCTTCAATACCGGTTCTAGACCTTATCCATTCATCATTGGTATCTACCATTTTTTCGAGATCAAAATTCGTTAGCTTAGTTTCAGGAACATATCCGCCAACAGCGGTAATAGCAGCGATTATTTTTTGCATATTTCAGATTGGTTGCTTAGAATAAATATTTTTTAAAGATACGGCTCAATGACGGTTTTTGGTTAATTTTGACCTGTATGATAGCATTTGTAAGGGGTAATTTTGCAATTAAAACACCAGCCCGAATTGTTGTTGATGTTAATGGCGTAGGTTATGAGCTAAATATTAGTCTAAATACTTATTCTGCCATTGGTAATAAAGACAATGGACAACTTTTTACCTATTTGCATATTACTGAAAACGCTCAAACCCTTTTTGGATTTGCAGACTTGATTGAGAAAGAATTATTCATGCAATTGATAAGTGTATCTGGGGTTGGTGCTTCTACCGCAAGAATGATGCTATCGGGTATGAGACCAGAAGAAATTACAAGGGCTATTATTCAGGGTAATACCAAACAATTGGAAGGAATTAAAGGAATTGGAAAAAAATCTGCTGAAAGATTGATAGTAGAATTAAGAGATAAACTATCAAAACAATCACTGGAAGTTGGTATATCTGGATTTAATCAGCCCCAAATAGACGTAGATGCCATAAATGCATTAATTTCATTGGGTATTGGAAGGGTTATGGCTGAGCAAGCTGTTAAAAAAATAATGCAAGCTGAGCCTAACAATATTTCATTAGAAGATATAATTAAACAAGCACTTAAAAATTTATAGCAATCGCATAAACTTCTACCTAACCAAGCGGAACGTTTTTCTTGAAGAACCCCCGATTTTTTTTATCAACTCTTTCACTTCTGCTGCTCTGTGCAAATTTATCTGCACAACAGAAAGATAGTCTGCGTTTTCCAATCAACGATAGAAGGGGTGATCCATATTCAAACGCAAGTAAAAATCCTTTTGATTTACAAGATACTTTATTGATTAAAAAATCAATCGAATACGATCCAAAAACAAAGTCTTATTTTATTAGTGAAAAAATTGGTTCTACCAATTATAGAAAGCCAACTGCATTAAGTTTTGATGAGTATTATAAAATTCAAAGTAAGAATGCGGAGACAGATTATTTTAAAAAAAGGGCTGATGCTTTAACTCAACTTAATAAAAAAGTAGCTCGGCCTCCAATGAGAGTTTCAAATAATTTATTCGATCGAATATTTGGGTTAAGTGGTAATAATTTAAAAGTAGATATCCGTCCAAGTGGCGAAGTAAATATTTTAGCAGGATATCAAGGACAGAATATAAAAAATCCAACACTTCCTGAGCGTGCGCGCAAGAACGGTGGGTTTGATTTTGATATGAATGCCAACCTAAACCTAAATGCAAATATTGGCGATAAATTAAAATTTCCTATTAGTTACAATACATTATCTAATTTGGGATTTGATAATCAGTTGAAACTTGATTACAAAGGTAAAGATGATGAAATTATTAAAAACATTGAAGCTGGAAATATCTCTTATCAATCTAGAGGAACTTTAATACCAAGTGCACAAAATTTATTTGGAATAAAAACACAACTTCAATTCGGAAAATTATTTATAAGTGCTGCTTTAGCAAACCAACGATCATCTAGGCAAACTGTTGCATTGCAAGGAGGCTCCTCAACTCAAATATTTCAAAAAAAGTTAGATGACTATGAAGAAAATCGCCACTTTTTATTAGGAAATTATTTTCGTGCTAATTTTAATAAAACCATGAAAAATTTACCCGTAGTAAATTCTCAAGTACAGGTTCAAAGGGTAGAAGTTTGGGTAACTAATAGAAATGGAGCTACAACTGAAGCTAGAGATGTGGTTGGTTTAATGGATTTAGGTGAATCAAGCCCTCATAATACTTCTGTTCAATCACTTACTTCCAATCCACTTCCTGCAAATGGTGCAAATAATTTATTTGGTACTTTAGTTGGTGATCCTAATGCACGAAACCCTGCTTTTATAAATAGTTTATTAATAAACAGAGGACTAAGTCCTGTTGTTGATTTTGAAAAAACTTTTGCTCGAAAATTATCTACTAATGAATTTTATTTTAATCCTCAAGTAGGTTTTCTTTCAATTAATACACAATTACAAGCAGATGAGGTTTTGGCAGTTGCATATCAATATACTTATAATGGTCGTGTATTTCAAGTAGGTGAATTTTCTCAGGATATTGCACTTGACTCTAATAGGGGGGTACAAAAAGTTTTATTTCTTAAATTGTTGAAAGCAACTTCACAACAAACTCAATTACCTCTTTGGGGTTTGATGATGAAAAATGTTTATTCACTTGATCTTTTTGGAGGGATACAGCGCGAAGATTTTAAATTGAATGTTTTATATGAAGAGCCAAGTGGTGGATTAAAAAGATTTTTACCAGAAACTGCACCGGCCGTTGAAGGACAACCTTTATTACGTTTATTAAATTTAGATCGACTTAACAATAGAAATGATCCTCAACCCGATGGCGTATTTGATTATATTGAAGGATTTACAGTTTTGCCTCAAATGGGGCGGGTAGTATTTCCGGTGTTAGAGCCATTTGGTAAGGATTTAGATACACTAGCATTTGCAGGGTTGCCTACTGCAACAAAAAGCAAATATATTTATTATCAATTGTATGATTCAATAAAAGCAATTGCTCAAACATATGCCAACTTGAATCGATTTATAATGCAAGGTCAAGTAAAAGGTAGTGCAGGCGGTTCTGAAATTTATTTAAATACATTCAATATTCCTCAAGGTTCAGTTTCAGTATCGGCAGGTGGACAAATTCTTAGAGAAGGAAGTGATTTTATTGTTGATTATAATTTGGGTACAGTAAAAATTATTAACGCAGGTATTTTAAGCTCAAGTGTTCCTGTTAGTGTTTCTTTTGAAAATAATATCGGATTTGGCGTTCAGCAAAGGGGGTTTACAGGATTAAGATTAGACTATCTGGTTAATAAAAAATTAAGCATTGGTACTGGATTGGTGAAATTAGGCGAACGACCTTTTTTTACTAAAATGGGTTATGGCGATGATCCTATTAGAAATACTATGTATGGGTTTGATTTTAGTTATCGTTCTGAGTTACCAGGATTATCTCGATTTCTAAATCATTTGCCTTTTTATGATTCTAAAGCAAAGTCATCGATTAATGCTTATGGTGAAGCTGCTTATTTACAACCAGGTCATCCACCTCAAATTGGTAAAGGAGAACAAGGGTTAATTTTTATTGATGACTTTGAAGGCACTAGGGCAACAATAGATTTAAGGTTTCCATTTGTTTCATGGGCAATGGCTTCTACTCCTCAGGGTAATCCAAAATTTCCAGAATCTACTTTAACTGATAGTATTGATTATAATAAGAATAGAGCTAAACTAGCATGGTATAATATAGAGCCTAATTTACAAGATAAAAATAGTCTAAATAATCCGCTCAGAAGAAATCTCGCCGAATTAAGTGACCCTAGAGTTCGGCAGGTTTTTACTAATGAATTATTTCCTCAGAGAACTACCAATATAACCGATGTTCAGGCTGCAACTTTTGATTTAGCTTATTATCCTACAGATAAAGGACCTTATAATTTTGAATCCTCACCATCTCAAATTAATGGCTTAGGAAAATTAAATAACCCAGCAGCTCGCTGGGGCGGTATAATGCGTTCAATTGATCAAACAGATTTTGAAACTAATAATATTGAATTCGTAGAATTTTGGATTCAGAATCCGTTTATTACAAATCCTTCGAGCAAAGGTGGAAAATTCATTTTAAATTTTGGAAATTTAAGTGAAGACATTTTAAAAGATGGGAAAAGATTTTATGAAAACGGAATAAATACCCCAACGGTTCCTGCAGCGGTAGACAGTTCTAATACATGGGGTAAAACACCAGTTAACCCAATACAGATAACACAAGCATTTAGTAACGATCCTAATGATAGACCATTTCAGGATGTTGGATTTGATGGGTTAGATGATAATGGGGAAAGAAGAAAAAAAGGGTATGTACTTCAACGACTTGCAAATAATTTTGGTGTTGGTTCTCAAGTGTTTCAAAAAAATTTATCGGATCCATCCAATGACAACTATATATGGTTTCGTGATCAAAGTTTTGATGCCTTAGGCACAGGAATTTTGGGTAGGTTTAAAAATTTTAATAATCAACAAGGCAATTCACCTATTGCTACAACCGGTGGTCAATTTACTTCGGCAGCAACTTTATTTCCAGATAATGAAGATTTGAATAGGGATAATACTTTGAATGAAACTGAAGCTTATTATGAATATGAAGTGCCTCTAAAGCCAGGCATGGATGTTGGTTCAACTCCATATATTACCGATAAACGAAGAGTAACAGTTAACTCAGCTGATGGGTTAGTACGAACTGAAGATTGGTTTCTATTCCGTGTACCTATTCGTAATTTTTCTAATAAAATTGGCAATATTCCTGATTTTAAATCTATCCGTTTTGTAAGAATGTATTTAACAGATTTTGAGGATTCGGTTGTTCTTAGATTAGCTAGATTAGATTTAGTACGCAATCAATGGAGGCAATTTATTTACGATATTGACACAACAGGTTCTTACACTCCAATCAATAATACAGGAGGAACTACCTTAAATACATTGGCAGTAAACTTAGAAGAGAATAGTAGCAGACAGCCTGTAAATTATATAATGCCTCCAAATGTAGAGAGAGTTCAATTATTAAGCAATAACGGTGTTAATCTCCAACAAAATGAACAAGCACTGAGTTTAAAAATTAATAATCTTGTAAGTGGTGGAACAAGAGGCGTATTTAAAACACTAAATTTAGACCTGAGAAGATATTCTAAATTATCGATGTATTTACATGCAGAATCTGTTGTTGGTCAACGTACATTAGTAGATAATGAATTATATGCTATAATAAGAATAGGACAAGATTTTTTAAATAATTATTACGAAGTAAAACTCCCATTAAAAATTACACCTCCAGGAGTTTATCCAAGAGGACAGGAAGAAAAAGTATGGCCTACAGATAATAATATTGATTTTGATTTACGCGACCTAATCGATTTAAAATTATTGAGAAATAATAGTAATGCATCAGTCACTAATATTTTTAGAAGTACTATTGGCAATAAAATTGTCTCTATTATGGGTAACCCTAATTTAGGAGAAGTTCGCGGAATGTTAGTTGGTATAGAAAATCCCGTTAGAAGTGATGGGCAATCTGTAAGTGTAGAAGCATGGATAAATGAACTTCGTTTATCTGGACTAGATGAAAATGGTGGATGGGCTGCATTGGGAAGGGTTGATCTTATTTTGGCTGATCTTGGAACTTTATCAGTTTCTGCAAATCGTTACACTCAAGGATTTGGTTCAATTGAACAGCGAGTAAATGAAAGGGCTAAAGATAATTTATTGCAATTTGATATTGCAGCAAATATTGATGCAGGAAAATTAGTTCCAAAGAAAGCTCGACTCTCTATTCCGGTTTATGCAAGTTTCAATAAAAGTATAAGAACACCAGAGTTTGATCCATATGATTTGGACGTATTATTTAAAGAAAAATTAAATAGAAGCCCAGTTGCTAAAAGAGACTCAATATCAAGAGTAGCCGCTGACGAAACAACTATCCAAACTATTAATTTTACCAATGTAAGGGTTATGCCAGGAAATGCTAAGCCTGGGTTATTGCGGCTAAGTAATTTTGATATGAGTTATGCATTTTCTCAAACAGATCATACAAGTCCGGTTATACTTCAAAATAAAGTGAAACGACATAGAATTGGATTTGGGTATACTTATGTTGGTCAGAGTAATTATAAGGAGCCATTCAAAAAAATAATTAAGGGGAAATCTCCGTGGTTGGCATGGATAAGAGATTTCAATTATAATCTTCGTCCTTCTTTTTTAAGTTTTAGATCAGATATTAATCGCCAATTTGGAGAATTTATTCCTAGAATTGTTAATTCGTTTAGTAATAAAGTAGACAGAGTAGATACCACATACGATAAGTATTTTACATTTGATAGATTTTATAATATGCGTTGGGATCTTACCCGTTCTTTAAATTTTGATTTCAATGCTACTAATAACTCAAGGATTGATGAGCCATTTGGAAGAATTGATAATAGTTTTAAGAAAGATTCTGTTAGAAAAAACTTTCTGGATGGAGGTAGAAATACATTGTACCTGCAAAAAGCATTGCTGAATTATAATATTCCATTAAATAAATTCCCTTTTTCTGATTGGGTTACTGCAAGGTATAGTTATGGAACTTCTTATAGTTGGATAGGAGCAAGCAGAGTAGCAATTGATTTAGGTAATACTATAGAAAACTCTCAAGAAAACAACCTTAATATGCAATTTAGTTTTGGAAATCTTTATGCAAAATCTAGATGGTTAAGATCGCTTGATAATATACCTCCCCCTAATGCTAAAACCGATGCAGCTAATAAAAAATTGACAAGTGCATTAGGTTCAACTTTGCCTTCTAAAGAAGAGACATTAAAAGGATTAGAAGGGAAATCTAAAACAGATGCATTACAAAAATGGAGACAACAACGTAGAGATATTAGAATAGCAGAAAAACTTATTAGAGCTAATGAAATGCCCGAGCTAAATGGTTTTCAAAGAACTGCAGGAAAGTTTATAACCATGTTTAAAAATGCTTCAATTAACTACGGCGAAAACTTTAGAAGTCGTTTGCCTGGTTATATGGATAGTACACGTTTTATTGGTCAAAATTTTCAAAGTATGGCGCCAGGATTCGACTATACTTTTGGTAAGCAACCAGATAATGACTGGATTAATAGTAAAATTTCTAAAGGATTATTATCGAAAGACAGCACTTTTAATTTCTTGTTCCGCCAGAGTTTTGAACAAAGACTTAGTATTACTGCACAATTGCAGCCTTTAAGTGAATTAATTATTGACTTGAATGTAGATAAAACCTTTACCAAAGATTATTCATCATTAATAAAAGATACTACTGGAACCGGAAATAATTTTGGACAGTTAAACCCATTATTTAATGGAGGTTTTAGTGTTTCATATATTGCATTCAACACATTATTTGGAAATCAAAATCCCAATGAAATCTCTGCAACTTTTAAAGAATTCGAAAGTAATAGAATTATAGTTTCAAAGCGAAATGCAGAATCTAATCCATATTGGCAAGCTTTACCTAATAATCAAAAATTTGCAGCAGATGGTTTTGCAACCGGATACAATCGGTATTCTCAAGGTGTTTTACTACCTGCATTTCTTGCAGCATACACAAGAGAAAATGCAAATAGTGTTGCACTAATTAAAGATGGTTCTAAAAATATTAGTACTAATCCTTTCAGAGGAATTTTACCTCGCCCTAATTGGAAATTAACGTATACGGGTTTAAGTAAGATACCGTCTATAGCAAGTTTATTTAGTAATATAACAATTAGTCATGGTTATAATGGCCAATTGAGTATGAATAGTTTTAATAGTGCATTATTGTACCAAGATCCTTTTAGATTGAGCGCTCCAGGATTTATTGATACTACAAGTGGAAACTTTATTCCATTCTTTTTAATACCTAACGTAAGTATTTCTGAACGCTTTGAACCTTTAATTAAAATAGATATTACCACTGTAAGTCAACTTAATCTTAATTTCGAGTATCGAAAAAGTCGACAATTAAGCATGAGTTTGATTGATTATCAGCTTAGTGAAAGCAGAAGTACAGAAATTATTTTTGGAATGAATTGGAGAAAAAAAGGCTTTAATCTTCCATTTAAATTACCTGGAGGGAAAAGTAAAAAATTACAAAATGACCTCAATCTTAAATTAGATATTTCAATTCGAGATGTAGCAATTAGCAATAGCAGGTTAGATCAAGGAATTGCATATGGTACAGGCGGACAAAAAGAGGTCAGTATTCAACCAGCTATTGATTATGTATTAAATAATAGAATTAATGTTAAGTTCTTTTTTGATCAAAGAAGAGTAACGCCATATATTTCTACATCAGCTCCAATTGTTAATACAAGAGCTGGAGTTAATGTAAGAATTTCTTTAGCACAATAATTAGCTTTTTCTAAAAGCCCATTTTCCTAATTCTTTCCAACTTACTTTTTTGCCATACATTAAAATTCCTGTTCTATAAATTTTAGCACTTAGCAATGTGGTTAATAAAAAGCCCACTATTAAGCTAATCATACTTGCTGCTAATTGCCAATAAGGAACAGTTCCTGGAACTCCGTAAGCAATTCTTGCCATCATTACCATAGGTGAACTAAAAGGAATAATACTTGCCCAAGTAGCAATTGATGTGCTAGGATCTTGTACTGCATTGGTCATGATGATGAATGAAAAAATGATCGGCATTGTTATAGGTAACATTAAACTTTGTGCATCTTGAGGATCTTCATTTACAACACTACCAACAGCAGCAAATAAAGAAGAATAGAAAAGGTAACCACCTAAGAAGTAAAAAATAAAACATCCTATTATTACTGGCCAATTGGCTGTGCTCATTGTATGTTGTAATTTATAAATTTTTTGAGCAGCTTCGCCAGCTTGAGCCATATTTCCCCCACTAGGTATCTGACCATTGTATTGTTGTAATGAGTTAACTTGTTGTAATACATCTTGTGGGATAAAAAGTTGAGATGCTGCAATTAAGCCAAATATTAATATTATCCACATAAAAAACTGAGTTAAGCCAACTGCTCCTATCCCAATAATTTTTCCTAGCATTAATTGAAATGGCTTTACACTACTAATCATTACTTCGGCAATTCTATTGGTTTTTTCTTCCATAACGCCACGCATTACCATGGCACCATAAATGAACATGGTAATATAAATTAACATTCCACTTCCAAAACCAATTCCATAAGATAGTGCTGCATTACTTTCTTTTGCTGACTCTCCATTGCCTTCTTCTAAAGATTTCAATTCTGCAAATCTTGATTTAGAGCGAATGGAGTCTAATTCATTTCTATTTATTCCAGCATCTTGAAGTAATTTATCCTCAATTGCTGCATCTATTCTATCGCTAATTTTATCTTCGGTTCCTATGCTTATACGTTTCTTAGAACGAATAATATAATTGGTTTTTGTTATGCCGTCAAATTTTGGAATAATAATAATATCAGTGTAACCTTTCTGTAAATAGTTAGTAGTATCAACATTTTCAGGAAATTCAAAATGGATATCTTTGGTATCTTGTAGGTTTCCTTTAAAAAACCCATTATTGTCTATAACTGCAATTTTATGTTCATCCTTACCACTAATAGATAAAAAAGTAGCACCAGCAAAAAAGCCAACTATTAATATTGGCATTAATAAAGTTGTGAGTAAAAAACGTTTATTCATTACTCTGCTCAAATATTCTCTTTGAATGATTAAGGAAATCTTATTCATATATTATTTTTTTTAATAATTTCTTTTATGTTCAATGGTTAAATTAAATATTTTGAAACGCTCTTGTTGTAGCATGTGTACTTTCTACCAACGAAATAAAAATTTCATTTAGAGATGGAAGTATTTCTTTAAATGATTCTATTGTATAATTATTGTTTAAAAAATAACTTAATACATCATTGCTTTTGTAACCTTCATTTATTTTAACTATAAGCTCATTCCCTTTAATTTCATCAACTGTAAATGCTTCCGAAAACAATTCTATTGAAGTCGTAGAAAGTGAAATACTAAATTTATTTTGTTTAAATTGTTGCTTAATGTTTTGTACACTTCCATCCAATACTTTTTTGCCTAAGTTTACCAATACAATATGATCGCAAATTTCTTCAACTTGCTCCATTCTATGGGTACTAAAAATTACCGTACTACCTCTTTGAGCTAAACCAAATATTTCATCTTTAATTAAGTTGGCATTTAAAGGATCCAATCCGCTAAAAGGCTCATCAAGAATAATTAATTTTGGCTCATGTAAAACAGTGGTCACAAACTGCAATTTCTGACTCATTCCTTTACTTAGATCCTCTACTTTTTTATTCCACCAGCTTTCCATTTCTAAGCGTTTGAACCAAAATTTTATTTTTTCCATTGCTTCATATTTGCTTAAACCCTTTAACTGGGCCAAGTATAAAGCTTGTTCTCCAATTTTCATTTTTTTATACAGACCTCTCTCTTCGGGCATGTACCCAATTTTAATAATATCTTCTGAGGGATTAAATGCTTGTCCATCAAATTGAATATGTCCACTATCCGGATAAAATATGCCAGTAATCATTCTTAAAAGAGTTGTTTTGCCGGCTCCATTTGGACCAAGAAGCCCAAATATGCTTCCTTTTTCTATTGAAAAGCTAATATCATCAACTGCTTTTTGTGTTGCATAATATTTTGTAAGGTTTTCTAGTTTAAGTATTGCACTCATATTAAGAGATTAATGTTTTATTAATAATTAATTTATTAGTAGCAATAAAGTTAATTTATTACAGGCTACTTGTTACTTTATAGTAATTTGCAGCAAAGTACTTAAATCATTGGTAATGAAGAAAGTTAAAAATGTGAATAAGGTCTTTATACTGATTTTTTTAGTAACTACTTTAAGTAGTTGGGGATTTTTGGTACATAAAACGGTTCACCAATTAGCGGTTTATCAGTTGCCAGATGAAATAGCTCCATTTTTTTATGCCAACATGGAAAAACTGGTTTATGATGCAGCTCGCCCAGATACTCGAAGAAATACAGATAGTACCGAAGCTCCAAAACATTTTATAGATATGGAAGGTTTTGGAGAAAATGCTGTTCGTAAAATGCCAATAGAATGGGAAAAGGCAGTTAAGACTTATTCAAAAGACAGTTTGATTAAATATGGGTATGTGCCATACCAAGTGCAGTTTACAAAAAATCAATTAACAACGGCATTTCGAAATAAAAATAAAGACAGTATTATTTTTTATGCGGCCGACTTAGGACATTATATTGCTGATGCTCACGTTCCTTTGCATACAACAATAAATTACGACGGACAATTAACTGATCAAAAAGGATTGCATAGTTTGTGGGAATCAATGATACCAGAATTAGAAATTAACACCTACAACTTATTTACAAAGCATAAAGCGAAGTATTTAAATAAACCTGGTGAATCTATTTGGAAAGCAATTCGTAAAGCAAATTTTTTGTTGCCAGAAATGTTGGCTAAAGAAAAGGAAGTTACATTGAAGTTTACTGATGCTGAAAAATTTAGGGTTCAAATAAGAAGAGGTAAGGAATCTAAAAGCTATACAACTGCTTTTGCAAAAGCATATGCAGCGTCCTTAAAAAATTCAATTAATATACAATTGCTCTCTTCTGCTGAATTGATTGCCGATTTTTGGTATACAAGTTGGGTAGATGCTGGAAAACCTGATTTGTTGGGATTGTTTAAAAACCTTGATTCAACTACCAATAAGTTTATTACTGAAAAAAACGCTTTTAGCGATAACACGCTAATTCGAAAAGGGTTGTTATTATCAACTTTAACCAAGTCGGCTTCAGAATAAGTAACAATTATTTTATTTAAAATTATAAGATAATTTAGTAATTTTAATTTCCCCCAATAATCTGTTAAGTATTTATCTTTTTAACTATTTTATTTAACAGAAAAAAATAAGTATAGTTAGGCAAATATTTAATTAATAATTCATGTGTAGTCAAATCAAAAAATTGTTGGTTTGTGTATTGATTTTTTTATTTTTTAACCAAACCATTGCTCAAACAATAAATAATCCTTTTATTCAAAAAATGAATGGGAGGTTAATTTTCAAAGATTACAGAAGTGTTTTGCTTGCAATTGATAAAGAAATACCACTTGTTCATGATGATATCTTATTATCTACTTTATATTTATATAGAGGCAAGGCAGATTTAGGTCTAAAATCTTTAAAAGAAGCGATTAATGATTTTAATGCATCAATAAAATGGAATAATAAATGTTTCGAAGCCTTAGTATTGAGAAGTAAAGCATATTTTGATTTAAATGATTTTGTAAATGCAAATAAAGATGTAAATGAAGCAATTAAATTAAACGGCATGTTTAGCGATGCTTTTGTTGTTAGAGGGAAGTTGCAAATTCAAAAAAATGATTTTGAATTGGCATTATCTGATTTAAATAAAGCTATTGATTTAAATCAGCTTAATCCTGATGCATTTTGTATGAGAGCTTTAGTAAAGAAAAGCCTGACCGACTTTGTAGGTTCAATGGACGATTATAAAAAAGCACTTCTAATTGATGAAAATTACAGTGATGCTTATATTTTGAGATCAGATTTGTTTGTTGCAATGAAAAAACACAAAGAAGCAATCGGAGATTTAAATATTGCTTTACAAATGGATGAAAGCAATGAACTTTTATATTATACTCGCTCACAAATTAAAATTCAAATGAAAGATTTTAAAGGAGCTGAAAAGGACCTTAAATTAGTACTTGAATATAATCCAGACTATGCATTTGCTTACTACCATTTAGGAATAATTAAAGCTCAAACAGGCGACAATAAATCTGCTATTAATTTATTTGATAAATCATTATCATTTATTTCTAATGATCAAAATAGTTTATACCAACGTGGGTTGGCTAAACAAAAGATTGGTGATAAGTCAGGTGCATGTATTGACGTAAAAAAAGCAGGAGACTTAGGTCATTTGCTTTCTCAGGATTGGCTTAGCAAGTATTGTAAATAATTCAGAATAATTTAGAAATCTGTTTAGCAACTTTCTGTCCATCCATTGCAGCACTAACAATACCTCCAGCATATCCAGCACCCTCGCCGCAAGGGTATAGATTTTTTAATTGTGGATGATTTAAACTATCTGCATCTCTAGGAATTCTAACAGGGGAGGAAGTTCTGCTTTCTGTTGCTACTATAATTGCATCATTGGTGTAATAACCTTTCATTTTCTTTCCGAAAATATTAAAGCCGCCTTGTAAACTCGAATAAATAAAAGAGGGAAGCACTTCATTAAGCGGCACTGAATTTATGCCAGGTAAATAACTGCAATTTGGTAAATTGGCTGAAACTTTATTGCTACAAAAGTCTACCATACGCTGTGCTGGTGCTTTAAATTTTCCGCCTCCACTTGTAAAAGCTATTTGCTCAATTGATTGCTGAAAATGCATTAATAATAACGCATTTGGTTCTACTTTTTTTCCTTGTTTTTTAAAATAGTTTAAAGCGTCTGCTTCTGTTACTTGAACTACCATTCCACTATTGGCAAAAGGATTGTTTCTTTTAGATGGGCTCCATCCATTTACAACCAATTCGCCAGGATCTGTTGCAGCAGGTGCTATTATGCCACCCGGACACATACAAAAACTAAAGACACCTCTACCGTTTACTTGTTCTACTAAACTATAAGACGCAGGAGGAAGATTTTCATTTCTTATTGAGCAGTGATATTGAACGGAATCTATTATTTGTTGTGGATGTTCTATCCGAACACCTAATGCAAATGGTTTTGATTCAATTAAAATTTTTTGTTGATCCAATAATCGAAAGATATCTCTAGCAGAATGTCCGGTTGCTAATATATAAGCATCTGCAATTAATTGATCTCCATCTTCTGTTGTAATGTATTGAATGATATCATTTACGTAATGGATATTGGTTAATTTTTTTTCGAATAATATTTTTCCGCCAGCATCTAAAATTTGTTGGCGCATGGCTGTAATTATTTGTGGTAGTTTATTGGTGCCAATATGTGGATGAGACTGATATAACACATTTTCATCGGCACCAAATTGATAAAAGAGTTGTAGTACTTTATCTATATTACCTCTTTTGCTACTTCTTGTATATAATTTGCCATCACTGTAAGTTCCAGCTCCACCTTCTCCAAAACAATAATTACTATCGGGGTTTATAATACCTTCTTTATTTAAGCGGGCTAGGTCTCTTCTTCTTGCTTTTACGTCTTTGCCTCTTTCTATTATTATTGGCTGTATTCCAAGCTCGATCAATTCAAGCGCTGCGAATAAACCCGCCGGTCCAGCTCCTACAATTATTACTTTTTTGGCAGAATTGCTAAGTGTATTAAACTGAAACAGCTTTTTTTCTCTCGAAATATAAGGCTCATTAATGAAAGCTGAAACGCTTAAATTAATCCAAGCTTGTTTACTTCTGGCGTCGATTGATTTTTTTAATAATAAAAAGCCAGTAATTGCAGACACAGGAAAGCCAGTAGCATTAGCTATATAAAATTGAATTACTTCGTTTGAAGCAGCTTCTTCTGGCTTTAATTTTATCGTGAGTTGTTGTTGCATACTGTTAGGATTTTATCCTAAAAAGCAAATAAACATTTTAGCATAGTGCTAAAATGGTAAATCATCCACTACATCAGATGCTGGTGGAATATCATTATAATTAGAACTTGGAGGCATATCTGCATCGCTAGAAAGCTTCATAGTTTCCATGCGCCAAGCATCTAAATTGGTAATATAATTATCTTTGCCGTCTTTATTCCACTTAGTACCTTTAATATTAAATAGCACTTTAACATCATCTCCTAAATTAAATCTATCGGGCATAGCAGTTTTATCCTGTACACATTGAAATTTTACAAAATTAGTTATTGTTCTTCCGTTGATGTCTTCTGTTTTTTCTATTACAAATTCTCTTGTTTTAAAAGTTTCTGTTCTTTGAACGATATCAAATTTGGCAACCAATTTTCCTACTATTTCGTAACTCATATTTGTATATTTTTTATAATCCGCAAAAGTAGGGCTAAATTGGTCTTTCTTTTAAAAAATAGTTTTTTGAAATGATTATTATTGTACCTTTCTAATTGCTCAATTATTAATTATGTTTCGTATTAGCTCCTGTTCAATTCTTTTTGTTTTTTTATTGGCTTGCAGCACCCCCAATTTACCTTTATCGCTATCATATAAAGAATACCCAATCAACTCTACAATTAAGCCAGATACTAGTTTAATTAACCTTATTCAACCTTATGGGGTAGAGTTAAACAAAACAATGGGTAAAGTAATTGGCTTTGCTAATACTTCTATGTATAAGAAACAACCAGAAAGCATTTTGGGAAATTTTATGGCCGATTGTATTCAAAAAATGGGCGCTCAAAAATTTAATCAACCAGTAGATATAGGTTTTATGAATCAGGGTGGTATTAGAGCAGGTTTAAACAAAGGAAATATTACTGTTGGGAATGTATATGAATTAATGCCATTCGATAATTTAATTGTAATACAAGAGCTAAGCGGTGCTGTTTTGGAAAAGTTCATTCAACTAATTGCTGCCGATGGGGGATGGCCAATATCTGCAGGTTCAAGTTTTACTATAAAAGATAAAAAAGCAGTAGATATTATTATTAATGGGAAGCCAATTGATTTAAAAACTAAGTATATTACTTCTAATACCGATTATATTACTAATGGAGGAAGTAACAGTGCAATGCTAAAAGGAATTCCATATACCAATAAAGGGTATTTATTGAGAGATGCTTTAATAGATTATATCAATGATATAACTAAAGCTGGAAAGCCTGTAGATGGCAAATTAGAAAAAAGAGTAAGTTTAAGCAATGAATAGAAGAAAATTTTTAAAAGATACAGCACTTACTTCTGGGGCAGTTTTAATAGCTCCTTTGGTTGGAGCAATTCCTACTCAGCATCCTTTAACAATTTTGCATACAAACGATGTGCATAGTCGGCTCGATCCATTTCCTATGGATGGAAGTAGAAATCAAGGTTTAGGAGGAGTTGCAGCTAGATCTTCATTAATTAAACAGATAAGGGAAGAGGCAGAAAATGTTTTATTATTAGATGCCGGAGATATTTTTCAGGGTACTCCCTATTTTAATATGTATAAAGGAGAGCCAGAAATCAAAGCCATGAGTAAAATGGGTTATGATGCAGCAACCATGGGTAATCATGATTTTGATGCTGGGATCGAAAATTTTGCCAATCAATTGCAGCATGCCAATTTTCCTATTGTAATATGTAATTACGATTTTACAGGCACTCCTATGGAAACAAAGTATAAGCCTTATATTACTATACAAAAGGGGAAGCAAAAAGTAGGAATTCTAGGACTGGGGATTGAGTTAGATGGACTCGTTCCAGATAATTTGTATGGTAAAACGGTGTATAAAAATCCAATAGAATCTGCCAACACAACTGCTGCACTTTTAAAAAAGCAAAACTGCGATTTGATTGTTTGTTTATCTCATTTAGGGGATAAATATGAAGAGAATAAAGTAAGTGATGAGATCCTTGCAAAAGAGTGTTTTGACATCGATTTAATTATTGGAGGACATACACATCGGTTTTTTGAAAGACCAAGAAAGTATAAAAATAAGAAAGGAGGAGATGTTTTAGTGAACCAAGTGGGCTGGGGAGGCATTAATTTGGGTCGTTTGGATTATATTTTTTCGGGGAATAGCCATAAAAATTGGTCAAAAGTCCATACTGTGGTTGAGATGAGAAAAACAAGTGAATAAAAAATTTTTTTTTTCAACATAAAGTGTACATATTCGCTGTCCTAATTTTTTTACAGAAAGTTTTCAACATGTGGAAAAAATAGGATAACTTGAACAACAGAGAAAATTATAACTGATTCTATAAAATTGCATATTTATTAGTATGGCTAAGACTGCAGAAATTGTTTGGACAAATTGCTTAAAGATTATTAAAGACATTGTAGAATGGCAACATTTTAAAACGTGGTTCGAACCCATTACTCCTGTAGAATTAAAAGGCAACGTTTTGATGATTCAAGTACCGAGTCAATTTTTCTATGAGTATCTCGAGGAGCATTATGTTACGCTCTTAGCAAAAACTTTAAAACGCGAGTTAAGTAAAGATGCAAGATTAGAATACCGTATCATGGTTGATAGTGGTAATTCAAATTCTCGTAATGGATCTATGGATATTCCCACACGTGGATCAAAATCAATTAATAACAATGAAATGAATTTTCCATTGGTTATTGATAATCCTGTAAAGAATCCATTTGTTATTCCTGGGTTGAAAAAAATGCAGATCGATCCTCAATTGAATCATATGTACACATTCGATTCTTTTATAGAAGGCGATTGTAATAGAGTAGCAAGAAGAGCAGGAAAAACAGTAGCAGAAAAACCAGGAGCAAATTCATTCAATCCATTGGTAATCTATGGTGGCGTTGGTTTAGGTAAAACGCATTTAGCCCAAGGTATTGGTAATGAAGTTAAAAGACTGCATCCTTCAAAAGTTGTTTTGTACGTTAGTAGTGAAAAATTTATTAATCAATTTCAAGACCATAGTCGAAATAATGCTATCAATGATTTTATTCATTTTTATCAATTGATTGATGTGTTAATAATTGATGACGTTCAATTTTTTAGTAGAGCAGAAAAAAGTCAAGATGCATTTTTTGCCATCTTCAATCATCTACACCAAAGTGGAAAGCAGTTGGTATTAACTTCTGATAAGCCGCCGAAAGATTTAGATGGAATGCAAGAAAGATTATTGAGTAGGTTTCGTTGGGGATTGAGTGCAGATTTGCAAATTCCTGATTACGATACTCGTATAGAGATATTAGAAAAGAAAATGAAGAATGATGGTTTGGATATGCCAAAGGAAGTTGTGAAATATGTTGCATATAATATTAATACCAATGTTCGTGAATTAGAAGGTGCTTTAATTTCATTATTGGCTCAGTCTTCTTTAAATAAGAAAGAAATTGATGTAGAGTTGGCTAAGAAAGTGTTGCGCAATTTTGTGAAAACAAGCAGTAAGGAAATTACGATTGATGCAATTCAGAAAATGGTTTGTGAGTATTTTGATGTTCCTTATGAGAAATTGTTGCACAAAACACGAAAAAGAGAAATTGTACAAGCTCGCCAAATTACAATGTATTTAGCTAAGGCATTTACAAAGAATTCATTAAAAACAATTGGAGAGCATTTTGGAGGAAGAGATCATACCACTGTTATACATTCTTGTCAAACTGTAAAAGACTTAATGGATACAGATTCTATTTTTCGCGAGAATGTGATGGAATTAACTCAGAAAGTACAATTAGCTGCTATGTAAGTTGAAGTTTTAATTCAATTATATAGGTAAATAAATTTTTCATCCCAAGTTTAACAGCTTGGGATGTTTTATTTTAAGGAATTGACCATCATTTTTTGGCGGTTAGCCTTCAGGCTCTTATTTTTGCAACCCTCTCTGAAAAGAGTAAGGACGGTGAGGTGGGTGAGCGGCTCAAACCAGTAGTTTGCTAAACTGCCGTACGGGTTAAACTGTACCGAGGGTTCGAATCCCTCCCTCACCGCGAAACGGCCAAGGTAGAACAAGAATATGAATCGGGAAGTAGCGCAGGCCGGTAGCGCACCTGGTTTGGGACCAGGGGGTCGCAGGTTCGAATCCTGTCTTCCCGACAAATAACAAACAAAGCCCACGACGAAGTCGTGGGCTTTTGCGTTGAGGGATTAAGTCAAGCTACATATCAACAATTACGTGTACCTAAAACTAATTTTATTATCAACTCCTCCAAACACTTTGGGAGTTTCAGTCATTTACGAAAACCCGGGCAGGATAATCTGTTGCATGGAATTTTAAAAATAATTCCTTCTGCTTTCCTTCAATATAAAATTATTAAAATCACCAATGTAGATTATCTGAAAAAGATTGAGTGAAATGCTTTGTTTACCATAAAATAATTACAACACCGCCAATATTTTATTCCTTACTGTAAGGCATGTGACCAGTGTTCCTATTTTTTTAGTAAGGTATAACAAGAGCACTTAAAAATTTGTCAACTTTTGTCTGACCTGTTTTAATTATCAGGGATATAAATATCAAACGTAGCCCCATGGTTTAATTCGCCTGTAGCAGTGATGATCCCGTTGTGGTTCTCAACTATTTTTTTTACTATCGCAAGCCCAATCCCAGTGCCAGCATATATATCCTTGCCATGAAGTTTTTGGAACACACCAAAAATGCGTTCACTAAAATGCGACTCGAAGCCGATGCCGTTATCTGTAATAGTAATATGGCAATAGCTTTTATCAGGCGAAAGTTTTTCGATATTCAAATTACTTCCATTTTCTATGATGCTTTTTATAGTTATATGTGTAGGTATTTTGGGTTGTGAAAATTTAAGTGCATTGCTTAGCAGGTTATACATCAACTGGCGAAACTGAAAAGGAATAATATTGGCACCACATAATTCGGTGGCTTCTATAGTTGCATTTTTTTCTAAGATGGTATCTTTTAGTTCGGCTTTTACTTCCTCAAGAATTTTACCTAATTCGGTTTTTTCAAATTTAAGTTCAGTAGTGGAGATACGAGAAAAGGCAAGTAAATCGTCGATGAGCAATTGCATTCTACTTGCTGATAATTGCATTCGTTCAAAATTGTATTTGCCATTCTCCGAAAGGTTTTCATTTTCTAGAATGATGGAAACAAAGGTTTGTATTTTTCGCAGTGGCTCCTGCAAATCATGACTTGATATATATGTAAATGCTAATAATTCTTTGTTGGCAATGATTAATTCCTCTGCTCGTTTTTCTTTCTCTTCGTTTTGAAAGGCTAATTCTTTATTGGCAATAATCAACTCTGCCGCACGTTTTTCTTTCTCTTCATTTTGAAAGGCTAATTCTTTATTGGCAATGATCAGCTCTGCCGCGCGTTTTTCTTTCTCCTCGTTTTGATAAGCGAGTTCTTTATTAGCAACTCCTAACTCAGCCGCCCTTTTTTCTTTCTCTTCATTTTGATAAGCGAGTTCTTTATTGGCAATACCCAATTCAGCTGCCCGTTTTTCTTTTTCATTATTCTGAAAAACCAGTTCTTTGTTTGCAATGCCTAGTTCAGCTGCACGTTTTTCCTTCTCATCATTTTGAAATAATAGTTCTTCGTTGGCAATACTTAATTCAGCAGCACGCTTTTCTTTTTCATTGTTTTGAAATACCAGTTCTATGTTTGCGATGCTTAACTCTTCGGCCCTTTTCCCTTTCTCTTCCACCTGAAAGGCCAGTTCTTTGTTCGCAATACCTAGTTCCTCTGCCCGTTTTCCTTTTTCTGTATTTGCAATGCCTAGTTCAGCGGCCCGTTTTCCTTTCTCATAGTCCTGAAAGGCCAATTCTATATTTGCAATGCCAAGCTCGGCGGCGCGTTTTCCCTTTTCATCGTCCTGAAAGGCCAGTTCTAAATTGGCAATAACCAATTCATCTGCCCTTTTTCTTTTCTCTTCTTTTTGAAAAGCAAGTTCATTATTCGCGATCATTAATTCATCTGCCAGTTTTTCTTTCTCTATAATTTGAAGGGCGAGTTCCTTTTGAACAATACCAAGTTCAGTTGATTCTTCTATATTTCTCATAATGCAATCGTATAAAATGTTTTGGCCTCGTTATATAATTAACCTATGCGACTTGTAGTTTAATAACAAAATTTTCCTTTGCTGGTTGCGAATTGTTCCCATGCAATATAAGTGCAAGCGTTTGCTGGATTATTTTTTTTAATTGTGAAAATTCAGATGGTTTACGTATAAAATACTGCGCCCCGTTTTGGTAAAGCTCATTTACCACTTCTTGCTCAAATGATGTGGAGAATACCACAACAGAAACCTTGTTAAGTTTGCTGTTTATTTTTATTTCCGACAGACATTCGAATCCATTTTTGCGTGGCATATTAAGGTCTAGGAAAATCACATCGGGAAGTTCATGTTGCTCATTTATCAGAAGTTGCATAAGATGCTCCCCGTCAGGAACTGTTGTAAGTTTTGTAGATAGAGGATATCCTGAAAGTGCTTCTTTAAAAAAGAGGCGATCATCGGCGTCGTCATCTGCAAGAAGTATGTTCAGTTGCTTTAAATCAATATCTGGTATTTTTTTTGTGTTTACAGTATTAAATTCTCCATTTTCTTTTAAGCGGATCTTTTTTATCGCCCTATTAATTGCCTCATTAAGTGTAAGCTTGAGTTGTTCAAAACCTTCGGGTTTTCGGATATAATCTTCTGCTCCCATACCCGAAAGTGTGTTTGTTAGTTCCAGCTCAAACTGATAGCCACGTATAAAAGATGTTGTAAACACGATCACATGAAGGCCTTTCAGGTTCTCATCCTCTTTTATCTCATGTAAGCATTCAAACCCTGTTTTTCTTGGCATGCTTAGGTCGAGAAAAATTATATCAGGGAGATTTATCGGTTTTTTTGAAAGGTAATCCATCAGTTCTTCACCGTTAGTAACAGTTTTAAGCTGAGTTTCAATGGATATTCCCTTTAAAGCTTTCTCAAATAAGTGCCGATCATCCATATCGTCATCTGCAAGCAATATTGTAATAGGAGTTTTTATTTCTGTCAGGTTCATAATAGCTAATATAGTTTAGTTGAATCTGGGATGATAAAAAAATCTGAAAACCATGAAAATGGCTTATGATTTCTTTTTTCCTCGGTTAGTAAAAATGTTTCTATGCTGGGTTGGCCAAAATTTCCCTTTGCTATAAGTTCAATAATATCCTGAACTACTTTTTTCAATTTTGCAATTTCGAAAGGCTTACTTATATAGTAGCTTGCACCGTTATTGAAAAGCGTGGCTGCAGCTTTATTGTGAAATGATGTTGAGTAAATAATTACAGTAAGTTGTTTAAGGGTTGTAGTACTTTTTATTTCCATTAAACATTCGAACCCGTTTTTCCTGGGCATATTCAGGTCGAGAAAAAGTACATTAGGAAGTTTGGTTGTTTCATTTGTTAGTAGCTGCATAAGTTCTTCTCCGTCATGTACAACTGTAAGCTCCGTGTGCATTGAAAATTCCTTTAATGCTTCTTTAAAAAAAAGGCAATCATCCGTGTCGTTTTCTGCAAGAAATATTTTAAATGGAGCAGGTGTGTTTTTAGGGATCATTTGTCAATTAATTTATAACAACCTGAAAAAATAAAATATAATCATTTCATCAAGCTATCTAGAACACTTAGCAAAGTGTCTATCGTTACAAAAATG
>Ga0209591_10002000_pt1 | contig 24742 bp, 36 predicted proteins | sample MAT01_FD_187207 | JGI IMG/M metagenome (GOLD analysis project Ga0209591, IMG submission 187207) | Freshwater microbial communities from Lake Fryxell liftoff mats and glacier meltwater in Antarctica - MAT-01 (SPAdes) (version 2) | ecosystem: Environmental > Aquatic > Freshwater > Ice > Liftoff... | reverse complement strand
CAACCTACGGGAACGGGTTCTGGAATGCTGGGTCTCTTGGTGTTTTAGTCTCCGGTCTCTGGGTTTTCGGGGCTGGGGTTGGTCTACTCGCTACTCGATGCTCGCTCCTATCCATCGGCCCCCGTCCGCGACGGGGCAGTGTCCTGCTGGCAGGCACATTGAGGGAAATCTTCTGGATCGCATCCATGCGTTTGAAGGGTAATGGTGTTGCCAGAAAGGCGGGTCCCCGATCAGCAACGAGGCAACGCAGCCGTAGCTTGAAGTTTGTGGCATGCAAAAGCTACTTCTTGATGCAGAATTTCAGGAATGAACCCGGGGGCTTGAAGGATTTTTCCGCGGATGGCGCGGATAGCCGCAGATAAAAGCATCGCGACTGAAGGTGGCTGCCGCAAGCAGCAGCCCTACACGAAGACGGCACGGCGACAAGCGCCGGCCCTGCTACACAAACAAGGCAAGCGTGTTGGGGTCAACCCACTCCACCTGGCTGTTTCGAGCCAAGGGTCAACCCGCGCCGGGGGCGACGCGGCTCCAGGTCAACTCGTTTTTATTTGTGGAGGTGGCGCGCTTGTCGCGCCACGTTGCGAGGCGGGCTGGCAACCTACGTCATCTCAATCCCACGGGCACGGAGCGAAGTCGAACGGGCACCGGCCATGATGGCGCTCATTCGCGGCGTCTGCAAGACTGACGGCCTGTTGCGGCCGGCCGGCCCTACACAGACAAGGGCGAGCGTGTTGAGGCCAACGTAAGCGTCGGGGTGGAAACCGACGCCCACCTTCGGACTGATCTGGGTGGGTGCGACAACGATGAATAAAAAACGCGCCGCTCTTTCGAGTGGCGCGTGAAAGTGATCAAAATGGCGGTTGAGGGCAACCGCCACTACCTTAGGCTGTGGGGGCTTCCGCCTTCGCCGAGGCTTCGGCGGACAAGTCGGCGGCGGCGCCCTCCTTCGCTGAAGCATCCGAGGTTGAAGCGGGCTTGGCTTTTTTGCCGGCCTTCTTCTTGCCGCGGGATTTGCTGTAGCCGACATCCTCGGCACCGATGAGCTCAATGATCGCCATCTCGGCGGCGTCGCCGAGGCGCTGCGGTCCGAGCTTGTAGATGCGGGTGTAGCCGCCGGGACGCTTCTCGAATTGCTTCACCTTCTCATTGAAGAGGAGGGTGACGGCGGATTCGTCGCGAATGTCCTTGAGGGCCATACGGCGGAGATGGATGGCGTCCTTCTTTTCGGTCGCAGCGGCGGCTTGCTTGGCTTTGGTGATGACCTTCTCGATGAAGGGACGAAGCGCTTTGGCTTTCGTGAAAGTGGTCTCGATACGACCGTGTTTGATGAGCGAGGCGCCCATGTTGGAGAGCATCGCTTTGCGGTGCTCGCGGGTGACGCCGAGGGAGGCGTGATGTTTATTGTGACGCATGGGAATGAAGTACCAAGGAACAAGGGCCAAGTATCAGGAAACGGCCAATGGACTGCGGGACTTTTGTTTTGTTTTTGGTTTGGCTCCCGATCGGCAATCCGGTCGCAGCGTTGGGCGGCAGCGGACGGCGCGAGAGCCGGTAGATTAAAGGAGTGAAAATCGGGAAGTGAGGAGCGAGGAGTGACAGGAGCCAGGCGGGAACATTCCCCCTGCTCGCTCCTATATTCGCGCTCCTTCTGCTTAAGCTTCCTTCTTGTTGTCGAGGAGGCGCTCGTCGAACTTCATACCGAGGGAAAGGCCGAGGGCTTCGAGCTTCTCCTTGATTTCGTTCAGCGACTTTTTGCCGAAATTGCGGTACTTGAGCATCTCTTGCTCGGTCTTCATGGCCAGCTCGCCGACGGTGGTGATGTTGGCGTTGTTCAAGCAGTTCGCCGCACGGACCGAGAGCTCGATCTCGTTGACGGACATGTTGAGGAGCTTGCGGAGCTTGTTCTGCTCTTCGGAGACCTCCGTGGTGACGCTCTCGAACTCATACGACTCCTGCGAAACGCGATCAAACACGTCGAGGTGGTGCTTGAGAATGGAGGCGGACTGCTTGAGGGCGTCGTCGGGAGTGATGCGGCCATCGGTCCAGATTTCGAGCACGAGTTTATCGTAATCAGTGATCTGGCCGACGCGGGTGTTCTCGACGGCGTAGCGGACGAGGCGAACGGGAGAGAAAAGGGAATCAATCGGAATGACGCCGATGGACTGCTCTTCTTTCTTGTTCTCTTCGCCGGCATAGTAGCCGCGGCCGGACTTGATCTCGAGCTCGGCCTCGAAGGCGCGTTTGTGATCGAGGGTGCAGATGACCTGTTCGGGATTGATGAGCTTCACGCCGGCATCGAGCTGGATATCAGCAGCGGTGACGGGGCCCTCGCGGTTGACCTTGATGAGGAGTTTATAGGCGTCGCGCTTCTCAGAAACGATCAGGATTTTTTTGAGATTAAGCACGATGTCCGTGACGTCCTCGACGATGCCGTCGACGGACTGGAACTCATGGTTCACGCCGTCGATCTTGATGGAGCTGATGGCGCTGCCCTCGATGGAGCTGAGGAGGACGCGGCGGAGGGAGTTGCCGACCGTGTGGCCATAACCGGCCTCGAAGGGTTCGGCGATGAACTTGGCGTAGGTGGCGGTAGCGCCCTCTTCGATCTTGGTGAGCTTGGAGGGGAGTTCGAATTTTCCGAGACGCTTTGGCATAGGAGGAGAAGTTTAGGAGATGTGGTTTAGTAACGCAGCGGGCTCAGCGAAAACAGGATTAGAAACGTGAGTAGTACTCAACGATGAGCTGCTCATTGATGGAGGGATCCATTTCGTCGCGGACCGGCAGACGAGTGATGACGCCGGAGAGGGCTTCATCGTTGCGGGTGATCCAGCCGGGAACAACGCGGGCGCGATTCTCTTCCAGGGCGCGGGTGGCGATCTGGCGGGAGTTGTTGTTGGCTTTGATTTCGACGGTGTCGCCGGCGAGGACCGAGTAGCTGGCGATGTCGACCTTGTGGGCGTTGACCTTCACATGGCCATGGTTGACGAGCTGACGGGCTTGCGCGCGGCTCTTGGCGAAACCCATGAGATAGACGACGCTGTCGAGGCGGGTCTCGAGGAGTTGGAGGAAGCGTTCACCGGTGACGCCGCGCTCGCGTTTGGCGATGGCGAAGGTGCGGCGGAACTGGCGTTCCAACAGACCGTAGATGTAGCGGAGTTTCTGCTTCTCGTTGAGACCGATCGCGTATTCCGACAGCTTGCGACGGGATTTGGGTCCGTGCTGGCCGGGGGGAAAATTGCGACGCTCGAGAACCTTGGCGGAACCGAGAATGTATGTGCCGAAACGGCGGCTGATTCGAGTGGTGGGACCGGTATAGCGGGCCATGGGAGTTTAGATTTTGAATTTGAGATTTGAGATCTGAGATAACGCGAAGCGCCTCAGACGCGACGGCGTTTACGAGGACGGCAGCCGTTGTGCGGCACCGGGGTAACGTCGATGATGGAGGAGATTTCCAGACCGATGGCCTGAAGACCGCGGATGGCGGAGTCACGGCCGAGGCCGGGACCACTGACGCGGATCTGAACTTCTTTCAGACCGTGAGCCATGGCGTTGCGGGCGGCGTCTTGGGCGACGACTTGGGCGGCGTAGGCGGTGGACTTGCGCGAACCGCGGAAGTTGCACTTACCGGCGCTGGACCAGGAGATCACATTGCCCTTCGCATCCGTGATGGAGACGATGGTGTTGTTGAAAGTCGCGGCGATGTTCGCGATGCCGGAAACGACATTCTTGGAACCCTTGGCCTTGCGGACCTTGATGGTGCCAAGCTCTTCCTTGAGGAGCTCTTCAGCGGAGAGCGACTTGGGAACGCCTCCGACGAGTTCAACAGGCTTAGCGTCGGCTGCCGGAGCAGCGGCGGCTTCACCTTCGGCGGGCTTGGCGGCTTTAGGGGCCTTAGGAGTCTTCTCTGCGGCGGGAGCAGCAGGAGCAGCGGCGGCGTCTTTCTTCGGCGCCTTTTCCTTCTTGGGAGTGGATTTTTCTTCGGACATGTTCGGTAATGGTTAGACTTCCTTGGCCTTGGAAACTCCCACGGTCTTGCGCGGGCCCTTGCGGGTACGAGCATTCGTGGAGGTACGCTGGCCGCGGACGGGCAAGCTGCGACGGTGGCGGATGCCGCGGTAGCAATTGATGGCCTGGAGGCGCTTCAAATTGCCGGCGATATCACGGCGGAGATCACCTTCCACCACCCACTTTTTATCGGTGATGATGTGGAGAATCTTGTTGAGCTGCTCCTCGGTAAGATCCGAGGCGCGCATATCGGCATTGAGGCCGGCCGCTTCGATGATGAGATCGGCACGGGCTGGTCCAATGCCGTAGATGTACCGGAGGGAGTATCCGATTTTCTTTTTGGCGGGTAATTCAACGCCGAGTAAACGTGGCATAGTTGATGTGGTTTAAGTTAAAGGTTTGGTTTAGGAAAGTGTGGGAATGGGCGCGCGGGGGATCGTGAGGATCTCGGGGCCGGATTCTGTCGTGAGCACGGTGTGTTCGAAGTGGGCGGAGGGCTTGCCGTCGGTGGTGACGACCGTCCAACCGTCGGCGAGCGTGCGGACTTCGTGGCGCCCCAGGTTGACCATGGGCTCGATCGCGAGCGTCATCCCGGGCTTGATCTCTTCGGTGCGATTGCGTTTTCGGTCGACGAAGTTCGGGATTTGCGGTTCCTCGTGCATTTTCTGGCCGACCCCGTGGCCGACCATTTCGCGGACGATGCCGAAGCCATGGGACTCGACAAACTTTTGGATCGCACTCGAAATATCACCGATGCGATTGCCGACTGTTGTCTGCGCAATACCGATCGCGAGGGCTTCTTCGGTGACCTGGAGGAGTTTCGCGACCTGGGGAGCGAGGGCACCTACGGGAACGGTAACGGCGTTGTCACCGATGTAACCGTTGTATTCCACGGTGACGTCGACGGAGATGATGTCGCCATCGCGGAGTATCCGTTTCAGAGATCCAATGCCGTGGACCACCTCTTCATTAACCGAGAGGCAGGTATAGGCGGGATAGCGGCGGGAACCGATGGCATAGCCGTACGGGGCGCTGCGCGCTCCGTGAGCCGCGATTAAATCGCGGCCCAACTGATCCAAGTCTAAGGTCGTCACACCGGGTCGAATCTGTTCCTTCAAGCGCGCCAGAATAGTGGCGGCGATGGAGCAGGATTCACGCATCCGGCGGATGGCTTCCGCGTTTTTAATCGGGATACCCATCAGACGGCGGCGCAGGAGACTTCATGAAGAAGTCCGAGTGTGCGGTAGTAAGTGGCGACATCCGCCGTAGCGGCTGGCATCGAAAAAACAGCGGTGAGGTTTTCACTGCGGGTTTCGAGCCATTCGTCGAACACTTTTGCTTGGAGCAGCGTAGCCGGGAATCCTTCGAGAAGGAAACCCGCATCAGGTTTGCGCGCCCAGAACCACTTGCGGAGAACCGCGAGAAGGGTCTGGTCTGACACGGCGGAGCCGCGGGAGATCGCCGCCGCGGCCGATTGGCCGTGCGGGGTGCGACGCGAAATCTCCTGTTGCACTAAAATCGCAGGAGAGACGTGCTCAATTGAGAAAGAACGAACCTCGGTTTTCAAATTCGCTAAAAGCGAACTGTCGTAGCCAAGGAGAATGAACTTCGCTTTCGCGTGAGCAAAAGCGGAAAAGGGGCTGGAGTGTTCAGGCCCTTGCAATGAAGTAAAGAGTTAAAGAAGGTTATAATGGCGGACGGCCCAGCAGCCGAGGCCAATCAAGAGAATAATGAGCATCACAGACACCAGCTGCATGACGGTTTTGTCGGAAGCAGCTTCGCCCAAGGTCATCTGCGCCGAGGTACTGCGGCCGCGGATGCGACCCTTCTTGAGGAAACCATCGTAATGGCGCTGCAGGAGGAAGGTTTCGATCTGGCGCATGGTGTCCAAAATGACGCCGACCGTGATCAACATGCCCGTGCCACCGAAGAAATAGGCAATCCGCGACGGGACATTCAGGTTATAAAGCAAAATATCGGGAAGAACCGCGATAACCGTCAGGAAGACGGCGCCGGCCAAAGTAAGGCGGGTCATGATAAAGTCCAAGAAGCTGGCAGTGGGCTGACCGGGACGCACGCCGGGGATATAGCCGCCGTATTTTTTCAGATCATCGGCCACCTGGATGGGTTTGAACATAACGGACACCCAGAAATAGCTGAAAAACAAAATAAGGATCGCCATACTCAAGTAGTAAGCCGCATGACCGCTCAGCATGTTGTTCGAAAATTCGCTAAGGAATTTCAGTTCGTACTTAGCCCCGACCCATGAGAAAATCTGCTGAGGGAAAAGCAAAATAGCGCTGGCGAAAATAACCGGCATGACGCCGGAGTAATTCACCTTCAAAGGCAGGAAAGAACTCTGGCCTCCATAGACTTTCTGCCCGACGACGCGCTTGGCGTATTGGACCGGAATCTTGCGCTGGCCTTGGGTGACCGCGATGATGCCCGTGGTAACAATCAGGAACAGTGCTCCCATCATAACGGCCGCAATCGGACCGTGCGTGGCGACGCCGACGGGAGCGAAGAAAAGATTATAGGTGGCAACGGCCGCACCAGGAATGTCGGCCAAGATACCGATCGTGATGAGCAAGGACACACCGTTACCGATGCCGCGCTGCGTGATCTGCTCGCCCAACCACATGAGGAGCATCGTGCCCGCCGTCATGAAGAAAATCGAAGTCAGAAGGAAAACCGTCTTACCGGTGATCACGATCTGGCCATAGTGACCGACATCGTAACCTTGAAACAAAGCCGCCGGATTCTGCAACGCGCCCAAGAGCAGTCCGCCTTGGACCAAGCAGATGATGAGCGTAAGGTAGCGAGTGTACTGCGTGAGCTTCTGGCGACCGACATCACCTTCCTGCTGCAGACGGCTGAGCATCGGGACGACCGCAGTCATCAACTGAAAAATAATCGAAGCGCTGATGTACGGCATGATGCCGAGCGCGCATACGGCACCCTTCAAGAGCGCGCCACCTGTAAACATGTTGTAGAGCCCGATGAGAGCACTACCGCCGCCCGCTGCTTGGTCGGCAAAGAATGCCTGCAGTGGCCTGGGATCGAGACCGGGGAGCGGAATATGCGCGCCGACCCGGGCGATGAAAAGCAGCGACAACGTGTAGAGGATTCGCGAGCGGAGCTCGGGAATCTTCATGGAGTTGGTGAAGGCAGAAAACATGTGAAGGGGGTAGCGTGATGGGAGATGGCGGACCGGAGGGCCCGCCCTGCCCCATCGTTTAGCCGATAATCGCCTGACCGCCGGCCTTCTCAATCTTGGCTTTGGCAGAATCGGTGAATTTAGTAGCGGTGACCTTGAGCGCGCGGGTGAGTTCGCCGTCGCCCAAAACTTTCAGGAGCGCCCCATCGTCGCGGATCAAACCGCCTTTGACCAGAGCCGCGATATTCACTTCGGTGACCGAAGCATCGAGCCGGGCGAGATCGCCGACATTCACGACAGCGTAACTGGTGCGGAATTCGTAATTATTGAAACCGCGATGCGGGAGCTTGCGGTAAAGAGGCATCTGGCCGCCTTCGAATCCGGGACGGATTGAGCCGCCGGAGCGACCCTTCTGACCTTTGCCGCCTACGCCGCAAGTTTTGCCGTGGCCGCCGCCTTCGCCGCAACCGACGCGCTTCTTACGGTGCACCGCACCTTTAACATTCTTGAGAGAGTGGAGTAACATTTTTGTATTTCCTAAGTTTGGGTCGCCGCCCCTCGATGATCTCAGGGCGACTCGGATTTTTAGTCAGAATAATTAGCTGCGCAGCGCTTTGATGTCCTCGGCCAGACGGAGCTGGCGGAGGCCATTGAGCGTCGCGTGCACCACGGCGATGTGATTATTGGAACCCATCGACTTCGTGAGGACGTTATGGACACCGGCGGCTTCGAGGACCGCGCGGACGCCGCCACCAGCGATCAAGCCGGTACCGGGAGTGGCGGGGCGAAGGAAGACTTTGCCGCCGTCAAATTTGCCGATGACCGCGTGCGGAATGGTGCCGCCCTTCAACTTGACCGGGAGCATGCGCTTGCGGGCAGCCTCGGTGGATTTCTTGATGGCGTCGGGCACTTCGTTCGCTTTGCCGTAGCCGATGCCGACATTGCCCTTGCCGTCACCGACGACAGAGAGTGCGGAGAAACTGAAGCGCCGACCACCCTTCACGACTTTGGCGCAACGGTTGATGAAAACCACCTTCTCAATCATGCCGTTATCGGCGGCATCCGCGCCGGGACCGCCACCAGAAAAAGATCTTTTGTTATTAGTAGCCATGGGAATTGATTAGAATTTAAGACCACCTTCGCGCGCGGCGTTGGCAAAGGTTTTGACGCGCCCGTGATAGGGACGGCCGTTGCGATCGAAGACGACCGAGTCGAGACCGGCGGCCTTGGCCTTGGCGGCGAAGGCGACACCGAGCGTCTTGGCGCCGGCATCGTTGCCCTTGACGTTGGATTTCTTCACCTCGCCATCGAGGGTCGAAAGAAACACGAGGGTCTTGCCGGCGGCATCGTCGATGGCCTGAGCATAGATGTGTTTGCCGGAAAATTTGACGCTGAGACGCGGACGAACAGCGGTGCCGGTAACGGTTTTGCGAATACGCCATTTGCGCTTTTGGAGCAGCATGGCTTTGCGGATAGATTTCATGGGTGGTGCGGCGGGTGGTTGCGTTAGGCGACGGTCTTACCTTCCTTACGGCGGACGCGTTCGGCGTGTTCGCCAACGATGCGGACGCCCTTACCTTTGTAGGGCTCCGGCGGATAGTAGGCGCGGATCTCGGCGGTCACCTGACCGACGAGTTGTTTATCGGCACCCTCGATCTTGAGCTTGGTCGCATCGGTGACGGTGACCTTGATGCCCTCGGGGATATCGTGAAGAATGGCGTGGGAATAGCCGAGCGCGAGGTCGAGCTTATTGCCTTTAAGGACGGCTTTGAAGCCGACGCCTTGAATTTCGAGTTCCTTGAGGTAGCCGACCGAGACACCTTTGACCATGCCGGCGATCACGGAGCGAACCGTGCCGTACATGGCGCGGGAGAAACGGGTCTCCTCGCTGGGTGAGACAACGATGGCGTTGTCTTTTTTCTCGATCTTCACGACAGGCGCGAAGGTCTTGGAAACTTTTCCCTTGGGGCCGTCGACGGACACGGTGTGTCCTTTGATGTCGATTTTGACCTTGTCGGGAATCTGGATGGGTTGTTTGCCGATTCTGCTCATGGTGGTGTAGTTCCTTACCAGACGGTGCAGACGAGTTCTCCGCCGAGTTTGTTGCGGCGGGCGTCTTGGTCCTTCATGAGACCCTTGGAAGTGGAAACGATAGCGATGCCGAGGCCGTTGAGCACGCGGGGCAGATCACTATAGCTGAAATAGAGACGGCGACCGGGGGTCGAAGCACGCTTCAAGCCGGTGAGGACAGGAGCGGTGTCGACATACTTCATGGTCACAATAATGGTCTTGTGGCCGCGGTCATCGACGCCGGAGGCAACGGCGCGCACAAAGCCTTCGGCTTTGAGAATGCCGGCGAGGCTTTCACGCAAATTGGAATGCGGGGCCACGCACTCGGCGAGGCCGGCCTTCGACGCATTGCGGAGGCGGGTTAGAAAATCACTGATCGGATCGGTCATGGATGGATGTTGTTTTAGATGACGGCGCGCGGGTCATATCCGACCCCCGTGAGCCAAAGTGTTTACCAGGAGGACTTGGTGAGGCCCGGGATCTTGCCGGCGTGAGCGAGCTCGCGCAGGGTGATACGGGAGACGCCGAAGCGGCGATGGAAACCGCGCGGGCGGCCGCTGAGGGAGCAGCGGTTGCGGATGCGGATCTTGGAGGAATTCTTCGGGAGCTTCTGGAGCTTCTTCTGGGCGTCGAAAAATTCGACGTCGTTGGTGGCCGGATTCGCGAGGATGGCCTTCAGTTCAGCGCGCTTGACAGCGTGCTTTTCCGTGAGGCGCTGGCGCTTCTTGTTGCGTTCGATGGCGGAGGTTTTAGGCATGGCGCGTATTTATTTAGGCAGCGGTGGGCTTGGCGGCAGCGACGGGTTCGACGCGGCGGAAAGGCATACCAAGAAGCTTCAAGAGCTCGCGACCTTCTTCATCATTCTTGGCCGTGGTGACGAAAGTGACATCGAGCCCCATTTGGCGTTTGTTATTTTCCACGACGATCTCGGGGAAAATAGTGAAGTCGGCGATGCCGATATTGTAGTTGCCCTGACCGTCGAGCTTATTGGGCACGCCGCGGAAATCGCGGATGCTGGGCAGCGCGACCGCGAGGAGGCGCATCAGGAAGTGCCACATGGCATCGCCGCGGAGCGTGACGCTCGAGCCGACGAACTGACCTTCGCGCAATTTGAAATTCGCGATGGCCTTGCGGGACTTGTTGAGGAGGGCTTTCTGGCCGGCAATGGCCGAGAGGTCACGCTGGGTTTCAGCGATGATGTTTTTATCCGCCTCGGACGAGATGCCGGTGTTCAGCACGATTTTTTCGAGCTTCGGCACTTGATGCAGGTTCTTGTAGCCGCGCGAGGTTTTGAGCGCCGGGACAACGGTCTCGACGTAATGTTTCTTAAGAGGGGGGAGAGTCTTGCTCATGGTGTTGACCGGATTTCCAACCCGGTGAAATTAATTGCTTCAGCTCTTGGCCTCGGCGGTTTTCTTGGCGCGTTTGGACGCGTCAAAGCGGGACTGGAGCATAAGGTTCGATACGTGAATCGTGCCTTCGCGCTCGGCAATCTTGCCCTGGGGGTTTTCAGCAGATTTCTTGAGGTGGCGCTTGATCATCGCGACGCCTTCCACGACCGCGCGATTCTTGGCGGGGCGGATTTCAAGAACCTTACCGGTTTTGCCTTTGTGGGCGCCGGCGATGACAACGACGAGGTCGCTGCGTTTGATGTGATACTTGTACATGTTAGAGAACCTCCGGTGCGAGCGAGATGATCTTCATATAATTCTTGGCGCGGAGTTCGCGGGCCACGGGGCCGAAGATACGGGTGCCCTTGGGATTGCCGTCTTCACCGATGATGACAATCGCATTGCTGTCGAAACGGAGATAGCTGCCGTCGGCGCGGCGGAGCGCGGCCTTCGTGCGCACGATGACGGCCTTAACGACCTCACCTTTCTTCACGGTGGCGTCGGGGCTGCTCTCCTTGATGTTCACGGAGATGATATCACCGACGTGAGCGTAACGGGAAGGATGCCCGTTACGGCCGATCATGGACGCGCGGCGCGCGCCGGTGTTATCGGCAATTTCTAGAATGGAACGCATCTGGATCATAGTAGTGGTCTCCGGTGCGGGTTAGGCTTTGGTGGACTTGGTGGTTTTGGTCGGAACGGCCTCAGCGACATCGTTCTCGGATACCGCCGCAACAGCAGCGACGCCGCGCTCGATGATGTTCGTGATGCGCCAGCGCTTGAGGCGGCTCATCGGACGGGTTTCCATGACCTCAACTTTGTCACCGACGTTGGCCTCGTTCTTCTCGTCGTGGACGTGAAGCACGGTCTTACGATTGATGACCTTGTGGTAAAGCGGATGCGGAATCTTGTAAGGCACGGTGACCTTGACGGATTTCGAGCCCATCTTGGAGCTGACGAAACCGATCTCAGTCTTGCGGCTGTTGTGACGTAGGTGAGTGGACATGGGCGAAAATAGTTGGCGCGATTAAGCGGCGGTCTTCTTGGATTTCTTCTCGGTGAGCAGGGTCTCGAGCCGGGCGATATCCTTGCGGAGAACGCGGATCGTGTGGGTCTTTTCCACCTGGCCGGTGTGCTTGCGCAACCGAAGTTGGAGCAGCTCATCGCGGGTGGAACGGAGCTTGGTGGTGATCTCGGCGGGAGCGAGGTCGCGAATTTCTTTGGTCGTCATGGTGCTATTTTCTAGGGATTAGACGGCAACACCTTCGCGCACGATGAAGCGGCAGCGGAAAGGCAGTTTGGCGTCGGCGAGGCGGAAGGCCTCTTTGGCTACAGTGGCGGGAACGCCGGCGAGTTCGAAGAGAACCGCACCTGGCTTGATCACAGCGACGTAGTATTCGACCGGACCTTTACCTTGGCCCATGCGGACTTCGGCGGGCTTTTTGGTCACCGGCTTGTGCGGGAAAATTCTGATCCATAACTTGCCCTTGCGCTTGAGGTGTCGCGCGATGGTGACGCGGGCGGCCTCGATTTGTTGGCCGGTCATGGGACCGCGGGAGAGGGATTGCAGACCGAATTCTCCGAAGGCTAGTGTATTGCCGCGCTTGGCATTGCCAGCGCGGGAGCCTTTCATTGTTTTGCGGTATTTTGTGCGTGCAGGTGAGAGAGCCATGGTACGGGAGCTTTAAGTTAAAAAACCTCAGGCAAGAAGCCGGGGTGATTAAGAGTTGGGTTCTTCCTTTTTGCAGATCCAGCACTTGACGCCGATCTTTCCCCAAACGGTGCGAGCTTCGGCAAAGCCGTAATCAATGTTCTCGCGGAGGGTGTGCAGTGGAATGCGGCCCTGACGCTGCCATTCGCGGCGGGCGATATCGGCGCCACCAAGGCGGCCGGAGCATTGAATTTTGATCCCATCGACCCCGAGGGACATCGCCATCTGGATGGATTTTTTGATCGCGCGGCGGAAAGCCACGCGGCGTTCGAGCTGGAGCGCGACGTTTTCCGCGACGAGCTGAGCCTCGATCTCGGGCTTCTTGACCTCTTGGATGTCGAGCAGGATTTCCTTGCCGGTCATCTTGGCCAACTGGGCTTTCATGTTCTCCACTTCCTGGCCTTTCTTGCCGATGACGATGCCGGGACGCGCGGTGAAAATCTTGACGCGGACGCGGTTGCCGGCGCGCTCAATGAAGATGCGGGGCACGGACGCCTGCTTGAGTTTCTCCATCAGCGTGGAGCGGATGATTTGATCCTCGAGGAGGAGCTTGGCAAAATCCTTCTTGCGCGCGAACCAGCGCGATTGCCAGTTACGGCGGATAGCTAGGCGGAAACCGGTTGGATTGGTTTTTTGTCCCATGGGGAAGATTGGTTAGGCTTGGCTGTCCGAAAGGACGATGCGGAGGTGAGACATGCGCTTGACGCGGGGCTTGGCGGAACCGCGGGCACCGGCCTTGAAGCGTTTCAGAACCGGACCGCACTCGACGAGAGCGCGGTGGACGATAAGTTTGTCGGCGGAGATGCTGTTGTTGTTCTCGGCGTTGGCCACGGCGCTCTTGAGCGTCTTGACGAGGAGCCGGCAGGATTTGCGCGGGATGAGCGTGAGGAAGTCGATGGCCTCGTTGACGCTGCGACCCTGAATGAGGCGCGCGACTTCGCGGACTTTCTTGGGCGACATGTGCGCGTTGCGGGTAAGTGCTTGGATTTCCATGATGATATTCTCGGTTGGGCGCAGGCCTTAAATTTCCTTCCGGGTCAGACCGCCGTGCGACTTGAAGATGCGTGTCGGGGCGAATTCGCCGAGTTTGTGGCCGACCATGTTTTCAGTGACGTAAACAGGGATAAAAATCTTGCCGTTATGCACGGTGATGGTCTGCCCGATGAAATCGGGAGTAATGGTCGAACGACGGGACCAGGTTTGGATGGGCTTGCGGGCGCCCGTAGTCTTGATGGCCTTCTGGATTTTCTCCAGAAGGTGGTAATCGACGAAAAACCCTTTCTTGATGGAACGTGCCATGGTGCGGTGTCGTTGAGTTTACTTCTTGCCGCGCGGCGGACGGCCGTTGACGCGGGTGACAATGAGTGAATTGGAAATCTTGGTGCGGCGGCGCGTCGGGAAACCCTTCGCGAGCTGACCCCAAGGTGAGACGAGATGTTGGCGACCGCCACCACCCTTCGATTTGCCCTGACCGCCACCGTTGGGATGGTCGACCGGATTCATGGCCACGCCGCGAACGCGGGGGCGTTTGCCGAGCCAGCGATTGCGGCCGGCCTTACCGAGCTTGCGCTTGCTGTGATCGGCGTTGGAAACCTCGCCGATGGTGGCGCGACACTTGGCATTCACGAGGCGGATTTCGCCGGAGCCCATCTTGAGCTGGGCGGCACCGTCTTCGAGGGAAACCAATTCAACCGAAACGCCGGCCGAACGGGCGACTTGAGCGCCGCGACCAGGGACGAGCTCCACGGAATGAAGCAAGGTGGCCGGAGGAATCTGCGAGAGCGGGAAACTGTTACCAGGACGATAGTCGTTCGAATCGGTGGACATCGCGCTATAGATGGTGTCACCGACTTTGAGCCCCTTCGGCGCGAGAATATAATTCTTTTCGCCGTCGGTGTAAGCGATGAGTGCGAGCAAGGCGGTACGATTTGGATCGTACTCGATGGCCTGCACCTTGGCTTTCATGTCGAGCTTGGCGCGCTTGAAATCGATGATGCGATAAAGCTGTTTATGACCGCCGCCACGACGGCGGGAGGTGATACGACCGTAGACGTTACGGCCGCCAGTTTTGCTCTTGGACTCGACCAAGCCGCGCTCGGGGCGCTTGTCGGTGATTTCTTCCGGGCGATTCAGGTGAGTGAAACGCAGGGAGGGAGTGAGGGGACGAAATGATTTAATAGCCATGGCGGGGATTTCGCTTAGATGAGCTCGATTTTGTCGCCCTTCTTCAAGGTGACGATGGCGCGCTTCGAGTCGGAAGTGGTGATAGGACGGCCGGCGCGGGAGCGCTTGGGCTTGCCCTTGCGATTGATGATATTCACACGCGTGACCGTGACTTTGAAGGTCTGTTCGACGGCTTCACGGACGGTGTACTTGGTCGCGGCCTGAAAGACCTCGAACGTGTACTGGCCGTAATTGGAGGAAAGCTTGGAAGCCTTCTCCGTTAGGCGCATGTTTTTGATTACTTTATCGGCGCTAATCATGACTGACCTCCGTTGGCGCGAGCGATGATCTGCTCGAGAGCTTTGGTGGATACGAGGATCTTGGTGTAAGCCACCAGATCGAGTGTGTTGAGTTTAGCCGCTTCCTGCAAAGTGACGCGGTCAAGATTGCTGGCAGCGCGGGTCGCCTCGACGGAGAACGGAGCGTCGACGATCAGCACCTTGCCCTTGGGGGCAATGGAACGGATGATCTTGCCCATGAGCTTCGTCTTGGCCTGTGGGGTGCTGAAGGCTTCGATGACTTCCACTTCACCGGCGACGCAGCGATCAAAGAGCGCGCGGGAGAAAGCGAGGGCTTTGACCTTGCTGTTGATCTTCTTCGAGAAATCACGGGGCTTGGGACCGAAGACGACACCACCGCCGCTCCAGATGGGCGAACGGTTGGAACCGGCGCGGGCGCGACCGGTGCCCTTCTGGGCCCACGGCTTTTTGCCACCGCCGCGAACTTCGCCGCGGGTCTTGGTCGAACGGGTGCCTTGGCGGGCGTTGGCGCGATGAGCGACGACGACTTCCTTGACGGCCTGAAGACCTTTGGTGCCTTCAAACACTGGCAGGGAGAATTCCTTCTCACTGCTGGTCGAGGCGTCGGAACTGTAAACTTTAAGCTTCATGATGGTTCAGGGTCCTTAGGCTTTTTTGGCTTTCTTGGCGCCGCGAACGACTACCATGTCGCCGTTGGCACCGGGAATGGCGCCCTTGACGAGGAGAATGTTTTTGTCGGCGATGACCTTCACGATGCGGAGATTCTGCACGGTGCGGCTATCGGTGCCCATGTGACCGGGCATGCGTTGGTTCTTCCACACGCGACCAGGAGTCTGGCGCATACCGACCGAACCGATACGACGGTGGAACATCGAGCCGTGGGCGGCAGGACCGCCGGCGACGCGAAAGCGTTTCACGACACCTTGAAAGCCTTTACCCTTGCTGACGCCAATGACGTCAACGAGCTGGCCTTCAGTGAAGGAAGTGACGGTGAGAATATCACCGGCCTTGAGCTTGGAAGCCTCGGTGAGGCGAACTTCGCTGAGTTGGGAAGGCGTGGTCTCGAGACCGGCTTTCTTCGCGTGGGTGGATTCGGCCTTCGAAGCATTCTTGGGCTTCTGGGCGCCGAAACCGATTTGCACGGCGTCATAGCCGTCGATGGCGACGGTCTTGACTTGTACGACCGGGCAAGGGCCCGCTTCGACAACGGTGACGGGGACCATGACGTTTTGAGCGTCATAGACCTGAGTCATTCCGAGTTTTTTGCCTAATAGAGTAGGTGTCATCGGCTAAGTGGTAGGTGGAGGGTTTCCGTTTGGTTTAGACCTACGTTAGCAATCCGGCGGTTGAGCGCCGGTTGGCTGCTAAAGTTTCTGTCTGAAAGTTGTGCGGTTAAACGTTGATGGTGATATCGACGCCCGAAGGCAGGTTGAGTTTCTTGAGCTCGTCGACCGTCTGAGCCGTCGGCTCGAGGATGTCGATGAGACGCTTGTGCGTGCGGGACTCGAACTGCTCCATCGACTTCTTGTCGACGTGCGGGGAGCGGTTGACGGTGACCTTCTCGATGCGGGTGGGCAGCGGGATGGGACCGGAAACGCGGGCGCCGGAGCGCTTGGCGGTTTCGACGATTTCCAAAGCGGACTGATCGATAACACGATAGTCGAAGCCCTGGAGTTTGATGCGAATGCGTTGGCCTTTCATGGCGGTATAAAGAACAGAGGTTAAGTACGAGCGGGAGCTTTGGACGAGCTCTCGACGATCTTGGTGAGAAGGTTGTTGGGCACCTGCGCGAAATGCGAAGGAGTGATCGAGGCACTGGCGCGACCCTTGGAGAGCGAGCGAATATCCGTGACGTAGCCGAAGAGGAGTTCCAGCGGAACGTGGGCTGCGATAATGCAGGCACCGTTCTTGTTTTCGATCCCTTGAATCTGACCGCGACGACGGTTGATGTCGCCCATCAGATCACCCTGATAATCTTCAGGAGTGGTGACTTCGACGCCCATGATAGGCTCGAGAAGAATCGGGTTGGCTTTCTTCATCGCTTCCTTGAAGGCGAAGATGCCCGCCATCTTGAACGCGAGTTCGGAGGAATCGACGTCGTGGAACGAACCGTCGACGATGCGCACGATAACATCGACCACCGGGTGACCGGCGACGGTGCCATTGTTGCAGCCCTCTTCAATACCAGCGATCGAAGGCTTGATGAATTCTTTGGGAATCGAACCGCCGACGATCTCGTCGATGATCTCGATGCCCTTGCCCTTTTCATTCGGCTCGATCTTGACGCAAACGTGGCCGTACTGACCCTTACCACCGGATTGACGGATGAATTTGCCTTCGGCGTCAGCGGTTTTCGTGACGGTTTCACGGTAAGCGATCTGCGGCTTGCCGGAGGTCGCCTCGACCTTGAACTCGCGCTTCATGCGGTCACGGATAATGTCGAGGTGCAACTCGCCCATACCGGAAATGATTGTCTGACCGCTGTCTGGATCGGTGGAAACGCGGAGCGTGGGATCTTCCGCCACGAGACGTTGGAGCGCGATGCCCATCTTCTCTTGGTCAGCCTTGGAATTCGGCTCGATCGACATCGAGATAACCGGCTCCGGGAACGATGGTGGCTCGAGACGGATATCGAAATCTTCGTCGCACAGCGTGTCACCGGTGATGCATTCCTTGACGCCAACCAGTGCGCAAATGTCGCCGGAGTAAGCCATGTCGATTTCTTCGCGCTCGATGGCGCGCATGAGGACGAGGCGGGAGACGCGCTCGCTGCGGCGGGTGCGGGGATTGTAGAGCGGCATACCGCGTTTCACAATTCCGGTGTACACGCGGAAGAATACCAGCTTACCCACGAAAGGATCGTTCCAGAGCTTGAAGGCCAGACCGGCGAGCTTCGCTTTGTCGTCCACCACGGCCTGAACTGGCTTGGCATCGAGATCCTGACCGATCATCGGCGGCACGTCGATGGGACTTGGAAGATAATTAACCACGCAATCAAGAAGACGCTGCACGCCTTTCTTCTTGAACGCGGAACCGGGAATCACGCCGGTGAACTCAAGCGAAATGGTCGCCTTGCGGACGCCGAGCATCAGCTCTTCAACCGTGAGCTCTACGCCATTGAGATATTTTTCGGCAATGACATCATCGAAATCAGAAACGGCCTCGATGAGTTTGTCGCGATATTCCTTCGTCTGCGCGGCGTATTCGGCCGGAATGGCGGATGTGATCGGCTTCATGCCGAGCTCGTCACCGGGCGTGACGTCGTCGAAAAGATAAGCGACGTTTTGAACGAGATCGATGAGGCCGGAGAAATTTTCCTCTTTGCCGATGGGCAGGAAGATCGGATGTGCATTGGCCTTTAGCTTCTCGCGCATTTCGGAAACCGCGCGGAAGAAATCAGCACCGGTGCGATCCATCTTATTGATGAAGGCCACGCGGGGAACTTTGTACTTGTTCGCCTGGCGCCAGACCGTCTCGGACTGGGGTTGCACGCCGGCTACGGCGCAGAACACGGCGACCGCGCCGTCGAGCACGCGGAGGGAACGCTCTACCTCGGCCGTGAAGTCCACGTGTCCGGGAGTGTCGATAATATTGACGCGCTGCTTGATCCCCTTCCATGGACCGCACGAAGCGTTCCACGCACAGGAGATGGCGGCGGCCGTGATCGTGATGCCGCGCTCGCGTTCCTGCTCCATCCAATCCGTCACCGTGGTGCCTTCATGGACTTCGCCCATTTTGTGGACGGCGCCGGAGTAGAACAAAATACGCTCGGTCGTGGTCGTCTTGCCCGCATCGATGTGCGCGGCAATCCCGATGTTACGGGTCCATTCCAACGGGAATGGGCGATCTTTCGAGTTGGCCGGGGAGATCTTGGCCTTGTCGGTAACGACAGTAATAGAGATGGGAGCTGAAACAGACATCGATAATTTCCTTTCTTACCAGCGGAGGTGGGCAAAGGCGCGATTCGCCTGAGCCATCTTATGAGTGTCTTCTTTCTTCTTCACGACCGAGCCGGTATTATTGTAGGCATCGATCAGTTCAGCAGAAAGTGCTTCGCGCATCGCGATGCCCTTGCGGTTACCGGCGGCGGTAACGATCCAACGGAGAGCGAGCGATTCTTGGCGCTCGAAAGATACTTCGACAGGAACCTGATAGGTGGCGCCACCGACGCGGCGGCTCTTCACTTCCAGTTTCGGACGGGCATTTTCCAAGGCACCCATCAACAGATCAACTGGGTCGCCCTTCTGGAGCTTCTCGCTCATGCGCTCGAAAGCACCATAAACGATGCGCTCAGCGATGGTCTTCTTGCCGCTCTTCATGATGACGTTGATCAGATGAGTCACCAGCGCGCTGTTATAGCGGGCGTCTGGGGTGGCGGTACGGTGGGTAGCTTTACGGCGGCGAGACATGGTAAATAATGATTACGGGTTACTTGGCGGCTTTCGGACGCTTGACTCCGTATTTGGAGCGGGAACGGCGACGTTTTTCGACGCCAGTGGCATCGAGCGTGCCACGAACAATGTGGTAACGAACGCCAGGAAGATCCTTAACGCGGCCACCACGGATGAGCACAATGGAGTGCTCCTGAAGATTATGTCCCTCGTCGGGGATGTACGAGATGACCTCGAGGCCATTCGTCAGGCGAACCTTCGCAACCTTTCGGATAGCCGAATTCGGCTTCTTCGGCGTGCGGGTCATGACCTGCACACAGACGCCACGACGGAAGGGGTTACCTTGCAGCGCCGGGGCTTTGGACTTCGCGACTACCTTGCGACGTCCCTTTCTCACGAGTTGGTTGATGGTTGGCATGGGTTAAATTAGGTTGGAAATAGAGGAAAAGAGCGCGGAACCTACCGGACACGAATTGTCCGGCAAGCACTTTTTCGCGCTAATTCAAAAAATACGGACACGAGAGCCGAAACTCCCGAAACCGTATCGTCTCGTGCACCTCTAGTTTGGCTAAAGACGCTGTGATTTGACGAAATGGAGGGTCAGACAACCATGCCGCTCGGAGGTACATCAAGCGTTAAATATAAAATTCTCACCAAAGTTATTCACAGCACAGTCGGCTTGACCACCCTGCCCTCTCTGATCACTTGGATTTATCTGTGAGCGCCACTTGACGCTCTCTTCGCCCCGCTCCTAGTTTATTTTCTCACTCTTAATTAGATGGCCAAACGCAAGCAGCCCAGTAACGACCAGCCCGAACTACCCCTCGACGCTGGCACTCCCGAGCCGACCCCGGCAAGTTCCAAGGCCCCGAAGTCCGAGCCCCCAACCCCCAGCTCCGAGTCCCCAGAGCCGAGACCCCAAACCCCAGACCCTACGCCAGACGCCGCCGTCCCGCCACCCCCGACCCGCAAGAAAGGCGAAAAAGTCCAAGACGACCAAGCCCCGCTCGCGAAACATTACCGCAACTGGTTCCTCGAATACGCCAGCTACGTCATTCTCGATCGCGCCGTCCCCCACATCGACGACGGCCTGAAACCCGTCCAACGCCGCGTGCTCCACACGCTCTGGGAAATGGACGACGGCCGTTTCCACAAAGTCGCCAACGTCGTCGGCGCCACGATGAAGCTCCACCCGCACGGCGACGCCTCGATCGGTGCCGCGCTCGTCGCTATCGGCCAGCGCGCCTGGCTCATCGAGCCGCAAGGCAACTACGGTAATCTTCTCACCGGCGACGATGCCGCTGCCCCGCGTTACATCGAAGCGCGCCTCACCAATTTTGCCAAAGACGTTCTCTTCAATCCGAAGACCACCAACTGGCAACTCAGCTATGACGGCCGCAACAAAGAGCCGATCACGCTCCCTGCCAAGTTCCCCATCCTCCTCCTCGAAGGCGCCGAAGGCATCGCGGTCGGCCTCTCCACCAAGATCCTCCCGCATAATTTCAACGATCTCTGCCGCGCCGCGATCAATCATCTCCAAGGAAAAACTTTTCGCATTCTCCCTGATTTCCCCACCGGCGGCACCGCCGACTTCGCCGAATACAACGACGGCGAACGCGGCGGCAAAGTCAAAGTCCGCGCCAAAATCGAAGAGCGCTCCAAATATATTCTCGCCGTCACCGAGCTGCCCTACGGCGTCACCACCGAGTCGCTCATCGAGTCCGTTCTCGCCGCCAACGCCAAGGGCAAGATCAAGATCAAGCACGTCGACGACAACACTGCCGACAAAGTCGAGATCCTCATCCACCTCCCGCAAGGCGCCGAGCCCGACAAGGTCCTCCAACAACTCTACGTTTTCACGAGCTGCCAAGTGCAGCTTAATCCCGCGGCGTGCGTCATCGTCCGCGACGAGAAAACCGGCGACGACAAACCGGTGTTCCTCGGAGTGCGCGATATTCTCAAGACCAGCGCCGAAGCCACCAAGGCCCTCCTCAAGCGCGAACTCGAAATCAAACTCGCCGAACTCGAACAGCAATGGCACTGGGATTCCCTCGAGCGCATTTTCATCGAGGAACGCATCTACCGCCTCATCGAGAAATCCAAGACTTGGGAAAGCGTCCTCGCCGAAATTCGCGGCGGCTTGAAGCCGTTCCTCAAGCAACTCCGTCGCGACGTCACCGACGAAGACCTCACCCGCCTCACCGAAATCCGCATCAAACGCATCTCCGCCTACAACCGTTTCCAGGCCGACGAGGCCATGAAGAAGATCGAGGAAGGCATGAAGGAAACGAAAGCCCACCTCAAGAATCTCACCGGCTACGCCGTCGCGTGGTTTGAGATGCTTCAGGAAAAATACGGCAAGGGCAGCAAGCGGAAAACCAACTACGACGAGATCGAGCAGATCGACGCCTCCGCTGTCGTCTCCGCCAACCAGCGCCTCTACGTCAACCGCGAAGACGGCTTCATCGGCCTCAACTGGCGCCAGCACGAATTCGTCACCGACTGCACGATCCTCGACAGCGTGCTCACCATCATGGCCGACGGTTCGCTCAAAGTCTCGAAAGTCACCGACAAGATTTTCATGGGCCGCGAGATTCTGCACGTCGCTATCTGGCCCAAGGACGGCGACGCGAATTTCTACACGATGATTTATCAGGACAAGGAGTCCGGCAGAGCCTTCGCCAAAAAATTCCAGATCGGCGGCCTCTCCCGCGACAAACTCTACCCGCTCGTGAAGAACGAAGGCTCCCGCATTGTTTATCTCGAAGTGAGTGCGAAGGAAAAGGACATGCCCAAGAAAGTGCATATCTATATTGATGGCCGCAGCGGCGCGCGCGTCCGGGAAATCGATTTCGATTTAACCGCCGTGCCCGTCAGCACCCGCACCGCGAAAGGCCTGACCGTCTCCAAATGGCCCGTGAAAGAAGTGAAGCGCACCGACCTCGCGTTGAAGTAAGAATTCCCCCGCCCGCTTGCCTTGCGTAGGGCCGCCGCTCGCCGGCGTGCCGCTGTAGGGCGGGATCACTGATCCCGCCTCTGCTGGAGGGCCCGCGTCCCCGCGGGCTCATTCCGAGCGGGTCCATCAAGTCCATATCGTCCATTCAGTCCATTCAGTCCATTCAGTCCATTTCAGAGCACCGAGTCCCTTCATCTCCACCCAGACCGCACCCGGTACAGCCGCTCCGTAATCCCCCCACCCACCTTGACACGGCTCCACCCATGTGTCACATGGTGTCACATGAAATCGATCACCATCCGCCAGCTCCACGATGAGACCGGCCGGTGGGTCCGCCGGGCCGCGGATCTGGGCGAACTGCACGTCACCGAACGGGGCAAGCCCATCGCCAAGCTGGTGCCGGCCACCGCTCCCGTTAGCACGCCTTACTTTTCCCGCCGCACCCTTCTCCCCGCCTTCAAGGCAGCCAGCCTGGCCGGCGGCTCCGACTCCACCGCCGGCATTTCCAGCGAACGCGACGAGCGGTGATCTATTTCGACACCAGTTTCCTCGTCCGTCTCTATCTGGAGGATCACGGATTCGCTGCTATCCGCACCCTGGCGGCCACGGACCACGTCGCTTGCGCCATCCACGGTCAGGCCGAGGCGTTGGCGGCATTCCACCGCAAACTGCGCGAAGGCGCGATCAGCCCGAAGGCCTATCAGGCGCTGCTGGCCCAGTTTGAAACCGACCGGGCATCTGGTGCCTTTCACTGGCTGCCGTCCGGTCCCGAGATCATGGCGCGCATCCGCACGGTTTATGCGACTCTGCCGCGCACCGTGTACCTGCGCGGAGCGGACGCGCTGCATCTCGCCACCGCCGCCGCCAACGGCTTCAAGGCGATTTATTCCAACGACACTCACCTGCTAGCCGCCGCCCCGCACTTCAAGCTCAAGAGCCAGAATCCGCTCGCCCCCTGACCGCACCGCACACTCCTACCCCGTGCTCCGCTTGTCTTGCGTAGGACCGCCGCTCGCCAGCTTGCCGCCGCTTTCGCACCCCAGATCTCAGACCCTATCACCCAACCCAATTCCCGGCAAAGCCGCGAATTGTGACTCATAGTCCGTGGCCTGATAGTCCACATTCGGCTAAGGTTTGCGGATGCCAGCCAAAGAGCCTGCCCTCAGAAAATTCGGAGACAACGTCCGTTCGCGCCGGGAGGCGCAGGACCTCTCCTCGTCATCGACCCTGAGCTTGTCGAATGGGCAGGAACAACTCGCCGAACGCGCCAACCAGTCATCTCGGTTTAGCGCAGATAAAAGCCGTATTGTCATCCACCATGGGCTCTGCACGACTTTCCCACTATTTCCTACTAATACTTTCTTGCCTTACTTTTCGATATTATCCTATTTTTTAGGCGTGGTCACCATGAATACAGAATCCGCTTACATGACATCCAAAGGGCAGGTTGTCATCCCAGCCCGTCTTCGAAGAAAATACGGCCTCAAAGAGGGCACCAAACTCAATTTTGCCGAAGAGGAAGGCCGCTTTATCATCCAGCCCGTCACCAAAGAATACATCAGCTCCTTCCGGGGCATCTTCAAACTGAAGTCCGGTGAGAAATCAGTCGTGCAGGAACACTTGGAAGATCGGGCGAAGGAACGCGCCCGCGAGCGCCGCGAGCTTGAGTCCGACCGCAACAAATGAAGGCTCTCGTATTCGACGCTTCAGCCCTGCTGGCGCTGCTCTTTGACGAAGCTGGGGCTGAGGCTGTCGAGGCTCTCATGCACCGCGCTTCCGAAAAAGATCAGCCCATGCTGATGAGTGCGGTGAACTGGGCCGAGGTCTGCTATCGCGTGAAAAACAAACGGGGAAACGATGCCCTCGCCCAAGCCAAGCAGTTCGCCACCAATACTCCCATCGTTGTCGTTCCGGCTGACCGGGAATTGTCTGAAATCGCCGCCGCCTACAAGGCCGCCGATCATCTCGGCTTGGCCGACGCATTCGCCGCCGCGCTGGCCAAGAACCGCAAAGCCGAATTCGTCACTGCCGACCGGGAGTTCAAATCAGTCGAAAGCGAAATTAAAATCATATGGCTGAAGAACCAGTAGCCACGGGAGGTCAGTCCGACCTTTATCGATCTCTTCTGCGGTTGCGGAGGGTTCACGCCCGGCATGAGTCCGACAGCTGCTAGACGCCACACTCCATCCCTCAGCCCCATTCCCGACAAAGTCGCAAATTGTGACTCATAGTCCGTGGTATCATAGTCCACAATCGGCTAAAGTCGGCGGGTGCCAGCCATCCCCACTAATACGCTCAGTCGTGTGCCGAGTGCGTCAGCTTTACGCGGCTATACGCGACCAGCCAAAGAACCCGCCCTCAGAAAATTCGGAGACAACGTTCGTTCGCGCCGGGAGGCGCAGGACCTCTCCTCGTCATCGACCCTGAGCTTGTCGAATAAACAGGAACAACTCGCCGAACGTGCCCAGTCCATTCACACCAGCCCCAAAATGTGACTTATAGTCCATGGCATCACAGGCCACAATCGGCTAAGATCACGAGCATCAGCCGATGAATACCAAACTCAACATAACCCTAA
>Ga0209591_10001999_pt1 | contig 24754 bp, 19 predicted proteins | sample MAT01_FD_187207 | JGI IMG/M metagenome (GOLD analysis project Ga0209591, IMG submission 187207) | Freshwater microbial communities from Lake Fryxell liftoff mats and glacier meltwater in Antarctica - MAT-01 (SPAdes) (version 2) | ecosystem: Environmental > Aquatic > Freshwater > Ice > Liftoff... | reverse complement strand
AGGGTTGAACAGGATGGCCGCCGCTACTGCTCCTGCCCCTGCCGCCACCGCTGCCCCCCCAAATTTCCGCGCGCAGCTCGTGGCCGCCCAGGCCATGAACCAGTCGATGCTGTGCGTCGGCCTCGACCCCGAGCCGGCGAAATTCCCCGGCGCGTGGAAAGACGACGCGGAACGAACTTTCGACTTCTGCGCCGCCATCGTCGACGCCACGAAAGACCTGGTCTGTGCCTTCAAGCCGCAGATTGCGCACTTCGCGGCCTTGCGTGCCGAAGACCAACTGGAACGGCTGATCGCCCACATCCAGGTCGTCGCCCCGCACGTGCCGGTGATCCTGGACGCCAAACGCGGCGACATCGGCAGCACCGCCGAGCAGTACGCGCGTGAAGCCTTCGAGCGCTACCGCGCCGACGCAGTGACGCTGTCTCCCTTTCTCGGCCTGGACAGCATCGAGCCCTACATGAAGTGGCACGGCAAGGGCCTGATCCTGCTCTGCCGCACCAGCAATGCCGGCGGCAGCGACCTGCAGGCGCAGCGCCTGGAGAGCGGTGCGCTGCTGTACGAACACATCGCGCGCCTGGCTGCGGGCGAATGGAACCATGGCGGGCAGCTTGCGCTGGTGGTGGGTGCCACCTTTCCGGCCGAGGTGGCGCGTGTGCGCGAACTGGCGCCGACGCTGCCCTTGCTCATCCCCGGCATCGGCGCGCAGGGTGGTGACGCCGAAGCCACGGTGCGCGCCGGCTGGCGGCCGGACGGGCCCATCGTGGTGAGCTCGTCGCGCGCCGTACTGTATGCCGGCACGGCGGCGCACGGCAGCGGCTTTGCCGAAGCCGCGCGGGCGGTGGCGCTGGCCACGCGGGCGCAGCTGCAGCAGGCCCGCCCCCTCTGACCAGCCGGGCAATGAACCGCGCAAACCCTGTGACGCCGCCGCCGTGCCCGCCTGCCGGCATGGCCGTGCAGGTCACGCCGCAGATCACGCGCGCCTTCCTGTGGGTGTGCAGCGCTGCGTGCGCCGGCGGTGCGGCGCTGGTGGGGCTGGCCGGGCCGCCACAGGGGCATGCCGGCGGGTTTGCCGGCGGGTTTGCAGGCGGGCCTTTGGGCGGGTCTGCGGACGGTTCTGTGACTCTCTCCGTGAGCCTCTTCCTGCTGTTGGCCGTGGCCTGTCTGGCCGGTACCCGGTTGCCGCAGCGCTGGCTGGGCGCGGCTGTGACGGCGGGCTCCATCGCGGCCAGCTTGCTGCTGGGCTACAACGCCTGGGTGCTGGGCTGGGGCCTGCGCGCCCCGGCCTTGCCGCTTTTGGGGCTGCTGGCCTGCATGGTGTGCATCACGGTGGGCTGGCGGGCGGGCGCGCTGCTCGCCGGGGTGGCTGCCGGGGTCATTGCCGGGGTGGCGCTGTTGACGCCGACGGTACCAGTGGCTCCGGGCCTGCCCGGCGCAGGCCTGGTGCTGGGCAGTCTGCTGCTGTCTCTGGCGGCCGGCCTGGCCTTCGGCGTGTTGGCCTCGCACCTGCTGGGCATCTTTGCAGACAGTGCGCAGGAACGCGGCAGCCGCTTCCGCCGCCTGCTGGCGCTGGCCGCTGACGGCTACTGGGAAACGGATGCCAGCTATCGGCTCGTCACCGCCGCCATCGGCACTGGCGCGCCGCGCCTGCTGACGGCGGCCGAGGGCGGTGGCCGGGTGGTCTGGGAAATGCCGCAGTTCCAGTGCGACGCCGAAACACTGGACAGCCTGCAAGCCGACATGGACGACCGCCGGCCCTTCCGCGACGTGCCCGTGCGCTGGCTGGACACGCAGGCGCGGCGCCACGCGCTGCTCATCAGCGGCGAGCCGCGTTTCGACATGCGCGGCGTCTTCAACGGGTACTGGGGCGTGGTCCGCGACGTCACCGCCATGCACGCCGCAGAAGAAGCCCTGGCGGCCACCGAAACGCGCTACCAGGAACTGTTCGCGCACATTCCCACGCCGCTCGTGCTGCACCGCGGTGAGCAGGTGCTCGATGCCAACGCCACTGCGGTGCGGTTGTTCGGCCACCAGGATCTGGCCGAGATGCTGGGCAGCGACCTGCTGCAGCACTACGAGCCCGGCGACTCGCGCGACCGCGCCATCGGCCGCACGGCGCAGTTGCAGCAGCAAGTTGCTGGCAGCGCGCTGCCGGTGGCCAGCTTCGGCTTGCGCGTGCACGGGCGGCGCATCACCGCGCGCGGCACCAGCGTGCGCGTGGATGCCGATGGCGGCCCGGCGTTGTTGAGCATCTTTATCGACGACACCGAGCGTCTGGCCGCCGACGAGGCGGTGCGCCGTTCTGAAACCCTGCTGTCGCACCTGGTGGCCACCAGCCCCGACCTCATCTCGCTGAGCGACCTGACCACCGGCCGCTATGCGATGGTCAACCGCAGCTTCGAGATGCACACCGGCTGGACCTCGGCCGAGGCCGTGGGCCGCACCTCGCTGGAACTCGGCATCTGGGCCAGCGACGAAGAACGCGAGCGCTTCCTGGCTGCGCTGCAGCAGGAAGGCCGGGTGATCGATCGCCTGGTGTCCTTCCGCATGCGCGGCGGGCGCGAACTGCCGATGGTGGTTTCGGCGGCACGCTTCACCAACGAGCGGCGCGACTACCTCGTGATGACGTCGCGCGATGTCAGCGACCGTGAGCGCCAGCGCCTGGAACGCGAGGCCATCCTGGCCAACGCTTCCATCGGCATCGCTGTCACGCGCAACCGTGTCTTCACGCTGGCCAACCGCCACTTCGAGCAGCTTTACGGCTGGGGCCCCGGAGAACTGCTGGGCCGCCTGGGGGCCGAGGTCTGGCCGGGCCAGGCCGCGTACGAGCAACTGGGCCGCGAGATCGGCCCGCCGCTGGCGCGCGGCGAAATGGTGCAGCAGCAATGCATGGCGCAGCGCAAGGACGGCACGACCTTCCTGGCACTCGTGCGCGGCCGCGCCATCGACCCCGTGCGCCCGACCGAAGGCGGCACGGTGTGGATCATGGAAGACATCACCGAGCGCCACGCGGCCGGGCAGGCACTGGCACAAGCGCGCGACGCCGCCGAGGCTGCCAACCGCGCCAAGAGCGCCTTCCTGGCCAACACCAGCCACGAGTTGCGCACGCCGTTGAACGGCATGATCGGGCTGGCTCGGCTGGCGCGCGACGAGCGCACCGACGAAGCGCGCCGGCGCCAGTACCTCGACCAGATCGTCGAGAGCACGCAGTCGCTGGCCGACATCATCAGCGACATCCTCGACCTCTCGAAGATCGAGGCGGGCAAGCTGCAGATCGAGGCCGGGCAGTTCGACCTCGGCGCGCTGCTGCAGACCTTGCAGCGCAACTACGCCACGCTGGCCGACGCCCGCGGCCTGGCGCTCGATCTGCAGGCCGCACCGCTGGGCCGCGTGCAAGGCGACGCGTTGCGCCTGCGCCAGGTGCTCAGCAACTTCCTGACCAACGCGCTGAAGTTCACCGCCAAGGGCAAGGTGGTGCTGCGCGCCCAGCGCCGGCCATTGCCCGTGGCCGTGGACCTGGCAGTCCCCGACAGCCAGCGCGCGGGCGATCTGGTGCGTTTCGAGGTGCAGGACAGCGGCCCCGGCATCGAGCCCGAGGTGCAGGCCCGGCTCTTCGAGCCTTTCACCCAGGCCGACCAGAGCACGACACGGCGCTACGGCGGCACCGGTCTGGGGCTGTCCATCTGCCGCGAGCTGGCCACGCTGATGGGCGGCCGCGTCGGCATGGACAGCCAGCCCGGTGCCGGCAGCACCTTCTGGGCCGAGATACCCCTGCCGATGGCCGAAGAGCCCCAGCCGCAACCAGCGCGGGCCGAGCCGGCCGCAAACGGCAGCGACACGGCCACCCGCCTGCAAGGCCTGCGCGTGCTGATGGCCGAAGACAACGCCGTGAACATGATGATTGCGGTGGCGCTGCTCGAGGCCTGGGGCCTGCAGGTGGCGCAAGCCTGCGACGGCCAGGAGGCGATCGCTGCCGTGGCGGCGGCGTCTGCCCAGGGCCGGCCCTTCGACGCGGTGTTGATGGACGTGCAGATGCCGCGCATGAGCGGCCACGAGGCGACACGCGCGCTGCGCGCCGCCGGCCACCGGCTGCCCATCATTGCTTTGACCGCAGCGGCCCTGGTGACCGAGCGCGACGAGGCCCTGCGCGCAGGCATGGACGACTTCCTCACCAAACCCATCGACGCAGACCGCCTGCGCGCCACGCTGTGCCGCTGGTGCGCGGCACCGGCACCGGCACTGGCACCGGCATCCAACCCCACGCCCGAGCCTGCACGCCCTGCCTGAGACTGCCTGAGACAATCGCGGCCGTCTCCGCCTGCTTTGCCCAAGATCATGGAAGTCAAGCTCGACAAGCGTTACCCCGTCGCGGCGACCCCGGCCCAAGCCTGGGCCGTGCTCAGCGACATCCACGCCATTGCCGCGTGCATGCCCGGTGCAGCCATCACCCAGCAGATCGATGCCACGCACTACAAGGGCACCGTCAAAAGCAAGATCGGCCCGGCCGTGATGAGTTTCGGCGGCGACATCGAGATGCAGGGCCTGGACGAGGCCACGCGTGAACTGAAGATGCTGGGCAAGGGCGCCGACAAGGCGGGCTCATCGGCGTCGATGCAGCTGACGGCGCGCCTGGAAGACGGCGAAGCCCCCGGCACCACCGTGCTGCTGGGGCAGGCCACCATCACCGTCAGCGGCAAGCTGGCGCAGTTCGGCAGCCGGCTGCTGGTGCCGGTGAGCGATGCCATGCTGGCGCAGTTCGCCAACAACTTCAGCGCGGCGGCAGCGGCCGTGCCGCTGGACGAACCCATTGCAGTGGCTGCACTGGCCGCTGCTGATGCGGCGCCCGCTGCAGCTGATGCGGCGCCCGCTGCAGCCCAGGTTCAGGCGCCGCGGCCGCCGGCAGCACCAGCGCCAGCGCCAGCCAAGGAGCTGAATGCCCTGGCCCTGATGTGGACCGTGTTCAAAAGCTGGCTGGCCGGGCTCTTCGTCAAGAAGCCCTGAGGACTGCGCGCGGCCGCACTGCAAAAATCGAATGCATGAACCCCACTTCAAGACCTGATTCGGCGCCTGAGGTGCAACACCAGGCCGAATCGCATCGGTTTGTGGTGTTCACGCCGCAGGGTCTCGCGCTGTGCAGCTACCGCCGCGAGGGCAACGTGCTGGTACTGCCGCACACCGAAGTGCCGGCGGCGCTGGAAGGCCGCGGCATCGCCGCTGCGCTGGTGGCCGCGGCGCTGGCCTGGGCGCGCAGCGAAGGCCTGAAGGTGCAGCCGGCGTGCAGCTACGTGGCGGCCTATATGCGGCGCCACCCGGAGACGCAGGACCTGCTCTAAACCACTGCCGGCTGCAAGTAGCGCAGCGTGCCGGCGTCGGCGTCGATCTCCACCTGCAGCCCCACCGGCAGCGTGAACTTGCGCTTGATGTGGCCGAAGAGCGCGCCGCTGTAGACGGGCACGTTCAGCGGCTTGAAGTAGTCGTCGAAGACTTCATCGAGCGTCAGCGTGCCGTAGTTGCCATCGCCCGGGCCGCAATTGGTGAAGCCGCCCAGCACCACGCCGGCGACGCGGTCGAGCGCACCACTCAGTTTGAGTGTGCTGAGCATGCGGTCGACGCGGTAGATGTATTCGTTGACGTCTTCCAGGAAGAGGATGGCGCCGTCGAAGCGCGGCCAGTAGGCCGAGCCGGCCATGGCCGCCAACACTGCCAGGTTGCCGCCCACCAAGGGCCCGCGCGCCTTGCCGCCGCGCAGCGTGGTGATGCGCCCGCTGCGCGTCACCAGGTTGTCTTCACGGTCTGTCGGGTTGGCCAGGGTCACGGCCCGCGCATCCATGACCGCGCTGCGCAGCCATTGCACGCTGAACTCGTTCCACTCGCTGGCAGCCATGGGGCAGTGAAAGGTGACGAGGCCGGTCTGCACCTGCACGGCGTTGATGAGTGCGGTGAGATCGCTGAAGCCGCCCAGGAACTTCGGCGTGCGGCGAATCGCCGCGTAGTCCACCAGCGGCAGCATGCGGTTACCGCCCGAACCGCCGGTCATGGCCAGGATGCCGTGCACGGCAGCGTCGGCAAACATCGCGTTCACGTCGGCAGCGCGCTGCGCGTCGGTGCCGGCAAAGTGGCCGTAGCGCGCGCGCAGGTTCGGCGCCTCGCGCACCTTGAAGCCCAGCGCCTGCAAGGCCTCGATGGCGAACTGGTAGGGCGCGCGTTCGTAGATCGCGCCGGAGGGGTTGATGAGCGCGACGGTGTCGCCGGCGCGCAGCCGGGGGGCCCGCAGCACGGGCAGCGGCGGCGCGGTGTTGCAGTTGGTTGCGGCCGTGGAACCCTTGGAGGCCGACGCGGTGGCCGCCGTGGTTGCCGCCGCCGCTGCTGCAGCCGTGGCTGCAGCCGTGGCTGTGGCAAGTGATGAAGCGAGGAAACGTCGACGCTGCAGGGCCATGAGGGGATTCTTCCGTTCAGGGGCTGGCTGGGTGCGCCGCGTCAGGCCACGCGCGACCATTCGCGGCGCACCCGTTCGCGGTCGCCGTGGTCGAAATGCCACCACTCGGTGGTGATGCCGTGAAAGCCGCCGTGCGCCATGGCTGCGGCGAGGCATTCACGCTCAGCCACTTGCGCTGGCGTCAGCACACCACTCTTCAGGTGCGCGGCGTGCAGCGCCGGGTGCGAGACCAGCGCCATTTCGTCGAAGCCGCTGCCCATGTCGGCCTCAACGCCTTCGGGGCTGAGCAGCGTCACGTCCACCGCCATGCCGAAGCTGTGGATCGAGCCCCGCGTCGGGTTGGCGAAGTAGTGCTCCATCGGCGTGCCGGCGACATCGGCCCAGATGGCCTCTTGCACGCGCTGCGGACGCAAGGCGTCCAGCACCACGAGTTGCCAGCCGGGGCGCTGATGCGTCAGCCACTCGGCCGCGGCTTCCAGCCCCTGCGCTGCTTCCACGCGCAGCCATGCGCAGTCCATGCCGCGGTAGAGCTCGACGCCGGCGAAGTTGTTGCGGCTGGCGTAGCGCAGGTCGTGCCGCACGCCGCGCAGCGTGGCCAGGCGGCGGAACTGCGGATCGGCCGCGATGTCTTCCACGCGAATGCGCATGTTCATAGCCCGCTCACAGCCCGCTCATAGCCCGTTCATAGCCCACTCATTCACGCCAGACGCCTTCGAAATCGACGCTGCCGTTGGGCGCCATCACGAAGCCCCGCACGTCCTTGCGCAGCGGGATGTAGACCGCGCTGTGCGCCATCGTGATCCACGGCCGTTCGCGTTTGAAGATCACCTGCGCCTGCTCGATCAGCACCAGGCGTTTGGCTTCGTCGACTTCGGCCCGCGCGGCTTCCACCAGCGCATCGAACGCCTTGTTGCAGAACTTGATGCCGCTGCGGCTGGCCGCGCAGGTGAGGTTGGGCGTGAGGAACTCGTCGGCCGAGGCCACGTCGGTGCTCCAGCCGCTCATGTAGACGTCGTGTTCACCCGCATTCGCGCGCTTGAGGTACTCGCCCCACTCGTAGGTGAGGATGCGGGCCTTGACCCCGATACGCGCCCAGTCGGCCTGGATCATCTGCGCCATCAGCTGGCCGTTCGGGTTGGTGGGGCGGCTGATGGGCAGCGCCCAGAGGTCCACCGCCAGCGCGCCTTTGACACCGGCCGCGGCCAGCAGCTGCTTGGCGCGTTCGGGGTTGTATTCGTTCTTCAACGCCTTGTTGAAGCCTGGCACTGCGGGCGGAAAGGCGCTGACGGCCTGCAGCGCGTCACCGCGCGGGAACAGCACCTTGAAGAGCGCGTTGCGGTCGATGGCGATGTCCAGCGCCTCGCGCACTTCGCGCTTGTCCACCGGTGCCTTCTTCATGTTGAAGGCCAGGTAGCTGATGTTCAGCGCCTGGATCTTCTGCACCACCACCTGCGGGTGGCCGCTGAGTGCGGTGATGTCGACATCGCGAATCGCCGCGGCGACATGGCATTCCCCGCGCGACACTTTCTGCACGCGCACATTGGCTTCGCGGCTGATGGCGTAGACCAGGCGCTGGGTGCGCTGCAAGCCGCGCCAGTAGCCGGGGTGGGCGATGAGCCGCAGCACATCGTCCTTGCGGTAGCTCTTGAACTGGTAGGGCCCGGTGCCGACGGGCTGGTTGTTGATGGCGCTGGCGCGGCCCTGCGCCAGCAGCTGCGCGGCGTATTCGGCCGAATGCACGGCGGCGAAGCTGGACGCGAAATAGCCCAGGAAGTTGACGTTGGACTGGTGCAGGCGGAACCGCACCTCGAAGTCGCCGAGGCGGTCGATGCCGGCGATCATCTGCCCCAAGCCGAGGCTCTGCGGGTAGACGAAAGTGGCCGGAAAGGCCACGTTGAACGGCAGCTTGGGGTCGACGAGCCGCGTGAAGCTGAACATCACATCGTCGGCGTTCATTTCGCGCGTGGGCGTGAACCAGGGCGTGGTCTGGAACTTCACGCCGCGGCGCAGCTGGAACGTGAAGGTCCTCGCGTCGGGCGACACCGTCCAGGCCGTGGCCAGCTGCGGCTCCATCACCGAAGTGCCGCGCCGGAAGCCCACCAGGCCCTGAAAGATCTGCGAGGTGACGTTGCCGGTGCTGGCGCTGTCCCACAGCGCGGGGTCGAAGCCTTCGGGGCTGGCATCGGCGCAATAGACCAGCGGCTTGGCGGCCCAGGCCGGCAACGCCGCGGCGGTTAAGGCCAGGGCCAGCAGCAAGATCAAGGGGGCGGCGGTCACGCGTTGGATGATAGCCAGGGGGCATAGTCGCAAGCCCATGGCGCAAGCCCATGGCGCAAGCCCATGTCGTAAGCCGGTGTCGCAAGCCCTTGTCGCAACCCCGTTTCGCAACGCTTTGAGAACCACACGCGCTCGACGCGCTGCAATTGCTGGCTTGCGCCCGGCTTCACGCCGGTGCGCTGAAGCGCCGGTCGGGCTTGGCGGCGCGCGCGAAGAGCGGCTGCACCGCGGGCAGCTTGCTCTGGATGTCCCTGATGCGGGTGTCGCCAGCCGGGTGCGTGGACAGCCACTGCGGCGGTGCCTTGCCGGCAGTGGCCTTGCCCATCTTCTGCCACAGCGTCACGCCGGCTGCGGGGTCGTAGCCGGAGCGGGCCGCCAGCAGCAAACCCAGCGAGTCGGCTTCCGATTCGTCCTCGCGACCAAACCTCAGGCTCAGCAGTTGCGTGGCGCCCACGGCCGCCAGGTCACCGAGGCCGCCCAGACCGAACAGAGCCGCCGCACCGCGCAGCACCAGCTCGGTGCCGCCGCTCTTGGCCATGCGTTCACGCGCGTGTTCCAGCAGCGCATGCGCCACCTCGTGGCCCATGATCATGGCCACCTCGTCATCGTTCAACTGCAACTGCTGCAGGATGCCGGTGTAGAAAGCAATCTTGCCGCCAGGCATGCAGAAAGCGTTGATCTGCTTGCTGTTCAGAAGGTGGACTTCCCAGCGCCACTGGCTCGCCCGGTCGTTGCACGCCGGTGTGAAGGGCACGATGCGCGCGGCGACGTAGCGCAGCCGCTGCAGCTGCGCGTCGCTGGCGGGCGCCAACGCGTTCTGGCTCTGGGCCTCACGCAGGATCTGCACGTACTGCTGCTGCGCGGCGCCTTCCACCTGCTGCGCCGGCACCAGGCCAGCCGCGGGCGAGCGCCTGCACTCGGGGATGCTGGTGGCCATTGCCGCAGTGGCTGGCAACAGCGCAGCAGCCGCCAGCAGGCCGGTGAACATGCGTCGCTGCGGCGCGGCGCAGTGGCTGCAGCCGGGCCGGGTAACGAAGCTTTCGGCGCGGGTATCGGTGTGCGGCGTCGAGTTCAAAGCGAGGGTGTTTCCTGAAGGTTCAGCTGAAGAGGGCAGCGCCGTGTTCGATGGGGCTGCATGGGTTGTAGTCGGTATGGCGGGTTTGACGCAGCGCCAGACGCATGGTCGTCATCATGGCAGGGTTTATCCCAGCCACCGAGGCCAGGCAAACGGCGTGCCCTTGCCTGGCGGGCAGAGACATTGCGCTTGAAAGCGGCCGCGCATGCTCCACATGCACGTGATGGACAACATCCGATTGCAGCTGCCTTGCCCGCATTGCAAGGCCACCAACCGCCTGCCGGCGGCACGCATCGACGAAGCGCCGACCTGCGGCAAGTGCGGGCAGCCGCTGCTGCAGGGCCAGCCGCTGGACCTGGACGACAGCAACTTCGACGCCATCGTCCGCGCCACGAAGCTGCCGGTGCTGGTCGATTTCTGGGCGGCATGGTGCGGCCCCTGCCAGATGATGGCGCCAGCCTTCAAACAAGCCGGCGCGCAGTTGCAGGGTCGTGCGCTGCTGGTGAAGGTGAACAGCGACGACAGCCAGGCCCTCAGCAAGCGTTTCTGCATCCGCAGCATCCCGACGCTGGTGCGGCTGGAGGGCGGACGAGAAACGGCGCGGCAGTCGGGCGCGATGCCGGTGCAGGCCATCGTGGCGCTCGCCACGCAGGCTTGAGGCGGGGGCACTCAGGATCACGGCCGCGAATGGCGGCTGCGAATGACGGCCGAAAAGGACGGCCGCAAATGACGACTGCGAGTAACACAAGGTCAAATCGACCTTGTGTTTGCAACGCTTGCGCGGCTTCGGCCGGCGGGCAGACGGCGGGCAGACGCAGTTGCGGCAGCATTTCGGCCATCAGCCACTGCTGCTTCTGACGCACGAGGCCGTGGGCGTCGGCAAGAAGTCCCGATCCGGTGGGGTTCATCGGCACTGCAACGGTTGCAGCGCATCGCGCTTGGGTTAAGCAAACCCCAAACCGACGGCATGCAGCCTTCACGACGACCCGGTATCACGCCGAAACGCGGTCGCAGCCGGCTGGGCCTATACCTCGGTGGCCAGTTCAGCGCGCGCTGAATCGGGCGAAAGAGCTCCTCTGCCGACCGGCACCGGAACCCGCCAGCGCCACCTCCACGGAAAGCCACACCATGCACCGCATCCTCAGCGCCTCGTCTTCGAAGTTCGCCGCTGGCAACGCCTCTGCCGCTTTCGCCGCATTCGCGACCTTCGCCACCCTCGCCGCGGCGCTGCTGTTCGCCACGCCTGGCGCCGCACGGGCCCAGTCTGCAGACCAGGTGAAGGCCGACTTCGCCCGCGCTGTCTATCACCACTCGGCGGCCAAGGTGCACAACGATCAACCGCAACCGCTGCTGCGCGCGGTGGTGGTGCTGCGCGTCAAGCTCAACGAACATAACCAGTGGCAGGCCGAGGTGTTTCGCGAAAACCCGGAGCAGCCGGAAATGACACGCGTGGCCATCGCATCGGTGGCGCAGTTGCCCGCGCCTGTGGGCCTGAGCCCGAAGGCCCAGCAGATGCTGCGCGATGAGGGCTTGATCGAAGCCTGGTTGTTTCAGAAAGACGGCCGGTTTGCATTGAAGACCTTGGCCAAACCCCAGCGCGGCGCTTGAATTCATCTGCGGGCGGCCCCAGCGGGAAGGTGCTCAAAAGATGCTTCACCAAGCGTGCCGGGCGTAGCATTGCGCGCAGTTGCTGCAAAGATGCCACTCCCTTTCGAAAGAGCGCCATGAGCACCACCGCCCGCCTTGCCACCCTGGCCCTTGCCCTGATGCTCGCCGCTGGCGCCGTGCAGGCACAGGAGAAAGTGCTGCGTGAAGGTCAGGTCACGCAGCAGGGCCTCATCGACGCGCTGGCCCCCAAGGCGCAGCCGGTGGACGAAACTGCATCGGGCGCTGAAGGCAGCGGCGTGCGCACTCGCGGCTTCCGCCCGGTCGTGCGCCCTGTCGGAAGTGTGGGCGGTGTCGCAGGCGCGGCTGCCGTGGCTGCCCTCGCAGCGCAGCCGGCCAGGGCCTCCATCCTGGTCACCTTCGTCACGAATTCTTCCGACCTGACAAGCGGCGCGAAGAGCGCGCTGGATGTGTTGGCCGCGGCGATGCAGAGCGAAAAGCTCGCGGCGGTGAAGTTCACCATCGAGGGCCACTCCGACCCGCGCGGCAGCGAAGACATGAACATGAAGCTCAGCCAGGCCCGCGCCGACAGCGTGCGCAACTACCTCACCAGCGCGCACGGCCTGGCCGCCGAGCGCGTCACCGCCGTGGGCAAGGGCTCCAGCGCCCTGATGAAGCCCAGCGAGCCGGCCGCGCCTGAAAACCGCCGCGTGACCATCGTTGCCCAGCCGGGCTGATGGCCCACCTGCCAAGCGCCTGAGGGGCGCAGCCGCTCACAGCGCTTTGCGCTGGGCGGCGAAGTTCACGAACCAGTCGATGCTTTCGGCGTTGGCCATGGCATCCCGGTTCACCACCCGGGCGGCTGCTGCGCCGAGCAGCAGTTTTTTCACCGGCAGCTCCATCTTCTTGCCCGACAGCGTTCGCGCCACCGCCGCCACCTGAAAGATGTCGTTGGGCACGTGCCGCGCAGACAAGGCCTGGCGGGTGATCGTGCTCAGTCTGGCAGGCGCCGCTTCTGGGCGCGGCGCTGATCCTGGTGTCGCGTCTTCGATGGGCTGGACGGTGCCGTAGCGCGCATCCATGGCGCCAGCGATCGCGTTGACTTTCTAGACATCAGCCTGGATTTCCTTTTCTACCCCGCCATCCCGCTGGCCCTCGCGCTGGCCGATCCTGCGCGCAACGCGCTGGCCGCCGCGGTGCTGCTGGCCGCCTTCGTCGGCACCGGCACGGTGTTCCTGGCCTTTGCCGACATCGCTGCCAAGCGCGGATTGCACAGCGCGGATTGCACAGCGCGGCCTACACGAACAAGTCGTTCTACTTTCTTGGCGCGCTGACCGAGGCCACCCAGGCCCTGGCCTTCTTCGTCGCCATATGTCTGTGGTCGGCGCTGTTCGTTCCGCTGGCTTATCTTTTCGCGGCCATGTGCACCGTTACCATCGCCACCCGCCTGGCCTGGGGCTGGCGCCTTTGCGCCGCCCAAGCCCTGAGGGCGACTCCATGAGCACTGTCCCGATGAACACCCAACTCCGACAAAGCGCCGCCTACGGCAGTTGGCATTCACCACTGCATGCACAGCGTGTGGCGGCTGGCGTGCGCCCGGTGTCTGCGCCGCGCATTGCCGGCACCAGCATCATCTGGCTTGAAGGCTTGCCGGCTGAAGGTGGTCGCGTGGTCGCACGGCGCTGGGACGCTGGGCAATTGCAGACGCTCACGCCTGCGGGCTGGAACCTGCGCAGCCGCGTCCACGAGTACGGCGGCGGCGCCTGCATCGCCGTGGGCGAGCAGTTGTTCTTCACGCACTTTGCCGACCAGCGCGTTTACGTGCAGCAAAGCGATGCGCTTCCGCAGCTATTGGCCGCCGGTGAGGCCCACACCCAACGCCACGCCGACTTCGAACTCGACGCGCAGCGCCACCGCCTGCTGGCCGTGCGCGAAGACCATGGGACGGGCGCAGCCGAGCCTCGCAACAGCCTGGTGAGCCTGCCTGCCGACACAACCGACATCTCATCCGACAGGGATGCCAGCAAAGCGCCCTGGACCTTGGCCGAGGGCATGGACTTCTATGCCGCGCCGCGGCTGTCGCCCGACGGTCGGCAGCTGGCCTGGCTGGCCTGGAACCACCCGCAGATGCCTTGGCAAGGCTGCGAGCTGTGGCTGGCTGCGGTGGACGCGGGGGGTCGCGCGCAGGGTTCCCGGCGCGTTGCCGGCGGCCCTGGCGAAGCCCTGGTGCAGCCGCAGTGGTCGCCCCAGGGCCAGCTGTTTGTGGCTTCAGACCGCAGCGGCTGGTGGAACCTGTACCGCGTGGACACCGCACAAACCGACCGCCTGCAGCCGGTGTGCCCGATGCAGGCCGAGTTCGCCCGCCCGATGTGGGTCTTCGGCCAGTCGCTCTACGGTTTCACAGCGGCTGACGAGATCACGGCGGCCATCATCGAGCAGGGCGTGGGCCGACTCGTGCGCATTCACCTGCGGCCCGGGGCGGCTGCCGAAGTCAGCCCCCTGCCAAGCCCGTACTCCGACATCACGGAGTTGCGCGCCGGCCCGGGCTTTGTCGTCGTGCAGGCCGCCAGTGCCAGCGTGGCCGAGCAGATCATCCGCATCGACCTGGCCACGGGCGCCCATCAGGTGCTGGCCAGCAGCTTGGCCGACCCCCCGCCTTCGGGATGGATCTCCGCGCCGCAGCCGCTGTCCTACGCTTCGGCGGGCGAGCGCACGGCGCATGCCTTCTTCCACCCGCCGTGCAATGCCGACTACGCGGCGCCCGAGGGTGAACTGCCGCCCCTCATCGTCACCAGTCATGGCGGGCCCACGTCGATGAGCGGTGGCAGCCTGCGGCTGTCTCTTCAGTTTTGGACGAGTCGCGGCTTCGCCGTGCTGGACGTGAACTACGGCGGCAGCAGCGGATTCGGCCGACCTTACCGACAGTTGCTGGACGGCCAATGGGGCGTCGTCGATGTCGAAGACTGCGTCGCCGGTGCAAAATTTGTGGCCTCCCAGGGCTGGGTCGATGCACGGCGAATGGCCATCCGTGGCAGCAGCGCCAGCGGCTTCACCACGCTGTGCGCGCTGGCCTTTCATGATGTCTTCGGCGCCGGCGCCAGCCATTACGGCGTCAGCGACCTGGCTGCACTGGACGCCGACACGCACAAGTTCGAATCTCGCTACACCGCCAGTCTGGTGGCACCCCCAGCCATGCGCGAGGCGGTCTACGCCGCGCGTTCGCCCTTGCGCCACGCCGCACGCATCCGCGCACCGATGATCTTCTTCCAGGGGCTGGAAGACCGCGTCGTGCCGCCTTCGCAAAGCCTGGTCATGGCCGAGGCTCTGCGTGCGCAAGGGGTGCCGGTGGCTTATCACGCCTTCGAAGGCGAAGGCCACGGCTTTCGCCAGCAGGCGACGATTGCGGCCTGCCTGGAAGCCGAGCTGGCCTTCTATGGCCACGTGTTCGGCTTTCAGGTTTCAGGCTGAGCGCGTCATCTTGCGACGAAGTATCACCGCACGATGAATCTGCTTGCGCGTCTTGGCAGTTCGAGCATCGCAGAATGGGGTCAGGTCTGAGGCCTGACTCCTCCCCTGCAAAATGGCTGGGACCGCGCCACCGGGACGCTGAACGTGCCTGCGCGTACGGCGTTGGGTTACGTCCTGCCGCTGCGGCGCTGAGCGAGCCCACCCAGTATGGCGACGCCGACCAGGAGCAAGGCCCACTGCGCGGGCTCGGGCACGGCCGTTACACGGAAGTCGTCGGCAGCCCAGGCCTGTGCACCGCTGAATCTGAGTTCGGTGCGATTGAACGGCAGCGTGCTCTGCAGCCCGGCAAAGCCGCCAAAGAACGGAGGGACCAGAGGATCGGGGAGCGCAGTAAACGACAAGGCGCCGACGTTACTGGCCCCGTTGAACAGCGTAACGGTCACGCTGGCGGGCACCACATTGCTTGCCAGTATGGCGTAGCCGAAGCCGAAGAGGCTGGACAACTCGGGCAAGGTTACTGTCAGCACGCCAGCATTGGAAATGCCGATGTCAGAGACTATGTTCAACGGGGTAGTGTTGCTCGTTGGACCGGGGACGACGCTCAGACTTATCAGCCCATTGCCCAGGCTGAAGCTGAAGCCCAGGCCGCCGGTCGACAGGCCATTCACTTCCTGGCCGTCGGTCAGACCCGGCGCGTTGAAATCGATGAGCAACGACCCGGCACCGAAGGCACCGATGCCTACAGGCGAGACAGCGGCCGAACTCGGGGCTGCGCCGAGTACCAGCAGGGCAGCCAGCAGCCAGGGGACAGCGCTTCGGTGAGAAACAGCAGGCGTCATGAATTTCTCCTGAGGTTGAACTTCTCGCAGCGGCCATCACAGCGTTACCAGCTCTCTTATAGCCCTCTCTTCTGGATAACGAAACCCTGGTGGACACCCCCCCCCTCATACGGGGGGCTTGGCCTCCTACTCGGTCAGAGCCCGGGCCGGGCCCGCTCGCACAAGGGCACGTCGGAGATGCGGGAGATCCTGCGAGCCTGCCGGGACCTCGGGGTCCGGGGCCTCGCGGGGCCTCGGGGTCAGGTCTCGGGCCTTGGGGTCAGGGCGGGCCTTGGGGTCAGGTCTTGCCTTTTGCCCCCGCCCGCAGCGGCGGCCCTCAACTCAAGGCAAGAAGGCCTCGATGGTCAGGCCCTGGCCGGCCGAGAAGTGCTTGACATTGGCCGTGATGAGCGTGGCCTGCAACTCGATGGCCATGGCACCGATGGGCGCATCGGCCAGCCGCATGCCGTGAGACAGCGCCAGGATGTCGATCAACTCGGCCGCCTGCTGGCTGGTGGCCGGCGTGATCTGCACGATCACGGTACTGCTCGCCGCCAGCCCCTTCTTCAGCCGCGCGAGTTCGGTTTTGTCGCGGCAGCCCTGCGCCAGCTCGATGCAAGTCACCGCCGATACGCCAGGCCGGCAGCGCATGCAGCGACTCCACACCAGCGCATCGGAGTCGATCGGCACCGTCATCAGCCGTCGCACCGTGTGCCATCGTCATTGAACCGCGAGGCGCGCAGCTTGCGCACACAGCCGGCCACATCGGCCATGTCCTCTCGGTCGCGCCACATCTCAAACAGCGGGTCGTCGGTGACGAACTCCTCGGCCGGCACGGCCTGCACTTCCTCCTCGATGCGCACCGTTACCGTGGCACTGCCGGCCTGGGTCAGCCTGGCGCGCCACTTCTGCGGCAACTCGGCCACCGGCACATGCTCGAATACCGCGTTCATCGCTCTTCTCCTTCCTCGGCGGCCCTGCTGCGCGAGCACGAGCAAGGCCTCGATCACATCCATGACTGCCCGCCGCTCGGGCTTGGGAAGCGCGCTGATGCGCCCCAGCTGCCGCTGAACCTGCGGCACCGGCCCGCGTTTGCGCGGCGCGTGTCGCCCTCGGCCATCAACTCATCGAGCCAGACATCCAGCGTCTTGGCCAGCAGCCGCAGCGTGGACACCGGGATGAGCCAGCGGCCGACCTCGTAGGCCTGCAGCGTCTGCTGCGACACCCCAAGGCTTCGGCCAGTTGCACCTGGGTGATGGAGCGCGCCTTCGCGCAGTTGCGCCACGCGTTCGCCCAGGCCAGCAAAGAAAGTGCATTCGTCGTCGCTGATGGTCATGGCGTGCATCTGGATGGTCGATGCGCCCAAGGTTAGAGCTTCTTCGTGGATGTGTAATTGATAGCACTACCCTGGGTAGTCGAGTGACGCTCAGAAAAATTCTTGTCTGCCTCGTCGACGCAAAGCCCCTGCGCTGCACTTGCACAAAGCGGGGCAATCCGGGAGCCCTTATCCATGCCCCGCATCCCCGCGCCCGAGATCGAGCGGCTAAAGAAGCAGGTCACGCGCTGCCCCTGTGAAGTTGAGAGCCGCTGCTCCCGCGAGTCAAGAATCCCGCGGAACTGTCGGCGACAGGTTGAAAGTCCAAAAGTGACAGCTTGAGGGGAACCGACAGCGGCTGGCGGAATGGGTGGCGGCCACAGTCGACGACATGCAGTGGGTGGAGTACACGGCCGATGCGTCGGACGATCAATCGACACAGTTGCGGCTGCGGCAGCGAATCTGGAGCCTGCATCAGACCACTGCGGGCTACACGCCCAACCAGCGGTACCAGTCGCTGTTGTACGGGTGCCGAAACGGGCCCGTCACGTAAGGCCGGCGCAGTTCCGTCATCAGCGGGTGGTAGTGCGCGATGTAGGGCACATAGGCCAGCATCAGGCGGTTGGCCTGCCGCATCAGCGCCAGGCGCTCGGGGCCGTCGGGCAGGCCGCGCTGGCGTTCATACAGGCGGTCGAAGGCCGGCAGACGAAAGCGCGCATCGTTGCTCTGGCCGCTGTTGGGACCATAAGCCAGGCCGAGGAAGAAGTCGCCGTCGACGTTGCCGCTCCAGACGAAGCCCCACATCATCACCTGGCCGGCCAGCGCGCGGCGGATGAGCTCGCCGAAGGTCGAGACCTCGATCTGCACGCGCAAGCCAACGGCCTTCATGCGCTTGAACCAGAGTTCGCTGGAAGCGCGCGCGCGGCGGTCCTGGGTGAAGGCGATGCGCAGGGTCAGCGCGCTGCCGTCGGGCTGCTCGCGCCAGCCGTCGCCGTTCTTGTCGGTGTAGCCGAAGAGGTCGAGCAGTGCGCGGGCGCGTGCCGTGCTGTGGCTGCTCATCTCGCTGCGCAGCGCGGCATCGAAGCCGTAGGTGCCGGGCGGCAACATGCTCTGTGCCGGCAGGCCCTGCCCGTTGAGCACCAGGCGCAGCTCTTCTTCGCTGTCGAAGGCCAGCGAGATGGCGCGGCGCAGCGCCACGCGCTCGGGCGTCAGCCCGCCTACCACGGGGTCGTCCTGGTTGATGAAGGTGTGCGCGACGCCGTTGACCTGCTGCTCGGCGCGGATACCCTGGCGCTGCAGGAAGGGCGCCAGCTGGCCAGCGGGCATGGCCAGTGCGCCAAGGTCGCGCGGCACCGTCAGCACGTCGTGGTCACCGTTCAGGAAAGCCAGCCAGCGCGGCTGGCTTTCTTCGACGATGTCGATCTCGACGCGATCCAGTCGCGGCGCGCGCACGCCGGCCAGCTGTTCGGCCAGCGGTTGCAGCTCCGGCGCCGCGCCCACGGTGTGGAAGACCTGTTCGCGAAAGCGCGTGTTGCGCTCGAGCACGATGCGCGAAGCACGCCGCCATTGCGCCAGGCGAAAGGGGCCCGTGCCCACGGGGTGGGCCTGCGGGTCTTCGCTGTAGGCCTCGATGACTTCACGCGCGACGGCGCCGAACTGCCACCCGGCCAACTGCTGGGCGAAGCGCGGTGAGGGCGTGGCCAGCAGCACCTGCAGGCGGTAACGGTCCAGCACCCGCAAGCCCGGCACTTCCACGTCGTACGGAAACGGCGTCTTGTTCTTCAGCGCCGCAGCGCGCAGTTCGCTCAGGCCGAGAATCTTTTCGTTCTCCAGCAGGTAGAGGTGCTCGGTGCGTATGGCCGGGTCGTAGAAGCGCTTCAGGCTGTAGACGTAGTCGGCCGCCACCAGCTCACGCGGGCGGCCCTGGAAGACGGGGTCGTCGGCGAAGAAGATGCCCGGCTTCAACGTGAAGACGAAGCGCTTGAAGTCGGCGCTGGTCTCGGGCAAGGCCGCGGCGGTTTGCGGCACCAGCACCGCCGGGCGGGCCAGCGGGTCGTAGGTGAGCAGTGTTTCGAAGATATGGGCGATGACGCGGATGGACGCCTGGTCGCCCACCCGCGGTGGGTCGAACCCGGTCTCGGCGAAATCAAAGGCCACGCGCAGCGTCTTGCCCGCTGCGGCGCTGGATGCGCTGCCAGCGGAAGTGGCAACAGAAGCGGCAGCAGAAGCGGCAACAGAAGCGGCAGCGGCCGCCACAGCAGCGCCCAGGGCCAACGTTTCGCGGCGTTTCATCGTCGAGCAGGTTCGCGCGGGCCCGACCTCAGGCCGCGCTGCCCACCGGCTGCGGAATGACGTCGACCATGTGCCACCAGTCCAGCCAGTAGGCCGGGCGGCGGTAGCCCACCACCTCGGCATACATCATGTCGACGACGAAGCGGTGGCAGTGCAGCTTGTAGGGCACGTAGGCCACGGCCAGGCGCTTGGCCTGCTTGAACAGGGCTTCGCGCTCCGGGCCGTCGGGCAGCATGGTGAGCTTTTCGTAGATGGCGTCGAAAGCCGGCAGCTTGAAGCGCGCCAGGTTGCCCTGGCCGGCCGAGGGGCCGTAATAGCGCTCGAGGGCGCTCTGGCCATCGCCGCCTGCGGCCGACCCGGCCACGCCCCACATCTGCAACTTCGCGGCGCGCGCGGCCTTCAGGTTCTCGGGCCATTTCGCGGGCCTGAACTCCATGTTCAGGCCGATGGCGCTCATGTTCTTGCGCCACAGCTCGTCGAGCTGGCGGCTGCTCTGGTCGGGCTGCGTGGCCAGCTGCAGCACCAGCGGGCTGCCGTCTGGCAGCTCTCGCCAGCCGTCGCCGTTGCGGTCGACGTAGCCGAACATGTCGAGCAGGGCCTTGGCACGGGCCGGGCTGTAATCGCTGTTTTCGCTCTTGAACTGCGGGTCGTAGCCGGACGTGAAGGGGAACAGCGGGCCCTGCGCAGGAATCGCCATGCCGCGCCGCACGATGCGGATCTCGCGGTCGAGGTTCACGCCCAGACTGATAGCGCGGCGCAGCGCCACCTTCTCGGGCGTGTTGCCACCGACGACCGGGTCTTCCATGTTGAAGTAGGTCACCACCACGTCGCTGTTCAGCACGCGCTGGCCGCGAATGCCGATCTTGGTCAGGTTGGGCGCAACCTTGCCGCCGGGCATGGCGACATTGATGAAGTCGGGCGGCACGCGTTCAAGGAAGTTGGCCTGGCCGTTGAGGAAGGACAGCCAGCGTGGCTGCGACTCTTCGATGATGGAGATCTCGACGCGGTCCACCATCGGCAGGCGCCGGCCCTTGAGCTTGGCGACGATGGCCTGGCCGGCGTCGTCGGCGGCGGCAGGCTCGGCGTGCCACAGCCGTTCACGGTAGGCGGGGTTGCGCAGCAGCACGATGCGCGATGAACGCCGCCACGGGCCCAGCTTGAAGGGGCCGGTGCCCACGGGGTGCTCGCTGATCTTGTCCTTGTAGAACTCGACCACCTCGCGCGCCACGGCGCCCCACAGGTCGCTGGCGGTGAGCAGTTCGATGAAGCGCGGGCGTGATTCGGCGAGCTTGAACTGGAGCGTGTGGCGGTCCAGCAGGCGCAGGCCCTCGACGGCCTTGTCGTAGTCGAAGGGCTGCTTGCTCTTCAGCGCCTGCTGGCGCAGCGCGTCCAGGCCGACGATGGCGCCTTCTTCCACCGACGCCCAGGCCGGGCTCTTGTTGGCCGGGTCGGCAAAACGCTTGAAGGCATAGACGAAGTCTTCGGCCACCATCTCGCGCGGCTGGCCCTTGAAGGCCGGGTCGTCGGCGAAGAAGATGCCCGGGCGCAGCTTCACCGTCCAGATCTTGAAGTCGTCGCTGATCTCGGGCATGCCTGCTGCCAGCAGCGGCACCACCTTGGGCGGGCGCGCCAGGTAGTCGTAGGTGTAGGGGGCCTCGAAGATGTTGGCGGTGACGGTGCGCGAGTAGATGTCGACGATCTGCGCGGGGTCGAAGCCGGTTTCCGCAACCCCGAAGGCATAGCGCAGCACGCGTTCGCCGCTCGCTCTCTTGTCCGCACCCGCACCCGCATCCGCACCCGCACTCGGACCCGCCCCCGGACCCGCATTCGCGCCAGCAGCGGCCTGGGCCGCCGCCAGGCCGGGCAGCGCCAGGCTGGCGCCGACGCCGACACCCAGCGCCAGGGTGTCACGCCGTTTCACTGCGGGCCGCCCTTGGCGCGCTGAAAGGCTTCGAGGTCGACATCGATGTACTTCCAGAAGTCGCGCACGAAGATGTTGCGGTAGTAGCCCAGCACCCAGGGCTGGGTGAGGTCGGTGATGATGCGGTGCACGTGCACCTTGTAGGGCATGTAGGCCACCATCAGCTTGGCGGCATCGGTTATCACGGCATAACGCTCGGGGCCGTCGGGCATGCCGCGCTGCTGTTCGTAGAGCCTGTTGAAGGCCGGCAGGTCAAAGCGCGCGTGGCCGGCCTGCCCCTTGTTGGGGCCGTAGCCGAGCGCCAGGAAAGTGTCGCTGTCGGGGCCACCGCTCCAGCCCACGCCCCACATCATCAACTTGCCGGCGCGGCTGCTCTTCAGGTTTTCGGGCCACTTGGCGGTCTTGAATTCGATCCTGATGCCGATCGCCTTCATGTTCTTGTTCCACAGCTCGCTGAGCTGGCGGCTCTGCTGGTCGGGCTGGGTGGCGTACTCCAGCACCAGCGGGCTGCCGTCGGGCTGGTCGCGCCAGCCGTCGCCGTCCTTGTCGACATAGCCGTGCATGTCGAGCAGGGCCTTGGCGCGCGGCACGTCGTAGTCGCTCATCACGCTCTTGAACTTGGGGTCGTAGGCCGAGGTTTCCGGCGCGATGGGGCCCTGGCCGGGGATGGCCTGGCCGCGGCGCGCAAGACGAATCTCGCGGTCCACGTCGACGGCCAGGCTGATGGCGCGGCGCAGCGCCACCTTGTGCGGCTCGTAGCCGCCGACCACCGGGTTTTCCATCGCGAAGTAAGACACGGCTACGTCGGCGCGCGCCTGGCGCACCATCTGGATGCCCTTCTTGGCCAGGTTCGGCGCGAGCCGGTTGTTCGGGATGATGGTGGCGGCGAAGTCGGCCGGCATCTCGTCGACCATGTCGTGCTCTTCGTTCAGGAAGGCCAGCCAGCGCGGCTGGTTCTCTTCGATGATGGAGATGTGCACCTCGTCCACCATTGGCAGGCGCTTGCCCTTGAATTGCTTTGCAATGGCCTGCAGGCGGGCATTGCCCTCGGGCGGCGTCTCGTCGTAGTAGACCTCGCGGAAGTTGGGGTTCCTGGCCAGGACGATGCGCGAGCTGCGCTTCCAGTCGGCCAGCCGGTAGGGCCCGGTGCCCACCGGGTGCTCGCCAATCTTGTCGCCGTAGAACTCGACCACCTCGCGCGCCACAGCGCCGGTGAAGGAACTGTCCGTGAAGCTGTCGCTGATCAAACGCGGCGCGGCCTGCGCGAGCTTGATCTGGAAGGTGTAGCGGTCCAGCGTGCGCAGGCCTTCCACCGGGGTGTCGTAGTCGAAGGGCCTCTTGGCATCGATGAGCTTCTTGCGCAACTCGCTCAGGCCCAGGATCTTGGCGTTCTCAAGAATGTAGAGGTTGCCGCTTTTCCAGCGCGGGTCGAAGTTGCGCTTCAGGCTGTAGACGTAGTCTTCAGCCACCAGCTCGCGCTTCTTGCCTTTGAACGCCGGGTCGTCGGCGAAGTAGATGCCGGGCTTGATGCGGATAGTGAAGGTCTTGAAATCGTCGCTGATCTCGGGCATGCCCGCCGCCGTGGCCGGGCGCATCTGCATCGGCTTGGCCAGGAAAGCCCATTCGTAGGGCGCATCGAAAATGCCGGCGGCCACGGTGCGCGAATACAGGTCGGTGATCTGCGCCGGGTCGAAGCTGCTTTCCGCGACGCGAAAGGCATAACGGATGATCTTCTTGCCTTGCGCGTTGGCCGGTGCCTGCGCTTGCGCGCCGTCCTGCGCCTGCGTCTGTGTCTGCGCTGTAGCGGGCAGCGCCAGGCTGGTGGCAGCGGCCACAGCGGCCAGGCCGCGGAGCAAGGTCTTCAGGGTGGTCTTCATCGGGGGCTTTCGCATCGAGGCCGAGTGTCGCTCAGCGCTGAATCGGTAGGCGCGGGTTTCAGGGCACAGGCGCCAGGTCGACATAGCGCCAGAAATCGCGCATGAAAGGGTGGGGCATGTAGCCCTGCACGGCCGGCTGCATCAGCCAGGTCTGAATGTCGTGGCCGCTGGCCTTGTAGGGCATGTAGGCCAGCGCCAGCTTCATGCCCTGGTGGATGAGGGCGTCGCGCTCCGGCCCGTCGGGCAGCACACGCTGGCGTTCGTGCAGCGCGTCGAATGCGGGCAGGTTGAAACGCGAGGCGTTGGCCTGCCCCTTGTTGGGGCCGTACAGCAGGTCCATAAAGTAGTTGCCGTCGGGGATGGCCGCGCTCCAGCCGGTGGTCCACATCATCAGCTTGCCGGCGCGGCTGGCCTTGATGTTCTCGGGCCAGGCGCCGACACGGAAGTTGATCTTCACGCCCACGCCGTCCATGGCCTTCTTCCACAGGCCTTGCAATTGACGCGCCAGCTGCGTGGGCTCGGTGGTCAGCTCCAGCACCAAAGGGCTGCCGTCGGGCATCTCGCGCCAGCCGTCGCCGTCGCGGTCGGTGTAGCCGTACAGGTCGAGCAGGGCCTTCGCACGGGCAGTGTCGTGGGTGCCCATTTCGGACTTCAGCTTGGCGTCGTAGCCGCTCACGCCGGGCGGCATGAGTGATTGCGCCGGCACCATCTGGCCATGGCGTACAAGTTCGATCTCGCGCTGCACGTCGTAGGCCAGGGCCAGCGCGCGGCGCAGCGCCACCTTCTCGGGTGCCAGGCCGCCGACCATCGGGCTTTCCATGCCGAAGTAGACATGGCGCGTGATGGGGATGACGAGCTGCCGCATCTGCACGCCCTGCTTGGCCAGGTTCGGCGCCAGCTGGTTGTTGGGCGCGGCGCGCGTGATGAATTCGGGCGGCACCCACAGGATGTCGAGTTCACCGTTCAGAAAGGCCAGCCAGCGCGGCTGTGCTTCTTCGATGATGGCCACTTCCACGCGGTCCAGCATCGGCAGCTGGCGCCCGCGCATCTGCTGCGCGATGGCCTGCCCGGCAGCGTCGCCCTCTGCCGCTTGCTCGTCGTGCACGCTGTGCTGGTGCAGTGCATTGCGCTCCAGCACGATGCGCGAACTGCGCGTCCAGCTGCCGAGCTTGAACGGGCCCGTGCCCACCGGGTGGCGCATGGTGTCGCCCGGGTGGGCCTCGATGACCTCGCGCGCCACCGCGCCGCTGATGGAAGGCGTGGCGAACAGGTAGGGCAGGCGCGGCGCCGGCCGCGCCAGACGCACCTCGAAGCTGTAGCGGCTGAGCGCACGGATGCCCGGCACTTCGGTGTCGTAGTTGAAGGGCTGCTTCGTCTCCAGCGCCTGCCTGCGCAGTTCGCCGAGGCCCAAGAGGCCGACGTTTTCCCAATGGAACAGCGTCGGGCTGCGCGTGACGGGGTCGAAGTAGCGCTTGATGCTGTAGACGTAGTCAGCCGCCACCAGCTCGCGTGGGCGGCCTTTGAAGGCCGGGTGGTCGGTGAAGAAAATGCCCGGGCGCAGCGTGAAGACGAAGCGCGTGTGCCCGTCGTGCACCTCGGGCATGGCCATGGCGGTGAGGGGCTTGAGCTTGGCGGGGCGCGCCAGGTAGTCGTAGGTCAGTGGCGCATCGAAG
>Ga0209591_10001996_pt1 | contig 24800 bp, 26 predicted proteins | sample MAT01_FD_187207 | JGI IMG/M metagenome (GOLD analysis project Ga0209591, IMG submission 187207) | Freshwater microbial communities from Lake Fryxell liftoff mats and glacier meltwater in Antarctica - MAT-01 (SPAdes) (version 2) | ecosystem: Environmental > Aquatic > Freshwater > Ice > Liftoff... | reverse complement strand
TTGTTGTGCGCCTCCGCATAGCTCGGCCGGCCAGCCAGCGCCTGCTCCAACAGCGGCGCCGCCTCGGCGAGCCGCTCCTGGCCGATCAGCGCCATGGCGAGGTTGTTGAGCGCCAGCCAGTGCGCGCCGCCAGGCATGCGCGGATGGCGTCTGCGTAGGCCGGGTCATGGCGAGGTTGTTGAGCGCCAGCCAGTGCGCGGGGGTGGCGGCGAGTTGGTGGCGCCACAGCGCCTCGCCGTCGCGCCAGACGCCCATCTGCCGCACCGTGCGCGCCGCCAGCAGGAGCACCAACAGCGCGGCGCACAGCGCCGCCAGGCCGGCGCGTCGGCGGCGCAGCCAGTCGAGGCCGAGGGCGGCGAGCAGCAGGCCGCCGATGCTGGCCAGATACAGATGGCGCTCGGCGACGAAGCTCAGCTCAGTGAAGCCGTACGGCACCAGGCCGAGGACCGGCAACAGCGTGACGACGAAGTGGCCGAGCCCCCAGTGCGCCAGCCCGAGCGGCCGGCGCAGCCAGGCGAGCGCCGCCACGGCGCCGCAGCCGGCCAGCGGCAGCCACCAGCGCAGGGCGGACGGATCGATCGGCCAGCGCGGATGGATGGGCAGCAGGGTGGCCGGCGCGACGAGTTGACCGGCGTAGAACCACAGTGCGGTGGCGGCGATCAGCGGCCGCTCGAGCCAGGGAATCGGCGGCGGCTCGGGCTCGGCCAGCAGCGTCAGCGCCGCCGCGCCGGCGGCCAGCACGAACATCGGCGCGATGCGCCGCAGCGCCGCGGGCTGCCAGGTGCCGCAACGGACGCGGTCGGCAAGCAGCAGCGACAGCGGCAGGGTGACCGTCGCCGTCTTGGCCAGCAGGGCCGCGGCGAAGCACGCCAGCGCCAGCGCGTAGGCGCGCGCGCCGCCGCCGTCGCGGTGGCGCAGGAAGGCGAGGACGGCGCCCAGGTAGAGGACCGCGGACAGGACGTTCTTGCGCTCGGCCACCCAGGCGACCGACTCCACCTGCACCGGATGGACCGCGAACAGCAGCGCCGCGACCAGCGCCGGCCAGGCGGCGGCGCCGAGGGCGCGCAGCACCAGCAGCACCAGCGCCGCGGCGCAGCCGTGCAGGACCGCGTTGACGGCGTGGTAGCCGGCCGGGGCGAACCCCCACAGGCGGTGCTCGACCCAGTAGGTGGTGAACGTCAGCGGATAGTTGGGAAAGCCGGCCGGCAACTCGGCGCGCGACCAGATCGCCGCCAGGCCGTCAAGCCGCGTCACCGCGGCGTTCTCGAGCAGGACGCGGTCGTCGTCCCAGTTGACGAAGCCGTAGCCGAGCGTCGGCAGGTACAGCAGCGCCGCCAACACGCCCAGCAGGATCGCCTGCGCCGCCGCCGGCCAGCCCGCCGGTCCACTCACCTCCCCGCCCCTCACAGCGACGTTCCTAGTGCAGGCGGATCGGCTTTGCACCCGCCAATCGCCTCGCGACCGGCCGGCGACGATGCCGGCAGCCGGCTGACAGCGACCGGCCGCCGTTTGCGTCGCCCGGCGCGGCTGGCTAGCTAACGCGGCAACCCGCCATGCTCACCTTCGCCGTCTTCGCCGTCGGCGCCGTCGTCGGCAGTTTCCTGAACGTCTGCATTCACCGCATTCCGAGCGGCGTGTCGATCGCCTTTCCCGCCTCGCACTGTCCGAACTGCCAGACGCCGATCAGGCCGTACGACAACCTGCCGATCGTCAGCTATCTGCTGCTGCGCGGCCGCTGCCGCGCCTGCGCGACGCCGATCTCGCGCCGCTATCCGCTGGTCGAAATGCTCGCCGGCATCGCCGGCGTCGCCGCCGTCACGCGCTTCGGCCTCAGCGCCGAGGCGCTACTCGTCTTCGCCTTCCTCGCCGCGCTGATCGTCATCACCTTCATCGACATCGACCACCAGATCATCCCCGATGCCATCAGCCTGCCCGGCATCTTCGTCGGCTTCGCCGCGGCGCTGATCTGCAACGCCCCCGACCTGGGCAGACCCGACTGGCTCGCCTCGTTGGCCGGCATCGGGCTCGGCGGCGGGCTGCTGTGGGCGGTCGCGGCCGGCTACGAGTGGCTCACCGGCCGCGAGGGCATGGGCGGCGGCGACATCAAGCTGCTGGCGATGATCGGCGCCTTCCTCGGCTGGCGCGCCATTCCCGTCACGCTGCTGATCGCCTCGCTGATCGGCACGGCCGTCGGCGTCAGCCTGATGCTGGCGCGCGGCCGCGACACCAAGATGGCGGTCCCCTTCGGCCCCTTCCTCGCCGGCGGCGCCGTCTGCGCGCTCTTCTGGGGCGAGCCGTTGATCGAGTGGTACCTGGCGCTGGCGCGCGTGTGATGCGCAGCGGAGCCGACCTCGCCACCCTGAGCGCGCGCACGCTCGGGCACTACGCGCAGCACGCCGAGAACTACCGAGACGGCACGCGCGATCACGACGTCAGCCAGAACGTCGCCGCCCTGCTGGCGCACATCGAGGCGGCGCCGCCGTGCACCGTCCTCGACTTCGGCTGCGGGCCGGGGCGTGATCTGGCGACGTTCGCCCGCCTCGGGCACGTCGCCATCGGCCTCGACGGCGCCGCGCCGTTCGTCGCCATGGCGCGCGCCGCGACCGGCTGCGAGGTGTGGCAGCAGGACTTCCTCGCCCTCGACCTGCCCGCCGCCCGTTTCGACGGCGTGTTCGCCAACGCGACGCTCTTCCACGTACCCAGCCAGGAGCTGCCACGCGTCCTCGGTGAGCTCCGCAGCGCGCTGCGACCGCGCGGCGTGCTCTTCAGCTCGAATCCGCACGGCCACGACGAGGAGGGCTGGAACGGCCAGCGCTTCGGCGCTTACCACCAACCCGACACCTGGCGCCGCATGGTCGCCGCGGCAGGGTTCGTCGAGCTGGCGCACTACTATCGCCCCGCCGGTCGGCCACGCGCCGAGCAGCCCTGGCTGGCCACGGTCTGGCGCCGCGCGGAAACGGCAGAGGGGACGTAGGTCGCTCCCCGCATCGATGCCGCGACGCCAGCCCGCGAGATAATTGACAGCTAGACGACGGGGGAATAATTGGCGCGCATGTCGCGCTGCTCTCCAGCCTTCACGCTCCTCGAGCTGCTCGTCGCGCTGGCCCTCGCCGGCGTCCTGATCGGCATCGCCGTCCCCGCCCTCGACCGCCCGCGCGAGCGCTGGCGCCTGCAGGCGGCCGCCCGGCAGGTGGTGATGGATCTCAAACTGACGCGCGCCCGCGCCATCGCCAGCGGCACGCCGCAGCGGCTGCGCTTCGCCGTGCCGGGCACCGCCTACCAGCACGAGCGACAGCGCGCCCCTGGGGCCTACGCGGCGAGCGGGCCGGCGACGGCGCTGCCGGACGGCGTCACGGTGGCCGACTGCACGGCGGCCGGCGACGCGGTGAGCTTCCGCCCGCGCGGCCAGGCCGCCAGCTTCGGCGCCATCACGCTGCGCAATCGCTACGACGAGACGCGCCGCGTCGTCGTCGACATCGCCGGCCGCCTGCGGGTGCAATGATGGCGGCGCGCGGCTTGACGCTGATCGAAGTGCTGGTCGCCCTGCTGCTCTTCGCCCTCGTCGCCACGGCGGCGACCCAGACGCTGGTCGCCGCCCAGCAGATGCGCGCCACGAGCGCGCGCTGGCAACGCGCCACCGGGCTGGCCGAGGAGCGGCTCGAGCGACTGCGCGGCGGCGATCGCAGCGAGGACGGGGCACCGATCGGCCAGTTCACGCGCACGTGGCGCGCCGCCGCGGTCGCCGGCGCGCCGCGCCTCGAGCGCCTCGACGTGCACGTCGACTGGGACGACCGCGGTCCGCAACGCCTGACGCTGACGGCGCTGCTGCGGCGGAGCCGCTGATGGCCGATCGGCGCGGCTTCTCGCTCGTCGAGGTGCTGGTCAGCCTGGTCGTCCTGGCGGTCTTCGCCGTCGCCCTGCACCAGAACGAGCGGGCGCTGCGCCGCGGCGTGCGCGTCCTCGAGGCGGCGGCGGAAGCGCAGGAGACGGCGCGCCTCGGCGCGCAGCTCATCGCCGGCGACCTGCGCGATGCCGGCTTCTCCGCCGACGGCCGCCTCGGCAACGGCGTGCGGTTGGCCGAGGCCGAGGCGGTGGCACTGGTGCGCGACCTGAACGGCGACGGCGACAGCGACGATGCCAACGAAGCGGTCGGCTATCGCTACGCCGCCGACCGCCGCAGCCTGATGCGCGTCCTCGGCGCGGCATCGCCGCAGCCGCTGCTGAACGACGTCCCGGCCGGCGGCCTGCGCCTGTCCTACCTCGCCGTCGACGGCACGCCGTTGGCCGCCGGCGGCGGGCTCGACGTCGGGCAACGGGCCCGCATCCGCCGCGTCGTGGTGCGCGTGGCGGTGGAGATCCGCCACCCGGATCCGGCCTTCAGCGAGCCGATTCGCGCCCTCGAGGAAATGACGGTGGTACTGCGCAATGGCTGAGCGGTGCAGGGTCGAGGGCGGCCAGGCGCTGCTGATCGTCCTCATCGCCATGACCGTTCTGGTGCCCCTGGGCGGCTTCGCGGCCATGCAGGCGAGGCTCGATTTCCTCATCCAGCACCACACACGCGCGGCGAGCGAGACGTTCGCGGTGGCGGAGTCGGGCCTGGAGCACGCGCTCGCCGATCTCGGCGCGGATGCACGCTTCGAGCTCCTGCGCGCCGGTCCCGATCGGCGCGCCGGTACCGGCGACGATGGCGAGTTCCCGTTCGCCGTCGCGGCGCCGGCGTTCTTCCCGGCGGCGCCGTTCCGCTACGAAGTGCGGGTGGTGGAGAGCGGACCCGACGTGGTGGAGATCGTCGCGCGCGGCTTCGGACCGCTGGGCGCGACGCGCGCGGTGGCGGCGGCGGTGGTGCGCGACGCGGCGCCGTATCTGCCGGCGGCGCTGGCCTCGGATGCGGCCGATCCGAGGCTGGTGCTCGGCGACGGGTGGCGCATCGACGGCGCCGCGGCGGCGGACGGGCGACCGGGCGTGCCGGCACTGGCGCTGCGCGACGATGCGGTCGCCGAGCGCGTCGCGACGCGGCTCGACGCCGACGCACGCGGTCGGTTGCAGGGTCCGGGCGGGCCGCCGAGCCTCGGCGCCGCGGCGGTGCCCGACGTGGCCGGGCTGCTGGCGGCCGCGGCGCGCCGGCCGGAGGCGCGCCGGCTGGGCAGCGACGTCAGCGGCGCCCTCGGCAGCGGCCTCTTCGTCGCCGGCGCCGGGCTGCGCGCCCGCGACCTCAGCGGCAGCGGCATCCTGCTCGTCGACGGCCCGCTCGAACTCGCCGGCAGTGTCGCGTTCGAGGGCCTGATCGCCGTCGCCGGCGACCTGCGCGTCGCCGACGGCGCCACCGTGGGACTCGACGGCGCCCTGCTGCAGGGAGCCGCCGGCGGCCTGCTCGAGTTGCGCGGCGCCGGCCGGATGCGCTTCGACCGCGACGTCCTGACGCGCCTGGCGGCGGCGTTTCCCGGCCTGTTGCCGCAGCGCGCCCGGATCACCGGCTGGCGCGAGCTGAGCGAGGCGGCACGATGAACCGGTCCTCGGCAACACGCCAGGCGCGCACGGATCGAAAAAGCGGCTGCGGGGAGCTGTCGGCCGTGCTACCTTCCGTCCCCGTCGATGATCACCCCCAGCCGACCGACCGACCCATGAGCCGCACCATCCTGGTAGTCGACGACAACGTCGACAGCATCATGATCCTGCGCACCATCCTGGAGAGCAACGGCTTCAGCGTCGTCTCGGCGCAGAGCGGCCCCGAAGCCCTCGACCTGCTCAGCGGCCAGGTTCCGGACCTGGTGCTGCTCGACGTCATGATGCCCGCCATGAGCGGCTTCGCCGTGTTGGAGAAGATCAAGCAGACGCACGCCACCTCGCGCGTGCCGGTGATCATGATCACGGCCAAGGTGCAGGACGAGGACGTGATGATCGGCTACCAGCACGGCGCCGACTACTACATCACCAAGCCCTGCACGGCGAAGCAGCTGCTCTACGGCATCGGCCTGGTGCTCGACCGCCGCGACGCCGCGAAGGCGTGAAGGCGTGAAGGCGTGAATGGAGGGCGCGGCGGTGGCCGCGCCCTCCACATCGCCCGGCTGATGCTGCTACAGATCGTTGCATGACGCCCGGATGCCTGATTGCCTTCGAGGGACCGGAGGGGGCCGGCAAGTCGACGCAGATCGCCCGCGCGGCGACGGCGCTGCGCGCCGCGGGGCGGCGGGTCGAGTCGACCTTCGAACCCGGCGGCACGGTCCTCGGCGCGCGGCTGCGCGAGCTGCTGTTGACGACGCGCGAGGAGCCGCCGGTGCCCGTGGCGGAGCTGTTCCTGTACCTCGCCGACCGCGCCCAGCACGTCGCGCACGCCATCGCCCCGGCGGTCGCCGCCGGCGCCATCGTACTCACCGACCGCTTCTCGGCCTCGACCATCGCCTACCAAGGGTACGGGCGCGGCCTCGACCTCGACGCCGTGACGCGCGCCGACGCCTGGGCGCGCGGTCGCCTGGCGCCGCGCCTGACCGTGCTGCTCGACTGCCCGGTGCGGCTTGGGCTGCAACGCGCCCGTGGCGACGACCGCTTCCATGCCGAGGACGAGGCCTTCCACGAACGCGTCCGCGCGGGCTTCCACGCCCAGGTTGCCGCCGCCCCGGCCGCCTGGTGCGTCATCGATGCCACGGCGACGCCGGAGGCGGTACACGCCGCGGTCTTGGCCGCGATCCACGCTGCGTTGGAGCGCGCATGAGCCTGCCGGTCGTGTACGGTCACGCCGCCACCTGGGCGCGACTGACGGGGCTGCTCGATGCCGACCGCCTACCGCATGCGCTGCTCTTCCTCGGCCCCCCCGGGGTCGGCAAATCGCTGGTCGCACGCCGGCTCGCCGCCCGCATCGCCTGCAGCGCCGACGCCGCGGCGCCGTGCGGCGAGTGCGCGGGATGCCGCCAGGTGGTCGCCGGGTCGCATCCCGACCTGCTGCAGATCGGCGCCCCGGATCGCGCGGTGGGGCGCAAAGAGACGCGCAAGAAGGAGATCGGCATCGACCAGGCGCGCGAGGTGAAGCGCTTCGCGCAGCTGGCGGCAATACGCGCACCGCGCAAGATGACGATCATCGACGACGCCGACCGCCTCTCCCTCGCCGCCCAGAACGCGTTGCTCAAGACCCTCGAGGAACCCCCGGGGCAGGCGCTGTTGGTGCTCATCGCCGCCAGCGCCGGCGCCCTGCTTCCCACCGTGCGCTCGCGCTGCCAGCGCGTCGCCTTCGCGCCGTTGACGCCCGAGGAGGTGCGCGCCGCGCTGCTCGACAGCGGTCTCGCGGCGGAGGAGGCGGCGGCACTCCTCGCCTCAGCCGAGGGCAGCCCCGGCCGCGCCCTGTCTCTGCGCGCCGCCTGGCAGGAGGCCGATCGGGCCGAAGTGCTCGGGCTCCTTGCGGCCCTGGACAGCGGCCGATATGGCTCGGTCCTCGCCATGAGCAAGAGTCTCGGAAAGACGGAACAGGAAACGGCAGCTCGGCTCGACGGGCTGTTCGGCGCCTGTCGTGACGCGGCACTCGACGCCGCCGCCGCCGGCGACGCCGCCGCCCTCGCCGGCGCGCTGCGACGCGGCGAGGCGGTGGCGGAGGCCCAGCAGACCCTGCGCCGCCGCAATCCCAACCGGGCCCTGCTCACCGAGGCCCTGGCGCTGCGGCTGGCCCGAATCGGAGCGACATGAGCGAGACTCTCGAGTACGAGCCGCCGAGGCCGCAGCCAACCGTCAACGTCGTCGGCGTGCACCTCGGCTCGACCGGCCGCGTGCACGACTACGATGCCGGCCACGTGCCGCTGCGCCTCGGCGACCGCGTCGTCGTGCAGATCGCGCGCGGCAACAGCCTCGGCGTCGTCGCGGTGCCGCCCTATGCGGTCGACGCGCGCATCGTCGGCGGGCTGCCCCGGGTCGTCAAGCGCGCCGACTCGCGCGAACTGGCGCGCGACGAGGCCAACCGCCGCCGCGCCGTCGAGGCGGAGCGCATCTGCCTGCACCGCATCGAAGAGCGGCGCATGCCGATGAAGCTGCTCAAGACCGAGCCCGCCTACGACGGCTCGAAGCTCATCTTCTTCTTCTTCTCCGAAGAGCGGGTCGACTTCCGCGAGCTGGTGCGCGACCTCGCGCAGACCCTGCACACGCGCATCGAGATGAAGCAGATCGGCCACCGCGACGAGACCAAGCTGGTCGGCGGCCTCGGCCCCTGCGGCCGCGAGCTGTGCTGCTCGAGCTGGCTGAAGGAATTCAGCTCGGTGTCGGTCAAGATGGCCAAGGAACAGGGCCTGTCGCTGAACCCGTCCAAGCTCGCCGGCATGTGCGGCCGCCTCAAGTGCTGCCTGCGGTACGAGTACGACACCTACCTCGAACTGGGGCGCGCGCTGCCCGGCATCGGCAAGCTGGTCGAGTCGACGAAGGGCAACGGCGTGGTGGTGCGCCAGAACATCCTCAAGCAGACCGTCATCATCCGCAGCGCCGAGGACGGCGCCGAGGTCGAGGCCCAGCTGGAGGATCTGGTGGCGAAGAAGGCGGACTGACCGCCGTGCGCGTCTACGTCACCACCCCGCTGTACTATGTGAACGCCGAGCCGCACCTCGGCCATACCTACACCACCGTCGCCGCCGACACCCTGGCGCGCTGGCACCGGGGGCGCGGCGACGAGGTCATCTTCCTCACCGGCACCGACGAGCACGGCGACAAGATCGTCCAGGCGGCGGCCGCCGCCGGCGTCGAACCGCGCGTCCATGCCGACCGCGTCAGCCAGCTGTTCCGCGACACCTGGGACACCTGCGGCATCTCCTACGACCACTTCATCCGCACCACCGACGCCTACCACGTGGACACGGTGCAGGACGTCCTGCGCCGCATGCAGGCCGCCGGCGACATCTACTTCGGCAGCTACGGCGGGCTGTACTGCTACGGCTGCGAGCGCTTCTACACGGAAAAGGAACTGGTCGGCGGCCTCTGTCCCGATCACCAGACCGCGCCGGCCTACATCGCCGAGGAGAACTACTTCTTCCGCATGAGCGCCTACCAGCAACGGCTCGCCGACGAGCTCGAGGCGCACCCGGATCGCATCATGCCGGATCGCTATCGCAACGAGGTGCTCGCCATGCTGCGCGGGGACTCGCTCGGCGACCTGTGCATCTCGCGCCCGAAGACGCGTCTCACCTGGGGCATCGAGCTCCCCTTCGACGACCGCTACGTCGCCTACGTCTGGTGCGACGCGCTGACCAATTACGTCAGCGCCATCCGCCACCTGCACCCCGACGCCTTCGACGCCTGGTGGCCGCAGGCGCAGCACCTGATCGGCAAGGACATCGTCAAGCCGCACGGCGTCTTCTGGCCGACCATGCTCATGAGCGCCGGGCTGCCGCTCTACAAGGGCCTGTGCGTGCACGGCTACTGGACGCGCGGCGAGAGCAAGATGTCGAAGAGCCTCGGCAACGTCATCCGGCCCCTCGAGATGAAGGCGCGCTTCGGCATGGATGCGTTCCGCTACTTCCTGCTGCGCGAGATGGCGTTCGGACAGGACGCGACGTTCAGCGAGGATGCCTTCGTGACGCGCGTCAACGCCGATCTCGCCAACAACCTCGGCAACCTGGTCAGCCGCACCCTTGCCATGCAGCAGCGCTATTTCCAGGGCGTCGTACAGCCGCTCGGCGAGTGGAGCGACGAGGACCGCGGGCTGGCCGCCACCTTCGCCGACGCCATCGCCGAGATGCCGGCGTTCATCGCGCAGCTCGCCTTCCACCGCGCGCTCGAAGCGCTGTGGCGCGCCATCGACGCCGCCAACAAGTACGTCGTCACGACGGCGCCCTACACCCTGGCCAAGCAGCCGGCGACGCTGCCGCGGGCCGGCGCCGTCCTGCATCACCTGCTCGAGGCCCTCGCCGTCACCGCCGTCACCTTGACGCCCTTCCTGCCGGAGACCTCCGCACGGATCCTGGCGCTGCTCGACCTCCCCGCCGCCGCCGGCCACGGCCCCTGGGGGGAACGCCTCGCCGACGGCCACGTGACGCAGAAGCCCGAGATCCTCTTCCCGCGCATCGAGACGGACGCGAAAGAGACCTGATTTTCTCCCACGGAGACACGCAGGAACGGAGAGGACAGAGTTCGGATCTCTTCTCCGGGGCTCCGCTTCTCCGTGCGAGTTCCTCTTCGTATGGCTTGGAAATCACTGAATCTGCCGCTCGACCTGCCCACCCTGCCCGCCGGGGCGACGGTGATCGACTCGCACTGCCATCTCGACATGGACTTCGACGCCGATCGCGACGCGGTGTTGGCGCGGGCGCGGGCGGCGGGCGTGGCGGCCATGGTGACGATCGGCGCCAGCGGCCGCTTCGACGCCAATCGCGCCGCGGTCGCCATCGCCGCGGCGCACGCGGATGTCTTCGCCACCGTCGGCGTCCACCCGCACGAAGCGGCGAGCGTCACCGACGCGACGATCGTGGCGCTCGACGCCTTGGCGGGTGAACCGAAGGTGGTGGCGATCGGCGAGACCGGACTCGACTACCACTACGAGCACTCGCCGCGGCCGGCGCAACGCGAGGCGTTCGCGCGCTTCATCGACCTGGCGCGGCGGCGGCAGCTGCCGTTGTCGGTGCATCTGCGCAGTGCCGACGATGACGCCGTCGCCGTCCTGCGCGGCGAGCAGGCGAGCGCGGTGGGCGGCGTCATCCACTGTTTCTCCAGCGACGCCGCCGCGGCGCGGCGCTTTCTCGACCTCGGCTTCCACATCTCGTTCAGCGGCATCGTGACCTTCAAGTCGGCCGAGGCGCTGCGCGAGGCGGCGCGCCTGGTGCCGCGCGACCGGCTTCTAATCGAGACCGACGCGCCGTTCCTGGCGCCGATCCCGTTTCGCGGCCGCCGCAACGAGCCGGCGCTGGTGGTGACGACGGCGATGCTGCTCGCCGAGGTGCGCAGCGAGCCCATCGCCGACCTGGCCGCGGCGACGAGCGACAACGCGCGCCGCTTGTTCGGATTGTAAGCAATCGCCGCGCGCGGGCACGCTGCCATCACCTTAGCTGGAGGGTGCCGCCCCGGCGGCGCCGGTGGGACAGGGCGACGCGGCGGCGCCCTCCAGCCAGCCATACTCGGAACGCCGCAACAGCTATGCCGCCGCCACCCGGCGCTGCGCGCGCAACTGGCGCAGTACGTCGCGCACCTGGTCCTGGGTACACGGCTTGGCGAGGACCGGCTGCGGCGGGAGCTCCTGGCGCAGGCGGCTCTCGCTGCGCCAGACGCCGCCGGTGACGAAGACGACGCGGCGCGCCAGCGCCGGGTTCGACTCGGCGAGGCGGCGGTAGATCTCCGGCCCGGGCAGGTCGGGCAGGCGGACGTCGAGGAAGATCGCATCCCAGGACTCCGCCGCGAGCCGCGCCAGCCCCTCCGCCGCGGTCGGCGCGTAGACGACCTCGAGGCCCTCGCGCGCCAGCATCAGCGTCAGGGCCTCGGCGACATCGGGCTCGTCGTCGACCAGCAGCGCGCGCTCGCCGGGCGACGCGGCGACCGGCACGGCGATCGGTAGCAGCAGCGAAAAGGTCGCACCGCCGCCCGGCGGACTCTCGACGCGCAGGTCGCCGCCATGCGCGCGCGCGATCGCGTAGCTCACCGACAGGCCGAGCCCGCTGCCCTCGTCCTTGGTGGAGAAGAAGGGGTCGAAGATACGTGCCAGATCGGCGGCGGCGATGCCCGGGCCGTTGTCGCTGACGCGCAACGCGAGCTGGTCTCCGGCCAGCGTCAACTCGACCCGCAGCCAGGCGTCGGCACGACCCGTCATCGCCTGGATGGCGTTGCCGAACAGGTTGAGCAGCACCTGCTGGAGCTGCTGTGGGTCGGCATGCGCCGGCGGCAGCTCCGGCGCGAAGGCGGTCTCGAGGCGGACCGCCTGGCGCACGAGGTCGTGGCGCACCAGCTCGAGCGTCCGGCCGGCGAGCTCGGCGAGATCGACGGGCAGGGTGTGCGGCGGGCGCGGCCGGGCGAACCCGAGCACGCCCTGAACGATGTCCGCGATGCGACGCGCCTGGGCGTCGATGCGGCCGAGGGCCACCTGCAGCTCCGCCGGGGCACGTGCAGCGTCGGCGGCGGTCTGGCCGAAGATGGCGGTGAGGGCGTTGTTGATCTCGTGCGCGATGCCGGCGCCCATCTCGCCCACCGCCGCGAGCCGATCGGCGCGCTGCATCTGTGCTTGAAAGCGCTTCTCCTCCGAGATGTCCTCGAGGATCGCCACCGCGCCCTGCACGCGGCCGTCGCCGTCGCGGATCAGGCTGGCGTTGAGCATGATCGGGATGACGGTGCCGTCGCGCCGCTGCACCACCGTCTCGCCGCGCCAGCTGCGCCGCTGCAGGTTCTCGCTGAACGAGGCGATCGGCTCGCCCAGGCCGGCGGCGAACTCCAGCGCATCGTGGCCGACGACCTCCGCGCGCGTCACGCCCATGGTACGCAGGAAGGCCGGGTTGGCGAAGATGACGCGGCGCTTGGCGTCCGTGATCAGCACCGCCTCCTCAGTGCTCTCGACGGCGCGCACCAGGCGACGGCTCTCCTCGACCAGGCGGGCGCGTTCGATCGCCACCGCGGTCTGGCGCGCGATGCCGTCGGCGATGGTCATGTCGCGCTGCGTGAACGACCCGCGAGCGCGGCGGCGCGCGAACTCCATGACGCCGAAGAAGCGCGGCCCGCTTGACAGCGGCGCGATCAGCACCGCCGGGACGTCGGTCGGCGCGACCTGCAGGCTCTCCGCCACCGACACGATGGCGCAGTGGCCGAGCCGCCGCACCCACTCGAAATCCGGCACCTGCTCCGCCGACAGGTGCACCTCGGCGGTGTCGCGCGTCGCGCCGGCACGGCCGGAGGCGACGGCGCGGACGTACTGGCCGCTGTCCTCCGACCACAGCGCGATGCCGCAGTGGTCCATGTCGATGGCCCGCGGCGCGATCTCGGCGACCTTCTCGAGAATCTCGTCGAGGCGGGTCAGGCTGCTGATCGCCTCGCTGACCATGAGCAGCGCGTTGGCCACCGCCGAGGGCGTTGCGTCCTGCTGGCTGGCACCGGCGACGCGTGTCTCCACCCGGCTGAGCGCGCTGCGCAGCCATAGCGTGGCCAGGGGGCCGCCGAGGATCGTCTGCACGATGGCGAAGGTGACGACATGGTCGAAGGATCCCTGCACCAGGTCGGTGAGCGGCACCACCGAGATCAACACCGCGCGGTCGGCCCATTCCATGCCGGCCATCATCGCGGCGGCGACGCCGAGATAGGCGAGGCCGACGCGCGCTCCGAAGACCAGCCCATAGGGGATGGCATTGAGCGGCAGCAGGAGCAGCAGCGGGCTCAGGTGGCCGCCGGACGCGGCGATGGGCAACCCGAGGGCGAGGACGTTGCCGCCGATGTCGACCGCCAGCAGCTTCCCCGAGGCGCGGCCCAGGCGGTAGCGCAGGATGACGATGAGGTTGACCAGCAGATAGGCGGCGAAGGCGCCCTGCACCAGCCAGCGCACCGGCTGGACGGAGAAGTACTCGTTGAAGAAGAGCCAGGCGACGAGCCCCTCGACGACGCGCAGGATGAGCAGCGGGCCGGCCGCCGCGCTCACCCGATCAGAGGGGGCTTGTCTGCGCCCGAGCCAGCCCCACACGCCCATGCGCGGCACTCTAGAAGCGCGGCGCCCGGACCAGCAAGGGCCGTGAGCTTACTTTGCTGCTTCGCCCGGTGGGGCCGCCGAACAGGGCTTGAAACCATCCGGCAGCATGTACAGCGCATACTCGCCGGCCTTGCTGTCGGACTTCACGACCTTGTCGCCGAGCTGGATCACCTGCGTCTTGCCCTTGCGCTCGGCGGTCGCGCCGAGCAGCAGGCGGAATAGCCCGTCGTCGCCGGTGCGCGTACGCACCGTCCAGGTGTTGGGCAGGTAGAGGCGCACGAACTTGCCCTTCAGCGGCTTCCCGGTCTCGTCCTTGAGGTAGCCCATGAACTGCAGATCGTAGGGATAGGCGATCCGGGTCGGGAAGTTGGCGTCGAGCAGGCACTTGCCGCACGGTGCCCCCGCGTTGAACCCGGTCTCGGCGCCGCTGGCGCAGTTGGCGCCCTTGGCGGGGTCGGGACAGCTGTTGCAGTCGACGATGACCGCCAGCGCCTTGCCGTCCGGATCCTTCACCACAGTCTGCTCGGCGAACGCCGGGGCCGCCATGACGACGCCGACCAATAAAACTACACCCATCACCCGCATGCTCGAAGCTCCCTGCACCGCCGCGCGACGCGGCGGATCACTCATGACGTCCGCTTTCTATACTGGACGCGCTGGGACGCTTCAAATCAGGGCAACAGTCGGCTCGCCTGGCGCCCGACCCGGATCGTCTCGGCGACCACCAAGCCGGGCCGATTGGGGAAGATGAGCCCCTCGACCGCGGCGCCGGCGCCGACGCCGATATCGCCGCAGCCGCACGGGATCTCCGCCGCGCCGCCGCAGGTGATCACGGTCGTCGGCGCGAGCTGGACGACACGCCGCGCCGGCGCCGACTGCGTCGCCTGGTCGATCTCGAGGAATCCGCGCCCACAGGCGATCGTGACCACAATGCCGCGCAGACGTTCGGGGCGCCCCTCGTCGAGCGGCGGCCGCGGCCGGCGGCCGGGATCGACGACGATCTCGCTGGCCAAGAGGGTCAGGTCGCTCAGGCGCAGCAGCCCCTGCGCCCGCACCGGCTGACGCAGGCGCAGGTCGGCACAGGTCAGGGGCACGCCGTCGCGCGTCTCGATCGCCGTCGCGGCACTGAGGCGGACGAGAAACTGCCGCGGCGGCCGCGCGTCGTCGACGAGCAGGATCGTCCCCGCGCCGTCCGCCGCGCACTCGATCATGGCGAGGCGCCCGAAGGCGTCCAACTGGCGCACGGCGCCCGGCCGGACCCGCTCGCCGAGCGGCGCGCGGGTGTCGATGACGATGTTCTCGAGCAGGGTCGCCGAGCCCGCCGGCACTTCCAGGCCGAGCGGGCCGAGCTCGGCGCCGTCGTCGGCGCGCACGAACTGCAACGTCACGGCGCCAGAGAAAGCGCCCGCGAGGACGAACGTCCCGGCGGCGTCGGTGACGGTCGTCACCGCCGGCGCCTCGGCGACGCTGACGCGAATGGCGAACGGCAGGGTCTGGGCCGCGCTGGCGGTGGCGCTGACCAGGACGACGTTGCCGCTCACCGAGGCGGCCACGCCGGTGCCCGTGACGCCACCTTCCGAGGCACACCCGACGAGGGCCGCGGCGAACAGGCTGGCGAGCAGCAGACGCATCTGCCTCATGGTTTCCTCCGGATACGGCCCGGCGCCGGCGGCGCGGCCGCGGTCTCGCCGGGCGCGGGCGGCTCGACGGGTTCTTCGAAGTAATAGACGCCGACGACGACGCGCGAGCGCGCGCCGACCGGGGCGGCGGGGTTGCGGTCGCGATCGTAGGACGCCACCAGCGCGTTGGCGCGCCGGACGAACTCGAGCCCCGCCTGGCGGGACTCCTCGCGCAATGCCGGCAGGGCCGCGGCGCCGATGTTGTCGTACACCACCTTGCGCTGCAGCCATGGGCCGTCCGGGCGGTCGAGATTGTGGGCGATGGTGGCGAAGAGCTCGCCGGGGTCGGTGCCGAGCAGGGTGAAGCGGCCGTCAGCGGCGCCGGCCGGGATGTGCACCTCGCGGCGCAGCGCGATCTCGCCATCGGGCGACAGCGTCGCCGCATCCAGTCGCAGCAGCTCGTCGAGCACGGCGCGCACCGGCAGATCGAGCCCGAGGTCACGCGTCAGCCGAGCGAAGCTCGGCGCCTGCGGGTCGGCGCTTTCGTACGGCAGGCGGCGCGGGATGCCGTCGGGGGTCGCGTACGGCGGTCCGGCCATCCACCGTCCGATGACGTGCGTCAGCGGCGAGTCCGCCACCTCCGGCAGCGCCGCGGCGCCGGCGGGGCGCTTGCGCAGGGCGGCGATATCCTTGCGCGCGATGCCCGTCATCAGGGCAACGCGACTGTCGGTCTGGCGCTTGAATGGCAGCGCAAAGTCATCGTCGGCGACCTCCAGATACACCTGCTTGGCGAGGGCGACGAAGGTCGGGTAGGTCAGGCCGTAGGCGATCATCTGGCGCACGATCGGCCGCAGCAGCCGGCGCACGGCGGCGGCAAACTGGTTCTTCAGGGCTCTCGGCAACATTCGCGGCGGATCCGACGCAGGCATCGGCGCGGCGTCCGGCGGCATGTGGATGCCGGACGCCGCGCCGTCGCTGCGCCTCTCTTACTCCTCGCTGGGGGTCTCGTCTGCCTCGCAGGCACCGACGCAGGCTCGCGCCGCCGCCTTACAGGCGTCGAGATCCTCCTGCGCTTGCTCTCGGCAGGGCTGCAAGCAGCCGGAGGCCGCCTCGCGCGCCGTCGCGCAGGCCGCGCTGCTTCGGTCCGCCGCGCAGGCTTCGCGCGCCGCCGCGAGGTCGTCCGCGCAGCCGTCTCGGCACTCGGTCATCTCCCTGCGCACCGCCGACACACAGGTCGAATTGGCGGCGCGGCACTCCGACTGGCACGCCGTCTCGCCGACGTAGGGACAGGCGCGCTGGCATTCGTTCCCGGCGGCGATGCACGCCCGCGCGATCGGGTTCAGCGCCGCCCGGCACGGATCGACGCAGGCATGCGCCGCCCTTCTCGCCTCGCTACAGGCCGCGCTCTCGGCGTCGTCGGCACACGCCGCGCGGGCCGCCTCGACCAGCGGCTGGCAGGCCTCGAAGCACGGCGCCGCATCCTCGCGCGCCGCTGCCAGGCAGGTGCGGGCGTCCTGCCGGCACTCGTCGACGCATTCGCGATCCTGGCGCGGGCGGTCGTCGCCACCGACGCCGGGCCGGCCGTGGCCGGCGCCAGGGCCGCGGCCAAAGGCCAGAGCCGGCAGCCCCAACGCCACCGTCATCACTGCTACGATGCCAATTCTCGTCGTCATCCTCATGATTCCCTCCTGTTGATTGATCGGTTCACTCATCAAGGCTTGTGCCGCGGCCGTCCGGCCTGGAGCGAGGCGGCGCTCTCCCGTTCTTGGGGATTCGATCCGTTTGCATGGGATGTTCTACCCATGAAGATGGATTTGCAATCCAATTTCTTGCCAGGGCCGGGTGAATGAGCTTGGGTTTCTCCTAAGTGACAGGTTAGACAAGGGTTTTTTGTTTCCATCCGGGTCGCCTTTCGGCTACAGAACGGGCGGTTCGACGTCATGCCGGTTGAGTTTTGCAAGGACGAGGGGCGGCTGATCTGGGTGCGCAGCCCCTTCACCGGGGTGGTCACCTACTTCACCGACGTCCACAAGAAAGTGAGCGGCTTCGCCCGCCGCACGGCGGTGCTCCCCGCCTCCCAGCCGCCGGATTTCGAGGCGGCGGAAGCGGCCCGCCTGGCCGAACTCGAGGGCGCGCAGCGCGGCTGCCCGTTCTGTCCAGGCAACGAGGACCTGACCACCGCGGAAGTGCTGCGCGTGCGGCCGGACGAGGTCCCCGACGCGCCACCGACCGAGTCGAGCTGGCTGATCCGCGCCTTCACCAACCTCTTCCCGCGCGTGCCCGAGGTGTGCACGGGCGGACGCGCGGAATCGTACGTGGTGGTCGAGGACCCGCGCCATTTTGCCGATGGCGCCCAGCGCCACGACGACCTGCTCTACTCGTCACTCATCCCGCCGCAGCAGTTCCGCGCCATCCTGCACGCCGACGTCGCCGTCGCCCGCCGCGCCTACGCCAACCCGGCCGTGCGCGCCGTGCTGGTGCGCAAGAATCAGGGTCGCGAATCCGGCGCCTCGCAGCCGCACCTGCACAATCAGGTGATCGGCGCCGACCAGGAGTTCGCGCCGGTGGCGCAGGAGCGTGCCGCCCTGGCGCGCGAGCCGCACCTGTGGCGGGAGATCCTCGCCTTCGTCGAGGAGGAGGGCTTCCTGATCGCGCAGCGCCACGGCTGCTACCTCTACTTCTGCCCCTTCGGGGTGTTTCCGCGCACCTACGAGATCGTCTGCCCGACGGTCGACGGGCGCATGACCGAGCTCCCGCCGGCCCTCCTCGACACCTTCGCCGACCTGCTGCACGAGGCGTTGTCGATCCTCGGGCCGCTGCCGCTCGACTACGAGATTCACGACGGACCCGGCGTGCCGCTGCACGCCCACGTCTGCGCCCGCTACTACCCCTACTCGAACATCGGCGGCACGCTGAACCTGCCCTCCGATCTCACCGCGATCCTGCCCGGGACATGTCGTTGATCTCGCTAGGGCAAGTGATTGACAACTATTTCCGCGTCACATAGGAAGGCGGACGGCGGTGGGGTTGGGACGGTAGTACACCTCGTCGTCCCCCCTCACATCAGTACGATAACGGGCTTCCGCCAGACGCCCCGCACTCAAAGGAGGAGAGACTCATGGCAACTGCAGACGACGTGAAGGCGATTTTCGACGCGATGCCGACGCAGCTCAATGCTGACGCGGCGAAGGGCATGAACTCCACGATCCAGTTCAAGCTTTCGGGCGATGGCGGCGGCGATTACTACGTCGAGATCAAGGACGGCGCGGCGACGGTGTCGCCGGGCGTGCATGCCTCGCCGAATATGACGATGTCGCTGGCGGCGTCCGACTACGTCGACCTGATCGGCGGCAAGCTGAACGGCCAGATGGCGTTCATGAGCGGCAAGCTGAAAATTGCCGGCGACATGGGCATGGCCATGAAGATGCAGACCCTGTTCAAGCGCCCGTAGCGGGTCGCCGAACAGATCGATTCGGACCAATGGCGCGGGGGCTCTGCCTCCGTGTCATTGGTGTTTCCGGCGCCGGCGCTGGCGCCCCCTTCTCCGCCTCGGCTATAGGCCGCGCGTGGTCCAAAACGAGATCCGCGGCATCTTCGCCGCCACCGCCGACGCCCAGCGGCTGTTCGTCGAGCGCCATGTCGACGCCCTGGCGCGGGTCGTGGCGCTGACGACGGCGGCGCTGCGGCAGCGCCAGACGCTGTTTTTCTTCGGCAACGGCGGCAGCGCCGCCGACGCCCAGCACCTGGCCGCGGAGTTCACCAACCGCTACGTGCGCGAGCGCGCGCCGCTGCCGGCGATCGCGCTGACCACCGACAGCTCGGCGCTGACCAGCATCGCCAACGACTTCGGCTACGAGTTCGTCTTCTCCAAGCAACTCGAGGCGCTGGCGCGCGCCGGCGACGTCGCCTTCGCCATCTCGACCAGCGGCAACGCCGCCAACGTCCTGCGCGCCGTCGAGACCTGCCGCGCCCGCGGCGTCGTCAGCGTCGCCCTGACCGGCGGCAGCGGCGGCGCCCTGGCCAGCCGCGCCGATCACGTGCTGTGCGTCGATGCGACGCGCACCACGGCGCGCATCCAGGAAACCCACAGCGTCATCGGCCACGTCATCTGCGAGCTGGTCGAGAACGCCCTGGCGGCGCCGCCGTCCTGATGCCGCCGCGCCGCGCCGCGCGCCGCCCCGGTGGCCGGCCGCTCGATCTGGGCAAGGTTCGCACCTCCCCGCTGGTCGGCCGCCACAGCAAAGTGACCGCGACCGCGCTCGGCCGCATGCCGGTGCCGGGCCAGTCGCTGACGCGCTTCCTGCGCACGCTGCCGGACATCCTCGCAGCGCGCGACCTGCGCGCCGTTGCCACCGCCATCGCGGCCCGCCACCGCGCCGGCGGCGCCATCGTCCTCGGCATGGGCGCGCATCCGATCAAGGTCGGGCTCAGCCCGCTGATCATCGACCTGATGCGGCGCGGCATCCTGTCTGCCGTGGCGATGAACGGCGCCTGCATCGTGCACGACTTCGAGCTCGCCTATCACGGCGCCACGTCCGAGGACGTCGCCGCCGCGCTGGGCAGCGGCGCCTTCGGCATGGCCGAGGAAACCGGCCGCTTCCTCAACGACGCCGTCGCGTCCGCGCCGCAGCAGGGCCTCGGCGCCGCCGTCGGCGCCGCCATCCGCGCCGCCCGCCTACCGCACCGCCGCCTCAGCATTCTCGCCGAAGGGGCGCGGCTCGGCGTGCCGGTGACCGTGCACGTCGCCATCGGCACCGACATCATCCACATGCACCCGTCGGCCGACGGCGCCGCCATCGGCGCCGCCAGCCTGGCCGACTTCCGCCGCCTCGCCGGCGTCTGCCAGGACCTGCACCGCGGTGTCTTCGTCAACCTCGGCTCGGCGGTGATCATCCCCGAGGTGTTCCTCAAGGCGCTCAACCTGGCGCGCAACGTCGGCAATACGGTCGGCAAGCTGGTCACCGTCGACATGGACTTCATGCGCCACTACCGACCGCTGGTGAACGTCGTGCAGCGCCCGACGCAGGGCGACGGCAAGGGCTACCAGCTCACCGGCCACCACGAGATCATGTTCCCGCTCCTCTGCGCCGCGGTGCTCGACGCGCTGGCGACGCCACCGCGGCGCGGCGCCGCGCGCCGATGACTATGCGCCTGGCGCGCTACGACAACCCGTACCGCTGCGTCACATTCACCGACCTGCCGGCGGCCGTGGCGCGCGAGCCGATCGCCGTCGAGGCGGCTGACGGCGGCCTCAGCGCCGGCATCCTCTACAGCAGCGGCCGCCCGCGCACGGTGATCTGCTTCATGCACCCGCAGGCGGACATGAGCCGCCACTACGCGACGCCGTATCTGACCGCCGCCGGCTACGCCGTGTTCGGGCAGAACAGCCGCTGGCTCAACAACGATGCGCTGTGCATCCACGAACGCCTGCTGCTCGACGTCGCAGCCGGCCTGCGCGTTCTGCGCCGGCGCGGCTTCGAGCACATCGTCCTGTGCGGCAACAGCGGCGGCGGCTCGCTGTACTGCTTCTACCAGTCGCAGGCGGCGACCGCGCCGCCGCAGCGGCTGCGCGCCACGCCCGCCGGCGAGCCGCTCGACCTCAACGCATACGACCTGCCGCCGGCCGACGGCGTGGTGCTGCTCGCCGCGCATCTCGGCGAGGGGCGCATCCTGATGCGCATGATCGACCCGTCGGTCAGCGACGAACGCGATGCGCTGTCGTGCGACGCCTCGCTCGATCCCTACGACCCGGCGAACGGCTACCGGCCGCCGCCGGCGTCGAGTCGCTACGCGCCGGAGTTCATCGCCCGCTACCGCAGCGCCCAGGAGGCGCGCGTGGCGCGGCTCGACGCCAGCGCGCGCGCCCACCTCGCCGCCCGCGCCGCCGCCCGTGCCGACCTCAAGGCGACGGACTTCGCCGACCGGCCGTGGGCGCAGCAGGCGGGCGCGCTGCGCGCCTCGGTCGCCCACCCGCATATGATCGTCTTCCGCACCGAGGCCGATCTGCGCGCCCTCGACCTGTCGCTCGATCCGTCCGCGCGCGATGCCGGGACGCTGTACTCGTACCGGCCCGATCTGACCAACTACATGGAGCTCGGCTTCGCCCGCGTGACGACGCCGCGGGCCTGGCTGAGCACCTGGTCCGGGCTCTCCTCGCAGGCAGCCGTCGAGCGCACCGCGCCGGCGGTGACGGTGCCGTCGCTGGTCACCTACTACACCGGCGACAACGCCATCTTCCCCGGCGACGCGCAGGCCGCCTTCGCCGCCCTCGGGTCGACGGACAAGCAGCTCGTCAGCGCCCCCGGCGATCACTACGGCTTCGGTGTCGGGACACAGGAGCGCCGCGGCGCCCCGATCGCCCTCGGGCAGGTCGTCGACTGGCTGCGGCCGCGCTTCCCGGCGTAGTCCAAGGGCGACGCGCTGCGGGCGAGAGACGCCCGCGGCGCGTCGCACGCGCCGCAGAAAGCTGCTAGCCCGAATCCCATGCCCACCCAGGCGCAACAGATCCGCTACCTCCTTGCCGAGCAGCGCCCGCTCGTCCTCGGCGGCGTCTATGACGGCCTCACCGCGCGCCTCGCCGAGCAGGCCGGCTTCGAGGTGCTCTTCATGGGCGGCTTCAGCGTCGCCGCCACCCTGCTCGGCGAACCGGACTTCGGCTACCTGACGCAGACCGAGATGGCCGACGCCGCGCGCCGCGTCTGCCGGCTCTCGCGCCACCCGGTGCTGGTCGACGCCGACACCGGCTACGGCAATCCGCTCAACGTGCTGCGCACGGTCGAACTCTATCACGCCGCCGGCGCCGCCGGCCTGTTCCTCGAAGACCAGGTGTGGCCGAAGCGCTGCGGCCACATGCGCGGCAAGCAGGTGGTGGAGCGCGACGAGTGGCTGCGCAAGCTCGAGGCGGTGGTATCGCAGCGCGGCGAGCGCGACCTGTTCCTCGTCGCGCGCACCGATGCGCGCGCCGCCCGCGGCCTCGACGAAGCCATCGCGCGTGGGCAGGCGGCGCGCGACCTCGGCGCCGACGCAGTGTTCATCGAGGCGCCGGAGTCGGTTGCCGAGCTGGAGCACATCGCGCGCGCCATTCCCGGCCCGAAGGTCGCCAACATGGTCGAGGGCGGGCGCACGCCGTTGCTGACGCCGGACGAGCTGCACGCCCTCGGCTTCGACCTCATCGTCACGCCGCTCGCGGCGCTGCTCGCCTCGGCGCGCGCCGTGCGCGACGCCTACGCCGAGTTGCGCCGCGTCGGCACCATGCGCGGTCGCCTCGAGACGCTGCTGAGCTTCGACGAGTTCAACACGTTGATCGACCTCGACCGCCACTACGCTCTCGAGCAGCGCTTCGGCGGCACCGCGAAATGACCGCGCACACCGAGTACCTCGTCTTCACCACCCGCCAGCGCCGCGAGCTGATCAACATCACCGACCGCCTGGCGGAGATCGTCGCCCGCGCCGGGGTGCGCGAGGGCCTGTGCCTGGTCAGCGCCATGCACATCACCGCCGCGATCTGGGTCAACGACGAAGAGGACGGCCTCAAGCACGACTTCCAGGCGTGGCTCGACGAGTTGGCGCCGGCGCGACCGGACTACCGCCACCACCAGACCGGCGAGGACAACGCCGACGCGCACCTGAAGCGCACGCTGGTGCACCACCAGGTCATCCTGCCGATCACCGCTGGCGTCCTCGACCTCGGCCCGTGGGAGCAGATCTTCTACGCCGAGTTCGACGGGACGCGGAAGAAGCGCGTCGTGGTGAAGGTGCTCGGCGAGTGACGCCGCCGCGCCCGCTCGGGCGCCGCTTCTACGCCCGGCCGACCTTGCGCCTGGCCCGGGCGCTGCTCGGCGCCTGGCTCTGTCGCCGCGACGGCGACCGCGTCGTGCGCGGCCGCATCGTCGAGGTCGAGGCCTACACCGACGACGCTGCCTCGCACGCGCGCGGGCGGCGCCGCACGCCGCGCAACGCGGTGATGTTCGGGCCGCCCGGATTCGCCTACGTCTACTTCACCTACGGCATGCACCACTGCGTCAATGTCGTCGCTGAACACGACGGCATCCCCGGCGCGGTCTTGCTGCGCGGCCTCGACGCCCTGCCCGGCGCCAACGGCCCCGGCCGCCTGTGCCGAACGCTCGACATCGACCGGCGCCTCGACGGCCTCGACCTCACGGTTGGCGAGGCGCTGTGGATCGAGCCCGGGCGCCGCCGCCGCGGCGAGCGCGTCGTGGTCGCGACCCGCATCGGCATCGGCGCCGACGTCGAGCTGCCCTGGCGCCTCTACCTCGCCGGCAGCCCCGGCGTGTCGCGGCGCGACCGTGCGGCGGAGGCGGCGCTGGTCTGAACGACCACCAAGGGCGCTGCGCTGGCACGGAAGAACCACGTGTCGATGCGGCGCGATCCGACACACGCGAGCGCGGCGCGAACGGCGCTCGGGCCGTTCTCAGCCAGCTGCAACCGGCTGTTAGCGCCGCGTTCCAATGTCCGTCATCCCGTGGCGCGGCGCACGGCGTTCCGGAAGGGTTGCGACCGATCGACGGAGATGAAGAACTTCGTCGGATACAGGTAGTCCTCACGGGATTCGTCAATCACGCGGATCAGGCCGTGCGACTGAGAGGCCGGATCGGGCAGCGCTTCGTAGATCTTCCGTAGCTCGAGGGCGGCCGGGTACCCGGTGTTCCGGATACAGACCACGAACCGTTTCTCTCGGGTGGACTTCCTTGCCATGCCGCTCACGTCAGAAGGCACTTGATCTACAATTCTCGTTTATTAATTCCAGTCGCCTCGTACCAATGAACCACTGCTTGGCCAGATGAACCCGTCCGGCAACCGGACCGTCGCCAATCCCTTCCGCTTTCGCCATCGCCCCCGACCGTACAGGCGTCGCAACCGCGCCAGTTCGCGGATTGATCGGCTGACCACAATCGTCTGCGGCTCGCGGATAGGACCGATGATCTCGAAGTCCATTCCGCTCAGCCCGTACCATGCCGATGCTCGAAGCGGTCTAACGCCCAGCATCAGCGGCGGCGCGCAGCGCCGTCCGCTGCATGCTGTTGTTGGCCCGCGCCCTCAGCACCTCACCCCTGACTCGTCAGCGCGTACACCATGTCGCCCACGAAGCGCTTGAACGAATCGTTCTCCACAAACTGCTTGTAGACCTGCGTGTCGTCCTTCAGCAGCAACTGCATCACCTTGCCGAGCGCCTGGTCGTGCGCCATACGCGCGGTGTGCGGCGTGTTCTCCTTGGCGTTCTGGTAGGCGGCGTCGGCGGCGACTTTCGGTGCGATGTCGTCGCGGATCCGCTTCGCCACGCGATCGGTGTCGCCGAACAACGTGCCGAACTGCTCGTTGAAGAGCTTCAGGATGTTGCTCAGGCGATCGAGCTCGGGCTCGGGCTTGCGACCTCCGGCGTCGGTCGGCACGGGCTCGATCTCGGCGTCCTGGTCGGCCAGCGCGATCTTCAGCACCGCCTTCTTCTCGACGCGGTAGCTGTCCATGTCGATCGCTTCGAGGATGCCCTTGGCGAGATCTTCCTCCTGCGGGGCCGGCAGCTTCGGCAGCAGCAGGTTGAGCAGGAT
>Ga0209591_10001995_pt1 | contig 24801 bp, 22 predicted proteins | sample MAT01_FD_187207 | JGI IMG/M metagenome (GOLD analysis project Ga0209591, IMG submission 187207) | Freshwater microbial communities from Lake Fryxell liftoff mats and glacier meltwater in Antarctica - MAT-01 (SPAdes) (version 2) | ecosystem: Environmental > Aquatic > Freshwater > Ice > Liftoff... | reverse complement strand
TGTCGAATTTTGCGGCTGGTACGGCGCGAAAGCTCGATCGCCTCAGCCACCAGCGCCGGGTCACCGCGCATCAAGGTAATGCCGGCCGTCTCGATGGCGACATCGGTGCCGTTCGACATCGCGATGCCGACATCGGCTGCAGCCAGAGCTGGCGCGTCGTTGATGCCATCACCAACCATGGCGACAACGTGGTGATTCGCTTTCAAGGTAGAGACCAACTCAGCCTTTTGTTGTGGCAGCACCGTGGCGTGCACTTCGTCAATTCCCAGCGCCGTCGCCACTCTGGCGGCAGCGCGTGCGTTGTCGCCGCTAATGAGCACCGTCCTGATGCCAAGCGTGTGCAACGCCTCAATAGCAGCGCGGGCGCTCGGCTTGACCTCGTCGCCGAAGGCCAGCAGCCCGACCAGCCTTCCCGAGCGCGCCAACCACGACACGGTGCGACCTTCGGTTTCCAGCGCCTCGGCCTGCGGCAACAACGCGGTCAGTGCGACGCCCTGCTCGTCCATCAAGCGTTGACTGCCGAGCAGAATTGGCTCTCCCGCCACATCGGCTGACACGCCGCGTCCGGCGAGCGCACGCATATTGGTTGCCGGTGCAAATTTCACCCCCTCGGCTTGGGCCGCGTTGAGCACCGCCGTGGCCAATGGATGTTCACTGCCGGCTTGAACCGCCGCCGCCAATACCAATAGCTCGGCGCGTGCGTCTTCTAGATTCGACACAGCGTTCGCCGCAACCAGCACTGGCTTGCCCTCAGTCAAGGTGCCGGTCTTGTCAAAGGCAACCACGCTGACGCGATGCGCCATTTCCAGCGCCGGGGCGTCCTTGATCAGAATGCCGCGCTTGGCCGCCATGCCGGTGCCGACCATGATGGCCGCAGGCGTGGCGAGACCCAGCGCGCACGGACAGGCGATGACCAGCACCGCAACCGCGTTAAGGAGTGCCACTTGCCAATCACCGGCGGCGAAGCCCCACCCCAGCAAGGTAAACAATGCGATGACCAGCACCACCGGTACAAACACCTCGCTGACCCGATCAACGAGTCGCTGAATCGGCGCTTTGGCGGCCTGCGCGTCCTCAACCATGCGCACGATGCGCTGCAGTGTCGACTCCACACCGACTGCCGAGACACGAATATCGAGGACGCCGTCGTCATTGAGCGAACCACCCGTCACCCGATCGCCGACGGCTTTGACGACCGGATGACTCTCGCCGGTGATCATCGACTCATCGGCTTGGCTGCTGCCCGACACGACCACGCCATCGGCGGCGAACCGCTCGCCCGGCCGCACGCGCAAAATATCGTCGATGCGAATGTCTGCGACGGCAACCACATGTTCGCTTCCGGCGATCACAATGTTTGCTACCACCGGCGTCAGCGCTTGCAGCGCACGAATGGCCGCAGTGGTTTCGCGCTTGGCGCGCGCCTCGAGCCACTTGCCGAACATGACCAGGGTAATGACGACGGCCGCGCTCTCGAAATACAGATGAGGTGTGTCGCCTGCCCCGGCGTCGAACATCAGAAACAATGAGAGACCAAACGCGGCCGAGGTGCCAATGGCTACCAATAAATCCATGTTGCCGGACTTCGCACGCAGCGCCCCCCATGCCGCCCGATAGAAACGCGCGCCCAGCCAAAACTGCACCGGCGCCGCCAACGCCAATTGCCACCACGCCGGCAGCATCCAGTGCACGCCGAACGGCATTGCCAACATCGGGGCCACCAGCGGCATGGATAGTGCCGCCGCAATCGCGACCTTGGTACCCTCAGTAAACTCTAGCAAAGACGGCGTATTTGAAGCATTTTTGCCTGAAACTGCCCGCCCCTCGGGGAGTTTGTCTTCCGGTACGCTATAGCCCGCACGCACAACGGCCGCCACAATGGACGCCCGGAGCAGCTCTGGCGCGACGTCAACGTTGGCCATTTCGGTCGCCAGATTTACCGTCACTCCGGCGACGCCGTCGACTTTGCCGAGCGCTTTTTCGATACGCGACGCGCATGAGGCACAGGTCATACCCGAGATCGGGATGTGCAGCCGCTTGAGGGTGGCGGGCGTGGTCTGCGGCAACGTGTTCGTTGCGTCAGCCACGCGCTGCTCCTGCGACAAGGTGAGCGCGGCGACCTTGCAATGCCCAAAGTGAATACAACATAGTTTGTATCTTAGCCCGCTTCGGGCAATAACAAGGAGTCAGCCATGTTTGAATTTTTGCTGCCGGATATTTCATGCGGCCATTGTGTCGGCGTCGTGCAGAAAACCGTGAAGGCGGTCGACAGCAACGCCATCGTCAACGTCGATCTGGCTGCCAAACGGGTTCAAATCGAGTCGAGCGTCGACCGCGCCACCTTTGCCACTGCACTGGTCGAGGCCGGCTACGCGCCTTCCGGCAGTTGGTAGCGGCACAAACAACGGCACAAATGCGGTGAGCTGACGGCCGCACCCTATAATTTCGGGATGAATACCATCTCATCTCTATGCCTTTTTTGTGGTGCTTCGCCCGGCACCAACCCTGCGTACCGTGACGCTGCGGCCGAATTTGGGTCGGTGCTTGCGCAGCGTGAGATTCGCCTCATTTACGGCGGCGGCAGCGTCGGCCTGATGGGTGTGGCAGCGGATGCGTGTCTGGCCGCCGGTGGCCAGGTCACCGGCGTCATCCCGCGCATGCTCATGGAAAAAGAAGTTGGACACAAAGGCATCACGGAAATGCACGTGGTGCAAACCATGCACGAACGCAAGGCGTTGATGACCGAACTGTCTGATGGCTTCGTCGCCCTGCCGGGCGGTTACGGCACGCTCGACGAGTTGTTTGAGTCCCTCACATGGTTGCAGCTGGCCTATCACATCAAGCCAATCGGTATCTACAACGTCAATGGGTTTTTTGACGGATTGATTTCGTTTCTTGACCACGCCCGCGATGAACGGTTCCTGCGCGAACTACATCGCGACTCATTGCAAGTTGACGTCAATCTGGCCGCACTCATCACCAAGCTCGAACATGCGACCGCGCCGGATACCGGTAAATGGCTGGATCGCGTCCATCGGGACGACGCACCCTGATCGTTGAAACCGTCAGCGGGGGCGCTACAACGTATAGGTCGCGCGATCTGACTTGGCCACCGGTGCCAGGATGCCTTCGATGCGTTTCTTTAGTTCACGCCCGCCTTCCGAGTCAGGCAGCTGGATGCCGATACCGGCGGGCCGGTTTCCTGCGGCATACGGCGGATTGATCCAGCACACTTTTCCGGCGATCGGATGCTTGACCGGTTCGTCGAGAAACTGCAGCACCACCAGCACTTCATCGCCCAGCGCGTGCGGCTTACTGGTTTGCATGAACAGCCCGCCACCCTTGAGTAGCGGCATCCAGGCAGCGTAGAGCGCACTTTTGCCTTTGAGGTTGAGCGAGATCACCTCGGGGCGGCTGGCTGGCGCAGCGGTCGGTGCGACGGGAGGATTCGATGACATGGCTATTGGGGACGTCGTGCCGGCCGGCCGGCGGTGTGTTTGTTTGAAATCGCCTGCTTATAGGAAATCAGCAACTGCTCGAGCAGCAGTCTCGCATTGAGCGGGTGATTTATCAACCGCCGCGTTTGCCGAAGCTCTGTTTCAAAACGAAACACCCGCGCCAACTCGATGTTTCCGGCGATGCGTTCAAGCGCCTTTGCCTGGTCACGATGATGGTCAATGTTGCCCGTCATGCGCTGGCCGATGAGGTCGTTGGTCCAAGTCTGCATCCAGCCGAGCACGTTGGACAAATCCGCTTTCTCAAAATTCTGCGCCGTCAGAACAAAATCAAAATCCGGCTCAGCCAGCGCCGCGACGAACGCCTGGCGCGCCGCTTGATAGTCCGCGTCGCCAAACGCCACCGCATCCAGCGGCGCACCGGCCGCCGCCGCGAGCGCGTCTTCAGGCTTGGCAACACCTTGCGCGCGCAACCACGCGACACCGGTCGCCGTATCCGGTGACGGCACCAGCACCCGCTGGCAGCGACTGCGAATGGTTGCCAGCAGCCGGCCGAGTTGGTCGCTGACCAGCAGGATCACGGTTCGCGCCGCCGGCTCTTCAAGTGTTTTCAGGAGCGCGTTGGCGGCTGCCAAGTTCATCGCCTCGGCGGGATGGATGAGCAGCACGCGGTAGCCGTCGCGATGCGTCGACAGCATCATAAAATCGGCGATGGCGCGAATCTGGTCGATCTTGATTTCGCGGCTCTTCTTCTTGTCTTTGTCGTCAGCGTCGGGGGCTTCATCCGTTGTTGCATCGTCAAGCAAAGACTCGGGAAGCAACTCGCGAAAATCGGGATGATTGCCGTGGCGAAACCAGCCACACGCATGGCATGCGCCGCACGCAAGTCCATGCTCGGGTGCCTCACACAACAGCGACTGCGCGAGCGTTCGCGCGAACTCGACTTTGCCGACTCCACTGCGCCCGTGCACCAGCAGCGCATGCGGCAGCTTGTCGCCGCGCGCGACCAGCTCCTGCAAAAGGTCGCGCTGCCATGGCAGGATATCAATCATGCGACACCATCAGCCCAAGGCGTCGAGGTGACGACCAAGCTCGGCGCGTATTGCATCAATTGATTTTGAAGAATCGATCACTTTGATGCGCGCGGCAAAGGTGGCGGCCCGCGCAAGATAGGTCGCACGCACACGCGTAAAAAATTCGCCCTGCTCGCGTTCAAACTTGTCCGGATTAGTCGTGCTGCGGTCCAGACGCTCGCGGGCCGTCTCGACCGGCGCGTCAAACAGCAGCGTCAGATCAGGCTGGCGATTGCCGTGTACAAACTGTTCGAGCGGCGCCACGCGCGCCGCATCCAAGCCGCGTCCGCCGCACTGGTATGCGTAGGTCGAATCGGTAAAGCGATCACAGATCACCCAGACGCCTTTTGCGAGTGCTGGCTCAATGACCGCAGCGAGGTGCTCGCGGCGGCTGGCGAACACCAGCAGCGCCTCGGTGTCGGGGTGCATCTTTTCATTCAACACGATCGCGCGAATCGCCTCGCCCAGCGCGGTGCCGCCGGGCTCACGTGTGGTGACGACTTCCCGTCCCAAGCTTCGCAAATAGTCGGCAACGAAGGCGACGTGCGACGACTTTCCCGCGCCGTCGATACCCTCAAAGGTGATGAAACGCGCGGCCACGATTGCCACCCGCCTTAACGGCCCAGTTGATACTTGGCGACCGCGCGATTATGCTCATCCAGCGTTCGCGAGAATGCATGTGAGCCATCGCCGCTTTTGGTCGCCACAAAGTAAAGCTTATCGGACTGCGCAGGCTGCAACGCGGCCTTGATCGATCCCAGCCCCGGCATGGCAATCGGCGATGGTGGCAGTCCGTCGCGCGTGTAGGTGTTGTACGGCGTGTCGGCGGTCAGGTCGCGGCGGCGGATGTTTCCGTCAAAACGCTCACCCATGCCGTAGATGACGGTCGGGTCGGTCTGCAAACGCATCGGCAGTCGCAGGCGGTTGACGAACACTGAGGCAATCAACGGACGCTCGTCGGCGCGACCGGTTTCCTTTTCAATGATCGAGGCCATGATCAGCGCCTCGTAGGGCGTGCGATACGGCAAACCCTCGGCGCGCGCCGCCCACGCTTCATTGAGTTTCTTCTTCATCGACTGGTAACTGGCGCGCAGCAAATCCAGATCGCTGGTGCCCGCCGCAAACTGATAGGTGTCGGGAAAGAATAGGCCTTCAGGGTTGGCTTCGGCTGCACCAAGCTTCTTCAGGATTTCGACCGCAGGCATTCCCTTAAGGGTGACTTTCAGCCGTTGGTCAGATGCCAGTGCCTCGCGCATCTCTTTGAACGTGACGCCCTCGATGAAGGTGATCGTCTCCCTGACCACGTCGCCATTGTTGAGCTTGATAAGCAAATCTTGCGGGGAAAGCGGCGCGTCGAGCCGGTACCGGCCAGCCTGAATACCGGTTGCCTCACCGGTGAACCGGCCCAACAACCAAAACCCGTAAGGCTCGTCGAACAAGCCGGCGTCGGCTAGCTTGCGTGATAGCGCCTTTAGTGACGTCCCCTTGTCGACGGTGAACTCGAAGGGGCGGGCCGGCAGATCGACCGGGGTGCGCGAATAGCGAACACCCGCGCTGCCGATCGCGATTAACGCGACCGCCAACACGAACAAGAGTCCTCCAATAAAACGTGCCATCAAATACCTTCAGGTGGTGCCGGTTGGAAACCGGACTATTGCAGACGCTTGACGACCAAAGTTCCATTGGTGCCGCCGAAGCCGAACGAGTTCGACAGCGCGATATCAATTTTCATGTCGCGCGCCACATTGGCGCAGTAGTCCAGATCGCACTCGGGGTCTTGATCAAAAATATTGATGGTCGGCGGCGAGATCTGATTGTAAATGGCGAGCGTTGTGAACACCGCTTCAACGCCACCCGCAGCACCAAGCAAATGCCCGGTCATCGACTTGGTGGAATTGACCACCAGCTTCTTTGCATGGTCGCCAAAGGCCGCCTTGACCGCTTCGGTTTCATTCTTGTCGCCAAGCGGAGTGGATGTACCGTGTGCATTCAGATACTGCACCTGATCGCCATTAATACCGGCGTTCCGCAGTGCGGCGAGCATGGCGCGTCGCGGCCCATCCATGCTCGGTGCGGTAATGTGGTTGGCATCGGCACTCATGCCCATCGCACCCAGTTCGCCGTAAATGCGTGCGCCGCGCGCCTTGGCGTGCTCGTACTCTTCGAGAATCAAGATGCCGGCGCCTTCACCCAGCACAAAACCGTCGCGACCGCGATCAAACGGCCTGCTCGCGGTCTCGGGCGAGTCGTTGCGCTCGGACAACGCCTTGACCGCGCAAAAGCCACCGATACCGGCCATACAAATGGTCGCTTCCGCACCACCGGCGATCATCATATCGGCGTCGCCATATTCGATCATGCGGCCCGCGTCGCCGATACAATGGGTCGCGCTCGTACAGGCTGAAACCATCGACACGTTCGGGCCCTTGGCACCGTACTGGATCGAAATCAGCCCGGCCACCATGTTGATGATCGAACCGGGAACAAAGAAAGTGGACAGGCGACGTGGCCCCTTGTCGATCATTTCCCGGATGTTGTCCTCGATCATCGGCAGTCCGCCGATACCGGATCCAACGTTGACGCCGATCCGTTCGGCGTTGGAGTCATCGATGACGATACCGGCGTCGTCCAGCGCCATCTTGGTCGCCGCCAGTCCGAAATGGATGAACGTATCCATGCGGCGCACTTCTTTGGGCGACATCCAATCCGCCGCGTTGAAGTTTTTAACTTCAGCGGCGAAACGTGTTGGCAAGCCGCTCGCATCGAATCGTGTAATCGGACCGATACCGCCGCGACCGTTGACAATATTGTCCCAAGCCGTGGCAACAGTATTGCCCACCGGCGAAACGATCCCCAAACCTGTGATGACTACCCTGCGCTTGTTCATAACCAAACCTGTTTGTGATGATGGTGCGTTATCGGCGGGCTGTAATCCAGTCAACCAATAAAAAAGCTGCCGACCGATGCCGGTCGACAGCCTGCATACACCGCTAAACCACTATTTCTTGAGGTTAGCAGAAACGTAATCGATGGCTTGCTGAACATTGGTGATCTTCTCGGCAGCTTCGTCCGGAATCTCTGTTTCGAACTCTTCCTCGAGGGCCATCACCAGTTCTACGTTATCCAGCGAGTCCGCGCCCAGATCCTCAACAAACGATGAGTCGTTCTTGATCTCGGCTTCTGCGACGCCGAGTTGCTCTGCGACGATCTTCCTGACGCGTGCTTCAATGTTATCCATGTGCTGCTTCCTTTAAAGATAGAACTTCTTTATTTTACCAAATTGCCAAGAACCCGTCGGCACCCAGCTTTACGCTTGATTCTCCTGCCTTAACCGCTTGAAAACATCACTCCATGTGCATACCGCCATTAACGTGAATGGTGTTGCCGGTAATGTAGGACGCCGCCGGGCAGGCAAGAAACAAAACCGCGTGCGCGACGTCGTCCGGCTGCCCTAATCGACCCAAGGGGACGTTGCCGATGAGTTTTGCGACCTGGTCTGCCGACAGCGCCTTGGTCATGTCTGTCTCAATGAAGCCCGGCGCAACACAGTTGACCGTGATGTTTCTGCTGCCGACTTCCCTGGCAAGCGCCTTGGAGAAGCCGACCATCCCCGCCTTCGCCGCCACGTAATTGACCTGCCCGGCATTGCCCATGAAGCCGACGACAGACGCGATATTGATAATGCGTCCGCCGCGCGCTTTCAGCATACCTTTGATCACGCCGCGGCTCAGCCGGAATACCGAGCTCAGGTTGGTATCAATCACCGCCGACCAGTCGTCGTCTTTCATCCGCATCATCAGGGTGTCGCGGGTGATTCCCGCGTTGTTCACCAGAATACCCACGCCGCCAAACTTTTCTTCGATATTCTTCAGCAGGGCTTCGGTCTGCGCGGCGTCCGTCACATTGAGTACCGCGCCCATGCCCTTTGCACCGGCGGCGTCAATTGCCTGTTGAATCGACGCAGCACCGCTCTCACTGGTGGCGGTGCCCACCACCGTCGCACCGGCTCCGGCCAGCTTATGCAAAATGGCCGCGCCAATTCCACGAGTGGCTCCGGTCACCAAAGCGATCTGCCCGTCGAGCGGTCGGTTCATGGCGTCAATCTCCCGTTTATCAATTTGGTTGGCCCGGCAGCATGACGCCGACGGCCGCAATCGCTGCCTCGAGTCCGGCGCGATCATTAATTGCCAGACAGTTCAGATTTGTGTCGATACGCTTGTTCAATCCCGTCAACACTTTGCCCGGCACACACTCAACAATCGCGGTTGCGCCTTCGGCGACAAGCTTTTGCACGGTTTCAATCCACCGGACCGGCCGATAAAGTTGTTCAACCAACGCCGATTTGATCTGCCCAGCATCGCCAAACGCCATCACATCCGCGTTCTGCAACACCGGCACGCGTGGAACACTCATCGAAATCGAGGTCAACCGTTGTTTCAATTGCGCAGCTGCCGGCCGCATCAGCGCGCAGTGAGACGGTGCACTCATCGGCAACATGATGGCGCGCTTGGCGCCGCGCTCTTTGGCCAACGCCATGCCGCGCTCGACCGCAGTGCGGTGGCCGGCAATCACAATCTGCACGGGAGAATTCAAATTGACAGCCTCCAGCACTTCGCCGTTGGCCGCGTCAGCACATACCTGGCGAACGTCGGCCACGTCGAGCCCGAGTACGGCGGCAATGCCGCCAGTTCCTTCGGGAACAGCATCCTGCATCGCTCCGGCCCGGAAGCGTACCAGTGCTACCGCATCGCTGAACGCCAACGCGCCGGCGGCCACCAATGCGGTGTATTCGCCGAGGCTGTGTCCGGCGAAGTAGGCTGGCATCGGGCCGCCCAGACTCTGCCAGGCGCGCCACGTCGCCACACCGGCGGCTAACATCAAGGGTTGCGTGTTGACAGTCTGATTCTGTGACTCGACCGGCCCTTCGGCAGCGAGCTTCCAAAGATCAACGCCGATGCTGGCCGAGGCTTCGTCGAAGCTCGAACGCACCACGGCAATATCTGCCAGCCCAGCCATCATGCCAATCGATTGGGCGCCCTGGCCGGCAAATGTGATTGCGAATGTCGTCATGGTGATGGTCGCCTCTCTACCATTTCACCAGTGCCGCGCCCCAGGCGAAACCACCCCCGAGCGCCGCCATCAGCACCAGTTGGCCGGGCTTTATCTTGCCTTCGCGTACTGAAACGTCGAGTGCCAGCGGTATGGAGGCGGCCGACGTGTTGCCATGGCGGTCAACGGTAATGACCACTTTCTCGTCTGGCATGGCCAACCGTTTGGCGGCGTGCATGATGATGCGTTGGTTGGCTTGATGACAAATGAACCAGTCGATGGCGTCCGGCTGTAGACCGTTTGCGTGCAACGCTTCCCAAGCAACGTCCTCGAAGGCTTTTACGGCAAACTTGTAGACGGCACCGCCCTCCATGGTGAGCATCGGGCTGCCGCGAATCTTGCCGTTCTCAACCGTTCCGGGAGCGCACAATGCCGCCCGGTGGCTGCCGTCGGCGTGCAAATGTGTCGAGAGTATGCCTGGCTCGGTCGACGCCTTGAGCACTACCGCACCCGCTCCGTCGCCGAACAGGACACAGGTGCTTCGATCCTGCCAATTCATGATGCGCGAGAACACCTCGGTTCCGACCACCAGCGCACACTTGGCGCCGCCCGTACGAATGAATTTTTCCGCCGTGGCAAGGCCATAAACAAAACCGGCACACACTGCCTGAATGTCGAACGCGATCGTCTCTTTGACGCCGAGTTTGTCCTGCAGAATGCACGCCGTAGACGGAAACACCATATCGGGGGTGGACGTTGCAACAATGATCAGGTCGATGTCGTCGGCGTCCACCCGCGCGGCTTTCATGGCGCGCTGGCAGGCAATCAGCGCAAGGTCGCTTGCGTTCTGGTCATCTGCGGCGTAATGCCGTTCGCGAATGCCGGTGCGCGAAACAATCCACTCATCGTTGGTGTCAACCGTCTTCGCCAGTTCGTGGTTGGTGACGCAGCGTTCGGGGAGGTAGCTGCCGGTGCCGGCGATTCGAGCAAAGGTTTCCATCATCAGTCGGCGGCGAGTTGTTCGTCTTGCGTGGACCCGGCGGCGGCCGGTTGCAGCAGTCCTTCGCGATGCAATCGCTCGATCTCAGTGGTAATTTTCGACAGCAGGCCGTGCTCGGCTTCTGACTTGGCGCGCAATATCGCCCGGCCAAAACTATAGGTATCGGCCGAGCCGTGGCTCTTCACCACAATACCGCGCAAGCCGAGTAGCGCCGCGCCGTTGTACTGCCGGTGGTCGACACGCGCTTTGAATCCGTTCAACGCCGGTAATGACAACAACGCCATCAGTTTGCGAAGCGGCGTTTTTTTATACTCCTCCTTCAGAAAATCCCCCATCATCTTGGCAATCCCCTCGGAGGCTTTCAGCATGACATTGCCGACAAAGCCATCGCACACCACAACGTCGGTGGTGCCGTTATAGATGTCGGTGCCTTCAACATTGCCATAGAAATTCAAGTGGCTCGCTTTAAGTAATTCGCCGGCCCGCTTGGTATTCTCGTTGCCCTTGATTTCTTCGGAGCCGATATTGAGCAATCCAACACTGGGGTTCTCCTTGCCGTCGACTGACGCGCACAGCATCGCACCCATGATGGCGAACTGCAACAGGTGTTCCGGGGTGGACTCTGCGTTGGCACCGAGATCGAGGACATAGACCACACCCTTGCGGGATGGAAGTCCGCCGCAGATGGCGGGGCGGTCGATGCCGGGCAGCGTTTTGAGCACAAACTTGGCGGTTCCCATCAGGGCGCCGGTGTTGCCGGCCGAAACGCACGCGTGCGCGTCTCCCGACTTGACCAGATCAATGGCCACGCGCATGGATGAGAGCTTCTTTTTTCGTATTGCCGAGCGGACATCCTCGTCCATTCCAACCACATCCGGCGCGTCGACAACTTGCAGGCGCGCGGCGACCGAGCCTTCCCGATGAAGGGGCGCGTGTGTGTGCAACTGGGCATTGATGGCGTCGGGGCGGCCGACCAACAGCACCCTGCAATCCTCCGATTGCGCGAGGAAAGTGAGTGCGGCTGGAACGGTAACGGCTGGTCCGACGTCGCCGCCCATCGCGTCGATGGCAATCGTTATCTGCATTGTGGTGAGTAGTTTGCCTCCTGCAACCTACCCCGCAGCGTAATTGTTATTTGTGACGCCTGATCGAGCAACGACGACTTATTCGTCCGCCTTGGTCTTGACGACTTTTTTCCCGCGGTAAAAACCCGACGGCGAAATGTGGTGACGCAGATGGATTTCACCCGTGGTCGGCTCGATTGCCGTCGGCGGGGCGGTCAAAAAGTCGTGTGCGCGATGCATGCCACGCTTTGAAGGCGACTTCTTATTCTGTTGGACTGCCATGATGTTTCTCCTTGATTCAAAACCTGATGCTGTATTTTGTTCCACCTGATCGCAGCGGTATTGCGCGAGCAATCAGGACGTTTTCTTTAGCGATTGTAATTTGGCAAACGGTGACTCGCGCTTCTGGCCATTGTTGCCGTCGGCGCCGGACGATCGAGCCATCCTCAGCGTTTTCGGCAACATAGACTCCGGCAGAGCCTGGTTTCGCGGCGTGGTACTCGGCAACGACAACAGAATCTCTTCTTGAACATGTGCTTTGACATCGAATTCCTGACCACAGACGATAAAGTCCTCGTCGTCAGCCTCGTCTTCAAGTGGCGGCAGCTCATCCTCAGACGAGACCAGCACCAATTGACTTTCGATATCGAGCTCAAAACGCGATGGCATCAACGTCACCGCATCCAACACCTCAATCCAACCCGAAATTATACACCGCAACCGCTTTTGCTGCGTACCCGATTGATCTAACTGGATATTTCCGGTCACGCGGTAATCTACTTGACCCGTATCGGCTGTCAGATAGTCGGCGATTTCGGGGAGCATCGTCGGGCTAAAACTACCCTTGACCGCATCACCAAGGCGCGTCAAACGGTCTACCGAAATCAGCACGGAAGTCTGATCGGCGGCTTTGGTCGCATTTGAACGGCGATAGTCAGCGTGGCGGGTAGTCATACGGCATGATATGATTTTATCTTCAAAAAATCAATAACTTACCCGATTGAACTCGTCAAAAACCGCCTCCAGCGAGAGCAACGCCCGACCGCTAGTGCTTGCTTCGACCTCCGCCTATCGCGCGCAGCTACTATCGCGTTTGCTGGTTCCATTCATCACCGTGGCCCCCGAATCCGATGAAACAGCGGTGCCTGGTGAAACCTGTCGCGATACCGCCGTCAGGCTGGCCGCTGTGAAAGCCGGTGCCGGGGCTAGGCGATCGGCATTGGCTGATGCGCTGGTGATCGGGTCGGATCAAGTGGCGGATCTCGACGGCGTCGCTCTCGACAAACCCCTGACCGTCGAGAACGCCTTTTCACAACTCCGCTCGATGCGTGCCCGCAAGGTCGTTTTTCACACAGCGCTGGCAGTGCTCGACATTCGCTCCGGCCGTCTGCAACAAGCCGTGGTCCCCACAGTCGTCACAATGCGCGATTACCCGGACGCGGCCATTGAGTTCTATCTGACCCATGAGAACGCGCTTGATTGTGCGGGCAGCGCCAAGTCCGAAGGGCTCGGTGCCGCGCTGATCGAGTCAATGACCAGTGACGATCCGACCGCCCTCATCGGGTTGCCGCTCCTCAGCCTTGTGTCGATGCTACAGCGCGAAGGCGTCGAGGTGTTGTCGTGACCGCCACGGTCGATGTCGGCGCCGCGCCGCGCAAACACGGCGTGCTGTACCTGATCCCGACGCACCTCTCCGCAGCAACCGCCACCAATACCTCCAGCGTACTACCCGCTACCGTGGTCGCAACCGCACGCAGGCTCAACCACTACATCGCCGAAAACGCCAAGACAGCGCGTGCATTTCTCAAGGCAATCGGCATCGACCGCCCGCTCGCCGAGATCGACATCGTCGAGCTAGACAAACACGCACCATCGAGCGGCACCTCGCGACTGCTGGCGCCTCTGCTGCGCGGAGAGGATGTCGGTCTGGTCTCCGAAGCCGGGGCCCCGGCGGTGGCAGATCCAGGCTCGCTGGTGGTGGCAGCCGCGCATAGCGCCGGCATTACGGTCAAACCATTGGTTGGGCCGTCAGCTTTGTTGATGGCCTTAATGGCTTCCGGCCTGAACGGCCAGTCTTTCGCATTTCACGGCTACCTGCCGCAAGAGCGGGTCGCGCGCAGCAACCAAATTCAAACTCTAGAGCAACAATCCCGGCGGCAAGCGATGACGCAAATGTTCATCGAAACGCCGTACCGGAATCAGGCGCTGCTAAACGACCTCATCGCCACGCTTGCGCCGGCCACAAGACTCTGCATTGCGTCGGACCTCACCGGCGATCTCGAATCAATCCAAACTCGGTCAGCTGCAATCTGGCGACAGAACCCGCCTACCCTCGGGAAACTACCCACCATGTTCTTGTTTCTGGCTTGACCTGGTGGTTCTACTGACCGGACAGGCTGCCACCCAGAGGATCGAAGACCGAACGGCGACGCAGCAACGGCTCCAACTCCTGCGCCGTCAACGGCACGCTGAAATAGTAGCCCTGCCCCACTGAACAGCCTTTGGTGCGCAGAAGCGCCAACTGTCCGGCCGTCTCAATGCCCTCGGCGACGACGTCCAAATCAAGCGACTTGGCCATACTGATAATGGCGACCACGATTGCCGCATCGTTCGGGTCGACGGTGATATCGCGGATGAAACTCTGGTCTATCTTGAGCCTTCTGATCGGCAGCCGCTTCAAGTAGGACAGACTTGAGTAGCCGGTGCCGAAATCATCAATGGCCAATTGCACGCCGGCGTCGGCGAGCTCGTTGAGCAGCATCACGCTGCCTTCGCCTTGGCGCATGACTTGGCTCTCGGTCAGCTCCAGCTCCAGCAATTCGGGCGCAACACCAGTGTCCCGCAATATGCCAAGCAGCAGACCAAGAAATCCCTTGTCGTTGAGCTGGCGGGCGGAGATATTCACGGCAATCCTGTGCGGCGGCAGGCCGGCATCGAGCCACACGCGGCACTGGCGGCACGCTTCGCGCAGCACCCAGCTGCCAAGTTCATTTATCAAGCCGGTCTCTTCTGCCAGCGGGATGAATTCACCAGGCATGATGGTACCGCTCTCCTCGGACTTCCAGCGCACCAGCGCTTCGAGCGCGACAATGGTGCCCGAGACAAGGTCGATCTGCGGCTGGTATACCAGACTGAACGCACCTTCCTTTACCGCTGCGCGCAGTTTCGACTCCATGGCCGCGCGACGTTTGACGGCAATGTTCATCTGCGCCGTGAAGAACTGGTAGGTATTCTTGCCGAGCGCCTTGCTGTGGAACATCGCGGTATCGGCATTCTTGAGTAGCGTTGCCGCGTCGCGTCCGTCATCCGGAAAAACGGCCACGCCAATCGATCCGGATACGTGCTGGTCTGCGCCGTTGACGACAAAGGCCAAGCGCAGGGCATCAAGCACCTTTTGCGCAACCCGGGTGGCACCCTTCTGTCCCTCGAGTTGGTCAAGCAGCGCGATGAATTCATCGCCCCCTTGCCGGGCGATGGTATCTCGCGCACGCACCGCATGGCTCAGCCGTCGCGCCACCTCGCACAGCAATTCATCGCCGGCGTCGTGCCCCAGTGTGTCGTTGATATTTTTGAAATTATCAATATCGATGAACATCACCGCGAACTGGTGGTTCGAACGCTCGGCCCGGGTGACGGCTTGCGAAATCCGGTCCTGCATCAGCGAGCGGTTCGGCAGTCCCGTCAATGCATCATGAAACGCCAGGTGCTGGATATGTTCTTGAATCACACGCCGCTCGCTGACATCCCGCGTGTTCACGACCACCCCGTTGACGGCGGCAACGTCCAGACAGTTGGTGCCAATCGATTCCATGCTTCTCCACGTACCGTCAACGGCGAGCACACGAAACTCAATTGGCCGCGTCGTTTTCGCGCCGGACACCAACTCTTCGAACGCGACGCGCATCCGGCCAACATCATCGCGGTGAACCAGATCGTACTGGCATCTGCCGACCATGTCGGCGGATTCATAGCCCAACAATCGCTTCACCGACGGACTCTGATAAATGACGATGGCGTTCTGATCGAGTACGGTGACAATATCCATTGCGCTCTCGGTCAACGCCTGAAACCGTCCTTCTGTCGCCTCAAGGGCCTGCTCGACTTTCTTGAAGTCGGTGATATCAGTCATCACACCGATCAGGCCAGCCGCGCGACCGTCAGGACTGGTGAAGCGACTGATATGCTTGACGATGTCGCGCTGCTCGCCTTTACCGTTTCTTATGCGCACCTCACGCGCCACGGATCGACCGGCCAGCACATCGGCATCCTCACTTTCGAACGCGACATCGGGTTCATCGCCGAACACATCCGAATAGGTCTTGCCAACCCACTGGTCGCGTTCGAGCCCATAGAACTGCTCCCACGCGCGGTTGAAACCGAGGTAGGCACCCTCAAGGCTCTTGTAGAAGATCGGATTCGGCATGACTTCGAGCAACTCACGCATGAAGCGCAGTTGCTCATCAAGTTGGCGCCGGGCGGTTTTCATCGCCGTGATGTCGGTACACGTCACCAGAATCCCGACGATCTGACCGGATTGTCCGCTCAGCGGCGCTGCCGACACGCTGATGTCGATGCGCCCTCCGTCGCTACTGCCGTCCCATGTCGCTTCGACACCGGTGATCGTCTCGCCCGCCATCACGCGCGCGCGCAGGTCCAGCGCAAGGCCGCGTGATGCATCGCGCGAAACCGAGGGTGACTGGTGCCCCAGCACCTCAGCCTCACGCAAGCCGAATATTCGTTCGGCTGCCGGATTCCAAAGCGTGACCAAGCCGTCAGGCGTGATCGCATAGATCGCCAGCGGGGACGTTTCGACAATCGCCTTCAGGCTGGCATTGAGCGTACGAAGCGACTCCTGCGAATCGTGATACTTCGAAACATCTTCAACCGACCCCAATCCGTAGAGTGCATTGCCCTTGGCATCGCAGACCGACACGGCAGAGCGATGCGTCCACAGCACTGACCCATCCTTGCGGATGTAGCGCTTCTCCCGGTTTAGTTGTGCTTCAGAGCTTCTGCCCTGGCTGGTGATCAACTCGCTGTCAGCATCGCGATCATCCGGATGCGCAAAGTCCAGCACGCTCCTGCCAATCAATTCTTCGGCGCGGTATCCGAGCATCTCGCAGAAGCGCCGGTTGACCAGCCGGTAGCGCCCCTCCGGATCGACTTGCATCAGGCCGACACCAACTAAATCAAAAGCCTCGCGAAAGCGGCGCTCGCTATGCTTGAGTTCCAGATCGCGCGCCTTAAGCTTTGACGCAAGCACATTCATCGCCGTTGAGAGGTCTTCGAGTTCAGCGTAGTCCCGATAGACCGTCGTCGCCCAGCCAAACGAGGTGGTCGTGGGGCTTTGAACATCCATTGTCAGCCGCTTAAGTGGCTCGACGATACGCTTGGCAAAAATCGCCCCCAACAGCGCAGCAACCAGCACCGCGCCAAAGCCCCAAAACAAGATGAGGTAGTGAATATGCGAGGCCGCTTCTGCTGATAATCCATTGACGGTTGTGAGCCGCACCGCGAGGATGCCGAGCACCAGCGCAAAGGCGAGTGTCAACGCAGCGAATGCCGAGCTGATGCGCCACTGCAAACTGGTTGGTGCCGACCTGCGGCCTTTCTCTGCACGCGTATTAACGTTGTCCGGCGCAGGGGGCGTGCTGGAGGCGTCGATGCCCACACCTGAAGCAGCGGCACCGACAGGGGCAGCGGCACCGACGACCGATCCGGCGACAATACTCAATTCCGGGCGAGTGGCGCCTAAAATTTGAGATTTGTCATCGGCAGAGGAAACGCCGGCGTCGTTATTGGAAAAAAGGGACACCGGCTAACTCCAAAGGTGGCGCAGCAGATGGATTGGCAATTCGGTCGGCGCCATCTCAGACCGGCAAGAGATGGCTAGCGCAGCGAAACGCGCGAGCGTTCGGCGAAGATTTTTGCGGACAGCGATTGCCAAAACGACTCCGACGCCGATGCCCCGAGACGACGGGCAAATTGTTCGGACAGCGAGTCCTCGGCGGTGAAATCGACCACCTGTTCCGCCTTGATCACCTCACGCGCCACGTAGTCGAGTCCACCGATGCCGTCCGCGAGGCCGAGGGCGACGCTCTTCTCGCCGGACCAGACCAGCCCGGAAAACATTTCAGGCGTTTCTTTCAGGCGCTTGCCGCGACCATCGCGCACCACCTTGATGAACTGTTCGTGAATTTCACCGACCATCTGCTGCGCGTATTTCTGTTGTTCCGGATTGACCGGCGAGAACGGGTCAAGAAAGCCCTTGTTGACACCGGCTGTGACCAGGCGCCGCTCGACACCCAGCTTGTCCATCGCGCCGGTAAAGCCAAAGCTATCCATCAACACCCCGACCGACCCAAGAATGGACGCCTTGTTGACAAAAATCTTGTCAGCGGCGACCGCCACATAGTAACCACCGGAGGCGCAGATGTCTTGCACCACCACATGCAGCGGAACATCTTTGTGTAACGACCGCAGTCGTCTGATTTCGTCGTTGATGTAGCCGGACTGGACGGGACTACCGCCGGGGCTGTCGATCCTGAGAACGATACCCGCCGTGTTCTTATCCTTGAACGCGGCTTGCAGCGCACCGATAATTTTGTCGGCAGAGGCCTTGGAGTCAGCAGAAATCACGCCCTTGAGCTCGATGAGCGCGGTATGCTTTTCTGCGGTCGCGGCGTCACGGCGGCTCAATGTCGCGCCGGTGATCGTCATGAAGATCCAGACAAAAAACGCCAGCCACAGCAGCGAGCTTGCCAGCCGCCAGCGCCGCGCGCTGCGCTGTTCGGCAAGCGTCGCAAAAGCAAGCTGCTCGAGCACCGACTGCTGCCGCTCGACAGGTGTCGCGGGCGCCACGGATGCGCTGGTCTGCTCCGGCGCAGACGAGGTCGAAGGCGGGTTCAATGATGGTTCCATGCGCTTTCCAAATCAGGGGGTCGGGACATTCGACGGCGGGCTCGTTGAAATCAACCGCCCGGCGCGAAGATAGATACCGTTTTCAACTTCATCAACCGCAACTCTTGCCAGCGACGCACCCTGGCAAGGCCCACCGACGCAACGACCGCTATCGGCCGCAAACAAGGCACCGTGCGTCGCGCAGACGAAGTATAGACCCGAATCATCGAACACCTGGCCCGGTTGCCAGTCGAGTTCAGTGCCCTGATGCGGGCAGCGATTCACATAGGCGTGGACGTCGCCATCGAAAGCGACGACAAACGCTTGTAGTGGCCGGCCATCGAACTCGATCGCGAAGCGCACCGCCAGGCCGCCATCCACAAGCCGCGCACGCTCGCAGATCAGGCGTTCTGCTTCAGCCATACCGAAAGTCCTTTCACGCTGTCGATTACCGCCCGGCGCGGTGCCAGATCAAGTGTGTGCGGCTGATGCGCGCCGTAGCTTACCGCGAGCCCGTCGCAACCGGCGGCCGCAGCCATGTTCAAGTCGTGTGTGGTGTCACCAATCATGAGGGTCTCGCTTGCCTCCACCCCGGTGAACGACATCAGCTTTTCCAACATGTCGGGATGCGGCTTTGGCCACCCTTCATCGGCACAACGCGTGTAATGAAAGTGATGCCGCAGCCCGCAGTACTCGAACGCACGCTCAAGGCCCCGCCGCGGTTTGCCGGTCGCCACGGCCAGAAACCGCGCCTCGTCGGCGAGCTCAGCCAGCACCTCGGTGATGCCATCGTACAAACGCACCTCACCGTCGCGCGGTACATAGTGGGTACGATAGCGCAACGCAAAGTCATCGATCAACGCGTCGTCGAGACCCGGGAACAAAATCTGCACCGACTCACGGATGCCGAGGCCGATGATGTGCTTGGCTTGCTCGGTGGTCGGCGGCTGCAGCGCACAATCAACGGCGGCGAGCTGGATACACTCGGCGATCAGGCTGGTCGAGTCCATGATGGTGCCGTCCCAATCGAAAACAACGAGGCGATATTTCATCGTGGTTCAGGCCGCAATCGCACGCCGGCGGAACGCCATGTAGCTGGCGAGATCCGCCGACAACGGCGCAGTAATATTGGTTGGAGCGCCGCTGGTCGGATGAACGAACGAAATTGAGTGTGCATGCAGGAACATACGCTTGAGACCACCGTTTTTCGCCTGCGCCACGTGTTTGTTCAGCGCGAAATCACCGTACTTGTCGTCACCGATGATCGGATAGCCCAAGCTCGAAAGGTGCACGCGGATCTGGTGCGTGCGGCCGGTGCGGATATCACAGTCGAGCAAGGTTGCCCCCGGCAACTGCTCGACACGCGTGAAGATCGTGTGTGATTCCTGACCGTCATCCTCATCGACCGCGACACGACGTTCGCCTTCGCGCGTCACATACTTGGCGAGTTTGATACGAACACTCTTGCGCTGGTCTGGCCAGTTGCCGCTGACCAACGCGTAGTAATGTTTCTTGATACGGCCGGACGCGCCTTCCACCTCGTTGCCCTCACCGCGCAGCATGGCGTGCATGCCGGTCAGGGCACTGCGCTTCTTGGCAATCAGCAACACGCCGGAGGTTTCACGGTCCAGCCGGTGGACCAGTTCCAAGAATTTGGCGTCTGGCCTCGATAGTCGCAGCGCCTCAATCAAGCCAAGATTGATACCGCTACCGCCGTGTACCGCCATCCCGGCCGGTTTGTCGATCGCCAGCAGAGCGTCGTCTTCAAAAACAATCCTCCAAGCTGGGAGCGCTTTTCCAGCACTTTTTGCCTGAAATCCCCCGTCCTTGCTTGAGTTTGACGGCAGATCCATCTTCACCGGCGGCACCCGAACGATATCGCCCAACGCCAGCCGGTAAGTCTGATCGATTCGCCCCTTGTTAACACGCACCTCACCCGAGCGCAGGATTCGGTAGATGTGGCTCTTCGGCACCCCCTTGAGACGGCCCAGTAAAAAGTTGTCGATGCGTTGTCCGGCATGGCCGTCATCGATCACCACCTGCTCGACGCGAGGAGTGTGGTCTTGGCTTGGCGCAGGCAGTGGCCGGGGTGGGGATGGGTTTTGTTTTGTAGCCAAGGGCAATTGGGATATACTGCTATCTCGTTGATTTACAAGCAGGTCTTTTGGTCAGGGTCGCAGCGGGCGATGCAAGGTAAGTCCTATTGCCGCTGTCACTTTCCCAACAACTTGGTCGTAAATCGCCGTGTTGTTCCGCCTGATCCGTTTCCCGCGCAGTTTTTTAAATCCACTGCCAGCGTCACAGACCCGGATGCCCGACACGGAAAACGCCGGTCGTTTTCGCTCACCGCAAGCCTTGCTTGGTAAGTAGCGATAGTAAACGAAATGCAACATAACAACGCGCGCTATTCGGGTCGGGAATCCAAAGATTCCGGGACGAGATCAACGGCGGCGTGAATGAAACGAATTTAGGTGCGAGTGATACGCCGGATCGCAGGTTGATCCCCGCCACCACCACCGACCGATTGAAACGACACCGCCGGGAAACCGGTCTCTCTAGCCCGATACCACGTGAAATCTCGCTTTCCTCAATTTGGAACCGAAACCACTCGCACCGTACCAGTGTGCGCAGCGTGGACTTTGGTCACAACGTCATTGACGTTGTCGACCGGCCGTTACGACCGCTAGACGAGCCGTAGTATTTGCGCGCATTGCCGCACCGCGCGTGACTTGAGTGTCTGTCAATCGCTGCACGCACGATAAGTGCCTGATGCAGCTCGTTTCCTTCCGCCACACCGCCATCTCCACGTCCAACCCGGGCAGGTGCGCACGAAGGATTAAAAATGAAGCGCATGTTATTCAATGCAACACAGGCCGAAGAGCTACGTGTTGCCATCGTTGACGGACAACGACTGGTCGATCTCGATATCGAACACGCCGGTCAGGAACAACGTAAATCAAATATCTACAAGGCCAAGGTCACCCGCGTTGAGCAGTCGCTCGAAGCCATCTTCGTTGACTACGGCACCGAGCGCCACGGCTTCCTACCATTCAAGGAACTCACGCGCGAGTATGTGCAGGGCGAAGACGGCGACGGCACCCGTGCCCGCCTCGCGCAAAACCTGAAGGTCGGCCAGGAGCTGCTGGTACAGGTCGAGAAGGACGAGCGCGGCAATAAAGGCGCGGCACTCACCACCTATGTCTCGCTGGCGGGTCGCTACCTTGTACTGATGCCAAACAATCCACGCGGCGGCGGTGTATCGCGCCGCGTTGAAGGCGAAGATCGTGCAGAGCTGCGCGATACGCTCGACCAGCTGCAAGTGCCGGAAGGCATGTCGATCATCGCGCGTACCGCCGGTATCGGTCGTAGCGCCGAAGAACTGCAGTGGGATTTGAACTATCTACTGCAGCTTTGGGAAGCCATCGAAAGTGCCGGGCGCGACGTTAAAGGCCCCGAGCTGATCTACCTTGAGTCGAGCCTCGTGGTTCGTGCCATCCGCGATTTGTTCCAGCCGGATGTGGGCGAGATCCTCGTCGACACGCAGGAAATCTTCGAGCAGGCGCAGTCATTCATGTCGACCGTGATGCCGGCCAACGTTAACAAGGTCAAGCTCTACCACGACGACGTTCCACTGTTCTCGCGCTTCCAGATCGAGCACCAGATTGAGACTGCCTACCGCCGCGACGTGTCGCTGCCGTCCGGTGGTGCCATCATCATCGACCACACCGAAGCGCTCGTGTCGGTCGACGTCAACTCGGCGCGCGCGACCAAGGGACACGATATCGAAGAAACGGCGTTCCGCACCAACTGCGAAGCCGCCGACGAGATCGCGCGTCAATTGCGCCTACGTGATTTGGGCGGTTTGGTCGTCATCGACTTCATCGACATGGAGTCCTCCAAGAACCAGCGCGAAGTCGAGAATCGTTTACGCGACGCGCTCAAGCACGACCGCGCCCGCGTTCAAACCGGCAAGATTTCCCGCTTCGGATTGATGGAGTTGTCGCGTCAGCGTTTGCAACCCGCGCTGTCCGAATCGAGCTATATCCCGTGTCCGCGCTGCCATGGCGTCGGCCATATCCGTGACACCGCATCGTCGGCGTTGCACGTGCTGCGCATCATCCAGGAAGAGGCGATGAAGGAAAGTACGGCTGCCGTTCACTGCCAGGTACCGGTCGACGTTGCCACCTTCCTGTTGAATGAGAAGCGTCAGGACATCCACGCCATTGAGGTTCGCTTCAAGGTCAATGTGTTGCTGATCCCGAACGTTCATATTGAGACGCCAAACTACGAAATCGAACGCCTGCGTCACGATTCGGAAAAACTCGATGTCATCAAAGCATCCTATGAACTGGTCAACAAGCCGGTTGATGCGCTCGCCTTGAAGTTGCCGACCGCCGCTGAAGCCAAGCCGGCCCGTGCCGAGCCGGTGGTGAAGGGCATCATCCCAGACCAGCCCGCACCAATGGCGGCCGAACCGATCTCCCGTGAAGAGCGTAAGGCGCAGCAGACGGCACAGCGCGCACCACAGGTGCAAGCTGCACCCTCAATCTGGGAACGCTTTGTCGGGCTATTCAGCAGCGACGGTGCGCCAGCAGCAGCGGCAGCAACTGGCGCCGCTGATGCGCGCAAAGACACCAAGGAAACCCGCGATGGCGCAAGCCGCGACGGACGCGGTGATCGCAACAATCGTGGTGATCGCAATGATCGCGGTGCACGCGGCCGTACTGACCGCAATGACCGCAGCGACCGTGGCGGCAAGGGCGAGCGTAAAGACGGCAAACGCGGTGAGCCGCGTGCAGACGGACGCCCGGAGCAGCGTAACGAGCGCGGGCCGAAGCCAGGCACTGCCGAACGCAGCCAGCAGCCACGTCAGGCCAAGCCGGATGATGCGTCCAATGTCGCGGCAACCAATGGCGCGCCTGCGGCCCCAACCCAGCCACCACGCCAGCAACCACAACGTCCGGCGCTCGAAGCAAGGCCGCCGGAAAGCGGTGAGGAAGGCGAAGGTCGCGGTCGTCGTCGTCGTGGTCGTGGCGGCCGTGGTCGCGGCGGCCGTGAGCAGGGCGAAGGTCGCACCGACGGCACGCCGATGGATGGCGCTGACACGTCTGGCGCACCGGCGGTCATCGCGGTAGCGCACGATTCGACGCCAATGCCGGCGGCAAGCGCGCCGGTCGCGGTGGTTCAAACAGCGGTTGACCAGCCTTCGTCGATCGCCCACGCCGAGCCAAGTGCTGACGTGACGACCGTGGCTGCCGTGGTGGCCGCTGCGCCAACGCCAGTCGTTGTTGATACGCCGGCTTATGTCGCACCGACGATTGCGCACGACGTTGCACCGGCCGTCCAGCCGGAGTCACCATCGACGGTGTATAGCTCCGCGACTGCGAAGTTGGCGCCGGTGGATCAGATCCCGGATATTGAGCCGGTGCGCCCGCAAAACCGCCCGCGCCGCGAACGCAACGCCGCCCAATCCGAGCCGTTGGTATTTATCGAAACCGACTCGGGTAAAGCGCAGGCGACCGCCGTGCAACAACAATCCCTCACCGAGATGGAGCCGCAGCGACGCAGCACACCGCGCTCTAGGAAGCCGCGCGTGGAAACCAATGAACCGCTACAGGTGGTTGAAACCAAGCCTGAGTTGCCACCGCAGAACTGATCAATCTCAGTGCAACAAAGCCGCTCGATGAGCGGCTTTGTTGTTTCTAAAGACGAGAGTATCAATGACAAGTTCGCACCCCATCGATTTCTACTTTGATTTTTCATCTCCCTACGGCTACCTTGCGGCGATGCGCATCGATGCGATCGGTGCGAAGTTTGATCGGCGGGTGAAGTGGCGGCCGATTCTGCTCGGCCCGGCACTCAAGGCCAGTGGTAACTCGCCGCTGGTGTCGCAACCGATGAAGGGCGACTATGCCGTGCGCGACATCAAGCGCACCGCCCGGTTCATGGGTGTGCCGTTCAAGCAGCCTTCGAGATTTCCGATCGGAACGCAGAACGCTGCGCGCGCCTTCTACTGGATTGACGACCACGATCCGCTGATGGCGCACGAGTTTGCCATGATCTGTTTTGCCACCTACTTTGCCGAGGGAATTGATATCACCAGTGCGGAAACGGTGGCCGAACTCGCCGCTCGCGTTGGTGCCAACCGCGATAATGTGCTCGCCGCCGTCGCCGATCCAGTGGTCAAGGAGCGCCTCAAACGTGAAGTGGATGCCTCACTCGTCGCGGGGGTATTTGGCTCCCCGTACATCGTCGTCGAT